>Ga0302309_10003037_pt1 | contig 13338 bp, 8 predicted proteins | sample III_Palsa_N1_1_FD_200453 | JGI IMG/M metagenome (GOLD analysis project Ga0302309, IMG submission 200453) | Peat permafrost microbial communities from Stordalen Mire near Abisko, Sweden - III_Palsa_N1_1 | ecosystem: Environmental > Terrestrial > Soil > Palsa > Peat permafrost | place: Sweden... | reverse complement strand
GTTCGACGTTATTCTCTTGCAGGCGATGTTCGAATTGCTTGCGGTCGGTGACGTCGCGCGCGGCAGCGAACACGCCTTGCAATCTGCGGTCGCGATCATAGAAGGTAGTGGCGTTGTACGAAACCACTGTTTCCTTGCCATCGCGGGCGTGGGCGGTCAACTCGTAGTTGGTTACCTTGCCTTCGCGTAGCACGCGGGTAATTGCCGCTTCGGCGCGTTCCGGTTCGGTGAAATAATTCTTGAAGGGTGCGCCGATCAATTCGTCGCGGGTACATCCGGTCAGCGCTTCCATCTGCTGATTGACGTCGCTGATGATGCCGCGATGATCGGTGGTCATCAGGGCGTCGATGTTCGATTCGATCAGCGAGCGCGTATAAAATTGCTGGTCGCGCAAGCGCTGGTAAAGCAAAGCCTGCTCCGCTTCGACTTGTTTGCGCGCGGTGTTGTCGGTGCCGATCAGCAGGTAGCCGATGATCTTTTCTTCGGCATCGCGCAAAGCCGTGACCGATACGATGGCCGGGAAGCGGCTGCTATCCTTGCGGATGTAGGTCAATTCATAGATATCTTCAATGCCGCGCGAAGCCTTGAAAACCAGGGCTTCGAAACCGGGCGTGATCGGCGTGTCGAATTCCAGGCTGAGGGCTGCCGCCCGCACAATCAATTCTTGCGCATCCGAAATGCCTGCTGGCGTAATCTTGTCCACCACTTCACCAACCTCGTAGCCCAGCATGCGTTCGGCGCCGACATTGAAAATCTGTATCACGCCCTGTGCATCGGTGGCGATACTGGAGAAGTTAGCGCTGTTGAAAATGGCATCCTGCAAGCTCCCAGCCTTCAACAGCGGCTGCTGCACTTCGTGCAAGGCTTTTTCGGCTGCCACATGAGCGCGAATTTCACGTCCAATTCGTACAAACATTTGCGCCAGAAACGCCAGCAAGAGGATGGCACAAGCACCGATAAGGAGCGCGATCGATTGCCCGGCATAGGTATAGGCGATACCGGCAACCAGCAGCAGTACGGCCAGTGTCAACCCGAACCCGATCAACATCAAGCGTTCTGCCGGTATCTTTTCCATTTTGTACATAAGTTCAGACGTTATTCACACATGAGTAAGCTTACTTCTGGGCGCCGGCCTCGGCCCAAACAAGGTAAGGATGAAGCAATGACACGGATACCTCATCAGGTATAGGAGCGAAGTTGTTTTTGGCCTCCCGTATTTGCAGTCGCAGTACCTTGGCGCTGGTGCACGTCCGACAACAAGCGCGCAAATTCTTTCTTGACGACGTCGTAGCACTCGCAAACGTCGCGTTCCAGCCCGGCGCGATCCAAGACGGTGATATGGCCGCGGCGATAGCTGATGAAGCCGTAACCCTGCAGCCGCCCGGCGGCTTCGGTCACGCCTTCACGCCGCACTCCCAGCATGTTGGCAATCAGCTCCTGGGTCATGGTCAATTCATTGGTCGGCAAACGATCAAGCGTCAACAGCAACCAGCGGCACAGTTGTTGCTCCACTGAATGATGACGATTGCACACCGCTGTCTGTGACATTTGCGTGATCAATGCCTGCGTATAGCGCAGCAAAAGCCGCATTACGGCGCCGGCGCGATTGAATTCGTCCACCAATATCTGGGACTTGAGGCGATAGCCGTGGCCGCCAGTTTGCACAATAGCGCGGCTGGGCGTCGTATTACCGCCCATAAAGAGGGAAACCCCCAACACGCCTTCATTGCCCACCCCAGCGATTTCAGACGAGCCGCCGTTTTCCAATACATAATGCAAGGAAACGATCGAGGTCGTTGGAAAATAAACATGCTGCAGCTTGCCGCCGGACTCATACAAGACGTCGCCAAGCGGCATGGGGATCAATTCCAGGTGCGGTGCCAGACGGTCGGATTCAACATCGAGCAGCGCTGCGAGGAGGTGGTTTTGCTTCGGATCGTGCATACTGGACATGTCAGGGTTCCTGTTTCCAGTCGTTGGCTTGCGCAGAGTAACAAGACGCTCGACAACAGGCCGTCCTCTTACAGGGTAACACACCCACTAGGTCAGCAATGACAGTATTACGTCGCCGCAATCCGGTCTGTGTGCCAGCGCACATAGGAGAAGCAAACATGCTAAAACACAAGTCGGTGGATAAAGGCCGCCAATGTTCGCCAGCGCACCTACCAGCTTGATGCGCCCGGCTATATTGGCATTTTGTCGCTTTCCTGTCGCTCCACGGTATGTGGGGTGCCAGATATTCAATTTCTGTTAAAGGTTCTCCTTGGGACAATTTCTCAACGCCCGTATTTCGCGGCTTTCAAGGATATTTAAAGGAAAACAAAAGGCCTCGGTCATTCCGGACGAGATCAAATCCATTGTTTTCGATGAGCCGCATATGCTTGCCATACTTGAACGTATTGAAACCCAAAGCACCGGCATCGATCTCCTGGTGGAATTGTTTGGCACCTTGCGTCCCCAACATCCCGACAATATCGCGCAAGCCATTGTCAATGTCCGCACCTTATGCCAGCTTCTCAAGGGAAATCAAAGGCATACCTGGAGATTGCGCAATTACATATTGCTGGTAATTTCCGCGCGCCGCCAGACCAGCCTGTACACCGACATCGGCATTCTTTCCAACGACGGTTTTTTCACTGAGCTGCTTAAGCGAGTAACCTATCGCATCTTGCCGCCGGCTTTGGAGGATGGCTATCTTTCCGACGCGCTCGATCAAATTCTTTACCTGAAAACCGATTACCGCTGGATCAGCGCCGTGCCGGCGTCGGAATGGCTGGCCTTGTTCGACGTCCTGGCAATGGCCGACGCACCGGTGATCGACGATACGTTCGCGGGCGACGGCCATATTGCGCTGGCCGGCATGCTGGAAGCGATTCGCACCTTGTCGTATCGGGTTTGTGCGATCGGCCTGGAACCCAAGTTGATACGGATACATCCGGATATCGAGAAATTCGAATCGCCATTCCTGGTGCAAAACATCGAAGTCAATGCGTATCTGGATAGCTACGCCCGCATGCTTGACGGTAGCAGCGACGACCATCCCGACGCAAAGCACCTGGAAGTCATGCTCGATCAATGCGATGTGATCGTGACCAGGATCCGCAAGAATGCTCTGCACCAAGGCACCAGCATCGCCCTGACGTATTTGCTGCTGGCCGTTACGCAAAGCATCGATCGCCTACGAAAATTGATTTATCTGGTTGATGAAAGCAGTCGGCTCGCGGAGCCGGCCGAAGCGCAGACCGCCGACGCGTTGGCGAGCGGTGAGCCGGGGCCAAAGATTAGCCCGCATCGCGCAGCGGCTGTCGAATTGGCGCTGGAATTGATTGAGGGGCATAGCAGGAAATACGCGGTGGGTGAGCTATTTGCCGACAATATCAACCTATTGGCGCGCAATGTCACTGAAAATGCCAGTCGCACCGGCGAACATTACATCGCCGAAAATCGCGCCGAGAACTGGACCATGTTTTTTTCGTCGGCAGGCGCCGGTTGTGTGATCGGCTTCATGGCCATGTTGAAAATCCTGGCGTCGTACCTGCGTGCCGCGCCGCTGGTCGAAGCTTTTCTGTACAGCTTGAACTACTCGTTCGGTTTCATGCTGATTCACGTGCTGCATTTTACGGTGGCGACCAAGCAGCCGGCCATGACGGCCTCGCGCATCGCCTCCGGCCTGCATAGCAAGGATGGGCGCCACATCGACCTCGACAGCATGGCCGATTTGATCGCCAGGGTGTTGCACACGCAAATTGTCGCTGTGCTCGGGAATTTGGTCACGGTGGTTCCAACGGCTTACCTGATCGCGGTGACTTACGCCGCCATTTTTGGCCATGATTTGGTGGCGCCGGAAAAAGCGCAGCATCTTTTGCACGATATCGATCCGTTCACCAGCCTTGCCTTGTTTCACGCGATGATCGCAGGCGTATGTTTGTTTCTTGCTGGTTTGATCTCCGGCTACTACGACAACAAAGCCTTGTATTCGCGCATGGCGCAACGGGTGTCGCAATTGCGTGGCTTGAAGCGCCTCCTCGGGCAGAAGCGCCTGAATCGACTGGGGCTATATATCGAAGACAATTTGGGCAGCCTGATGGGAAACTTCTACTTCGGGATTTTGCTGGGTTCGATTGGAACCCTGGGCAGCCTGCTCGGCTTGCCGATTGATATTCGCCATATCACCTTCTCGGCAGCCAACTTCGCGATTTCCTTCGTCGGCCTCAATGGCCACATGACTTGGGAAGTGGCCTTGACCTCGATTGTCGGGATCTTAAGCATCGGCACGGTGAATTTGCTGGTCAGCTTCGGCCTGGCGTTATGGGTTGCATTGCGCTCGCGCCATGTCCGCTTCGAACATGGATTTCGCCTGTTAAAGATTTTGGCGCGACGGCTTTGGGCCGGCGCCGCGGTCGCCAATCCGGCAGAAACGGGCGAGAGCCTGAAGGTTGAACGATAAGCAGCAATGCGTTGCTGGCTATTGCACAAGGGCCGCAAAAATGTGAGGAGTTTTGGTGCTCGAACAGCATTTATCGGCATCGATTACGGGCATGGCGGTTGCTATATGAATACCTCCAGTTCCGGCATCTTCACAATTCGAGAGGCAGCTTCATGTTATCAGGCAAATTATTTTCAAAGAAATCATCGGCGTTGGCGGCACTGATTGCCGGCCTGGCTTCGGCGGTCATGGCAGGACCAAGCGTCTATCCGGAAGGTACAACCCATTATGACCCGAGTCGGGCGTACAACGATTTTGTGTTGTTTACCGGTGGCGATAATATTGCCCGTTTGATCGACCTGAACGGTAATACGGTGCGGCAATGGAAGGACGCAGGCAGTCTCAGCACCTTGCTCGATCCTGCGCTGGTCGGTGGCCAATTGGGGCATGTCCTGGTGACGCTGGATATCGAGAAGGGCAACGGTCTTGACTTGGTACCAGGCCGCATGGGAAATCAGGTTTCCAAAACCATCGGTGAACTCGATTGGGACGGTAACGCGGTTTGGCGTTTCGGCGCCAAGGCACCGGGCGGCTCGGCCTTTCAGCATCACGATTGGGCACGACTGAGCAATGGCAATACCATCGTCCTGGCCAATCTGGTACATCCGATCCCCGGCTTCAAGCAAACCCATATGCTCGACGATGTGATTTACGAAGTCAACCCGGCCGGTGAGGTCGTCTGGAAGTGGCTGGCGTCCGACCATTTGGATGAATTCGGTTTCACTCCAGACCAACTGAAGCTGGTACGCAATGCCGACACGGCTGATTACCTGCATGTCAACAATTTGAAAGTGGTGGGGCCGAACCGTTGGTTCGATGGCGGAGACCAGCGCTTCAATCCTGATAATCTGATCTTCGATTCGCGCAACGCCAACTTCATCGCCATCATCGACAAGAAGAGCGGCAAAGTCGTCTGGTCCCTGGGGCCGAATTATCCCGCCATTCCACGGGGTAATAGTGCGCGCAAAGTACCGCGACCGGTCGACCAGATCAGCGGCCAGCATGATGCGCAAATCATTCCCCAGGGTTTGCCCGGCGCCGGCAATCTGCTGGTTTTCGATAATCAGGGCGAGGGTGGTTATCCGCCGGTCGAACTGCAAGTCACCGGCGGCTCGCGGGTGTTGGAGATTGACCCGATCAAGAAGGAAGTCGTCTGGCAATATTCCGGCGAAGACTCCGGCGGCCCGAGCTGGTCGTTCCGCAGCACCCATATCAGCGCTGCGCGTCGCCTGCCCAACGGCAACACCTTTATTGACGAAGGCCAAAGCGGTCGCCTGTTTCAGGTGACGCGTGACGGCGATATCGTCTGGGAGTATGTCAACGCCTATCCGCGCCATGACAAGGATGCGCTTACGGGAAAGCCGACGGTCAATCATCAACTCTATCGAGCGCAACCGGTGCCGTTCGCCTGGGTGCCGGCGGGTACCCCACACGCAGATAAGGCAGTGCAAATTTCGGGGGCGGATTTGAATCAGGTGCAAGCTTCGAAGTAGTGGGATCGAGGGGCGCTGTAGGCGTCCCTCGGCAAATCGTGTAACGACCGGGTGCATTTCGGTAATTCAAGGACTCTTGATATACTGAAAGGCGATGACCTAATCGCACATTTGCTCATGCACACAGTCAGTTTTGATGCCTGGAAAGAGTTCTTTACTGCCGCCGTGAGCGCCACCGCCGCTTTAACGGGGTTGGTGTTTGTGGCACTTTCCATCAACCTTGCAAAAATACTGACGCAGCCAGGGTTATCCGCGCGCGGCGGCGAAACCTTGATATTGTTGGCTGCTGCGCTTTTTACATCGCTGATGACCTTGATACCGGGACAACCATCCTGGGTGATGGCGATCAAGTTCGGTGTAGTCGGCTTGTTTGCCTGGGGGTGGCCGACTATGATTCACGTCGGCGCCGGGCGCTTGGGCCACTACGGACAACGCTGGCAATTCGTGCTGCGCGTGCTGTTTCATCAAGTGGCAACGTTGCCGTTCGTGCTGGCCGCGCTGTCAATAGTTTTTGCAATCGATGGCACGCAATATCTGCTGGCATCCGGCGTGCTGCTGACGCTCGGAGTGGGACTATTCAATGCCTGGATATTGCTGGTGGAAATCGTGCGCTAGTTAGAGGCCGCTGCGAAATTACCGTGGCGTTGTTCAACGGGGCGGCCACCCGCTCCTAGCCACGCTAATTTGGCAACTGCTTCTCAGTCAGGTGCATTTGGCGCCGCCCGATTCATTTCCTGCATCGGCTTTTCGCTCAAGCGCCACTTCTCCAATTGCGTGAAATTACCTGATGCGACTGAATCCGCCAGGATTTCCTTGCCATCGAGGCGGATCATGAATGTGTGCCAGCGATGGATTTGTTCCGGGTAATCCACGAAACAGGTGACCGACCAATAGCGCTTGCCGTCTATGGTTTCTGGCGTGTCAGCATCGATTTTGCTGGCCCCGTGCACTGTGCCCTTGCTTTGCTTCTCAATTAATTCGGCCCACGCCTTTACCTCCGGCAGTTGCCAGGTAATTTTCTGGGCGTCGTCTTTGGAGACCGATTTTGCGAAGTCGGTGGCGGCAACGGCGGGTAGCAGGAACGCACCTAACATGATGGTCGACAGAAAGGTGATTAACGCAATACGGATTTTCATAGATTACCTGGCTGTTTAATCACAGAATTGTTTGGCTTCGACAGTCTAGTCAATTTCGCAGCGATTGGTAAGGGCGGCTGCAACCACTCATCGTGCCTCACATTGGCTTAGTTTGAACCATATCTTCTTCACGTCGCTAGTTTACGCAGGTGCTGATCGGAACTCCGTAAACAAGCAGACATGGCTAAAAATAGCTACTACAAATGTAGTAAAGTAGTCAAATTACACGAAACTACAGGACTATTGTGGAAAAAATGCTACATTGAATTTCTTGTAATAAATCTGTTTTACCTATGAAAATATGGTTTTATTGAAAAATCTACACAGTTTCATTTGACACGATATCTAGTTTTAATACAAACTAGCTTCAGAACATTCGGTTCTGGACCAAAGTTACCAAAGTTGCCGAAGCAGCGACGCATGACGGGTGGTCTCAAAATAAAGAGGGGACAAAGATGAAGGTTTCTAAAAAAGCGAGCCAGGAAAGCCTGGCTTCCAACGGATCTGCATACAAACTCAGGCCGATCGCCGCAGGATGCGCAGCGCTGATGCTTAGCATGGCCGGTGCCAGCTACGCGCAGCAAGCAGCCCCCGCCGCCCAGCCTGCACCTACTGCGGACCAAGAAGAGGCGACGGCTCTGCAATCTATTACCGTCACCGGTATTCGGCGCGGTATCGAAAGTGCTATCTCGGCCAAGAAAAATTCGGACATGATTGTCGACACGGTTTCTTCCGAAGATATCGGGAAGATGCCAGCCAACAGTATTGCCGACGCCCTGACCACCTTGCCCGGTGTTGCGGCGCAGCCGTCTTTTGGTCCGACCTCGATGTCCGGCCGCGCATCGCTGCTCAGCATCCGGGGCTTGAGCGGTGACTTCACCAATACGCTGTTCAACGGGCGTGAATTGGCCAGCACCTACGATTCCCGTGCCGTGCCGTTCGATCAGTTTCCGGCGGAATTGATCAGTTCTGCGTCGGTGTACAAAACGCCGGATGCAGCGTTGATCGGCATGGGACTGGCGGGTACGGTTGATTTGAGAACGTTGCTTCCGCTCGATTTCAGCAAACAAGTCCTGCAATTCAAGGCGATGGGCTCGCGTACCTCGTTGGACCAGGATCCGACGGAAGTAAATCGAGATGGCGATACCTTGTCGGCATCTTATATCGACCAATTTGCCAATCGCACGATCGGTGTGTCGCTTGGATACGTGCATCTGGACGGTCCTAGTCAGGATGAACAGCATGGCGCTTGGGGGTACGGTGCTACAGGGGCGCCGGGTTATCCCAACGCGATTTCGCAAACAGGGGGTAATGTCTGGGCTAACGCGTCGTCGAATGTGCGCGACGGGGTGACGGGCGTGTTGGAATGGAAACCGAGCAAGGAATTCACCACTGTGGTGGATGCCTTCTATTCCCGGTATAGCGAAAATGATTTCAACACCGCTATGCAGGGCGGATACAGCTTTGGCAGTGTGACGAATCCCGTCGTCAACAGCAATAACTACATGGTCAGCGGCAACAACATGCAGATCGGTGGCAGCAATGGCCCGGTGTTGCGCGACGAACTCGACGCCGAGAACGATACGACCACCGAAGTCGGCTGGAAGAATATCTACAAAGTCGACAAATGGACCTTGACCAGTGACTTGAGCGAATCGAACGCCACGGCGAGGCAGAATACGCTGGAGATGTATACGGGGGTTTTCCAGCCGCTTTACACAAACTTTACTTCCAATCCATTCACCGGCGTGACGTTGAGCAATCCGTCGGTTAATTTGACTAATCCTGCTACCGTCAGTTTGGGCGACGCCGGCGGATGGGGGCAAGATGGCTACGACAAAACGCCGGTGACAAGGGATAAGGTCAGGGAATTGCGCCTCGATGCAAAGCGCGAGCTGGACAACGACCTGTTTAGCAGCGCCACGTTTGGCTTCAACTACACGGATCGCGAAAAGTCCAATAACACAAGTGAATACTTCGTGGATTTTGTGGGTGGAGTCAAGACAGCAGGTGGACAAACCGTATCGATGCCGGTGCCGGCAGGCGCGGTGGTCGGGCCGGTCACGCTTCCCAACGGTCCGTCCATGCTTCGCGTGAACCCCCAAAGCATGCTCAACAGCGGGCTGTACGATTTGGTATCCAATAACGGTGTTGGCGACGTCTATGCCAAGAATTGGGAAGTCGACGAAAAGATATCGACGGCCTATGCGCAATTGAATATCGATTCGCAAGTGGGCAAGATACCGTTGCGCGGCAACATCGGCGTGCAGTTCGTCCATTCCAGCCAGAGTTCCGACGCTATCGAATCGGTTGCTGTTGGCGGTGGGGATTCCGCCAACCCTTCGTCGGAATCGATTAACGGCGGGGCAAGCTACAATAATTGGCTGCCCAGCTTGAATCTCGTGGCCAGCCTGCCCGACGATCAAATGCTGCGTTTGGGTCTCGGTGAAGGCATCGAGCGCCCGGCGTTCAGTGAAATGAGTGCGAGCAACGAAGTCGGCTTTTCACCAACCACTGGCTTGTTCACCAGCACGATCGGCAATCCCGGCCTGAAACCGACGCTTTCCGATGCCTTGGACATCTCGTGGGAAAAGTATTTCGGCAATAAGGGGTATATTTCCGTCACACCTTACTACAAATACCTGAAGACCTACATTTATCAAGAAACCAATACTTTTAATTTCGCCGGTTATCCAACGAACCCTGGCGTCACGCCGATATCCCAGTATGGCGTAGCCACCGAATGGGTCAACGGCAACGGCGGCAGTATGCGGGGAGTCGAAGTGGCCGTGAACGTGCCCTTGGATTTGTTGACCCCGGTGCTGCACGGCTTTGGCACGTTTGCCGATGCTTCGCGCGGTACGTCGAGCATCCAGACCAGCTCGAATGGAACGACCAGCGAATCGGCGTTGCCAGGATTTTCGTCGAGCGTCGCCAACTGGCAAATTTATTATGAAGGCGATAATGGCTTCGCGATACGCTGGAAAGAGAGTTACCGTTCCTCGTTCCTTGGGCAAATCGGCGGATTTGCGGACGATCTTGTCCCTTCGGAATTCCTGGGCTATCACACGGACAATCTTGAGGTCAGCTACGAATTCAAGAATGGTCCGACAAAGGGATTAACATTGCTTTTTCAGGCGCTTAACTTGAACAACCCGGCTATCATCCAAACCGGAGGAACGAACCAGCCGATGCAGCAGATCGACTATGCCGGCCGCACCTTCATGCTGGGTGTGAATTACAGGATGTAAGCAGGATTGTCGGTCGTAAAAGCCTTGCCGGAAGAAATTCCGGCAAGGCTTTTTTTATTGATTGTTCCGACTTCCTTATGCGTAAAATACTCGCTCGCCCAGGCTTAGCAAAAACATTTGCCGTCGTTCCCGCGCAGGCGGGAACGACGGAAGGTTAAGTAACGATTTTTGACTCACAACATACCCAGATGAACCTTTTAATTTATTTCGAGGCAGTCCGGCGGCAGGTGAAAAAGCCGTTCAGCGTCAGGCGGCCGCGTTCAGGGTCGGCGCTCAGCCGTTCAGGCGTTTCGATATGCGCCGAGTGGAAGATGCTGCCATCATAAAAAATTGCACGATTCCACGCGGCGGGTACGGTGCAAAGCAGATCAAAGTAAGGATTGGAGGCAGTCAGATAGGCCGGTGGGGCGCCGAGCAGCCGGGTGCAAGTGTCGGCGGCCATGTTTTCCCATTCGGAGTCCGTCGAGTACATGCGGTCGATTTCGTGTGCCGGAATTTTCGGTGTGTAGAAACTGGTGCCGCCCAAGCCGGGATCGCGGAACAAGTACAGCACAAGCGCGCAATAGCAGCGGGCCGGGTCCTTGGTGAAGCGGTCGCGGTGGCACAGGCGCTGGTAGGCGCTCAATTCGTGCGGCTGCAGCGTGACCATCGAAAGCCGGCTATAAAGCTCGATGACGCGGCGCGCGCCCAGCGAATGACGAACGTTTTGAACAAAAAAATCGTTGAGCCGCGAAGAGAAGGCAATGGGCATACGCAGCTCCAAGCCGGGAAAGGCGTTATGCGGCGCCATCACAAAGGACTCGCGGAACTGGATCGTGCCATCGACCAGCCCTTGCGGATCGAGCAGGAAGTCGTCGACCACGACGCACGAATGGTCGCCGGCAAGCGGGATCAGTTGAATCTTGGGGTTCGGATTGAACACGGTCAAATCGATGGTTAATGGATACGATTCCAGCTTACGCGAAGCGCAGGCTTGGCTACTTGGCTCGATGCACCAATTCCTGCATGCGCTTCAGTTTGGGGGCGACCATGGGGACTGTCAACATGGTGCTGCCTATCGCCATCAGCAAGAGTGCGGTGAAGGTTTCACTGGTAATGATGTGTTTATCCAGCAGGATATTGACGAAAATAATCATGATCAGCGCCTTGGTTTGCAGCAGCCAACCAATCAGCGAGCTTTCACCAGGCGCCCATTTCAGTATTCTTCCAGCGATATAAGTGCCCATCAGCTTGCCGCTGACCGAGGCGACCAGCAACACGGCAGCGGCGACGAATACCGCTTCGCCGCCGATGCTCCAGTTGGTCTTCAATCCGGTGCTGAGAAAAAATACCGGCATGATGACCAATAACACATGATGGCGCAGCGCATCCATCTGGGTTTGGTTGAACCATGCGCCATCCATGATGGCGCCGGCCAGGAAAGCGCCGACCATGAAATGCAATCCCGACCAATCGGCGCCAAACGCGCAGACAGCCAGCCAGATCAGTCCGACATACCAGCGATCCCGTTCCGGCAGTTGCACCATGAGTTTGCGAAAGCCGTAACCGAAGACAATAAAAGCGAGCAGAAACGCCACCTGATTTTGCACGCGGTTCCAATCCATCAGGATCAGTGCCAGCACACCCCAGATGGCAATATCGTCCAGGCTGGCGTAGCGCAAGATGCGTTGGCCGATGGGTAGCCGCAACACCTCCAGTTTCTCCATGAGCAGAATCAAAATGGGCAACGCCGTGACAGCGCAAGCCATGCCTACGCCGAGGATAAATTGCCAGGTCATCGCGGCGGGTCCCACCCATCCTGCGGTGCCCAACATGCCGATCGCAGCGATGCAGCCGAATAGCAGCGGCGTGCCCAGCGCCAGGCCGGCGGTGATGCCGCTTTCGCGTCGATGCGTCCAGGCTTTTTTCAAGTCCAGCTCGACTCCGGCTATCCAGACAAACAGGATGACCGCCCACCAGGCAATTCCGTTCAGGGACTGAACCACGGCCGGGTTAAAAACAAACGCATAGTAATTTGGGAATACCTTGCCTAATACGCCTGGACCCAGCAAGATCCCGGCAATAATCTGCACCACTACCAGCGGGGCGTAATAGTCAGTCCTGCCAATACGCCAAACCAGATAGGGCAGAGTAAAGATGATCGCCATCGCGATCAGAAATATCTCTGTGGTGCTCATTGGCGGGCCAATGGTGCAGATTTATTCATTGCCGCGCAATGCCTGGAGATAAAGTCCGAGTGTGCCGGCATGCTGTCTACCGCCTTGTCGATGATCGATTTTTGAACGGCCATGAATTGCAGATTTTCTTGCGGCGTCAACAGATTTGCCAAGGGATGATAATTGTTCGGTTTTATTCCCTGGCCGTGCATGACTTGCAGCCAACCGACGACGGCAAACAATTCGTCGCTGTTCCGACTAATGCGGCCATTGCTTTGGAATAGCTTGATTTTTCGCTCGAGCTCGGAGGGAATCTCCATGGTGCGGCAATGATTCCAGAATTCCGAATCGTTTCGTTGCGTAGCCTTGTAATGCAGAACCAGGAAGTCGCGAATGCGTTCGGCTTCAAAGTCGGTTTGCCGATTGTATTCGTCAATATCGGCCTGGTTGAATTCCGTGCTGGGGAAGAAACTCAACAGCCTGGCAATAGCGGATTGCACCATATGAATACTGGTGGATTCGAGCGGTTCCATGAAGCCGCTCGACAAGCCGATAGCGACCACATTCTTGTTCCAGCCTTTCTTGCGTTTCCCGGTCGTGAACTTCAGCATGCGTGGGTCTGCAAGCGGTGGCGCATCGAGATTCTTCAGCAAAATGGCGGTGGCTTCATCATCGCTCATGAAGCGGCTCGAATAAACATGGCCGTTGCCGATCCGGTGTTGCAAGGGAATGCGCCATTGCCAGCCGGCGCTGCGTGCGGTGGCTTTGGTGTAGGGAGTGAGCGCACCTGCCGATTCGCAAGGCACCGCGATGGCA
>Ga0302309_10003026_pt1 | contig 13356 bp, 11 predicted proteins | sample III_Palsa_N1_1_FD_200453 | JGI IMG/M metagenome (GOLD analysis project Ga0302309, IMG submission 200453) | Peat permafrost microbial communities from Stordalen Mire near Abisko, Sweden - III_Palsa_N1_1 | ecosystem: Environmental > Terrestrial > Soil > Palsa > Peat permafrost | place: Sweden... | reverse complement strand
GTTCGAGCCCGTGGTTGTCGCGGACCATAGCAAGGCGGCTCCAGGCCGCTGGCGATGTATTTGCGAACCGTCTTGCGATCGATCCCGGCCTGACGGGCGATCGCGGCAACCTTCAATCCTTGGCGATGCAAATCCAGGATCATCATCAAAACTCCAAGCTTCTTCATCGCAGCTGCTCTCCCGACCGGGAGAAGCATGAACGATATTGGTGATCTTCGATCTGTCTGGGGCTAGCCCCAGACAGATCGAAGATCGAAGAAGTGGGGAATATTCAAACGCCACTTGTGGGGAAGATTACAGCGCCAGCGACACATTGATGTGGTGGAAGAGCGCGGTGAACCGGTCCTTCTTCCTCAGCCTTGCGGCTTTCCGTACGCGATCCAGCGACTGGGACATGCGATCCCGGCCCTGTGTCCGGTGCATGCGTTGCTGTTCCGCGTTTCCCTTGGTCCCCGGCCTTGGCTCCACCGGCTCCGCCACCGGTTGCCCGGCTTTGTTCGTCGGCTTCACAGCTACTATGCCGAAGTCAGACTTCTCGACTTCTCCGTGTCGTGCATCAGCGGCTACGGCTCCTCGCCTTCCCGCTGCGGACCATCTCTCCCAAGGGAGATATGGCCAACACGGAGATCTCCCGGTTCCCGTGCAAGGAACTTCCATACGTGCCAGGGTCTGCGACAACGCCGGATCCAACGCACGCTCGCAATAACGCGGGCGACCGTGTTGCCTTCCACGTACTCAACCGTGTCGGCATCCGGGACTTCGTAACTTTCGCGGCTCAATGGCTGGCCCGCATGCTCCTCTACCGACGCTTCGCTGACATCCTCACGGATCCCAACGCACGGCTCGGGGTCGATGTGGGTTGCTATTCCTTCATCGTAATGGACTTTCACCTTCTATTCCTTGCCGGTCTCCCGGCGCACTGGGTAATTACACATCCCGGATTGTCAGCTCAAGCTTGGCGGTCCCCGGTACTGCATGATCCGACACCGTCACTGGCACGAACCGCAATTCTTCCACAGCCCCAGTCGCCAGCGCATGGCGCTGCCAATAATGCAGCAAACCAAGGCTTACCCCGTTACGCCGCGCAACCTGCGCAATCGGCTCTTCCGATGCAAAGCTCTCCGCAGTTATCCGGGCCCTTTCTGCATCCGGCCAGCGCTCGTGCCGCCGTCGCACCTCCATCGCACTGCCAGTCAAATCCCCCGCCACACTGTGCGACGCACATTGCAAATCCCCGTTTGATACCCCGGTAAAATCGACCGTCATCGCGCTCCCTGCAAATTACGCGCCCAATTCTACCCGCCAACGATCAGCTCGAAAACGTGGGGTGCCTGCAACGGTTACCACCCATCATGGCAAGGCGCTGCCCGGCCATCAAGGACGCTGCGCGCCGCTTCGCGGTGGCCGTTGGCCATCCTTGACCGCCGGACAGCGCCTCGCCACAAAGAAAGCAGGTCGGAACTAAGGGATGGTCTCTGCAATCGAATAAAGGGATGCTTCGGCGCCGTTGTCACGCAGACAGCAATCCAGGTTCAACGGTTCAACCCCACTCGGTATCAAAAGAGGCGTTTTGAGCGGATGCCTGGGAGGAAGGTTCTTCCTCAGGCATCTGTATCGGAATCAGCCTGCATCATGCCTTGATGGTAGGCGCCAGCTTTTCCCGAACAGCACCGCTGGCCAGCCTTTTGCTGCGGCCGGCAAGCGATCAGCAATTAGTTTCGTTTCAGCGCTTGTGACAATACCGGATAATTTCAGCGCGAAAATGGCGACCAATGTCATCAGCACGCTAAGCCCTATTTGTATTATGCGTGGTTCACCGACCGTAAGGAACGCCGTCATGGTTACCACAAGGCACAGGATCGTGACCGACAGGAGCGATCGCCAATTGACGACTCCAACTAATCCGCGTTGGCGCAACTGGTAATCCAATGCTCCACAGCGCAGGATATTATCAATGATCGGGATCAGCAAAATAAATATTACGCCAAACTCGCTCTTGAGCGCGAACAGCATTCCTAGGCTGACTAATGTCAACGCTGAGGATTTGAGAATGGCGTTGAAATTGTTGACGTAGACGCTGCCGACTTCTAGCACGCGATTCACAGTGCCAAAAGGTACTGGCAGGATCACCAAGCCGATATAGGCTCCATAAGGAGCAAATTCGGGGCGGGCGATTAGGGCCAGTAGCATTGAAGACGCGGGGATGATCGCGCAGATCGCTATCAAGCTAATAATCATATCAATCTTCCATACGATTCCCAACAATGAAACAGTCTTTTGGGCATAGCCCAGTTCTGACGTGTTTCGCATGACCTGTGACTCGACGAAAGGAAGCACTAAAAATCCAGGCGAATAGCGTTGAAAACTTCCTCCAAGGCTCTGCACGAAGCTCAGTACGGCAATTCCTTGCGCTGGCAGGACGCTTGCCGCTACTAGCCGCAGCGTCGGTGGCCCGGTTGCGATCCATGCCAACCCACCGATGTAGGCCGACGCGCCGAGATGCAAAATTTCGCGCAGGCTCATGCCTGCCCTTGCAACATCGGCCACATCTCGACGCAGTCCCCGCAATAGGCTGCGGAAATTATTGAGACCGAGGGACAATGTCGCCATCGCTTGTGTGCCGCACGAGATTACAAGCAAGCTATGTGTGGAATTGCTGAAGGCGCCCAGTGCCATTACTCCAACGGTGACCAGCCGCAGTAACGGCTCACCGATCGCAACCATGCGTGACAATTTTTGCTGATTCAACGATTGGGAAGCGCTCTCGACGTCTAAATAGAGTGCAGCAAAGGTAGAATAAATTACGTATGGTATGAGCAGGTTGGCGCCCAGGTGGACGTTGCTTCCCAGTGACCAGCGGAAAAAGTAGAAGGTCGCTGTGCTCACCAGCAACAAGGCGATTGTCCGTGCAAGCAGGATCATGCGATAGATGGCGATGGCGCGACGATACGCCATCCTATTCCCGGCCATGCCGATCACCTTCGGGACGAGTCGTTGCGAACCAAGCCCAGCCGCGGTGTTTACCAGCGATGCCCCCGCAACCAACACCGCGTAAGAGGCATATTCTGCAGGCACCATCACTTTAACAATTAGGATGTTGAAGCCAATGGCCAAAAAGAGCGATAGCGCCCGGCCGGTCATATAGGTCGTTACCTTGCTCATATTGCTCCAAGTAGGGAGGAAAAGTTGCTAATTTTAGGCAGTAAGCCAAAGATCTTAATCGTTGCCAAGGATAAGTATCCCCCATTCAGGGTTGATGTGGTTGACCTCTTTTCCGCGAACTTGTCCAAGGCTTATAAGCTCGTCTGGCTTATGAACGCGGAACAGCCGGGCCCGAACCATATCGTGCATACAGAGGACGAAGATTTTTTTGTTATCGGTCGGAGCAATGGGCGCGGCAGGCAGCTTAAAAACCATATTAAAACCTGGCATGCGCATCTCGCGATGCTGCGTCGCGTGCTCCGTAGTGAATTTGATGTGGTCCAGTGCCGCGACGTGATGTTGCTTGCGCCGCTTTACGCACTGGCCGCACGACGCGTGGGTGCTGTGTTCTGCTATTGGATGTCGTTTCCGATGGAAGATTCGTTCATCGAGCGTGGGCGGATGCGGATAGCGGAAGGAGGCTTAGGCGCTCTATTCGCTGGCTGGGGACGGATCACCTATGGTCATCTCGCGCGTTGGACGCTGTACCGATGCACTTTGCCTATAGCCAGCGCGGTGTTCGTGCAAAGCCGGCGGATGAAAAAAGATGTCGTGTCAATGGGGATCGAAGCGGCCAAAGTTCACCCGGTGCCAATGGGGGTGAATGTAGAGAAATACGATGGCGCGATCCGGCAACTGCCCGACGCGGTATACGGCGACCGCAAAGTGGTGCTTTACGTCGGAACGCTGGAACTGGCTCGACAGATGGAGGTGCCGGGGCGAGGCGTGGCCATGGCCATGCAGAAACATCCTGACATGGTCTTTGCAGTGATCGGAAGGCATAAACACGCTGAAATAGAGCGGCTGATGGGACCTTTCGTTGAACTCGGCGTGGCGGATCGTGTGCGGTTTTTTTCACACATGCCGCTCGATGAACTGTTCAGACATGTCCGCCGCGCCGACGTCTGTTTGGCTCCTTACCCGGAACAGCCCCGCATGATGGCTTCTGCGACGCCGACCAAGACCATTGAATATGTCTATCTGGGTGGAATGATTGTGGCCAATCGCCATCCGGATCAGGAAGAAGTGTTGACCGGCGCACAATGCGGTGTCCTGACCGATTTTAGCGCGCAAGGGTTTGCCGATGGAATCGAACGCGCCTTGAGCTGTTCGCGAGAGCCTGATACCGCTGTGTTTATGGCGCAATGGGTTCGGGATAACCGCTCCTATAAGGCGTTGGCCGAAGGGGTCAGCCGTGTTTACAATCGGTTAATCACCGACTCAGGACCTGGAATATAGTCTGAAAAATCAATCGACCTTAACTTGAAGAGCGTATGATGGGACAATATTTCCAAAGGTATCTGGAGTTTATTTTTGCGCTAATTTACATCACACTTTTAATGGTGTTGATGGGGGCGTACCGAAATCAGCTTATGGGCTTTGATTCTAGCATTTCCAATGCACAAAATTTGACCTCAAGCGGAACCATTTTACAAAAATTATCCATATCATTGTCTTTTATTCTCGGATCCATTCCGGTTATATTAAAATTATCTAGATCTACTAAAATAATTTTTTATGCGTACCCAATTTTTATTTTACCTATATTGTCTATTATATCTGCATTATGGTCAGTTGATTACAGCATTACCATTTTTAAAGGTGCTGTGTTTTTATCAATATATGTTTATTGCTTGGGTGTCATTAATCTGTTTTCCGCCCGGCAAGCAATAAACATCTATCTGACGGCGGGATGCTTGATCGCCTTTCTGTCCATCGCAACGGCAGTTACGATGCCGAGCATCGGCGTACATCAAGCGGGCGACGCGTTCCAGGCGGTTCATGCCGGGCAATGGCGCGGGGTGTTTAGCCATCGCACCCAATTAGGCCAGTTTTCGGCGACGTTTTGCGTCTTCTTGTTCGCTTGGCGCAAGCAATTGCCGATTTTACTGCTAGTGCCGGTATTTCTAAGCGGTTTGCTGTGCTTGGTTGCCGCGCAGTCTCAGGGTGGCTACATCAGCTTGACGATCGGGATTGTTCTGTTTTCTTTGGTTCGCGCCGTGATTGACAAGGGACTCGGAGCTCAAATCACATTGGTAATCATTTGTATTGTGCTAGCTCTTTCCGGTCAGTACTTGGTTGACACGATGGGCCCATCGGTGCTCGAAATGCTTGGCAAAGCCCCGAACCTGACCGGGCGGACCGATATCTGGGATTTGTTGCTGACTTCAGCCTCACGCAGCGTTATGCTGGGCCGAGGTTATAGTGCTGGGATCGCTCAGATCTTGGCATCGAACGAGCAACTCAAGGTGCTGGCCAATGCTCAAGGCGGCTATATTGACCTTTATATCGCTTTTGGCATGGTCGGCGTGACTGTTGTTATTGCTTCCTGGATTGCCATCATATTCAAGGCTTTGAGGATGATGAACATGCTACTCCGGCTCGACGTGCCCAACCGACGTCCGATCGCTGACGGTTTGTCTTATTGCGTGACGTTGATTGTAATGACCGCGCAAATGTCTATCGGCGAATCTTATATAGTCGAGGGCAATAATTATCTACCTCCGACGCTCGGTCTAATCATCACCGCTTTTTTTACAATTGCGCGTGACGCGATAACGCAAACTGTGGAGGAAATAAGATTAAAACCTGCAAACATCCTCGGTGTGCCTAGCTGACCGGACGATTCGGGAGAGGTTTAGTTTTGGTTGAGGTGAGCAAAAGGAAAAGCTTATGAGCATTCTTTTAACGCGAAGGAATATAGCCGGTCTCGCGTTTTCTGCCGCTATGTTGGCTGGCGGCGTAGGGTGCGCTCGTGCGATGGTGGACGGTGAACCAAGCGCGCGGTTTCGGCGTGGGATCGGGATACATGGTGCATTCAACTGGCCGGCGCTCGCGGGTCCCGGCGGTGTATCAGGGTCTTATGTCTGGCCTCCATTCGCCGGTGCCGATACGTTGCTGAACGATCACAATCTTCAAACGTTACGGCGTGCCGGATTTGATTTCATCCGGCTCACCGTCAATCCCCATATCTTCATTGCAGCATTCGGCTCTTCGCAATACGAAACGGCAGAGGCAATTTTAGCTCAGCATATCAGTGCAATCCACCGCAGCGGCCTTGGGGTAATCTTAGATCTTCATTCGATCAGTCGTGATCCTGAATTTGCCCCGGATGCAGTGCTCGATCCAGGCAAGCCCTACGGCGCAAATGTTGGCCAATTGGTTGAGCGCATGGCTACACTTCTTGCGCGCATGCCGAGCAACAAGGTTGTCCTCGAACTGTGGAACGAGCCGAATATTAGCGCGGGACGCGAGGCCGCTTGGGACGACGTGCAGTACGCCTGGCGTCAGCTTGCACGTCGCGCAGCGCCAAAGCTCACGCTAGTGATCGCTGGCGCGCATACTACTTACGATAGTATTCAGAAACTCGCTGCACGCCGCTATAATGATGGCAACACCTATTTCTCGTTTCACTTTTACGATCCCGTGCCGTTCACACATCAAGGCACGGTCAACCCCGCCGATCCTAACGATGCGCCACAATATTTCAGTCACGTGCCTTATCCCGCAAATCTGGATCAGTCTCATGCGGCTGTGCAAGCGGCCCTGGGGCGGTTGCAGGCGCGTAGCGGCGTAAGCGATGCCGATCGCGCAAAGCTGGCCGCATATCTTGAAAGCCGGGAACGTTATTTGAATTTGCGCGACAACCGCGATTGGATTGAGGCAAAATTCGAAGAAGTCGAACATTGGCGTGTCAATAATGGAATTGATTCTTCAATGGTAATGTTAGGTGAATTCGGCACGATGAAGGCTGGTGTGGACGTCAAAGCTCGGATAGGTTGGCTAAATGATGTCCGGCAGGCTGCCGAAAAGCGCAGTTACTGTTGGGCACATTGGTGTTTCGAAGGCCCCAATGCATTTGGCCTGAGTACCAATACCACCGACTACGCGCTAGATCAGGCGATGCTCCAAGCGCTGGGATTGAACAGCATAACCACCTAAAGGGCGAGATGAAGATTTTCATCGAAGATTTACGCGCACACCGCGAAGGAATCTGGGCTCAGGGATTCTGGGCTATTACGCTTTACCGCTTTGCGCATCTGCGCTTGAAGTGTCGTATACCCGTGGTACGACAAATGTGGTATGTTGCCAATCGTATTATCTGTAAATGGACTGAGGTAACCACGGGAATTATGTTGCCCGAAACCGTCACGTTAGGGCGCCGAGTTCAGATTGAACACTTTGGCGGTATTATAATCCACGGGCAAACGGTGATCGGTGATGATTGTATTATTCGCCAAGGAGTGACGATTGGCAACAACAGCCGGCAACCCGACTTTGCGCCTCATGTTGGAAACAGGGTCGAAATCGGTGCAGGTGCCAAGATTATCGGACCAATCACGATCGGTAGTGATGTAGCAATTGGTGCCAATGCAGTTGTAATCACCGACGTGCCCGACAACTGCATAGCAGTTGGGGTTCCTGCGACGATCAAGCGGCGTCAGGTTGAGCTATGCTCGAAATAAAAACCTCATGCGATTACATTGCGATACTTATACCTTTTAAATTTATGACGGGAACTTTTCCGATGTGATGATGCATTTGGCGATAGACGCTTTGTGAAAACGCCCGCGTAAGCGCCGAATAGGTGCCGATGCTCGGAACGAAATTTCTGCCATTCCATACGCCCAAACGAAACCAAATATTATCATCAAAATCTTTTGCTTTGACGGCGCATGTGACGCTGAAATTCCGGTTATTCGAAACATGATAAATGGGACTTCCAAGTGCCAAAGATAGGCACCGTAAGACAGCACGCCCATTTTGCGCGGTATTGGATTTTCCAGGAGGCTAATCAGCCAATCACCTGCTTGGCTGCGATAGAGACCGACGAAGAGCATGACCATGGCCAAGCCCTGCACGCTGTAGCGCAAGCTTTCGCGAAACGCAGCATTACGCACAACCAGAGACACCACCATCAATGCACCGCACCCGAGCAGCATAAGGCCGCCGACACGGGAGCCATTGCTGCGGCCATGCCACAAGCGGAACAGCACCGCGGTGATGCAGCCAAAGGCGATACTATCGCAGCGTGTATCCGTTGCAACATATGTGTAAGGATGTTCACTAAGTTGCGAGAATGCGCCAATCCCGCCCCAATGGACAATGCACAACCGCCACGCAAGCGCGGTAACGCACACCCCAACAAGAACTACAAGTAAGAGCCGCAGTCGAGGGCCAATCAGGATCATCAACAACGGAAATGTGAGGTAAAAGTGCTCTTCGACCGCTAGCGACCAAAGATGCGGCCAGCGCATGGCCAGTCCGAGCGGTTCGCGATAGAGGGTGACGTAGTTGGTTGTCCAAGTCAGCATGGCGATTATATCGATCGCGGCTACCTCGCGATATAACAGTCCTACAGTTAGGCTAAAAGCCAGTAACAACAGCAATTCCGGACCGAGCCGGAGGAATCGGCGTGCGTAAAAATTAAGCAGCGATATTCGCCCCGAATCCGCCTGTTCGCTCAGCAACAGGCCGGTGATTAGAAAGCCGCTAAGAAAGAAAAATATCGTAACTCCAAGGCCGCCGGGTACTGTGCGCTCGAATCCGAAATGCGCGACCATCACGAGAGTGATGGAGATTGCCCTCAGTCCATCAAGACCTGGAATATATCCTGATCCCGAAAGGCGTGGTTCATGACCCTTCTGCTCAGTAAACATAGTGGCCCCTGTTTCTGCGGAAATGCCCAGCTCACAACAAAGCCTTATTTTTTTTGCTGCAGCGCGTCAATCGAAGGGTGCGCGGCAACAATATCAGCGTGGTTAAACCGCCCTTGGCTCGCTTGGAATGTTTGCCAAACGGCGTGCCGGTGTCTATGCACACAAACGGGGTCCATGATTATGCGTTCGCCTCGGACCTGCATGCGTTGGTTGAGATTCCAACGCTCTTATGCCCGGACTCGGGTGCCAGCATGCGTTCAAGCGAGAAAAAGAGTAAGGAATTTATGGCCGGGTGCAACCATGCTGCTTACCATCGACCCAAAGCGCTTCCGACTTTTTTTCTGCGGATGACTAGCCGTCGCGTAGCGGGGTTTTGCGGCTCGCTTGCGCTTTCATTACTTTCACAACCGGTCTTCGCTCAGCAGGACGGCCCATCCATAACGCTTGATTTCTATAGGCCTCAGACGTTGATCGCACCAAATGTGCCTTCTGGTTTCGATCGTGGCGGAAACATCAGCATTGAGCAGATAGGGCACCCAGGTTACGACCAGTTAGCAATTCAATTAGGTAGCTTTGATCTTTATCCATCACTCGACACGTTTGTCGGCGCGAGTTCGAATGTTCTGCTGAGTAAGGCAAATCCTAAATCAGACATGCTGGTCGGTAGCGCACTGTCAATTTATGCCAAAGCAGACTGGGGATCGAGCTCTTTCGTTCTGATCGGTAAAGACTGGGAGAATGTGTGGCTGCACAATGCTGTCCGCAGTCAGGACCAAGGCAATATCGACGGCAGCTATCAGTTCGATATTTCAGATGAGCTCACAGGCGCTGTTGAAGGAGCATTTAATCGTTACGGAGACAATAATTCCATCGGGACTGTAAATAACCTTTCTGCAATTCTCGAAATGACACAACGCACCTTTATAGCGGGGCGCGTGCAGTATCAGGCAGGTCAATTTAGCGAAATAATTTCTTCTGACCGCACTCACTTCAATCTAGATCCAGTTTACTCGGAGGAAACGGGGCTAGAACAAAGCTATTTTGATGATCACACGGTTTACCGGGTAACGTCTCAGACGGAATTTGCCTTCACGCCGAGTGTCGCAGCCTTTGCTCAGTTCGGCGGATATAAGACAATCTATAATACAATTCTGCCGTCGGGCTTGCCAAATTATAACTCTTTTTCGTTGCGAGGCGTGATCGGCCTGAGCCTCGATATCCCAGGCCTACTTCGTGGCCAAGTTTCCGCTGGCTTTGGACATCGGAGTTACGATTCACCGCTTTACACGACTCCGACGGAACTGGTCATTGCGACAAAATTGGAATTCTTTTTAGATAATTTTAATAATATCACATTGACATTATTAAAAGACTTCGATGACGGAACCCTTTACTCGTCAACGCCAATTAAATACACTACAGTATCTATATTATACGAACGTCAGGCGAAAACTAATTTATTATTAGGCTTTCAAGCCAATGAATTTAAGCAAACGGTTATCAATCTAGGCTCAAATCCAAGTGAAACAAACTCAACGGGAAGTTATAATCCTCCTGCGAATTTTTCCAATTATGGCGCATCTGTGTATGCAACGTTTCTTGTAAATCGCCACTTTTCTATTAGAACCGAATTCGGCGGTGAGCGATTTATCAATAATAATGCTTTTGCGAACGTTCCTGATGGGCAGTCTAATACAGAGTTTCGCGGCGTTTTGACATTCACATTCAAACCATGATGCCTTTGAATGAGTAATCACTGGTGATTTCACCGTTACTATAGGTCAACATAATTAAATATGCCCATCTTTAGTTGCTTAATTCTAGCGCACAGCCGTAGGCTGCTAGTAAAGGTTTAATCTGATGGCTCCAACTCAATTCGCGTTCGACCCTAGCGCGGCCAAACGCGCCCATATGCGCCCGGCGATCTTGGTCCGCGAGCAGTTCGAGGATTTTGTCGGCAAAGTCGATCGGGTCATTGGCCTTGGCGAACAGCGAAGAGTCTTGCGCTGAATGCCGCCCCTCGGCCACATCGAACTGAACCATCGATTTGCCAAAAGCCATGTATTCCAAAATCTTGTTCATCGTCGATTTGTCATTCATCGCATTGACGCGATCAGGGTTCACCCCCACGTCCATTGTCGACAATACTTCGAACAAGACATTGTCGGGCGCGCGGCCGGTGAACGTGACGTAGCCTGCAAGGCCTTGCGCCTCGGACATCTCGCGCAGCATCGCCAGGCTGGGGCCGCCGCCCACCAGGCAAAATTGGATATCCTTGCGGTCGAGTTTGTGCACGATATGGTTGACCGCATCGATCAACAGATCGATGCCTTCCTGATCGCCCATCACCCCGACGTAGCCCACCATGAAACTGCGCCCGTTTCGCCATTTCGGTTGGGCTGGCACGATTTTCAACCGGCTGAGATCGGGCCCCGAGCGCACGATAAACACGCGGTCGGGATCCATCCCGCCCCGGGTGATCGCAATATCGCGATAACTCTGGTTGGTAGCGATCGACACGGTCGCGGAACGGAATGTCAGCCTTTCCAGAAACCGCAGCAGACCCCAGAAACGGTCCTGACGGTTGAATTTGGCCTCATAGAGCTCCGGATTGATGTCATGGTGATCAAAGATGTAGCGCACGCCGAACAGGCGGAACTGCCATGCAACCAGGAAAACCAGATCGGGTGGGTTGCAACCCTGGATCACATCGAAGCCGCGCGTGAAGAAAATCTTCCACGCCAGCACGGTTTCCCAGAACAGGGCAAACGAATATTCGGCGAGATAGCCCAGCGCGCCACTTGCATCAATCGGCAGTGGGTGGCGATGGATATGAACGCCCTCAATACATTCATAACGCTTTTCAAAGCCTTTGCCGGTCGGGCAAATCACAGAGACGGTGGCTCCCGCGGCCGTCAGCGTACGCGCCTCTTGCCATACGCGCCGATCAAACGGCAAAGGCAGGTTTTCGACGACAATGAGGACTTTCTTGCCGTCGAGCGGCCGATTCTCGACAATTGCGGCCGGTTCCGCTGGAACGAAAGTTGCCAGTGCCGTCATCTGATGGCGCTCACATCGATCACGGCGCGGTCGCCCAGATCCAGAGTTTTGACGAGCCGGTTGGTGGACACGATTGCATCATAGTCGCTCTGCTCTGCGGTCTGCTTGTCCACCAGCAACGTGTCGATTGTCGGCAGGTACGCATAGGCATAGCCAAGGTTTTGCCCGACCAGTTTCTCTGGCGACATCGCCGGATCATATACGTCAAGCTTGTAGCCGGCATCGAGAAGCTTGCGCGCCAGGTCGACCGGCGGGCTTTCACGCAAGTCATCGGTATCGGCTTTGAAAGCCAGGCCTACCAGCAACACGCGTGCGCCCGGTTTCAATCCGTGGGTTACGCGCAAAAATTGATGATGCTTATGAGCCGCATTTGATCGCATCAATGAGTCGATCAAATGGGTATTCGCGCCAATTTCAGATGCCATGTGCTGCAAGGCGCGCACGTCCTTGGGCAAGCATGATCCGCCAAATGGGCCGCCAGGCCGCATGTAATATGTCGAAATATTGAGCTTCGTATCTGACACGAAAATGTCGTAAATTTTCTTGGCGGAAATCTCGCTATTTTCGCATATCCGACCGATTTCATTGGCAAAGGCAACTTTTACAGCATGCCAGGTATTGTCCACAAACTTCGTAATTTCGGCTTCGCGTATACCGACATGGAAGATCGGAGCGTCAATACCATGATGCAGAGCTTCCATCGCCATTGAAGGATTGCCATCCATCGTACCGAACACAATTTTCGGCGGGTGGAAGTAGTCGTTTATTGCGACAGCCTCTCGCAGGAACTCGGGGTTATAAACGAGTTCAACCAGATTCGGCATCGCATCACCCAGATACGATTGAAATATCGGGCAAATGATACTTTCGGTCGTGCCAGGGCGCATGGTTGAACGATACGCGACCGTTAGAGGAGTTGCGCGATCCAGCTTGATCGCACCGGCTATCGCGCGCGTGACCTGGGCGATATAGCTCATATTGTGCGAACCGTCCGGCCCGCTCGGCGTGCCGACACAAACAATCGCAATATCGGTATCATCGATCGTGTCGCCTATGTTGACGGCGGCCGACAATCGACCTTCCTCATGCGCGCAAGCCAGCAACTCATCGACGCCGGGCTCGATAATGGGCGAGAGTCCGGCATTGATTGCGTCAACTTTGGCCTGACTTACATCAATTCCGACGACATCATGACCTTGACTGGCTATACATGCCGCAGCGGTGCAACCCACATAGCCCAAACCAAAAATCGCAACTTTCATTGTCAAAACCCCAGTCAATCAAACTTTGCAAATATTTGTTGATTTATTAAGCAATAGAAATTGCAAAATTTTGAGATCAGCTCCAACTCTTTAAATTTTTACGATAACTCGAAATTTAACAATTATGATCAAAAGTAGATTCACGCAAAATCAGATAGTTGCACTGAATTTTG
>Ga0302309_10003022_pt1 | contig 13375 bp, 10 predicted proteins | sample III_Palsa_N1_1_FD_200453 | JGI IMG/M metagenome (GOLD analysis project Ga0302309, IMG submission 200453) | Peat permafrost microbial communities from Stordalen Mire near Abisko, Sweden - III_Palsa_N1_1 | ecosystem: Environmental > Terrestrial > Soil > Palsa > Peat permafrost | place: Sweden... | reverse complement strand
GCGTTGGGGTCTGTGAAGCCGCCGATCTTAAGCTTCGGAATCTCCTGCAGCAGGCGCTCGATAACCACCTCCGCCGTCTTTTTGCCGACGGGCACGATCACCGGCATGGCCATGCACCGCTCGCCGGGTGCTGATCCCATTTTTAGCCGGATTTACGCGAGGTGGCTATACCTTTTCCCCATTCGTTGAGCAACCGCTCACCAATATCTGCAAAGTCGGGATGTTCTTTCATGTAGACGCTCACGTCCGCTGAGGTGCTATGGATTGCTTCTGTGATGCGACCCAGAATGTTTCTTATCAGTGCGGGTGTGCCGGCAGCGCGCGTTTCGCCAAGCCGCTGAAGTTCCTTTGCTGTCGGCCATCGGGTGCTTCCGTTGAGCGTCAAAGCCATGCTGTCTTTGGGAAGATAAACCGCGGTCGTCACAAGATCATAGACCGGAGCCAGGCGTGCTTCGCCGAGAACATCGTCATACAGGATCCCGAAATTCTTCAGGTGGGCGTCTCCGTTGCGGAGCGCACAGTTGAGAGCGATAAGAGTGAAGAGCTTCTCGAGATCGGCATAGACATGCGGTGAATTTGCGAACTGCTGGAATCGCTTGAGAATCGAAGTCTCGTAACTGCCGCTATATTTCTGATCGGTGCGTTTGGCATTGAGTACGCAGAAATCCTCAAAGCCGCGATAGGTGCCATCAAGGCGAAGGTCGAAACGATCAATCACCAGCGCGCTCGCATCCTCAGAGAGGGAGAAGCGCGGCACGTCGAGTCCGCATCTCTCGGCAACCTTGAGACAGAAATACTCGTTCGCCGCCAATTGCGGAAACTCATTCGGTTCCCAGAACTTCACAATGTGCGTCGCACCTCGGTAGCTTTGCGAAAGTCGTGCATCTTTTCTATGGGCCGAGAAGGCATTCTCATCACGGACCAGCACTTTGGGCTGAACGCCGCTGATGCCTGAGAAAGAGGCGAAGCGCTCCATAAGGTAGCGGAACAGATCACCTCCACGTCGGCGTTCCAGTATCTCATCGACGGACTGAAAGGGGACATCCTCCTCCAGCTTTTCTTTCTGTCCGGTATAGCGAATGCGACCGACCTGAGAGCGGCCCACGATGCCCAGCAGGTCAAAATCATCGAATGTCCCGGTAGCTTTTGCAAAAGCGAGCCGCAGCCGCTCGCGAAGTACGCCCTCCGGAATATTCATCTCGAAGATGGGCGCAAGACCAAAACGTACGTCCCAGGATGCGAGGCGCACTGGCATCGTGACTGATACGGCACGCATACCGATGGTTTCGGGCAGGTACACGAAGGTACTTCCGCGATCACCAGAGTGGTCGAGCAACCCGGCCTCAGCGCTGTCGGTCCAGACCCTGATCATCCTGCCCCTCTTGCATAAGTTCTTCCAGCGTCGGGCGACGTCCTGATGTTTCCTGAATCTTCAGTTCCATTCCAAGCACCGACAGGAGCTTAATGATTTTGGAGAGACCGAGTTCTCCGAGACGGCCGTTCTCCAACGCATCGAGCGTGGAATGCCCGACTTTTGCCTGCTTGGCGAGCGCAGCCTGGCTGAGGCCCAATGTTTTGCGTCGGACGGCGATTTGCTCGCCTATGGAACTGAGCGTAAGCATTTAGCCTAACATACAAGGTAAAAATGAGAATGTCCAGCGGATTACACGATATATAAGGTTATATCGTTCTATGGCTAGGATGTGATGTCCTCCTTAGGGGTTTGGATAAATCTCAGTTGCAGGCAATCGTATACACGGCGCAGAACTGAGGAACCCTGCCGCATCCTTCTTAATACTATGCCGCTAGGGAACGCCTGAAAGGGATCACTAACAAATTCGGAGCATTGCGGGCCCTCGATAGAAGTTGATGGTGACATTCGACTGTTGATTGGGCAACGGTCAAATTCCGGGTTAAGTTAACTTGCCGAATAATGGCTTCAGGCCCTAGCAGTCATCCAGCTTCGATTCGGTTACCGAGGGGGATTAGCGTAGCTGGATGGTCCTTCGTTCTCTCATGCTTACCCTCCCGGCCACCTCCTTACCCATTCCGCTCTTTTCCGGCAATAATTAGAGACGATATGTCTAAACAACAATTTCAAACCGAAGTTTCCCAGCTCCTACAGCTGATCGTCCATTCGCTCTACTCACACCCCGAGATTTTCCTTCGCGAGCTCATCTCCAACTCCTCCGACGCGCTCGATAAGCTACGCCACCTCACCCTCACCGACGATGCCTTCAAGGCCCTCGTCGACAACGGCATCGCCCCCCTGCGCATCGACCTCGAACTCAACGAAGACGCCAAAACCATCACCATCTCGGACACTGGGATCGGCATGAACGAGGAGGACCTCGTGTCGCATCTCGGAACCATCGCACGTTCAGGAACCAAGAACTTTCTCTCGCAGCTCTCTGGCGACCAACGCAAGGACTCCAATCTCATCGGCCAGTTCGGCGTCGGCTTCTACTCCGCCTTCATGGTCGCCGACAAACTGGAAGTCATCTCACGCAAGGCTGGTGAAGACAAGGCGTGGAAGTGGATATCCGACGGCAAGACCGGCTTCGAAATAGAGCCTGCCGAACGTGCCTCCGCCGGAACCACCGTCCTCCTCTACCTCAACGAAGAAGGCGCGCATTACGCTAACGGCCACCGACTCCAGGAGATCGTCAGGAAGTATTCCAACCACATCGCCTTCCCCATCTTCCTCACCTACGACAAGAGCGAGTGGAACGCCGAGAAAAAAGAGTCTATCAAATCCCGCGTCATCGAGCAGGTCAACGCCGCCTCCGCCATGTGGCAGCGCCCGAAGTCCGAACTCACCGACGACGACTATAAGGAGCTCTACAAGTCCCTCACCGGCGACTGGGAAGACCCGTTGCTCTGGTTCCACACCCGCGCCGAAGGTACCCTTGAATACACCACTCTTTTCTACATCCCTGCCAAGGCGCCGCTCGATCTCTACCAGACCGACTACAAGACGGGCGTCAAGCTCTACGTCAAGCGCGTCTTCATCATGGACGACTCCAAGGAGCTCCTCCCACAATACCTTCGCTTCGTCCGCGGCATCATCGACTCCGAAGACCTCCCGCTCAATGTCTCGCGCGAAATTCTGCAGCAGAACAAGGTCCTCACCAGCATCAAGACCGCCAGCGTCAAAAAGATTCTCTCCGAACTGAAGTCCCTCTCCAGCAGCAATCCCGAGAAGTACGCGCAGTTCATCACCGAGTACAATCGCCCACTCAAGGAAGGTCTCTACGGCGACTTCGCCAACCGCGAGATATTGCTTGAACTCATCCGCTTCAAGTCCACCAAGATCGATGGCCTCACCTCGCTCACCGAAGCCAAAGCACGCATGCAGCCCGAGCAGAAGAGCCTCTACTACATCACCGGTGGCACCGAGGCTCTCCTCCGGAACTCGCCCCTGCTCGAGGTATACAAGAAGAAGGACATCGAAGTTCTCATCCTTGACGACGACATCGACGAGATCGTCTTCTCCACGATCCATAAATATGGTGAAACCGACCTCAAGGCAGTCAACAAGGGCGCAGCCAGCGACGACCTAAAGAGCGAAGCCGAGCCCGAGAAGGCCGAATCGCTGAAGCCTCTCCTCGAAAAACTCAAGGCCACCCTGGGAGACGCCGTCAAGGAGGTTCGCATCTCGACACGCCTCGCCGACAGCCCCTCCGTCATTGTCTCCGACGAAGACGAGCCCTCTGCCCGCATGCGCCAAATGATGCAGGCCATGGGCCAGAAAAACCTTCTCGAGATCAAACCCACGCTCGAGATCAACCCCGATCACGAGATCATCAAAAAGCTCCTCGCGAAATCCGACAACGCAGCAATGGAGGACGCCGCATGGCTACTCTTCGACCAAGCCCTCCTTCTCGAAGGCGTCCCACTCAAAGACCCAGCCACCTTCGTCCAACGTCTCAATCGCGCCCTTAACCAATCCATCTAGACCGAAATCGCCTCCCCAGACGGGAGGCGATCCTTCGATGCTTGCTGACTGTCTCGACCGTCCTTCTATTTGAGACTTGTGGAGATACTATCAAAGGGTTTTCTATATGTCGGAGAGGCACTTACAGTATTCCCAAAACAGCTCGAAAATCCTTTGGGTGCCGCCGACTGTGCGATTGACTACATTCAGCCGAGTGCTATCGAAGTAAGGAGCGATCTCGTCACCCCAGCCCCAGAGCCCGCCGGCTCCCTCTCCATCGCCGTTGCGTACCGTTGAGTCACCAATGATCCAGAGCGTCGGCTGCTTTAGATTGACCGGCCATTTGAAGGAAAGTTCAGTTGCGGAGGATACCTGTTCACCAAGATTGGAGGTGGAGCAGAGCGGTGAACCTCATCTCTTTGTGATCCCTTGCAACTTTCCGCACACCCGCCAGCCCTGTGACACGCGTGTCCCGCTCTGTGTCGGGCGCGTGCTGGTCTGATGGAGGTTCTCCTTGATCAGCGCCCTTCCCTCCTCACTCTCCGCCATCAACTGCTCGACTTTGTTCGAATGATTCATTGGTGATACGCCGCTGTCCGACTCCTCGGCGACGTTCATGCGGTCCTTGCGACCTAAGCCTTCACTCGCCGTCCTGCTACTGGTTGGCCGCAGGCGTCTCCGAGGTCTACCGCTTCTCGTGCATGAAGCTTCCAGACGTTCTGGGGTCTACGACTACGCAGGACCGAGCAGGAACTTGCAATGTCGAGCCCACCCATGATGCCTTCCGCCAATGCAAAAGCGTCGGCATCCTGATTGCATCTTTTAGGAGCTCAATACCCAGCCCACCTGTACCCCTGTTTACGCTTCGTCGAACACCTCGCGGTGTACACGCAAAACTCGGGGCCAAGCGGTTCGCTACTCCTTTCTCGTAGGACGCTTTCATTCCCTGCTTCATGCCGGTTTAGCCCCGCGCACTCCCATGATCCTCCCGAAATCTCGATCAGATCGACACTCGCTTCAAGCCAGCCCGCCACAATCTGGCTGTCCTCGCACCTTGATCCGATGGCCTTCACTACAGAAAAGGAGGAAACGTACGCGCCCCGCGAGATATCCGCCCCACTCATCTTCCCGCAGATTGGAACTGGGTGACAGGAACTGAGAGAACACATATCCATGGGTGGCATGCAACTCGATCCCATCGAAGTTAGTCTCTCCTGCAACGGCCGCAGCGTCGGCAAACCGCTGCACGAGAGCAGTGTAGACATTTGCTCCAACTACTCAGCCACACTGAGACTAATACCAGAAAAAGATGTAAGTGCTCGATCAAAAGTGAGATCCCGCAAAGCAAAGTCTCGCTGAAAAAAAGGTCTGTGCATTTTGATCGCTAGAGATTAATAGTCTGCCGTTCTGCGTCAAGAAGGATCGCGGTGGTGAAAATTGGAGGCACATTTTCAACGCCCAAGCGCGCCAATCGTTTCTCAGGCGCTGGCTTCACCTCAGCCTGCGTCAGACCTCCATGGTAAGTTGCGTTAGCGAGGCGCATTGGCTCTAGCCCGGTCCACATATCCGGTAATACTCCAAAATGCCGAGCGCATCCAAATGCGTCCCTTGCTGCGTGAAATCACCCGTCAACATCTCTGTTTCCAACGTGCCGGGTTCCCGGGATTCCCGGCGTATGACTCGCCGCCAATTGCAATTCCTCTGCAAAGGGCGATGAGGGCATCGTGCTGCTGAGGATGTATGACAATTCGTAGCATCGTGCTCCATCCTCTGTGAGTAACGGTGCACAGCGACTCCACGTATCACTGCCCAAGAGGCACACCATGCCGCGATCATCAACGAGCGTGGACGCATTTCTATCGATGTTTTTCATATAGTTTTTTTACACGTGGAAGTGGGTCTGCTATGTATCTAAAGGCGCTATATGAGAGTGATTCTTGCTGAATGATTCAGCAGAGCAGGATGATTCAAGTCTCACACTAAATTTTCTAACTAGATCAGGAAGATCGTCCCCCTGTTTACTTCATCCAATGTGAATGATCGATCTACATCTGTGGACCGGCTATCAAACTAACGGGGTTTTCCTGGAACATGCTCGAACCATCGAGAAAAAAGATGGCTAGTCTCAGTAATAGGGACACAAATGTGACGATCTCTGAAATTGCCCTGAGGCCTGGCAACAATCTCATAGATCAGTCTCGCTACCACGTTGAAGCCGACTTCGGCAGTTCGGGTACAGCCTACCGCTCAGTATCTGCAGCATATTCCTGTTGGCAACATTTCTATCTGCCGCGTTAATGATTCACAATTGTTTGAGCTCGCAACGGAAACTGCATTTGGGCTTATAACTCTTAGCGAGGATCTGTTTGCACCCGTTCTGCAGGACTGCGGAATCAAAAGGGTTGAACTTTTGACTCTCGACATTCTGGAAGATGCGACGCTACGCCAGATGGCAACCGGATGTTTAGGGGCGATGCTTAGACCTGCGCGAATCCTCCGTCGGCCTGAATGTCAGCTCCGTTGATATAGCTGGCCGCGTCGGACGCCAGGAAAGCCACGACCTCTCCCATCTCTTCCGCCTCGCCCGCGCGACCCAGCGGCACCGCGCCGACGATGTTCGCCATATAGGCTTCCTTGACCTTTGGATCGACGAAGGTTTGCTCCAGCAAAGGCGTTAAGATCGGTCCCGGGGAGAAGACATTGACGCGGATGCGGAGGCCTTTGAGTTCGTTAGCCCAGGTCCGAGCAAAGCTGCGGATAGCTGCCTTGGTCGCGGAATAAACCGTGCGCTGGGGAATGCCCTTCACGGCCGTCGCGGACGATGTCAGGATGATCGACGCACCATTGTTCAGCAGCGGCAGGGCCTGCTGCACGGTGAAGATGACACCCTTGAAGTTGATCGCCAGTTGGTAGTCGATCGCTTCTTCCGTGATCGACCCGAGGGGTTCTCTCGTCTGAACGCCGGCGTTAGCGACCAAAATGTCGATCTTGCCCTTCGACGCACGAACCGCTTCGTAAACCCGATCAAGGTCGGCTGGTCTGGACACGTCGGCTTGCACAGCCACCACGTCGCCGCCGATCTCGGCAACTGCCGCATCCAAAATGGCCTGGCGACGGCCTACGATGAAGACAGACGCGCCTTCCGTAGCAAGCCGCTTTGCGGACGCCAGTCCGATACCTTCACCACCACCCGTAATCACAGCCACTTTGCCTTGCAGAGAGCCACTCATAAGATCACTCCAATAATGATGTTGAGCATCATTGACGTATTGACATTAATAATGATGTCAATCATCATTGTCAAGCGGACGATTTGTTTTAACATGGAGGAGATCACGTGCGTTTGACCAGCGAACAAGCCAAACAAAATCGGCAGCTCATCCTCGAAACTGCATCGCGGATGTTCAGATTGCATGGCATGGAAGATGTCAGCGTCGCTGACATCATGAAGCAGTCTGGCTTTACCCACGGCGGCTTCTATAACCACTTCAATTCCAAAGAGGAGCTTGCAGCTGAAGCAGTTGCGTGTGCCTTCGAAAAGTCCGCGCATAGTTTGTCGGAAAAGTTTGACTCAGCCAGAAGTCCTCAGAAAGCCTTTGAGACAGTTATTGCGGAATACCTCAGTCCGGCGTATCGCGATTCATCCACTGGAGGGTGCCCTGCATCGGCGCTACCAGCCGATGCAGCCCGCAATGGCAAAGAGGTTCAAACGGCTTTCGCCGACGGTATTGAATCCTATCTTGATATATTCGCCGCCCGAAGAAACGGAAACAAACAAGAGGCACGGCAACAAGCTGTAGCGTTGCTTAGTGGCTTAGTGGGTGCGTTGATCTTGTCCCGTGCGGTGAAGAAAAGCAATCCGAAGCTTTCTGACGAATTGCTCAGCTCTGCGCGGAAACACCTCAGTAAATAGAGCACTTTGGCTAACGCGAGCGGCGGTTCTAAAGTTCGCGGGAGAACTCATATTTCGTTTGCAATGATTCCGAGACAAAGGCTTCCGTTTACCGGTACAGGTTCCGCGGCGATCCGTTATTGGCGGACGAAGATGAGCACGCTCCAACTCGGGAGATTGATCGAGATCTGGCCGTCGAAGGCCTGCAGATACATGCCGTAGTTGCCGACGGTGTTGATGCCGCCATAAACAGGCGCCTGGGAGTTGAATGTCTCGAGCCAGGTACCGCCGTCGCCGGAGAGGCTGACGCCATACTGGTTCGATCCCCATTGGCCGTCACCTGGATTTACGACGACGAGCAGGACATCGCCATTTTGGTCATAGCGTTTGAAGGCGACAATCTGATTCTGGGTATCGCTGTGGGTTAGGAAGCCGGAGGGCGATCGCAGCGCGGGATGGGCCCAGCGGAGGCTGTTGATGTCGCGCACGAGCTGCTGCATGGGAGCGCCCGTGGGATCCCCTACCTTGGCCCAATCGAGGCGCAGGTCGCCCCACGCGCCGACGACCGGATTCCATGAGCCGTCGATTTGGCCCTCGGTGCCCATGAAGAGCATGGGAGTGGCTAGCAGCGTGGCGTTGAGAGACCAGGCGAGGCGCGCTTTGGCGAGTGCCCAGCCGTTGATGCGGCCGCCGAAGTGCTGGGTGAGGTACAGGCCCGTGTCGTCCTGACCGCTGTAAATCTGGTCGTGGGAACCAGTAAGGTACATCACATTGTGCCAGTTGTTCGGGTCGGCAAAGAGACGCTGATTGTTGATGATTCCGCCCGGACCGGAGCCATTGAGCATGTTGATTGCGTCCCAGGGGCTGTTCATATCCCAGATGGCGCATAACTGGAACACACCCCAGGGGTCGATCGAGGGCATAACGGAGGTGCCGGGGTCGTTGGGGTTGTATTCAGCGATAAGGTACTTGTCAGGGAACTCATTGCGCAGGGTGGGGATGACGTATTCCAAGGCATCGGGTTCGATGGCCTGGATGGCATCGAAGCGCAGGCCATCGACTCGGAAGTCGCGCAGGTACATGCGTGCGTTGTCGAGCAGGAGATCCTTGACTTCGTGCTGCCAGAGGGCGAAGCCTTCACCCCAGGGGGTGTGGTGGCCGTCGACGAAGTAAATGCCGCCCAGGATCAGGTTGCCGTTGCTGTCCTGGTTATAGCCGGCATCGTTGCCGTCGTATTGCCAGTAGCGGTTATCGTTGATCGATGCGTGATTGTAGACCATGTCGAGAATCACGGCCAGGCCTTTGGAATGGGCGGCGTCGATGAACTGGATGAGCTCGGCGACGGCGCGATCTGGACTGGTGGCATAGGCGTCTTCGGAGGCGAAGAGGTCGGAAGGTCCGTAGCCCTCGTCGGCGCCTATACCGAGGCTTGCTCCCGGAAGATCGCAGAGGAAGTCGGTGATGGGCAACAGCTCAATGGCGCTAAAACCAAGGCCGCGAATGTAGTCGAGCTTGGCGATGACATCGACGAACGTGGCGATGTTGTTGGTAACCGGAATGCCGTCGTTCTTGCCGGCAAACGAGCCCACATGGAGTTGGTAAATCAGGAAATCCTGGAAAGCCGGAGTACTGAAGGCCGGGCGATTGCTGGTGAAGATGGCGGGAGCGATCACATAGCCCTGGGAGGCGGCAACAGAACTCTGGACCTGCTGGGCGCGGGCGTCGGTGCGGAAGTAGGTGCCGGCGATATTGTCCACCCCGCCGGGGTTGGTGATGATGTATTGGTATTTGTCGTTCGCGGCGACGGGGATCTGGTCGGCGGACCAGTTGCCGGTGCCCGGCTCCGCGGCAAGGTCCAGGGCGTTGGCAGGCAAAGCGCCGGTGAAGTCGCCAAAGATCTGCACGCGAGACGCGTTGGGAGCCCAGACGCGGAAGCGGGCGGTGCCATCAGTGTAGAGGAGGCTGCCCATGCCGTCGTTGTTGGGTGAGGGAGCGCGCATTGGAACCTCCAGAGGGAACCGCACAGGTCCGCCGGTGAGGAGCGTCAGGGCGCGGGCGACTCAGTGAGCGACCGCGATTTGTTGCCCGTTAGTTGGAACTCGCTGATGCAAATCACTACCGGATTAGTTGATTTTCCTGAACTACAACGAGAGATTGGATTTACTTTAGCGCGGATCGGCGTGTAAATGCGGTGAAATTTGCGTTGAGATTGTACAGGGGCCATGATGCGGGAATGGATCGCTGAAACTTCCAATGGTCTACGACCAGCGGTGATCTTCAATGCGACCGGGTCGGAGACCGACCAACCCGTATTGTTTGGAACGAAGCAGATTTCGAGAAGTCTTCCCAGATTTCCAGGTTCCAACGACGAGCAGCTTGAACAGCAATTTCTCCTGGAGTTCGATAGGAGTGACCTAGTAGCCTCAACCGCAGCGCGCATGTCGGCCAGCTTTCCTTACGTCAGTCCCGAAGGACGCCCGGCCAAGTCACTGCTTCGTGACTATGAAGGTGTTCGGTCGCCGGACCAGACAGATAATAAGCTTCCGAAAGAATGGTGGGACGGACAGCGGCTCCATGTTGCTGACGGAGGACTATTCAATAACAGCGGTGTCGTGAGCGCGATTCGCTGGATTTACGATCTTTCGCAGGAATCGTCGGGGTTTCTTCGGCCGATCCTATTAATCATGATTACTTCGCCCTATAGACAAGGTTCTGGTGGCAACTGGTCCTGACAGCATTAGCTGATTGGCCCGTGGAGACTATGCTCCACGCGCGCACGGGATCGCAGCATGTACGCCGAAATCTGGAAGCCCAGTTGTTGTCAGATCTGAGCAATAAAAAGGTGGAGCATGCTGCTCTGCCTGGCAGGCAATCCGAATCCGCAGTCATATCTTTCCCCAAACTGACTGTTCTACGGTTTTGTAACTCCACCAACTCGCATTTGCAGACCCTCTCCTGGCACTTGACCGAATTACAGCAGAGCGCTCTTAACGACATGTGGAAGCAAGATTATGGCGATCCGAGCGAGCCGGGATGTGGCCCCATCAAACATGCGCCCCAAACGACTGAACTTGCACCAATAGTTGGGTACGGCTAAAACGCTAACGTTCTTTTTCGATTGCCAATAACAGTACAGTTGGCTGCATCCATTGAATCAGCTGTACGATCTAAAGACCTGATGGTTGATTAGTTGAACGCCCAGTGAGGCAACCGTATGCCGAGTTATACGAAAGACCCAAGGCACTATCTCGCCTCTCTCCCGAGCAGTTCATGGTCACACAGGAGGGCGGGACAGAAAGGCCATTTGCCAATGCTTTTTGGGATCACGATGAGCCGGGCATTTACGTGGATATTGTTTCAGGCGAGCCGTTGTTCTCTTCGCTCGACAAATTCGACAGCGATTGCGGATGGCCGAGCTTCACGAAACCTGTCGACCCCGAAAATGTGGAGCAGCAGCCTGACAACAGCCACTGCATGGCCCGAATCGGGGGTACGATCAAGCCACGCCGATAGCCATCTGGCCATATCTTCGATGACGCCCCTCAGGATGCTGGTGGCCTACGGTATTGCATCAACTCCGCGTCATTACGCTTCGTTCCCATCGACGAACTGGAGAACGAAGACTACGGGGACTACTTGAGATTATTTGAGCCGAAGGGGGAGAAATAGCGATATGTCTTCGTCACAGGAAACCGCGTTGCTTGCTGGTGGCTGCTTCTGGGGAGTGCAGGATTTGTTCCGGCGCTATCCAGGCGTGATCTCGACTCGGGTGGGATATACGGGAGGAGAGATCCCCAATGCGACCTATCGCAATCACGGGACTCACGCCGAAGCGTTGGAGGTTGTCTTCGACCCTCGAAAACTGAGCTATAGGAAACTGCTCGAGTTCTTCTTCCAGATTCATGACCCAACAACGTTGAACCGGCAGGGAAACGATGTCGGAACCAGCTACCGCTCGGCAATCTTCTACACAACCGATGCGCAGAGGCAAACTGCGGAAGACACAATTGCCGATGTCAATGCTTCGGGACTTTGGCCCGGGAAGGTAGTGACCCAGGTCGAGCCCGCTGGTCCATTTTGGGAGGCAGAACCGGAACACCAGGACTATCTGGAGCGCTACCCAAACGGCTACACGTGCCATTTCGTCCGGCCGAATTGGAATCTTCCACACCGCGCAGCCTAAATGACCTTCCGCGCCAACCTCAGTTGGTACATGAGTCTGATCTGCGATTAATCTGTCGAACGCCGCGTGATCAGGTCGCGGCGGAATTCTGTTTCTGTCTATCTAAGGACGGAAGTCCGATGACGCACCGGCGTAGCGGGGCGGCCCGGCATTGACGACACAGAAATGCCGTGTTTCGATCAACACAGTGAGTCGAAAGCCAGCACTTCCGGTCGATGCGATTCTGCCGGAGATTCTTGGGTCCCTGCAGCGCACGCCCAACCTCGTCATCGAAGCCCCGCCAGGAGCCGGGAAAACCACCCGAGTTCCACCGGCAATCCTCGGTCGCGTTAACGGCGAAGTTATCGTACTTGAGCCACGCAGAATTGCGGCCCGCATGGCGGCGCGAAGGGTTGCGTGGGAACTGGGTGAAGAAGTCGGCGAATCGGTTGGCTACCAGGTCCGTTTCGAGGAAAAGACTGGACCACGCACGCGCCTGCGGTTCGTCACGGAGGGGATTCTGACCCGCCGGCTGCTGACCGATCCGACGCTCAAGGGTATCGATGCGATAGTCCTCGACGAATTCCACGAGCGTCACCTGGACAGCGACCTTGCGCTCGCACTCTTGAAGCGTCTCCAGCACACTCGGCCAGAAATTCGCATCATCGTGATGTCAGCTACACTCGACGCGGCGCCCATAGCTCGATACCTCGGCGACTGCCCGGTGGTCCGATCCGAAGGAAGGCAGTTTGCGTTGTCGATCCGGCACCTCCCTTACTCTCCCGAATCGCTGCCAGTTCAGGTCAAAAGGGCTTTGGAGATGCTGAATACTCGGGAGCACTCTGGCAATATTCTGGCTTTCCTTCCCGGCATAGCAGAGATTCGGCGCACGATGCGCGAATGCGAAACGATAGCTCGCCAGACGGGATTGCTCGTCCTACCGCTACATGGTGATCTTTCCCCCGCAGAGCAGGACCGCGCGGTGTTACCGAGTGCCGAAAAAAAACTCATTCTTGCGACCAATGTTGCTGAAACCTCTGTGACTGTCGAAGGAGTGAACGCGGTGATCGACAGTGGTCTGGCACGCCTTGCAACATACTCCCCCTGGACCGGCCTGCCGACTCTTCAGATAACTCGCATCAGTAAGGCATCTGCGGCCCAGCGTGCTGGAAGAGCCGGTCGCACGGGACCAGGCCAGGTGCTGCGACTATATCCGGAAGAGGACTATCAACTCCGACGGGAGCGCGACACTCCGGAAATCGCTCGCAGTGACCTCTCGCAGTTCCTCCTCAATCTCCGGGCCATGAAAATCGCCAATATCGATGACCTTACCTGGCTGGATACCCCGCCCGCAGAGGCCGTTCAGAATGCCGAACTCCTGCTC
>Ga0302309_10003019_pt1 | contig 13380 bp, 8 predicted proteins | sample III_Palsa_N1_1_FD_200453 | JGI IMG/M metagenome (GOLD analysis project Ga0302309, IMG submission 200453) | Peat permafrost microbial communities from Stordalen Mire near Abisko, Sweden - III_Palsa_N1_1 | ecosystem: Environmental > Terrestrial > Soil > Palsa > Peat permafrost | place: Sweden... | reverse complement strand
CAGCGGCCTTGGCGGAGGCGGACTATATTGTGGTCGCCGTGCCGACGCCGGTTGATATTGCGCATGCTCCGGACTTCAGGCCGCTGTTTGGAGCCAGTGAGACGGTCGGACGACACATGAAGCGTGGCGCCATTGTGGTCTACGAGTCAACCGTATACCCTGGCGCAACAGAGGAAGTTTGCATCCCGATTCTTGAGAAGTTTTCGGGTTTGAAATGGAAAGAGGATTTTCACGTCGGATTCTCGCCGGAGCGGATCAATCCCGGTGACAAAGAGCATACGCTGACGACTATCTTGAAAATCGTGTCGGGCGACGACGAACGGACGCTGGAGCGGATTGCGCAGCTGTATGAATCGATCGTCACCGCGGGCGTCCACCGTGCATCCAGCATCAAGGTTGCGGAAGCGGCCAAGGTGATCGAAAACACGCAGCGCGACTTGAACATCGCGCTCATGAATGAGTTGGCAATCATCTTCGACAAAATTGGCATCGACACCCTGGAAGTGTTGCAAGCTGCCGGCACGAAATGGAATTTTCTGCCTTTCCGCCCAGGACTGGTAGGCGGCCACTGCATCGGCGTAGACCCTTACTATCTGACCCACAAGGCGGAAATGATAGGCTATCACCCGGAAGTAATTCTGGCCGGGCGCCGCATCAATGACGGCATGGCAAAATTCGTTGCCGAGAAAACGGTCAAGGCGATGATCGCTGCGGGCTTTCACGTGAAAGGCTCCAAAGTGAACGTGATCGGATTGACGTTCAAGGAAAATTGCCCGGATCTTCGAAATTCGAAGGTGGCCGACATCGTCCTTGAGTTGAAATCCTACGGCGTGGAAGTGCACGTCCATGATCCGGTCGCATCGCCTGAAGATGCTCTGCACGAATACGGCATCGAGCTGGAGAGCTGGGCCGATTTGCCGCGCGCAGACGCACTGGTTGCTGCCGTGTCTCATAAAGAATTGCTGGTCCACCCGCTATCGGAGCTGGTATCCAAACTCAACGAGGGAGGGTGCTTCATTGATGTCAAGTCGCGCTTTGATCAAGTTGCTTTGCGCCAGGCCGGGTTCAGTGTCTGGAGACTTTAATGACATTCCTTGGAGGCATCAATATGGGAAAGTTCAAGGACATTCAACAAGACCTGACGGAGCATAGTCACCATTGGCTGATTACGGGAGCGGCAGGTTTCATCGGATCGAATCTGCTGGAAGCCTTACTGAAGTTAAACCAGCGGGTAACTGGGCTCGATAATTTTTCCACCGGATATCAGCACAATCTCGATCAGGTGCGGGAATTGGTCGGTGCCAAAGCCTGGGCTAATTTCAATTTTATCGAGGGCGATATTCGCAATCTGGGTGATTGTGCCAAGGCAACCAAAAATATCGATTACGTGCTGCACCACGCGGCTTTGGGCTCGGTGTCCCGGTCTTTGGAAGATCCCATCCTGGCGAATGACAATAATGTCACGGGATTCCTTAATGTGCTGCTCGCTGCCCGTGACGCCAAGGTGAAGCGATTTATCTATGCGGCCTCCAGCTCGACCTATGGCGACCATCCGGGCTTGCCAAAGGTTGAATCGGCGATCGGAAATCCACTCTCTCCCTACGCGGTAACCAAATACGTCAATGAGTTGTATGCCGACGTGTTTTCGCGCTGCTACGGCACGGAGTCGATCGGATTACGGTACTTCAATGTGTTCGGTCCGCGCCAGGATCCGAACGGCGCCTATGCCGCAGTGATTCCCCAATGGATCGCCGCCCTGATCAAGAACCGGCCCTTATTTATCAATGGTGACGGCGAGACCAGCCGGGACTTCTGTTTTGTCGACAATGTGATCCAGGCGAACCTGCTAGCAGCATTGGCTGACGAACCCGGAGCTGTCAACCAGGTGTATAACGTGGCCTTGAATGAACGTACCTCGCTCAATCAACTGCATGAAATGATGCGCAGCTTGTTAGTGGCGCAGTTTCCACACTTGCATGACCATGCGCCACAGCATGTGGATTTTCGTGCGGGCGATATTCGACATTCTCAAGCCGATATTTCGAAAGCGAAAAAATTGCTGGGTTTTGAACCCACGCATCGTATCGGTGAAGGCTTGAAACAGGCAATGGATTGGTACGTCCATAATCTGACTAGCCAAGCAGCAGGTTGATTAGGTTCATTTCATAAATAGGGTCCTGCGCCAGCGATACCACAGCGCGCGGTACCCGTCCCACCGGTTTCAGCAAACCTTGAGATTTTCTCTAAGAGTTTCCATAGAAATGATGCACACAAAAATCTTACTTTTGAGAAAATCAATTTAAGTAGATTTCCACTTGTGCTGGTGGATACATTTTCAAATTTTCTTGCCTTGCCGTGCAACGCATATTTTTTGAAATTCAAGTCAAATTTCTTTTGCCTTGTTGTGAGGCAATAGATGCGTTTGCCGAAAAAAGGAGAGAAATTTTTGACGTAAAAAATGTAATTCGATATGCGTTTTTCCTATCGCGCGACACGGCAAAAAGAATTTTATAAATGTTGAAATGTTAAAAAACGTTAAATGCAGTGTCACGCGCAATCAATAAATCTCAGATCAAATCGAATTCACAAAAATCGCATGATTGCAGAAGCGAAAATAGAGACAAAAATATCCCATATTTATGGGAGAAAATTAGGTATAAATATCTTTTTTTGTTGTTTACGTTAAAAGCTCCTTGAAGCTTCGCGCATTTATGATATTGTGATCGTCGTCTGGAAATGATGCGTGCAAAAAAGAAGAAATAAAATAAAGCGCAAGAGGGTGTCGACGTTTTTACAGGGAAAGCTTTCTTCAACGGAAAGTTAGGGTAGGGAAGGGCGCCATGCCGTTTTCTTTGTACCCGCCATGCAAAAGTTTGTGAATGTCCACGCCATCTAGCTGCCCCTTAGGTTCTGATCTTCAGCTGAATGCATCATCCATTTTCCACTTAGTTGAAAGCATTGTGGAGTGAAAAATGCTTAGGATTTTCAATCACTATGTGTCAAAGATAGTGTTTGTGCTATTGCTGACCGAAGCTCTTATTCTCATCGGATCCGCTTACGTTGGCGCCTCACTACGGTTCCTCGATAATACAGTTCCTTTTTCTCCCAAGTTGGAGCATTTTTTCCTGTCGTCATGCGCCTTTTCGGCGGTGATCGTCTTTAGCATGAGTGCTTTGGGAATGTATCAACTCAATTTCCGTGAGGGTTTGCGCACCACGTTTTTGCGCATCATGCCATCCTTCGCATTAGGGTTCTTCATTCTTACTCTCGTTTTTTATCTGGCTCCGGATCTCTATTTTGGACGCGGTATTCTAGGCCTTGTATTCATTGTCGGCGCGGGCGGAATTTTGTTTGTGCGAGCTATTTTCTATAAGACATCTGACTTCAGGCTTCTTAAATCGCGCATCATTTTTGTGGGAGGCGGCGCACTTGCAAAGGAGTGCAGCCAATTGGCAATGCACGATTTCAGCTATCGCAAGTACGATATCGTGGGATTCGTGCCAGTGCCTTCAGAAGACAACTGTGTGCCAACTTCTGCCTTGATCCAGATAAAGGAGTCGCTCGTATCGTTGGCCACCCGATGCCATGTAGTGGAAATTATCGTCTCGGTCCGAAATCGGCGTGGCGGAAGTTTTCCGATTCATGAATTGCTGGATTGCAAGTTGAATGGAATTAAAATCATTGATGCGGCCACGTTTTTTGAGCGTGAGACTTGCCAGATCAGAGTTGATTCACTGCAACCTAGCTGGCTGGTATTTGGTGGTGGATTCGACCAAAGCTTCGTCCGTGTTTTTATAAAACGAGCGTTCGACATGATAGCCAGTACCATCCTCTTGATGGCGACGTTGCCAATTATGCTGATTACGGCGCTTTGTATCTATGCCGAAGATGGAGGGCCAATCTTTTACCAACAGGAAAGAGTTGGCAAAGGCGGGCGTTCATTCATGGTGTTGAAATTCCGCAGCATGGGCAACGATGCCGAAAAGGGCGGCAAGCCGCAATGGGCGGCGCGAAATGATCCGCGCGTAACAAGAGTTGGCGGCATCATACGAAAGCTCCGGATCGACGAATTGCCGCAAATTCTTAACGTCTTCAAAAGCGAGATGAGTTTTGTTGGCCCGCGACCCGAGAGGCCTTATTTCGTCAACCAATTGTGTGAGGAAATTCCGTATTACAACGTTCGCCATAGTGTTAAACCCGGTATTACCGGCTGGGCCCAGGTTCGCTATCGATATGGTTCATCGGTCGAAGACGCAATACAAAAATTGCAATATGATTTGTATTATGTGAAGAATAATAGCTTGTTTCTCGATATACTTATATTAATAGACACACTGAAAGTGGTCTTATTTGGAGGCGGGCAATGAACACTGATTTGTCGCTGCGGTAACGCGCTTCAATCAAGTGAATGAAATGGATAATGGATGTTGAACGGAGTCGCAACATATAGCTATTCGGTAGCTGCCTTGGCTTTCTTGTTATTGACCGGGCTGCTACTAACTAAGTGGCGAACTCGCGTACGCGAAGCGACATTGGCAGGCGCATGCCTACTCACCGTTCTGTGGAGCTCTGCAGTAGCCTATCAGGCAACTCTTGCCATCTCCTCGTCGATATTGACGAACGTCCTGGAGATTCTTCGTAACGCAGGATGGTCCATCTTTTTGCTGATATTGCTTGGTCATTTTCAGCGCGAGCGCAACGGCGTCCCGTTTAGGCTTAAACCATATTTACTGCTCATCGCAGGGTGTTACCTGCTGGTGCTCATCGCCTCCATCGTTGGCGACGAAATTCTGGGTCGTTTGGGATTCACGCCGTTGATCGCGGCACGCGTCGGTTTGGCGGTGCTCGGGATGCTTTTGGTTGAGCAACTTTACCGTAATAAGCCCGCGCAGGAGCGCTGGGCCATCAAATTCGCTTGCCTTGGCATTGGCGGGATGTTCGCTTACGATTTCTATATGTACGCCGATGCCATGTTGTTTCGTAAGGTGAACCCTGAGATTTGGGCTGCCCGTGGCGTGGTTGATGCATTGACTGCGCCATTGATTGCGATTTCGGCGTCCCGCAGCACGTCTTGGTCGTCCGAGATTTCGGTGTCGCGGCGCGTGCTGTTTCATTCGGCCACGCTGTTCGGATCCGCCAGTTACCTGCTCATCATGGCGTCGGCAGGATACTACCTGCGCTTTTTCGGCGGCAAGTGGGGTTCGGTCATGCAGGTCGCGTTCCTGTTCGGCGCGTTGATCCTGTTGGTCGGTATCTTGTTCTCAGGTGCTTTTCGGTCCTGGCTCAAGGTCTTCCTCAGCAAGCATTTCTATAGCTATAACTACGATTATCGGGAAGAGTGGCTGCGCTTTACGCGTACCCTGTCTGAGGACGGTCCTCGTCTGGGTGATCGGGCGATTCAGGCAGTTGCCGAACTGGTAGAAAGCCCCGGCGGCGCGTTGTGGATCAGGCGCGAATCCGGCAGTTGCGAACCGGTGGCACATTGGCACATTCCATTGACGACCGCAATCGAACCTGAGAATTCTCCGTTCTGCCAGTTCCTTGAACATAAGCAATGGGTGATCGATCTGCAGGAATTCGAGACCAATCCGGAAAAATACGGCGATCTATCGATTCCGGAATGGCTGCGGAAATTTTCCAGGGCTTGGCTGATCGTGCCCTTGATCTTGCAAGGGCGGCTGGTCGGTTTCGTGTTGTTGATAACGCCGCGCAGTGCAATCAACCTGAACTGGGAAGTCATCGATTTACTGAAAATCGCCGGTAGCCAGGCTGCCAGCTATCTTGCACAGCAGGAATCGGCGAACGCATTGATGATCTCGCGCCAGTTCGAGTCCTTCAATCGGATGTCCACCTTTATGGTGCACGACCTGAAGAATCTGGTGTCGCAACTATCGCTTCTGGTGTCCAATGCAGAGAAGCACAAAAATAATCCGGAATTTCAACGTGACATGCTTGAAACGGTAACGCATTCTGTTCAGCGCATGAAATTGTTGCTGCAAAAACTGAGTCGCAACGCGACCCCCGAACGGACCGCTCCACTATGCATTGACGAGGTGCTTCAGCAAGCGGTCGTGCTAAAATCAGCTTTCGAACCGACGCCTGTTCTGAAAATCGAAGATGCCGGCCTGATGGTGTTGGCGGACCGAGGGCGCTTGGAGCGCGTGGTCGGCCATATCATTCAGAATGCGATTGAAGCGACGCCCAAAGATGGTCGCGTGACGATCCGACTGACGCAGCATGACGATGGCGATGCCGTGATCGTCGAGATTAGCGATACCGGAAAAGGCATGAATGAAGAATTCATTCGTGAGCGTCTGTTCAAGCCTTTCGAAACGACAAAGTCGGCAGGTATGGGGATAGGTGCATTTGAAAGTCGCGAATATATCCGGGAACTGGGAGGCATGCTTGAAGTGATGAGCCAGCCGCCAGTCGGCACGACATTCAAGATCGTTCTACCGCTATACAAACTGGAAACCCAGGCTGTCGAAAGAGCAGCATGAACGCTCCTTTAGAGGATTGCTGTGACTCAAACTAAATTAAAACTGCTGGTTATTGAAGATGATCCAGGCTTGCAAAAGCAACTGCGCTGGAGCTTTGATGCCCATGAGGTAATCGTCGCCGACGACCGTGAGAGTGCGTTGGCGCAGGTGCGGCGCTATGAGCCGGCGGTAGTGACCATGGATCTCGGATTGCCGCCTGACCCAGATGGCGCTAGTGAAGGACTGGCTACGCTGCAACAGATACTGGCCCTGGCGCCCGATACCAAAGTGATCGTCTTGACCGGCAATCAGGATCATGCCCATGCTGTCAAGGCGATCGGCATGGGAGCCTACGACTTCCACCAAAAGCCATTTTCGCCCGAAATATTGGGGCTGGTGGTGCAGCGCGCTTTCTACCTGCATGCGCTGCAGCAAGAAAATCGGAGAATCCTGCAAATGCAGATGGATTCTCCCATGTCAGGACTGATCAGTCGCGATGCGGGTATGCTGAAAGTATGTCGCAATATGGAAAAGGTGGCGCCGACTTCCGCCTCGGTCATGTTGCTGGGGGAGAGCGGGACCGGTAAGGAAGTGCTGGCGCGCGCCTTGCATCAGTTGAGTTCGCGTCAAAACAACCGCTTCGTTGCAATCAACTGTGCTGCGATTCCGGAAAACTTGCTGGAGAGCGAGTTGTTCGGTTACGAAAAAGGGGCATTTACCGGCGCCGTCAAGCAAACCAAAGGCAAGGTCGAACTGGCCCACGGTGGTACCTTTTTCCTCGATGAAGTCGGCGATCTTCCGATGTCGCTACAGGCAAAGCTATTGCGGTTTCTACAGGAACGGGTGATTGAGCGAATCGGCGGACATGAGGAAATTCCGGTCGATGTGCGCATCGTGTGCGCCACGCATCAAAACCTCAAGGAGTTGGCTGTCGCCGGGCGTTTCCGCGAAGATTTGTATTATCGACTCAGCGAAATTGTCGTGACGATACCTCCACTGCGCGACCGAGTGGGCGATGCCGCCCTGTTGGCGCATCACTTCAAGAATAAATTCAGCACGCAAGAGGCCCGGCCCACCCTGCACTTCAGTCAAGAAGCATTGGCGGTGATCGAAGGTTATCGTTGGCCCGGCAATGTGCGCGAAATGGAGAACTGCATTAAGCGCGTTGTCATTATGGCCGACGGTCCGCAGATCACCATTGAGGATTTGGGTTTGACCACATCGAACATGTCTGAAGATCCGATCAATCTACGGCAAGTGCGTGACGAGGCGGAATACAAGGCGGTCGTGAAGGCGCTGGCGCGGGTGGACGGCAATATTGTCAAGGCGTCCGAGTTGCTAGGCGTTAGTCGCCCCACCTTCTATGATTTGATGAATCGTCACGCGATCAAGCCGCCTGGGTCATGACTTTTCCACCGCGTAGAGTTTCGGCGCTTTGCTTGACGCTACGCGATTTTTGACCGGTCGCAATGTGGCAGCAAAGATGACCAGGAAAAACAACAGTGTCAACCTGGGCACGTCGAAAATACTGTCGAACAAGCCGACCACCAGGCAACCCGCGAGCGAGGCCAGGAATATACCGGCCGTGTGTTCACCGCGTGCACCTCTGAAGATCAAATTGCCTGTCACGTAGACGACCAAGAGGGCAATTGAAATTAATCCCAGCCAGCCCAGTTCAAAAAAAGTATTGACGAAGAAATTTTTGATGTGCCATGGGAAATGGTTTCTATCACTGCTGAAAAACCAGAAATCGTTACCGTGGGAAAAGGAGCCGTTGCGTATCAGTTCGGCACCGGATTCCGTATCCAGCAGGCTGATGTTATCAACGTCCAGGTAGGTGTCGGATCCATAGGCCGATATTTCCAATTGTATTGGAATCGTGGAAAACCACGGATGCTCGCCAAGTTGCCCTGAATCCCATGGCAAGTCGTAATGATGCCAGGCATTGTCTGCCGGCAAGAGCCTGATCGGCGCGCTGACACAGTTTTGCGGATACAGTAGCCATCGCTCACAAATGCCGACACTGATTCCACTATTTCCCGGCGGGCGTCTGACATCTATGGATAGCCGGTAGTGTCGGTTGGGGTTGATATCGACGTGCTGTAAAATTCGCAGCGCCTCGCCATATCCTATCGCATATTGGGGTGCGCCAAGTCGCAGGAAAAGATCGTCTTTTTCAGCTCCGTAGCTATATGTTCCCGGTATTTCATCGTGCGTATTTTTCCAGAAATACGTTTCCGGGTAGCGCCCCAAGCCCATGCCAAACGCGCTGGTTTCCCAATCCGGCGCCATCATGCTCAAGGCTTCGCGCCAGTGCCGTACGCGCACCGATAAATCATCGTTGACTGTTGAGAAACGTGTTCCCAGATAATAGCTGCTGGCGATCGGAATCGCGGTCGCGAAAATGATCATGCAGAAAAAAGCGAAGGTCATGGTGTGGCGCGAAAAATGCCAAACCGGTTGCGGCAAGAGTCGATTGACGGCAATTACGCCAAGCACCAGTATGATCAAGATGAGGATGTCGCTGATCGCAGGATTGCCACCCCAATGAAATGCCACCAGTCCGGTGGTGAGCGCCATACCGGGGAAGGCCGTGGCGGCGATGGCGAGGCCTTGTAATTTCCTTGCATGAGGTCCGAAAAGTAGGAGCAGCGTGCCGACGGCAAAAAGGCTGGCTGAAAGCAGGAAGCCGAGATAGGGACCTTTGGCCAACCCCATCAACGCCGTGCTGTCCAAAAAGAAAAATAGGCCGAGGTTGAGCAGTATCAACGCAATGGTGCTTGCCCCCACCACGGCAACATGTTTCAAACGATATTCCACCGTGCTCAGAATGAATCCGGCCCCAAGCAGCCCCAAAGAGGCGACCAAACCGCGATAGCCGCTTGTGGCAAAGACTTGAGACAGCGCGTAAATCAGGATGACGATCAGAATTGTCGTGCCAATGACGAGCAGGGGCTTGTTGCCTCCACCTTGCCGCAATCGCGCTGCAAAAGCGAATGTGATGACGATCAGGCCTGACAAGGCAAAGGCAAGATAAATGTCACGCGAAAACATCGCAAATCCCGCATAGCATCCCAGCAACAATAAGGACATACCAAGCACGAGGTGGAGACGCGATTTGGTATCGATCAGCCACGTAGCAACGAAAGGAAACGCGATGGCAAGATAGGCGTCAAGAGCGGCACCGCCGGTATGCATGGCCGAAAACGGTGCGGTCGGTCGATAATCGCTCGAAAAATTCAACAACCCTGGAAAGACTGCGCGTTCCCAGACCACCGCAAGACAGGCGCCGGTCAGTCCAAGCAGCATTCCGGGAATGAAATAGCGTTGCAAATTACCTGAATCCGCTCCCAAACCGCGTCGCAGCATGGGTAAGAGCAATAGCGCCCATGCGAAGCCTTTCACCTCGCGTAAACTATTGTAATGACTGAGGTAATTCGAAAACGCATTGGTCCCCAGTGGTGTCAATGGCATCAATCCGGTGTACATGCCGATTACAAAAGCACAGGTCACGAGACCAAGAAAAAATACAAAAGGAGGCGGAAGTTTGAGCGAAGGATTTTGTGTGCCGAGCCGCCAGTATCCGACTGCCGTGGTCACGAGTAGCAATAGGTCCAGTTCATCGAGGAAAAACCAGCCGGTCCAAGGGGCAAAATCCAGTATTGGCAACAGTGCAGGGACAATCAGCAGCCAAAGATTGGGCCGGTACCAGAGTAAGGCTGCGTAGCTCGCGACAAGCCCCCCAATTAAAAACTTGTTGGCCGGATAGACCAAGGCAGCCCCGACCAGCCCGCACAGCAGGGCAACGGAGATGATCTTGGTCAATACCGAACGTATCATTCCGGCTTATCTTCCCACTTGCCCGCCTCGATCAGCTTATTCTTCAGCCCGGGCAAAGGAAAGCCCAAGGCATAGGCTTTTTTCGCGTATTTATTTGCCTGCTCGAAATTCTTTACCTTCAGGAAGGCCAGGCCGAGATTGTAGTTGATTGTCGGATTCTCCGGTTCCAACGCCACTGCCTGATTGAACTCTACCAACGCTTTGTCGGTTTGCCCCAATGCAAACAAATAATTGCCGTAGGCCCCATGGACCACGCCGTCGTCAGGAGCAAATCGAATGGCGCGATTGAAATAACATTCGACCGGATATTTGGCCTGATTCACTCGTACTGTTTTGTCCTTCAAGCCAAGCCGTGCCATCGTTGCCAATGCGCGATGATGGTTTGGAAATGCTCGCAAGGTATAATCCAGATCGCCGCCCAGGTAGCCGGCATTGCCTTTGATGCCCTGTTCGACATCCGAGGTAAAGTGTGCCATTTCGACGATATGCAGGTTGGGCGCAAATTCCGCTTTCCTGTAATCGAACGGTCCGTATGCATTCGCCAATTCGCCGCAATAGTTATCAGCATACGAACTGCTCGACGCCACCAGAATCATGACTGATGCAATGAATGTAATACTTTTCATAGCGCGCTCCTGGGCCGTTAGGCCCTCAATGTTAGTCGCTTAAATGCTTTGTTTCACTATGTCGTATTTCTGTTTTCGTACGCAATGTTATCAAGAAGCTTCCCTAATTCACCGGTTCGCGATCGGCGCGAATTCAATGTGATCAATTGCGCGGGGGCAAGCGGTGCTGCATTAGCGTCAACTAACGCCATAAAGCGAATCAGCGCCTGCATAATGGCTTCTTTGGAATCCAATGGCGCAATCGTGTCAATGCCTGCGGCGCGTAATGCCGTGGCAGTGTCGCCGATCGGATCTGTCAATGCCAGTATGGGGCGCCGGGCCCGTAAATATTCATACAGCTTCGCCGGGATCTGGTGATTGCAATTGGATGCCTGGAGTATCAACAACCCGCCGGCGGTGAGCATCTCGGTCAATGCTTCCCGGTAGGAGATGTGCGGTGCAAGGGAAACCAGGGATTCGATTCCATATTTTTTAATGAGGCCGTCAAGATAGGCGTCATGTGCCGTGGCGCGCAAGATCACCTGGAATTTTGCGCTCGAAATCAAGCCTTGCTGAAGTAGCGACGCCAACGCTTCAAAAAGGGGGACCGGATCGCGCTCGGATGGATAAATGATCCCGCTATGCACCAACAAAAAGGGCTTGTCCGCACCGTTATTGTTGACAGCACTGGCCTCCGCATCGATAAAATTTTCTTCGTCGTAACCGTTTTCGATCAGACTGAAACGCGACGCCGGGATGGCCGGAAAACGTGCCTCATAGGTCTTGATTGCACCCGGCGTGGTGCACACGGCCGTGGTGCAATGCTGAACCGTTTTTGCTTCGATCCACTGATACAGGCGCCGGGTAAACGGGTCCGGAGGATAATCGACATCGGTCATCGGGTCGCGAAAGTCGGCTACCCATGGGATACCCGTCAAGCGATGCAAACATAAGGCGATCAAATGCGCCGTCGAAATCGGATAAGTTGACCAGATCACGTCGGGGCGATATTTGCGGATCAAGTTCAGGCCGGCCGGCACCGCGCCGAGCAACCAGGAGGACCAACGGTCCGGCAACGCCAACCATCCCGGATAACGTCCCTTGATCGCCAGATGGCGCGAGGCGTCCAATGCCCACGCGCGGCGCACTACCACTTCGCTTGGAATATCGCCGATTTGATCATCGCCGCTATTGACGTATGCCCTGGGATGAGCTGACAAAACGATAGGCTGCCAACCGTATTCCGGCAAATATTGCGAAAATTTCAAAGTGCGCTGGATACCACTGCTGCCACGCATTGGCGGGTAATGGTAGGCAATCATCAGGACCCGTTTTACCATGATCGAATCCAGTCACTCGTCCAATTGCATACCTGGTCGCGCCATACCCGGCGCGAAAATGTATGATCAGCGCCTTCCAATCTTTTCTGATTGACGCGCGCAGCGGCCAGCAAACGCTGCCATTTGCTGGATGCCTTGACCATGTCGGAGAATTCCTGAGCAGTGAGATCGGCGCCGCTGATAATCAACAACACCTTGCCGGTAAACTGATTGAAGCCCGCGAACATCCGATCCGGTAACGTCTCCGCGCGCTGAACGCTCGCCGAAATTGACTGACCGGTCTCCGGCGCATCGGATTTATTCACCGAGAACGCGCTGCCGACCAGCTTGAAAAAGGATTTGGCGGCTGCTGCGTATTCAAATTTTCCGCTCAGGATTTTTTTCCAGAACCCGGCTTCCAGAAGACGGCCGCGATAATAGTGTTTCAAGGTGGTTTTTGCGATTCCGTCTAAAGTTCGGACCCAGGGATTGAGCAGCACAAGGCCGGTCACGCGCCGGTCTTGAAAGGCATAGAACAACGCCGCCGACGCGCCGTCACATAATCCCCAGATGGCGATTTCCGTCATGCCGGGGACAGCAGCAAGGAATTGATCGATGGCAGCGCGCAAATCGTCGCCGACATCTTCGAAATTGCGTATCGATCCCTCGCTGTCGCCCATGCCGCGATAGTCGAAACGCATGGCAGGAATTCCCTGCGCCGCCAGACCGCGTGCCAGCAAAGTAAATTGACGGTGGCTGCCGGCGCGATACTGCGGGCCGCCGACCAGGATCAGCACGCCACGGCTGCGAACCTGTTCCGGCAAACTCACAATCCCGTAGAGCATGGATTCACGACAGGGGAAACCGATCGCACGTTCCTCAAAGTTCATGGCTGGCCATCCGTGAAATCGAGGAAAGATCAGCCGCGATTGACGATGTCGCCGACAACAATTCGGGGCATTCCGATATTTCCTGCGTGGCCCAGAATGGCAGGCACGGAACAATATGGGTATGCAGGTCGACTCCTTGCTTTTCCCAGGCGCTAACCACCCGTAGTCCGGCAGGCGTCATGGGGCGGTCCGCAGCGGAAACCACTTCGAACCAATGGATAGGGCAGGTCGTCATGAGCAAACTGGT
>Ga0302309_10003010_pt1 | contig 13413 bp, 8 predicted proteins | sample III_Palsa_N1_1_FD_200453 | JGI IMG/M metagenome (GOLD analysis project Ga0302309, IMG submission 200453) | Peat permafrost microbial communities from Stordalen Mire near Abisko, Sweden - III_Palsa_N1_1 | ecosystem: Environmental > Terrestrial > Soil > Palsa > Peat permafrost | place: Sweden... | reverse complement strand
CGCTGCACCGCATATTTGATAAAGGTATTACTCTAAAAATGGGCCAGGCTCCGGTATTAAATTATATCGATCACCTTATTGACTTAGTAAAAGAAGAAAAGGTAGTGCTGGATGATATTATCACTCATACTTTACCGCTTAGCGAGGTTAGCCATGCTTACAAAATATTTGATGAAAAAGAAGAAGATTGTGTGAAGATAGTTTTAAAGCCAGGAAGCTGATGAAAACACCAGCAAAACAAAACCGTCAGCCGGGAATAGAAGCAAAAATGGACCCGGCACCGGAGTATATTAAAGATACTTATAAAGGATCTAAAAAACTATTGGATAAAGTGGCTTTAGTTACCGGTGGCGACAGCGGCATTGGCCGAGCCATTAGTGTTCATTTTGCCCGTGAGGGTGCCGATATTGCTATAGTTTATTTTGACGAGGATGTTGATGCGAAGGAAACTAAACGCCTGGTAGAAGCTGAAGGAAGAAAATGCCTGTTGTTAAAAGGCGACGTAAAGAAAGCTGCTTTTTGTAAAAAGGCAGTTGCTAACGCTGTCAACAAACTGGGTAAATTAAATATCCTGGTTAATAACGCAGGGATGCAACTTCCGCAGAAAAACCCTAAAGAGATAGATGAAAAGCAAATGGAAGATACATTTCGCACTAACATTTTCGCCTATTTTCATTTTGCCAATGAGGCATTGGAGTATTTAATTGAGGGTGATTGCATTATCAATACAACATCTGTTACCGCGTACCGATCCTCACCAAATTTGATTGATTACTCAGCAACCAAAGGTGCCATTACCAGTTTTACCCGCTCGCTCGCCACAAACCTGACCGATAAAAAGATCAGGGTGAATGCCGTTGCCCCGGGCCCGGTTTGGACTCCCCTAATTGTTTCCACTTTTGACGAGGAAAAAATTAAATCGTTCGGTAGTGAAACTGCAATGAAAAGGGCAGGACAGCCTTCAGAATTAGCACCGGCATATGTATTCCTGGCATCAGATGACGCCTCATATATCACCGGACAAGTAATACACGTAAATGGCGGCGAAGTAGTAAACGGATAGTCATGGAAAATTCAAGAAGAAAATTTGTACAAAATTTGGGCGTAGCAATTGCTGCAGTGCCATTACTTACTAATTTAGCCGATGCCGCGCCGACCAGGGCTGAAATAATACCGCCAAAACCGGAAATGGATGCTGCACCAACAGATACAACAGCCGACATCCTTATTGAAAGATTGATCGCCTGGAATGTGGAGGTGATCTTCGGCATCATAGGCGATGGTATTAACCCGATCATCGAGGCTCTACGTAAAAGAAAGGACCGGATCAAATTTATCACCGTCAGGCATGAAGAAGCGGCTGCCTTTATGGCTTCGGCACATGCCAAATACACCGGTAAATTATCGGCATGTATTGCCACATCAGGGCCGGGTGCGGTACATTTAATGAATGGGCTTTATGATGCTGCTATGGAAGGTGCACCTGTTATTGCAATTACCGGCGCAGTTTTTCATGACCTGGTAGGCACCTATTTTACCCAGGAAGTAGATACCGTTGCATTGATGGAAAATGCCACGGTATATAACAAAATGATCAACGGGCCAAGGCAGGCATTAACCATTGTTGATCTGGCCTGCCGTACCGCACTTACTACGCCGGGCGTGGCGCATTTAACAATCTCCAAGGATACACAGCAGAAGCCATTGTCGGAAGATAAAACCTCTAAAGGAAGTGATAATTTGATGGGCACTGCAAATTATACCCCGCGTATTGATGTGCCCTCGCCTGATGAACTGGATGCTGCAGCTGCAATCTTAAATGCCGGTTCGAAAATTACTATTCTTGCAGGTCGCGGAGCACTGAATGCCCGTGATGAGGTAGAAAAGCTTGCTGAAAAATTAGGTGCGCCAGTGGCTAAGGCTCTTTTAGGCAAAGCGTTATTGCCCGATAATTCGCCTTACACTACAGGAGGTACGGGTAATTTAGGAACCATGCCATCTAAGCAAATGATGCAGGATTGTGATACCCTGTTAATCCTGGGAAGTAATATGCCCTGGCTCGAATATTATCCGAAGGCAGATCACGCCAAAGCCATTCAAATAGATAAAGATCCTAAGCGCATAGGTTTGCGCTACCCGGTAAGCATAGGTTTAACCGGTGATGTAAAGGCAACCTTACAGGCTTTATTGCCCAGGTTAAAATACCATGCCGACCGCAGCTTTTTAAAACTTGCACAAGATAGAATGAAAGACTGGCAACAGCTTATCAAACAAGTAGAGCAGAAACAGGCAGAACCAATCAAACCACAATTTTTAGTAGCGGCAGTAAGCAGGTTATTAACTGATGACGCGCTAATCTCTATTGACACCGGTTCGCATACAGTTTTTACTGCCCGTCATTTGCAGATCAAACCCAAACAACAAATAGCAGTTTGCGGTAACTTGGCCAGTATGGCACCAGGTTTGCCTTATGCTATAGCCGCACAGGTAGCTTTCCCAGGCAGGCAATCGGTAGCGATGGTGGGCGACGGTGGTTTTACCATGCTGATGGGTGAAATGGCTACAGCAGTGTTGTATAATTTGCCGGTAAAGATCGTTATTTTTAAAAATGGTATTCTTTCCATGGATAAAACGAACAGGAAGAATTAGGCAATCCTGATTATGGCATTGATCTTCAGCCCATCAATTTTGCAATGATAGCCGAAGCTTGTGGCGCTGAAGGGTATAGCATTAGCAAGTCATCAGAAGTGGAATACACCTTAAGAAAAGCATTTGCCTCAAATAAGCCGGCAGTTATAGAAGTAGTGGTTGATCCAAACGAAAACCGGCTAAACCAGATGAAGTAAAAGTGTAATTATAAATTAATATGATACAGATGATTATGATAGTTTAGCAAAAAAGCAGGAAAAAACGCCATCTTTGGAGCTTTTTCCTGCTATGTCAGAAGAGCAGAATTTGAAAGATTGGCTTATTATTCATTAAGTGAGTACCGTTCATTATTTATCTAATAGCTCCTTTAATTTATTATTAAGTTGTTCTCCCCGCATGTTTTTGGCTATTATTTTTCCATCGGGGCTCACTAAAAAATTTTCCGGAATGAATTGGACCCCGTATAATTGCGCTGCTGTATTTTTACGACCCTGTAGATCAGATACCTGCGACCAGGTTAAATGGTCTTCATGTATCGCTTTCAACCATTTATCTTTTGCACCGGGACTATCCAGCGATACGCCTAAGATGGTAAAGTTTTTGTTTTTATAACTGCCGTAGGCTTTAAGCAGATTAGGATTTTCTCCCCGGCAGGGGCCACACCAGCTGGCCCAAAAATCAACCAGTACATATTTTCCTTTAAAATCATGTAATGATATAGCTCTACCCGCCGTATCCGCCATGGTAAAATCAGGCGCTACAACACCTATGGCAGTATGTTTTATTTTTTCAATGGTAATGGCATACCGGGTACCCATACCACTTGAACGTACATTTTTTGAAAGCGAATTAAAAATAGAATCGATCTCTATGCCGTCCGGAGAGGCGCCTGCATAAGATTCCAACGCAAAAAGACTGACCAAGGAATTGGGGTTGTCTTTTATGAATGCGAGGTAAACAGCCTTTTCATCTTTTTGCATTAATTCATTGAGGTTTGTAAGAGAATCCTTAAAGGCTTTTGACTCCCTTTTTTCAACAGATGCGGTTTCATAGGCCTTATTTATTCCTTCTATTATTCCACGTGTACCTGCTGTTAAAGCCATTTGCAGCTTATTATAATCGGCATTAATTTTTCCTCCGGTAATTTTTGCATTTTCAAGGGAATCGGGGCTAATTACCATGATAGTTCCCGGCTCAAGATAAATAGAGATATAGCTGATATCGAATATGTGGATACCTGTGCGGTTTTTAGAAATTTCTATATAGGCGTTTTCGGGATCAGTTATTGTACCGGCAAAAATAAAATAGCCATTATTACTGATCAAGGTTGAATCTGTTTGCTTACCTGTACTATTATTATAAATTAAATAGGCTTGTGTCGGTTTAGCTAATGGAGCAATTTTTCCATTTATGGTATATCGGCCACTTTGCGCCATTACTATAACCGGAACTATAGCTATACTAATTGTTCCTAAAAATCTTATTATATTTTTCATTTTATTTTCAAAAAAATTGAAGTTGAGAATAGATCTGTTTTTTAAGGGTAGAAGTATTTATACTATGTTATTTAAATCGATTGCACATTATTCCGGGTTTTGTACTACCAGACTATTAACGGATATTTCACTTGACGGGATGGGTAATATTAATTGATTGACTGATTTTAATGCAGGTTGGATAGTTTGAGCCGTAGTAAATGGCAATCTTCGCAGAGCGAACCAGTCTGCGCCATTTTCAGCTACAAAGTTTTTAATTTCTTCTTTAACAACAAGTACCTGTAAAGCCGCAGCAGTATTTGTATTGTTCACATCGGTAAAATCTGTAATACCTGCATGAGATTTTATTGTTTTTAATAGTGTTTTAGCTGTACCCAAATCACCGTTTGACAAGGTTATAGCCTCAGCCTCTAATAAGTAAGCTTCGGTTAACCTGAATGCGTAACAGTATTCGGCCAGGGCGGTTTGTACAGGTATTGCGGTGCTGCCTGAGTAGTATTTTGCTAATTCATTTATACTGCCATAAACAGATCCGTAGGCCGTGCCGCCGTCATCATTTCTGTACACCCATTGGTTTCTGGGGTCGTTTTGTAATAAATTTACAAATCCGTCAGATACAGGATAATTACCAATAAACTGATTTTGCTGGCATTTAAAGGTTTGTAAAGCAAAAGGTTGTACACCTAATATCACCTCTTTACTATTAAAGCCCTGTGTTAAAAATATATTCTTTACGCTATCTTCCAATGCAAATGGGCCATTGGTGATCACATCGTTAGTGAGGCTTATTACTTCAGCATAATCACCTGCCAGGCCGCGGTTTATTAAAACCCGGGCCTTAAGCAATTTCGCAGCCGACGCATTCGCATAATAGGTCTGTGTATTTGTGGCTGGTAAGCCGGCAATAGCTGTATCACAATCAGCTAAAATAGAAGTATAAGCAGCAGCCACGCCCGACCGTGCAACATTAATATTATCAGTATTTACAAATTCGTCTCTTAAAATAATACCATATTTACTGGTAGGATCATAATACTGACCATAATATAATAGTAGTTCGCTGTTTCCAAACGCTCTTAAAAATTTGGCTTCAGCCAACATTTGTTTTTTTGTGGCAGCGGGTATTTTTGCAACAGGGGTTACGTTTTTAATAAATCCATTAGCTGCATTTACAAGTTTGTACCCATAATCCCATATATAATCTCCGCCAAAAGTATTCGGGGTGATGGTAAGTGAATATATTTGGTCATCATAAGCCGCGTTGGTTAATGAACCTGCCATTTCAGACGGAAATATTTCGTTAACATTTGTCCATTCAATAGTTTGTACATTATAGTTGTTTTGTGCATCGGCAAACTGATAGTAAACACCGTTTAAAACTGTTGCTGCACTATTTACATCTACGATAACGTTTCCATCAACTTCAGAAGTTGTAGGAAATACATTCAATTCTTTTTTACATGACCAAAGAAAGATACCGGCAAATATGATTACCAGGTACTTTATATTTTTATGTTTCATTTTGCTAATTGTTAAAGTGTAAAAATTAAAAGCCTGCTTTTATGCCTAATGAAAATGTTCTGACAGTAGGATAATTACTCACATCAAAATAGCCACCGCTTACACTATAAGGGTCATCGGATGTTTCAGGGTCATTACCAGGGTATTTAGTTATAGTAAATAAGTTGGTGGCTGATAAAAATAACTCGGCGGTTTTCATGCCTGTTTTTTGCATCCACAAAGCTTTGTCAAAGTGATAATTAAGCGTAAGCGTGCGTAGTTTTAAATAGGATGAGTTGAATACATCAAGCGTAGACTTATTGTAGGGGCCATTATCGACAAGTATCAGCCGTGGGTCTTCAGCATTGGTATTAGTTGGTGTATACCTGTTTAATATAGATACGTTTGCATTTGACGTCCCTCTAAACTCAACGCTTGCTACGTGATCGCTCCACAGAAGCTTACCACCTTCGGAAAAAGTAAAGTAAAACTGCAAATCAAATTTTTTGTAGGTAAAGCCCTGTGTTATGCCCCCAAAGTATTTAGGCGCTGCATCGGCAATTATGCTATTATTATCAGGGAAGTTGTCTGTCGGGCTGTTGGTAGTTAGTTTATACATCGGATCGCCTATACCCAGGTAGGGATAAAACTCTGCCGCATAAAAGCCCAGCTTTTGTTTATAGTCATTAAGCTGCGCTTGTGTTTTAATGATGCCGGTAACCGTATAACCGAGTATTAACCCTAAAGGCTTACCCTGTATAAGGGCGGTGTTGCCATACTCCAGGCCGGTTAAGTCACCTATTTGGGCCAGGTTAGCATTGGCATCTATCTTGGTTACTTCAGAATTATTCCAGGTAACATTAAAACCAGCATTCCATTTAAAATCTTTGGTGCGTATAATATCGCCCTGTAAGCTAACTTCAACCCCTGTATTCTTAATACCCACAGCATTACTTAATACGGATGAATAGGAACTGCTTGGTGCTACAGGAAGAGATAGCAATGCCCCGCTTGTTTGTTTATTATAATAATCCACCGTTGCTGACAGCCTGTCGCCAAACAATGAAATATCGATTCCTCCATCAGCCTCATTAGTGCTTTCCCATTTTATTCCCTGGTTACCCAACTGCGTAGGAACCAATGCGCTGGAGCCACCGTAGGAATACGGACTGTATAGGGTGCGATACATTTGGTCGCCGATATTTTGGTTTCCGGTTAGGCCGTAACTGCCTCTCAATTTTATATCGTTGATCCATTTAACATCCTTAAGAAAATTTTCTTCAGAAATACGCCAGGCAACAGCGCCCGAAGGGAAATAACCAAACTTGTTATTCGGCCCGAATTTGGATGACCCATCCGTACGGCCAGTAAAAGTAAACAGGTATTTATCCATTAAACTGTAGTTTGCCCTTAAATAAAACGACAATAAATAGCTCTGCGGCATCGAAGGTTCATCACCGCTAACATATAAAGGCGTAACTGCCGATGATAAACTTGTCAATTCATTATCATTAGGATAACCCCCTGCTGTAGCGGTAAAAAATGTGGTCTTCGTGGTTTCATAGGACGTGCCGGCTAATACGTTTACGCTATTGTTTTTATCTAATTTCTTATTGTAGGTTAAAGTGTTTTCTACAAACCAGTCAGTAAACCTGCTGTTACTGTTGCTGCCAATACCATCATTACTTGGATTGCCGGGATAATAATCAATGGTTCCCAGGTAACTAGGCGTGTAGTTACGTTGATTATAGGTTTGCATATTAAGAGATGCCATACTTTTAAATTGCAAGTTGGTGGTAATGTCATATATTGCTGATAATGAACCTAATAAACTTACTGTTTTGGCGTTGTTTGTTGCAGTGGTTAAAGCAAGTGGATTTTGGCCGGTACTGTTTGTTGTGGAAAAATTGGTAAAGTTTCCGGAGGCGTCATAAGGCGAAAAATCAGGCCTGGCCCTGATTGCTTCACTATAGGCACCGTCACCGATATCCTGATTGGTATAGCCCAGTATCATATTGGTAATGAACCGGAACTTTGGCCCTATTTCATTTTCCAGATTTATTTTTCCTGATACCCGCTGATAATCAGTCCCATTAACCACCCCAGGAGTGCTATTGTAAGAAATAGAGCTAAAATATTTTGATGAGTTTCCTCCGCCTTGCACCGTCAACTCTGCATTGTCTGAAACAGTTGTGCGCGTAACGGCCTTGATCCAGTTAGTGTTGGCAGTGCCAAAATAGGAGGATGGATCATTTAGGATAGCGTTTGTATTATCCGGAAGAGGAGTACCTGCTGCATTATGTTCGTCGGCATCATTTTGTGCTGCTTCGGTAACCAATGCTATATATTGCGCGGCATCGAGTACGTGTGGTGTAATAGGTGTTGTAACAGTGCTGTAGTAACTTGCGGTTATTATAGGCTTCATGTCCTTTTTGCCTCTTTTAGTGGTGATAATTACCACTCCGTTAGCTCCCTTTGAACCGTAAATAGCAGTAGATGATGCATCTTTTAAAATACTTATCGATTCAATATCATCCACATTTAACCCGCCAAGGGTATTGAGCCCGTTAACAAAAGAAGTTGCCAGATTGCCACCACTTACACCACCTCCGCTGCCCTGGCCATTGGTAAGAATGCCACCTGCTGCGCTGGGTATATCATATCCGGGAGACTGAAAATTGCTTTGCACCTGTATGGGTACGCCATCAATTACATATAAAGGGTCATTACCCCCTAAAATTGAACTTGATCCGCGAACCCGTACACGAACTGCGCCACCGGGTGAGCCATCTGTTTTGGTAACCTGAACGCCTGCAGCTTTGCCCGCAAGTGCATTGTCAACCGTACCAAACGGGATATCCTGTATATCTTCGGCATTAACTGTTGATACTGAACCGGTCAGATCCTTTTTTTGAGTGGTACCATAACCGATAACAACAACCTGATCCAGACTGGAAATATTGGTCTCCAGTTTAATTTTTAAAGCGGTGGCGTTTTTTACAATAACCTCCTGTGTTTTGTATCCAATGGAATGGAACACCAGTATATCATCTTTATTTACTCCCTGTAAAATAAATTCACCGTTGTCATCGGTGGTGGTGGCATGGTTTGTCCCTTTTATGATCACGGAAACACCTGAAACCGGCCCTTTATCATCGCTAACGTTTCCATGGATAGTAAAAGGCAAAGCTATCAAGTTCATGGCTTTGTCCAGGAGGGATGGGTCTTCTTTTTTCTTTAAAACAATATTTTTATCAACAATCATAAAATTGATAGAAACATTTTTAAAACAGATGGACAATGCCTGATCCAGGGATACATTTGTTACTTCTATGCTTACATTAACATTTTTTACATCGTTATAATCATAAAAAATATCATAGCCGGTTTGCTTCTCAATAGACTTAAGAACCTTTTCCAGGGAGCTGTTTTTCTCACTTAATGTTACCTGACTAAAGCTTTTTGCGCTGACTTGTAACAGCACGATCATAATCAGTAAAGTGGTTATTTTCATCACTAATAATAATTTGGAGGGAAACAGTCCGGATAGGTGCCGGACAGTCGCAGTAAAAGAATTTAATTTCATTACTTTTGTAAAGTTTGGGTTAATACTTTTAGATAGTTTCTCAAAAATTGTTCTCCGTGCCGATAACAATCGGGCGGAAGGGTTAACTCAGCTATTGCCGCGGGAGTACTTCCAATACTTCTGCGGTTTTTTCCAATACCCTTAGATTAATCTTCAGATGTAAGGCTTATCCATATGTTTGTTGTTTAAAGTGATTAAATAGTTAATTATGGTGATACTATAATTTTCTTTCCGTCAATAGTAAAATGAATACCTTCATAGGAAATTATTTTTAGCGCCTTTGACGCATTTAGGTTCCTGTATATTGAGCCAGAGAACAATCTTTCTTTTATCTTTCCTTCATAGATTATTTGTACATCATACCATCGGGCCAGTTGTCGCATAACGGTTTTAAGGTCTGCCTTATCAAATTGAAAATGGCCATTCTTCCAGGCGATGGCTTCTTCGGTATCTGCATTTTCAATCATTTTTATTGTACCAGATGGATCACCGGTTGGGTAAACCCATGATTGCTGACCAGGTTTCAGCAAAGCAATATGCCCGCTCGTAGTCACTTTTACGCTGCCTTCAAGCAGTGTGGTTTTTATCAATCCTTCGTTATCGTAGGCATTAATATTAAAATGCGTACCTAAAACTTCTACAGTTTGACCATGGCTTTTTACCCGGAATGGCTTAGTGGCGTTATGTGCTACTTCGAAATAGGCTTCGCCGGTAATTTCAACGGTGCGGTCATTACCATTAAAAGTAGCAGGATAAGTGACAGAGGAAGCGGCATCCAGCCATATGTTCGAGCCGTCAGCCAGTACGACGTGATATTCGCCACCTGGTGGTGTGGAAATTGTGTTAAAGAGTACTTTATCGGCGCCGGCATTACCTGAACGCTGGTAATCAATCTCTCCCTCTTTTACTTTAGTTACAGATGTCTGGCCCTGCTGGGCCAGTTTACCATTAACCACGTTGGTCAGCAGAATCTTGCTGCCATTGCCCAGGGTAAGAACAGCCTTGTTAGTACCGGGCGAAAGATCATGGGTTTTAATAGCAACTATTTGTTGAGGTAATTTTTTATGCAGTATAAAATAACTTCCAATTAAAATAAATAAAAGAATGGAAGCAGCAACAGCTATGGCCCGGTTCCAATTAAATTTAACTACACCTGTATGTTTGATTTCTTTATTTTTAGAAATATAATTCCACATCAGTGATTTAATATTTCCCTCGGGCAGGGTTCCCGGAAAATAGTCCTTCTTGAATTGTTCAAGGTAAAAACGTTCAACTAAAATTTTTTCTTCAGCTGTACAATTACCTGCCAAATACTTGTCGATTAATTTAGCAGCCTGATCTTTCAGTTCCATATGAGTTTGAAGGTGAATTATAGACAAGACACCGCTCAGCCCACGAAGATGTAGAAGAAATTAACTTTATTTTTCGATTAGTTAATATGGTATAAAATTACCGCTAAAATGAGAGTTTCCGGCTTGTTAAGTTCCCTGCGGAGAATTTGCAAGGCGTTACTGATCTGGCGTTTCACCGTTCCCTCAGAGATGGATAGTTTTTCTGAGATTTCCTGATGAGAAAGGTGTTCGTTTCGGCTCAGCTCAAATACCGTTCGCATTTTTTCCGGAAGAGATTGTATAACTGCTTCAATTGTTTGTAAAAGTTCCCTTTCCTCTATTTGCTCTAAAATAACATTCTTATGTTTATCAATATAGAGCGAAAATAGATCGGTATAACCAACTCGCGTCTTTTTATCCCTGATAAGATTAAGTACTTTATTTCTGGTAGCCGAAAAAAGATAAGCACTAAGACTGGATTGAATTTGAATATTATCTGATTTGTTCCAAAGGCCGATAAAAACTTCCTGAACAACATCTTTTGACTCATCTTCATCATTCAGCAATTTTAAAGCATGAAAGTAAAGTATGCCCCAATTCCGTTCATAAATTTCTTCAAACGCTTTATGATCACCTGACTTTAAAAAGTCGATCAATTGTTTATCACTTAGCGATTGATATGATAGCATTACTATAAGTCAAACCCTAAGTTACAGATATTTAGAAGGAATGCGTAATTTTAATTAATCAATGCCTTTATTTTGTCAGGCATTTAATGAATACCAAGGCGCTTTTTTTATACACAAATTTCACTTACACACCCAGTGCAGTGATTTGCATGTATGATAATATCCTACAATTGATTGCACAAATTCTACATAAGATGCATAGGGTATGCCCATAAATTTGTTGAATCCATATAAATCTAAATAAATACATTTTGTAATGGTCTGAACTCATGGCAATGTGCATTGAGTTTAAAACATGAAAATTTAACTATCTATCGCCATTGCTGCGGTAAAAAATAAGAACAGTTGATGTCTGAAAATATTATACTAAAGGGTATTACATGGAATCATAGTCGTGGCTTTACACCTATGACGGCTACTGCACAGCGTTTTTCCGAACTTAACCCACGGGTTACTATTACCTGGGAGAAGCGCTCGCTGCAACAATTTGCAGATCTTTCCATTCAACAGCTTGCAGAACGATATGACTTATTGGTGATTGACCATCCATGGGCAGGCTTTGCCGCAAAAACCAATAGCATTTTACCATTTGACGAATATTTGCCCAATGAATTTTTAAAAGATCAGGAATTAAACAGTGTAGGCCAGTCTTATGAAAGTTATCATTATAACCAACACCAATGGGCGCTGCCAATTGATGCAGCCACGCCAGTAGCCGCAAGCCGGCCCGACTTATTAAAAAAACATGGATTGGGCGTACCTAAAAATTATAACGAACTATTATCAATGGCCATGAGGGGCCTTGTTGCTTTTCCTGCCATTCCCATAGATTCACTAATGACCTTTTATACTTTTTGCTGCTCGCTGGGTGAAGACCCTTGTTTGCAGGAAGACGTTGTAATTAGTAATAATACAGGCATTAAAGCACTCAAATTCTATCGCGAATTGGCAAAGGAGATTGATTCCGCATGTTTTGATCGTAACCCGATCCAAACCTATGAGGCGATGACTTTGGGAGATGAAATTGCTTACTGTCCCTTCGCTTATGGTTATTCTAATTATTCGCGCGATGGATATGCACGAAAGCTTTTGCATTTTCATGATATGATCACCCTTAACGGAACATCCAATTTGCGAAGCGCTTTGGGTGGTACCGGATTGGCTGTTTCGGCTAACTGTAAGAATGTTGACGTTGCCATGCAATATGCTGCCTACGTGGCCTCGCCACAATGCCAAAGTAGTTTGTACACCGATACTGGGGGCCAACCCGGGCATTTATTAGCTTGGACAAATAAAGAAAACGATTGCAAAACACATAATTACTTCGGCAATACCTTGCCTGCTTTGCAAAGGGCATACCTGCGCCCCAGGTATTTTGGACATATGTTTTTCCAGGATCATGCCGGTGATATTGTACGTAACTACCTAATGAATGGCGGGAGCGAAGTGAACATATTAGCAGCCTTAAATGATCTGTACGTAGAATCTAAAACAAAAGTACAGGCATGATTAAACCACTCGAAGGGCTTCTTGTACTTGAATTTGCACAGTTTATGGCAGCTCCCACAGCAGGCCTCAGGCTTGCCGATCTTGGCGCGCGCGTTATTAAAATAGAACGCCCGGTCACAGGCGAAGCGGGACGGCAAATAGCTATCCGTAATATTTTTATTGATGGAGATAGCTTGGTTTTTCACACCATTAACCGCAATAAGGAATCTTATGCTGCCGACCTGAAAAATGCTGATGACCTGGAGCGGGTTAAAAAGTTGATCAGTATGGCTGATGTGATCACTCATAATTTTCGCCCCGGCGTGATGGAAAAAATAGGATTGGATTACGAATCTGTAAAAATCATCAATCCACGTGTTATTTATGGTGTTGTTACCGGTTATGGTAACAAAGGCCCATGGGCCCTGCGCCCCGGTCAGGATCTGCTTATACAATCGCTTTCTGGCCTTACCTATCTTTCGGACACAAACGATGCAGGCCCGGTTCCATTTGGCCTGGCTACAGCGGATATGATCTGCGGGGCTCATTTTGTTCAGGGCATTTTAGCAGCATTGATAAAACGCGCAAAAACCAATAAAGGATCGTTGGTTGAAGTAAGTCTTATAGAGTCAACGCTCGACCTGCAATTTGAAGTAATAACCACTTACTTAAAT
>Ga0302309_10003007_pt1 | contig 13421 bp, 12 predicted proteins | sample III_Palsa_N1_1_FD_200453 | JGI IMG/M metagenome (GOLD analysis project Ga0302309, IMG submission 200453) | Peat permafrost microbial communities from Stordalen Mire near Abisko, Sweden - III_Palsa_N1_1 | ecosystem: Environmental > Terrestrial > Soil > Palsa > Peat permafrost | place: Sweden... | reverse complement strand
CTATTTCGGACGAGATCGGTGGGAAGGCTTAATCTTTCGGCGAGCGCGGAAGGCGTCTGAAAAGCCGGGATCATCAAAGCGATGTGAATCGCGCACCAGTACCAAGACGAGTAATAAGTAGATTGAACTTCGGTGTCGGTGAACTGCTTTTCAGTCATTGATCGGCTGAGTTTGGAATTCGCCTCTTTTAAGCTCTTGAGCTTCTTGCTGAGAAACTTGTGCAAAGCGGGAGATCCCGCGCGTGCCTGATCCACTAAGGTGAGAAAATACTCGGTTTCCTGATCGTCGCAGCTCCAAAATCGGCATAACTCGGCGGCGTGATCACGGGTCAAATGAAGCTCTGAGCGAAGCATCTGTGAGAAAAAGGATTTCTGACAGCGCGCCACTGTTGCCAACTCCGACTGATAACCACGCGAAGTTGCGTTACTTTTGATCTGAACTTGAATGAACTTTTTGTAATCAATGAACTCAAAAACCGACACGAGTTAGTTCTCCCGCCGGTAACGGCATTTGTTCATTTTTTAGTAACATATGTCGTTCATTTTAAAAATAATATAATTGCGGCTCGCCCTCCCTTCGGGTTATTCAACAAACTATGAAAATTAAAGAAATGACTTCGGTCATCGCTGTTGCTGGAGTGGCTTTGAGTTGCAATCTCGCATTCGCTGCAGAGAGCGTTAATTTGAACGTTGCGCTTCGTTCCGAAGCAAACGCAGTTGCTGAGCAAGAACAAGGAGCAGGCGCTCTTGTGAGCTTTGAGGCCAAAGGCGTCGGCGTCCTGGCGCCGAACCCGTTCAACGGCAGAAACATTTTCGTAACCGAAGTGGTCGCAACATTTCAAATCGCTGCAGACCAGCCCTTTTTCGTGGATGCGAAAATGGTCGGAAAAAGCGCCCCAGAAGTCCAAACCCTTCCACTCGGCGCCCTCTCCCCTGCTGTCGATCTCACTTCGATGACCGCAGGCAATTGGCAGACCATGGATGCGGCGCTCAGCCAAATCTCTGAGTTCAATCAAACGTCCCGAATCGGCGTTAATTATCTTTTTGTCACGAGCGTTCAGTTTGCGACGGGTCCGAAAGAAGTTCAGTTCGGCTCTACTCCGCTGGGAACAGCCGAAGTTCAATCCGCTCTGAGTCAACTCGACCCGGCACAAATCATCGCGGTCGCGTCTGTTGCTCCTGAGAAAACCTGCGGTGGTGAACCAGCACCCTATTGGGTAGTTGATGTTCAGTCCGGAAGTATTATTGCCTCTGGCGTGAGTTATCCCTGCGCCCCTGTTCCAGGGGGAGTCTCAAGTGGTGGTAGAGTCGTCGATAGCTTGCTAGCGATGCCTGCACCAACCGGAACTCCAACTCCGACTGGAACTCCAGCACCAACCCCGACTCCAACCCCGACCGGCACTCCATCTCCTTTGGCTTCCTAGTACTCGAAGTTTCCGATCCAAAACACGTCTGTATTGGGCACATCTGGCGCGCTCGAGTGGATGGTATCCAAAAGGACCATAGTCCCCCCGGTGAAAGCAAAGTCGTAAGCGTTGATGTTGCGGGGTTCGTTTTCAAATCCAGCGATCACGGTGCCTTGGTCCCTAATCCAGGCGAACGCTTGCTGCTTGAAAGTCAGATCGTCGATTGCGTGATCGGACTTCATCAGTAGATGCGTTCCTTCAGGGTCTGTCGGAAAGTGATTGCTCAACAAAGCCGCCGTCGTCCCTGCTCCCATGTTCGGTGTATCCCGACCGGTTAGATAAATAATGTACGCTCCAGCTTCCTCAAGGGCACGAACATACTTAGCGGCGCCCGCGATCGGGCGATCAATCGCACAATAGGCACTCGTAAAAAAGTGTGCAACCCAATAAGAAGTCACCGCGCTCTCGAAGGCCGGAGTATCGATCCCCAAATCGACGAGTGTATCTTTGAGATTGTACTGAATGTCTTCCAGGCGAATACCGCTCAACACTTGTGATTCGCTTGGAAACTGAGCCAACGTCTGCGAATCCTGGGAGAATTCCTGAAAAATGATTCGTGACCGAGTCCGGCTGTCAAACAATGTATCATCGACGTCAAAGACGACTACAGGGCGTTGTCCATTGCTCACAGTGGCCTGTGCTTGAGCTATAATTTGATCCAAGACCTCAGGCTGGTATCGACTCGGGTCATGCTGGCTAGCATCCGCGAGGGCCAAACTGGGTATAACCATACTCAGCATAGATAGTAAAACAGCTAAATTTAATTTGGATTTCTTCACGGTAACTCCTCAGTAATTCCTGATTAATTCCCAATTTTCTGGGTTTTGTGGAGCCCTTGTATGGGATTCATGATAAATTCCAAAATAGGTAATTTTTACTTTAGTTATTCAATTTAGGAATGAGTTATGGAACTAGATCATCTGCATACGTTTTTTGTGGTGGCGAAAGAATTGGGGTTTTCGAAGGCCGCAAAACGGCTTCGAGTTCAACAGCCTACCGTCAGTAAGGCCGTTCAAAACCTGGAGGCAACCCTCGGGGTAAAGCTCTTCGAGAGAACGAAGCGTTCGGTCCGTTTAACATCTGACGGAAATGAAATTTTCAAAATCTGCCAGAACGTCTTCTCAAGCGTTGATCGAATTGATGACTATCTGAAGTCAAACAACAGGACCTTCAAAGGAGACTTGAGAATGGGATCCAGTGATTCATTGGCGACTCATATCCTCCCCTTGACCCTGAAGAAGTACCTCAAACAACATCCGCTTGTTCGCCCGTCCTTATTCTCAGCGAGTTCGAGTGCGATCGCAGAAGAACTGCTTCGAGGGGATCTCGAATTTGGGCTTTATTTCACTCAGCCTGATTCCAGGCATTTTGATGCCGAGGATATTGCGACTATCCCTTTCGTCTTGGTCGGTCACTCTTCGTTTACGGATCGCAAGGATCGCTTACGACACTTTATCGCCTCCCGAGAAAACGAATACCGGGGCGAACGCTCATTCCCAGTACGGGAAATGCTTATCAAAAAGGGCCTGACCTCTAACGTGGTTATTTCGACCAACAACCTGGAAGCACAAAAGAGGATGATTCTACTGGGTTTAGGAATCGGCTTGCTTCCCCTTTTCATGGTGAAAAAGGAAATCGAGAAAGGGCTTCTCACTTCGATACTTCCTAAAGCTGACTTTAGCTTTTCACTGAAGCGCGTGACGAAAAAGGGGAAAGTGCTTTCACGAATGTCCGAAGTTTTTCTGGAGATATTTACGAAAGAACTAAGTTCTATTTAATTCGTTTAACAGTACTTCTTAACGAGACTAAGAAGGTCTTCTAAATTAATTGGCTTGCGAACAAAGTCTTCAGCCAGTGGAGGCTTAACCTTGCCACCTGCAGCTGTGAATACAGCAACGGGAATGTCACGAAGTTCGGGTCGGCTTTTTTGCACCGCGAGAAACGCCTCTCCGCTCATGATCGGCATATTCAGATCCAGCAAAATCAGGGAAGGAAGAGGCCTTTGATCTTTTTGAGTTTGTTCCAAAAACTCTAAGCCTTCTTTTCCATTTTCTGCGCACGTGACCTGATATCCTTCATCCGAAAAAACAGAATGAAGAGATTCGCGAATGGAGCAGTCGTCTTCAATTACGAGGAGATCTCGGCCTTTCAACATCTGACGAGGTTTACCTTAACCAACACTCCTGCGCAATGACGCCAAGCGCCATGACTAATAGCTTAATCTTTGAGTAACATTTAAAGGACTTATAAGAGCATATAAGGGTTTAAAAGCCGCTTTTTAGGTTTTTATTAAATATGTGCAATGTATCAAATCAACCGTGTTTAGCCCCTTGAGCCGGCGGCCTGAGCCTTGTAACGCCCAAGAGAGCGGCTTAATTTACCCGCATGAAAGTCGCACATCTCAACAAACTGAGCTTGAGTTTAATAATCTGGACCGCGATTGCGACCGCGAGTGCTCACGAAAAAGGCCCCGAAAAATATCTCATGGCTGCGATGGGAGACTCCATCACCGCCGGTTTTTTTGCCGACACTCATATCAAAACAATCGCGGTACCTGACTTGTCGATTTTGCCACCGTTCACCAACAAAAAGAGCGACTCCTGGGCGTCGGGGCGTAGCATCTATTCTCATTACCTTTTACTCGAAACATCACTCCACCAAGCCGGGGATTTGACTCCCATTGACGTCGACAATGAAGCGGTTCCGGGCAACCAAGCCGCAGATATGGTCGCGCAAGCGAAGAAAATTCGAAAGAAAATGAAAAAAGGCCATTATCAGGCCTTAAAATACGTCGTTTTGTTCATCGGCGCGAACGATGCTTGCTCCGACGATACGCCTCTCGGCACTCCCGAAGGCACGATCCGGAAAGGTCTAGAAGAGACTTTCGACGTGCTCTCACAGATTCCTCAAGCCGAACCGATCCGAGTTCTCATGGCTGGTATTCCCAAAATTCCAGATCTCGCCAGGCCTGAGGTCACTCAATCAAAGACGATTTTTGGCCTATCCTGTAGCTTCTTTCGGAATGACTTTCTTCAAAGCTGCACACCTCTACTCGATTGGAAGTCGAATGAAGAATACGAAAAACGTGTCGCTGTCGTCGAACACGTCAATCAAGTGCTAGAAGATGCCGCTCACGAAGCCAATGCTCGTCACCCCAACCTTCAGGTCGTTTTCACGAACCAACTCTTCCATACAGCCATAGGTCCTGAGCTTTTGGCCTTCGATTGCTTTCATCCTTCACGCGAAGGACAGCAGACTATTTCGAGCACACTTTGGGCTCAACAACCGTGGTTTCAGGTCTCGACTCAGTAACTCCTCGTATTTACTAAATAAAAACATTTTAGTAGACTTTTATTCCATTGTTTAGTAATCTTAACTATGTAAATGGAAATAGGCAGCTTCGTCAAAGCTTCATGATTCTCGCCCTGCCTAGGAGGTTGTTATGAAAGTCTCACATGCGCTCTTCATCAGCTCCGCTGTCTTTACCTTAAGCGCCTGCAACGTTCCTACGGGAGTCGTCGCTGGGAATTCCGCCGTCGAGGTGTTTCCGGCGTCCCCGTCACCTTCAGCGCCAAGCGCCAGTTCTAGCCCCGGTGCTCCGGCCGTTTGCGATCCTTTCGGATCTTCGCAGGTCGTCAGCACTCAAAACGGAATCTACTCTCACCTCTACTATCCTTCATCAGGACAGGATTGGGGAGACGTCATGAGCTACATTAATCTTGGTTTGGAAGCTCCGGTCGACCTTTACTTCAATCAGCTGAACGTTCCCACACGCTCGTTCTCTGAAGGTTTCTCAACTCAGGACGGAACTCTGTTGGAAGATCAAAATGGAAACACTCTCTATGAGTGGTTCGCTCTCGACTTCCAGACTCAAATTCGTCTGGGGCCTCTGGATGTCCCAGGTCGTTATCAATTCGCGATCCTATCGGACGATGGATCGATCATGCAGATTGATCAGGGACTTGGTCTCAATCAGTTCATCAACAACGACGGTGAAACGCCTTCCCGCCTTGCCTGCGCTACTAGCGGCATCGACTTCAGTAGTACTACCAGCCTCCCTATGAGAATGGATTACTTCCAAGGTCCTCGCTACAACATTGCTCTGATGCTTCTCTGGAGACAAGTTCCAGAAACGGTCAATGGTGTAGACGATCCTGCGAATCTCGAGGATTCAGCTTGCGGTCAAAGCGGCAACGATCTGTGGTTTAACTGGAACGTAACTCCATCTGTTCCAACCGACTACTGGCTTTCCCTCTTGTCACGAGGCTGGACAGTACTCACGCCTGAGAACTACTTCTTGCCAAATACGACGCTCAGCAATCCGTGTACAACGAGTGCGACACCTACACCGTCTGCGACTCCGACACCAAGCCCGACCGTTACGGCAAATCCGTCTCCGACTCCAACGCCGTCGTCGAACCCTACTCCGTCACCAACTTCATCGTCGACTTGTACCGGTGACGCTTGTGGTGGTGGCAGTATCGGAATCTAAATCTAAGCTACACGGTGGCCAAGCTCTCCATCAAGACCTTTACGGTCGGGGAGCTTGGCCGCTGCGCTTTGAACCGCCTCACATAGAGTTGGATGAATGTAAATCGCATCGCGAATCACCGAATAAGGCGCACGCGTATTCATCAAGGTCACATAGATCTGAACAAGCTCAGAACCCTCTGCCCCAAGAACCGCGGCACCCAGGAGCTCATCCTTCTCAACATCGGCAATCAATTTAATAAAGCCTTGGGTTTCACGCAACTCATTGGCTTTTCCGTTGTCGGAGAAATCAAATTTAGCGACGGTGTATTTGCGCCCATTCTTTTTCGCATCGGCTTCGGTCATTCCAACACGACCGAGCTCTGGATCGGTGAACATCGCATAAGGAACGATACGGTTGGTGGTACGAGAACCGTCTCCCAAGATCTGCGACTCCAAAATCCGGAAATCATCCCACGAAGTATGCGTGAACATTGGGCCGCCACGAATGTCTCCCGCAACCCAAATACCTTGCACCTGAGTACTCAGCTTTTCGTTGATGGGAACAATACCCCTCGGGGACATTTTTATTCCAACAGTTTCCAGTCCCAGATCACCGGTGTTCGGTATTCTGCCCGTAGCAATAAAGAAATGGCTCGCCTCGATCACTGATTCTTTTTTCGAGACAGAGTTCAACGTGTGAATGAGGATTCCGTCGTCTTTTCCATCAGTCTTTTGCGCTTCAACTCTTTGAGTTTGGCAGTCCAAATAAAATTCAATCCCCTCTTTACTCAGATACCGTTGCAAAGCCTCAGAGATATCGTCGTCTTCATGATTTGCGATGCGAGGGCCATTTCCGATCACCACGACCGAGGAACCCATGCGCCGATAAAACTGAGCCATTTCTAACCCGACGTAACCCGCCCCCAGTATCACGATTCTTTTTGGCGGAGATTTATCCGGATATTGCTGGTGCGCCAGCAACCAAGTGTCGGCATCCACCACTCGGTCTCGAATCATCTCAAGCCCCGCTATTTTTGGAATCGCGCTTCGGTTTCCGGTATTTAAAATCACTTGTTCGCAGCTGACACTCGGACCGTCTTGAATACGAATCCGAAAATGCCCTTCTTCGTCGCGGCCGTCGAGCCTCGCATGTCCTTTGAGATAACTGATCGAGCTGGAAGTCTTAAGATCCTTTTCCAAGCCCTCTCGAGAAGCGGTCGCTATTTGATTCGCTTTTGCAATCACATCGGAAAAATCAACTTCGACCGCAGGAATTCTTATTCCGTATTCGGTCGCGCGTCTCGCTTGATGAACAAGCTTCGCCGAAGCAATTGCAGCTTTAGTAGGGGTGCATCCAAAATTGATGCAGGAGCCCCCGAGATTTTTCCGTTCAACAAGAAGCACCCGTTTTCCGCTCTGAGCGAGCGAGTGCGCCAGCGGAGTTGAAGCCTGACCGCCACCAATAATCACAAAATCAAAGTAGAATTCGTTCATCATAATATAGGTGCACAAAGTGCAATGATGGGTCCAATGGATCCACAAAAACCACCCCGCACAACCCCTCCCAATAAAACTCCTATTGAAGATTACGCCATCATTGGAAACTTTGAATCGGCTGCATTGATTTCCAAACATGGCTCGATCGATTGGCTCTGCTTGCCACGCTTTGACTCAGGGGCTTGTTTTGCGGCGCTGCTCGGTTGCGAAGATCAAGGGCACTGGTCAATTTTTCCGGACACAAGCCAACTTGAAGGTCCTCAAGCGGTGAAAATTACACGGCGTTATCGACGCGACACATTGATTCTGGAAACAGAATTTGAAACACCCACAGGAAAAGTGCGTCTGACTGACTGTATGCCCCAGGGTTCCGAGGTTCCTACTGTGATTCGTGTTGTTCAGGGACTTCACGGTGAAGTTCCGATGAGAATGGACTTGGTTCTGCGCTTTGACTACGGCTCCATAGTCCCATGGGTCACCAAAGACGTGTTTGGATCCATGAGAGCGATCGCTGGTCCGGACGCAGTCCGTGTACGCTCAACAGTTCCTCTCTCAGGGAAAGACATGAAGACGGTTTCGGCCTTCACGATGAAATCAGGCCAAAAAGAAGAATTTGTCATGACTTGGTTTCCTTCAGCGCAAGAGCATCACACCGAGATCGAGAATCCGGATGGTGAGATCGATCGGACAGCGCTGTGGTGGCGAAACTGGTCAAGTCATTGCACCTACCGAGGGCCTTATGCAGATGTGGTGAAAAGATCCCTCATCACTTTGAAAGCACTCACTCATCAAAAAACAGGCGGGATCATCGCCGCTCCGACGACCTCGCTTCCTGAGGGTCTCGGCGGAAGTCGAAATTGGGATTATCGCTATTGCTGGTTGAGAGATTCGACCTACACGCTCTACGCACTTCTCCACTCCGGATACACCGAGGAGGCTCGACATTGGAAGGACTGGCTTCTCCGCGCGGTCGCGGGTTCTCCCTCTCAGTTGAACATTATGTATGGCGTGAGGGGCGAAAGACGCCTCACCGAAATTGAACTCCCTTGGCTTGCGGGCTACGAAGGATCGCAGCCCGTCAGGCAGGGAAACGCCGCACACAACCAACTCCAGCTCGATGTTTTCGGTGAACTCATGGGCGCCTTTCATCTCTCTCGCCAGTTTGGAATCGAAAACGACGGAGTTGCGTGGAAACTGCAGCGTCGGATCACCGAATTTTTGGAAACTCAGTGGTTCAAACCTGATAACGGAATTTGGGAAGTTCGTGGCGAACCCCAACACTTTGTCTTTTCGAAAGCGATGGCCTGGCTGGCGTTCGACCGAGGCATCCAAGCGGTCGAATGCAACGGAATGAAAGGCCCCGTCGAGCGCTGGACAAAAATTCGTGACCAAATTCACGCCGAAATTTGTGAAAAGGGCTTTGATCCTGAACTTGGAACCTTTGTTCAATCTTACGGATCAAAAGCGTTAGATGCGAATTTGCTCCTTCTGGTCAATATTGGATTTCTACCCCCAAACGATTCTCGACTGGTCGCAACGGTCGCTGCGATTCAACGAGACTTGATGAGCGATGGCTTTGTTCTTCGTTACAAACCTCAGGAAACCGAAGACGGACTTCCTGGAACGGAGGGTGTCTTTCTAGCCTGTACTTTCTGGTTGGTCGACGCGTTGATTCTCCTAGGAAAAAGAGACGAAGCAAAAACCATTTTCGAGCGCGCGATCAAAGTTCGAAATGATCTCGGACTTCTTTCAGAAGAATACGATACGAAAGAAAAGCGCCTCGTCGGAAATTTCCCTCAAGGATTCTCCCACATCAGTTTGATCAATAGCGCGACAAACTTAGCTGCTTCTCAGCCCGGTCAGAACGCTAATAAAATGGGGCCCGCGCAACATCGTTCACAAAGGCCTCGTACCATGGACGGGGCGGCTGAATTTGTCGCCTAACTCGTTCAACCTGAAGTTCAAAATGCGCTGAGAACAGAAGCCAATAGATCTTCAAGATTGACAGGCTTTTTCAAAAAGTGACGAATGCCCATGCGTTCACTCACCTTGTGAATGTTGGAGTCTGCACTGAGAACAATGACGGGGATTCCAGAGATCGTCGGATCCTGAATTTGCTCTTCACGAAACTGCGCACCGCTTTTTACGGGCATCATTAAATCGAGGATGATGAGATGAGGGCGAACTCCTTGCCGGAGTTGATCCAGAGCTTGTTGTCCGTCGGATGCCGCATGGACGAGGTACCCTTCGAATCTCAACAATTCGACGAGGGCCGATCGAATTTCACGATCATCTTCAACAACAAGTATGGTTTTAGATGCTTCCGGCATAGGTGGTTTTCTAACGCTAGATTAACACCGTGCGCAGAAAACCTCAAGACGCCTTTAGAATGTAATTCTCAATCGCTTTCGCAAATCCCTCATCATCGAGAGAATCCGTAACTTTCGTCGCACATTCCTTCACTTCACTCCCACCATTCCCCATTGCGATGCTCAGACCACTCTGATTGAACATGTCGATATCATTTGGCATGTCTCCCAAAGTGGCGATCTGTTTGGGAGAAATCTTAAAATAGTCCGAGAGGAATTTTACGACGTAGCCTTTGTTCGCTTCTGGGTGAGTGACGTCCAAGTAATAAGGCTGTGATAGAGCCGCTGATACGTGCGGACTAAACTCTTTCCATAGTTCATGAGCCGACTTTTCTAATTCGGCTTTGTGATCACTAATCCCCACGATTTTAATAACGTGGTCGAACTTGCCGTCAAAATTTTTCACGACCTCGGGCTCGAACTGTACCGTTCTCATCTCCTGATCCACATGAGGGGCACTGCGATCTCGAATTAACCAGTCCTGCCCTCGATAGATCCAGGCGTCATAACCCTGATCCAAGATGGCTTGGACCACCTTCTTAGCGATATCTTCGGGAAGGATTTTTTCCGATAACGTCTTGAGATCAGGGGTAATAATCATTCCACCGTTAAACGCCGCTGCCGGGGTATCGAGACGGAGTTCTTCAAGCAAATGCTTCATTCCACGAGGAGGACGACCACTCGTGATGGCAAAGAGGATCCCTCTCTTTTTTAGCCCCTCGACCGCGGCTTTGGCCCGAGCGGTCAGTCTTTTCTTAGAATCGACTAACGTCCCGTCGACGTCAGTCAACACGAGTCGAATGTCTTCTGATTTTCCTTCGGGCTTTAAAGGTGTGCTCACGGCGCCTTCCTCGTAAGCATGCTTGCCGCATCGGAATCCAAGCTCCAAATCAGTCTCCCTGCTCCAGGGTGGATTAACTTCGCGGGACATTTTTCTGGAGGCTCATCGGACTCCATCACCCTCCACAAAGCCTCCGCTTTGTCCTTCCCAGTCACCAAAAAAAGAACCTCCCGAGCGGCGTTGATGATTTTCGGCGTCAGCGTGACTCTCATCGCGTTGAGTTCTGGGACATAAAAGGACTTTACCCAACAGTCTTCATAAAGCGGACTACTCAACTCGATGAGTGGGGTATCCGGAAAGAGAGAAGCGGTATGCGCATTCGACCCCAAACCCAACAAGATCAGATCGAACACGGGAGCTTGCCTCAAATCCTTCTGATGAAAGAACATCTGAAGCTCTCGTTGATAGGCTTGTGCACTCTGTTCGGGAGTGAGATTTTCGGTGATGATTCGGTGATAGTTTTCACGGATAGGAAGGCGCTCGAGCAAAGTCTCTTGGGCCATCTTAAAGTTGCTCTCAGGATCGGTTGCTGGAACAAAGCGTTCATCTCCCCAAAAGAAGTGGAGCCGGTCCCAGGGTACTTGAGAAAAATACGGTCCCTCAGGATCCGTCAACAGTAAGTTTAACTCCCGGGGAGTCGAACCTCCCGATAGCCCGACCGTCACCGGCGCATTCCCTTTTGCTGCAGACCGAGTTGTCTCTACAAAGGCACGCGCCGCCTGATGAATCATCTCTTCTTTGGACGGGGAAATAATCACGTCCACTCGTTCTCCGTTAGGCAGCTTCTGCTGCCTTGCGCCTTGCATAGTCATCGATTTCTCTCCAGTGCCGTCCATCGGCAGCAATAAGTTGATTTGCCTCTTCGGGTCCCCAACTTCCCGCCGCATAATTAGGGAAGTGATGAGGCGGAAGTGCTCCCCAAACTTGCAAAATTGGAGAGACGATCGACCAGGCACTCTCAATTTGATCCGAGCGCTGGAACAAAGTGGCGTCACCCATCATGCAATCGTAGATCAAAGTCTCGTACCCCGTTGTCGGAACTTCCCGAAAAGTATCGGCATAATTAAAGTTCATTGCCACGGGACGAACTTCGACTTCGGGCCCGGGAACTTTCGCTTCAAAACTGAGGGTGATCTTCTCCTGAGGCTGAATTTGCATGAAGAGTTCGTTCGAGCAGAGATCCTCAGCGCTGGTATCGCGGAAGATTTGAAAAGGCGCGCACTTAAACCGAATGCTGATCTCGCTTGTTCGCGTTGCCATCCGCTTGCCGGTGCGAAGATAAAACGGGACTTCAGCCCAGCGCCAGTTATCGATGAAAAGTTTCATCGCTGCAAAGGTCTCGGTCCTGGATTGAGGATTGACATCAGGCTCTTGCCGATAACCCACCACAGGTTTCCCACCAATCATCCCTCGACCATATTGTCCACGAACAGCGTGGGTCAAAATATCGGAATCCGACATGGGGCGAATTGCCTGAAGGACTTTTGCCTTCTCCGTTCTCACGGCTTCTGAGTCGAAGGAGTTCGGCGCTTCCATTCCGATCAAAGACAAGAGCTGGAACATGTGATTAGGAACCATATCTCGCAGTGCACCTGACGTTTCGTAATAGCCTGCTCGAGATTCGATGCCCAATGTCTCCGACACCGTGATCTGTACGTGATCGATGTATCTTCGATTCCAAATGGGCTCAAAGATCCCGTTGGCAAACCGAAGGACCATGATGTTTTGAACTGTTTCTTTTCCTAAATAGTGATCGATTCTAAAAATCTGGTGTTCGGCGAGAGCGGATTCGAGATCTCTTCCGAAGGGTTTCTCGACAATCACCCTTCTCCACTGCCCTTCCTTCTCTTCGGTCATTTTCATTTCAGCGAGGTGTTGAACCACAGTTCCAAAGAACTTTGGTGGCGTCGCCAAATAGAAAATGTAATTTTTAGGATTACTTCCACCAACTTCGATTGGCTGAGTATTCTCGACAGTTTCTTTAATTTTCTTATAAGCCGCTGGATCATCAAACTGACCGGAGACGTACTGCCACCTTGCGATAAATCGTTCCCACTGATCGGGATCAACTACCTTCTCAGTAAGAAACTCTTTGTATTCGATCTTTGCTTTATCGCGGAACTGTTCGCTCGACATTTCACGTCGTCCCATCCCGACAACATTAAAGTTATCAGGAAGGAGCTTTTCTAGCTGCAGATTGAAGAGGGCTGGAACGAGTTTCCGCTTCGTCAAATCCCCAGAAGCACCAAAAACAATCATGGTGCAGGCATCTGGCTTCGCCATTTCTTTTCGGCTCATAGGGAGTTCTCCGTTGGACTGATGTTAAGAGTTTTCGGAATGACCGCCGAATTGAAAACGCATTGCCGAAAGTAACTTCTCCGCATACGTATGGGATTGTCTGGATCTAAAACGCGCAAAGAGCGATGCCGAAAGAACATCTGCAGAGACCGCTTCTTCAACCGCAGCCTGAACGGTCCATCGTCCTTCTCCTGAGTCGGGAACATATCCTTCAAACTCTGAGAGCGCAGGATTATCCGAGAGCGCGATTGCGATCAGGTCAAGTAGCCAAGAAGAGACGACGCTGCCACGTCGCCAAACCTCGGAGATCTCGCCAAGATTCAGATCAAAACGCAAACTTTCGGGCAACTCCTTGGAGTTAGCGTTCTTCATGATATCAAAACCTTCGGCGAGGGATTGCATCATTCCATACTCGACTCCGTTATGGATCATCTTCACAAAATGTCCGGAGCCCGTGGGACCACAGCGTAAGTACCCG
>Ga0302309_10002985_pt1 | contig 13476 bp, 8 predicted proteins | sample III_Palsa_N1_1_FD_200453 | JGI IMG/M metagenome (GOLD analysis project Ga0302309, IMG submission 200453) | Peat permafrost microbial communities from Stordalen Mire near Abisko, Sweden - III_Palsa_N1_1 | ecosystem: Environmental > Terrestrial > Soil > Palsa > Peat permafrost | place: Sweden... | reverse complement strand
AGCCATGTGAACTGCCGGTCCTTTAGCTTGTTGCGGAGGAAGTTGCGGAGCATATGTTTGGTATGAGTCGGTGGGGGGCAATTTTCCATATGAAGGATGTGGGAAAAGGGGGAAATGTTGCATGGGGGCGGTGAGTGCAAGGATGACAAGCTCCGGATGGACGCTGACTTTATTGAAGGCGGCTATGGCTTGTGTATAAAGCTTTTTGCCCATTGTGGCCTATAGGCCTTGCGTATTGCTGAGGATTTTTCTTGCTTTTGCGACTTTTTCGGGAAATAAACTATCATTTGCAGACGTGCGCTTCCTTACGACTACTATTGTAGATGATACTCTTTTTTTTAGAGACTTTTTGGCAACGCTTTTCTTTGCTTCCGGCATATAGTAAAGTTAATTAATTCTTTTTATTAAAAACCCTAAATATTCAATGTCGGCCATTGGGTCAAAAGCAACCCGTTTATTTGCATTTTCGGAACCCGATAAGGCTGATATGATAAATTCACTATTGAAGATTGGGTAATAGGTTCTGAGAATTCGCGTATATAATTTGGTGCGTTCAATCGTGCTACCAGTAAAAAAGACTTCAACCTGCGGGTATTCAGCAGTGTAGTCCCTCAGAATGCCAATCACTGTAGCCAATACCTTTACGAGATCTCCATTATTGGAATTGGATCTATCGTCCACAGAGCCGTCTGGCAATAGATCTCCGAAGCCCAAATTCATGATATTTTTTATTCCGATAGGGGAAAAGTCAACTACTTTTTCAATTTTCCTTTTTCCAACGCTGGTAAAAATGTAACGCTCTGAATGGGCACGTTTATATGAATAAGGCACGTAAGTCATAAAATGGGATAAGGCCATGAAAATACTAAATAAATTAGTATTGCGTTGAGGAATTTTATTGCGCGGATGCTGCATGCCATCGGCGGGATTAGCGGGGCAGGCGTTTTGACAGATTTTGTTTAGTTGTCGAAAATGTGTAGCTTTGCATTTGAGTATGACCGCGAACGCGACGATAAAAGAGGCCTTGATGCAGGAGCAGATCTTGCAGGCGGCTAAGCAGTTGTTTACTGTGCATGGCTTTGCCAAGGTGACCATGGATGATGTGGCAAAAGCCGTGGGCAAGGGGCGGAGTTCGCTCTATTATTATTATACAAACAGGAATGAGATCTTCGATGCCGTCGTCAACATGGAGATCAACGAGACGCTTTCGACTGTCGAGAAAGCGGTCGACCGGGCCGAGACCGTGGAGGCGAAATTTACCGCCTACTGCAGGGTTAAGCTTCGGTTGGCGAAGGAGAAAGGATCTTTTTTTAATGCGCTGGAGGCGGGGATGGATGCCGAGGCCCTCACTCATTTCAACAAGACGAAGGTTGGGCTTCGGGAGCTGATCATGAAACGGGAAAGCGCTTTGCTTACCCGGATCGTGCAGGAAGGCATCAAGAGCCGCGAGCTGGCTCGTATTGAAAAGAGCAAGATGGACAATTTGATCTTCGTGCTGCTCAGTAGTTTGCACGGGTTGAAGCGGATCATGCATATCGAGCGGCATACCCGTGACATTGAACCTATAGCGGCCCAGTTCACGAGCCTGATCATGCGGGGGCTGGGGAAGTAAAAAAATTTTGGGTGGGTTTCGACAAAAGGACGTTTTGTGTCGAAACGATGAAAAATAATTATCATGAGTGAAAGCAGCAGCGGCGGTGTATTTCGGGCATTTCGGAACAGGAATTATGCGCTGTTCTTTGTGGGGCAATCTATTTCGCAGATCGGCACCTGGATGCAGCGGACGGCGGTGATCTGGGTGATCTATTCGCTGACGCATTCCGCCTCGATGATCGGGGTGGCCGTGTTTGCGCAGCAATTTCCTTCGTTTTTGTTGTCGCTTTTTGGGGGGGTCGTGGCGGACAGGCATCCGCGGGCCAGGATATTATTAGTGACCCAGGCGGCTTCCATGGTGCAGGCGATCCTGCTGGCGGTACTGATCCTGGCCAATCATTATGTCATCTGGGAGATACTTACCCTGAGCGCTTTCTTAGGGATCATCAACGCCTTTGACGTGCCGGCGCGGCAGCCCATGGTGCATGAGATGGTGTCAGATAAGAGTGATCTGGCCAATGCCATCTCGCTGAACTCTGCGATGGTCAACCTGGCCCGGCTGATCGGCCCGGCTTTGTCGGGGATTGTGTTGCTGCGGTGGGGAGCGGGGTTTTGTTTTAGTCTGAATGCCGTTAGTTTTATAGCCGTGATCGTTTCGCTGTTGCTGATGAAATTTCCGGCGTTCAAACCGCCGGCCGTCAAGAAGAAAGTCCTTTCGGAGTTGACCGAAGGGTTTACTTATCTGCGGGAAACGCCGGCCATTAGCCTGGTAGTGTTGCTGGTCGTCTGCCTGAGCGTGTTCATCTGGCCCTATGATACGCTTGAACCGGTCTTTGCCAAGGTGGTCTTTAAGGGGGATGCGAGGACTTATGGCTATTTGACCGGTTGTGTAGGGCTTGGTGCGCTGATGGGCAGTTTCCTGCTGGCCTCCGCCAGGAAGGGGATCGATCTCCGGAAGATCCTGCTGCTGACGATCGTCGTCATGGGTGCGGGGTTGATCCTGTTCTCCCGGATGGAGCATTTTGCCGCTGCGCTGCCGTTTGCCCTGATCCTGGGTCTGGGATCTATAACGCCCATGTCTACCGCCATAACGATCGTCCAGATGGAAGCCGCGCCGAATATGCGGGGAAGGGTGATGAGTTGGATGGCGCTGGCGTTCTTTGGGATGTTGCCGCTGGGGAGTTTGTTGATCGGCACTCTCTCTCAAAAAATTGGGGCTCCGGTTACTATGCTGGGTCAGGGTGTGCTGGCCGTGGTTATTGCCGCAATTTTTTTTCCACTCATAATTACTACAAAATGGAAGAAGGGAACAGTGCTCTCTTAGGTGACCCGGGCGGGCGGAGGTGGTAGGGTGCATGAATGTAGGATAAAAAGCTGCGCTTTTTGCGCAAAGGGATTGCGGAAATGCGCAAATAGGGGGGGTGTTTTAGCGGTATTTTTGTACTTGGATGTCAGGAAGTCGCATTTCAATGTTGTTGAAGTAAACACGACTATGGTCGAAATGTGCACGGTGATGATCCGTTTCGACACGGCTATGCACTTTTTGCAGGCAGTCGATACGAATGACAGCGTGATGCAAGACGCATGCGAACTGCAAAAAAGCACTTGGAATATCCAAAAAGAATCTCTTACTTCGATACAGTCATTCCGCGCCCGCCATTAACCACTCTCCTAAACCCAAATGCTAATTTTATGAGAAGAATCTTCTCCTTTTGGCGCGTGTCGTCGCGCGCCCCGGCTTTGCGCCAACGCTCCGATACTTTTATTTCTCCACCTACTAATGTGATGCAGCCGTTTTCTTAAGCGGTTAACTGTCTCTTTAGCAATTTGCGCTTTATGCAAAAAATTCTGCCTTTTGGTGGGGCGGCACTGCTGTGCCTTGTCCTGACCACTTCCCGCGCCCAGACCGTGGACTCGGTGACAAATAAGGTGTTCAGCTTTCCTTCGCGCCTGTTGGCGCGTCTTCAAAAGAAGACGACCGACCTCAATAGTCAGCTCACGCAGCAGACGGAAGCCTATCTGCAAAAAATGGCGAGGCGTGAATCGACAATGCAAAAGAAGTTGGCGGGGGTTGACAGTAACGCGGCGAAAAGCCTGTTCGCCGGGTCCGCCCAACGTTACGCGGCTTTGCAGCAGCAGCTGAAAACCGACACCGGTCACCAGGGGCAGAGTTTAAGCGGAGCTTATCCGGCCTACCTGGATTCCATGCAGGGGTCAATGGGATTTCTACGCCAGAACCCTCAATTGCTTAGTAGTGCCGGGGGCGGGCAGTTGTCACAATTACAAGGTGCGACGAGTCAGCTGCAGACCCTGCAGGCGAAGATGGGCGTGGCGGGCGAGGCACAGGCGTATATGCAGCAGCGTAAACAAATGATTGCTGACTACATCGCTCAGCACAGCAACCTACAAGGCGTCTTGAGCTCGTCTATGGCTGGGATGAACAAGGATATTTTCTACTATTCACAAACACTCCGGCAGTACCAGGAGATGTGGAGCAGCCCCGATAAATTAGAGCAACAGACGCTCGTCCTGCTCAACCGGATTCCGGCATTCCAGACTTTTATGAAGAGCAACTCGATGCTCGGCGGACTCTTCAATGTACCGAGCGGCTATGGCACTCCCCAGGGCGTTGCCGGGTTGCAGACCAAAGACCAGGTGGCAGCGCTGGTAAAACAACAGGTGGGTGTAAGCAACGTAGCCGGCGCGGCGCAATCAGCGGCCAGTGGCGGAGGCGGTTCGGGCGGCGCCGGGATGGATGCCTTGCAGTCGAATCTACAGTCTGCACAGTCGCAGCTCGATACCTACAAGAGTAAATTGAGCGCACTGGGGGCGGGGAACGGCAACATGGACATGCCCGATTTCAAACCCAATGACCAAAAGACGAAGACCTTCTGGAAGCGCATGCAGTATGGCGTGAATTTCCAGACCTCCCGCAACAACTACTATTTCCCGACGGTCACCGACTTTGGGCTCTCCCTGGCTTATAAATTGGGAAATGGCAACCTGATCGGTGTCGGAGCGAGTTACAAATTGGGTTGGGGCAATGGCATCCAGCATATTGCCTTTAGCAATGAGGGGGTGGGCTTGCGCAGTTTCCTGCAGATCAAGATCAAGGGCACCTTTAGCGCCACCGGTGGCTTCGAATACAATTATACGACTCCATTCGCCAGTTTTCAAGAGATCAAACAGATCCAGGATTGGACCAAGAGTGGGCTAATCGGGGCGACAAAGACAGTGTCGACAAAGAACCGGGTGTTTAAATCAACCTCGTTGAGTCTGCTCTGGGACTTCCTGAGCTATCAGCAGGTACCACAAACACAACCATTTGTTTTCCGAATAGGATATGCATTCTAATACTAGTAACATTTTATGTATATGTTGAATTTGAGATTACCTATTTTCCGATTCTTGCTGCTTGTCATCCCCGGCTTTGGCTGCTGGCTGACGAGCCATGGACAGACTGCGGATGAAACCATTGGCGCCGTCACCATTTCTTCGCCAAACGCCGCGGCACTGGGAAAGTTTGGCGATATCCCTGTAAGCTATCATACGGGAGTACCTCAGATCAATATCCCGTTCTATACTGTGCAGGCGGGACCGTTGAAATTGCCTATCAGCCTGGATTACCATGCTTCCGGCATCAAGTGTATGGAGCCGGCCAGTTGGGTGGGTACCGGTTGGGCCCTCAATGCCGGTGGGGTGATCACCCGTACTGTGCAAGGGCAACCTGACGAGGTAGGCTCAAGCGAAGGAGTACAGCAGTACGGTCACTTTAGTCAGTATGGATACAATAGCTACTTTTATTACGGCGGCCAGCAGGATTGGCAGGACTTTGCATCGGGACAAAAGGACGGCGAGCCGGACCTTTTCTTTTTCAATTTTGGCGGATATTCCGGCAAATTCTATTTCCGGGACGACCGGACGCCGGTGCTCGTTCCGCAGCAGGACCTGACTATTACCGCGAGCTATTCCGGCGGCAGGAGTATCGACTACTTTACCATTGCTACCCCGGATGGAACAAAATATACCTTTGGCAACTCGCCCAATGTTACCGGCACCGTCCCCATTGAGACGACCAATCCTTATTCCATGAAAAACGGGAGCATGTTGGTGCCTCCTACATCGTCCTGGTTCCTGAACCAGGTGGTCTCGGCCGATAATCAGTTTACCATCAACCTTAATTATGTGCCGGAAAATTATGGATTCTTTACGTGGTCGATGTTTCCTATCGATGGTGCTACTACCAGTATTCTGGGGAGCTATGGGTTAGATATAGTGAAGGACATCGTACAGGGCGTCCGGTTGAACCAGATCAGCTTTCCAAATGGCACGGTCACATTCGTCGGAGGTAGTAGTTATCGAACAGATCTTTGCGATGGCAATGCGGTGATCTCGGAAAGCGCGAACAATAGCGCTGTACCACTTTCACAGATCAAAATCTCGGATGGCGCCGGGCTCTGTAAACTCTACAATTTCTCTTATTCGTATTTCCAAGGCGATAATACGGCACTCCCCGGTGCTTTGACGGCGGGTTACACCTTCTCTACAGATGAGACGCGATTGCGACTGGATCAGATCACGGAAACAAGTTGTGACGGCACCGTTGCGGTTCCGCCATATAAATTCACGTATAACAATAGCGGCGTCCAACGGCGCTTGAGTTTTGGCGTGGATCATTGGGGGTATTTTAATGGTCAGACATCCAATGCCGGCCTTATCCCGACCATTTATGTCAGTGGCACTGCCCTCCCGGGTGCGACTCGTGACCCTGCCTGGCCAAATATGTCAGCCGGAACCCTGACGCAGATTAACTATCCTACAGGCGGGTATAACACGTTTACTTTTGAATCTAATTCCGCGTTAGAGGCCGTCACGACTGGTTCCTCCAATACGTTAGGCAGCTTCTTTTTTGGGACTGGGAACGGGCAGGCTGGTACATACAGCGGATCGAATTCCTTTACCAGCAATGGCAATCCGCCGGTACTTACGATCACGACAAACTGCAACTATGGGGGGCTTTTTACGATCTACGACGCCAATAATAATGTTGTCTATAGCATTACTTTCACCAACTACCTGAATGGACTGCCCGGGGAGGCTACCACGCAATATCAGTATACACTAGGTGGCACACTAACTCCGCTCCTGCCGGCGGGAAACTATACGGTAACAGCGTCTTTGAGCAATGGCACTGCGACGCCAATAGGCGGGGTAGCGATCTCGCTTACACAGCCCACTACTGTAACGAGCTATCAGACTGTCATCCTGGGCGGGCTGCGGATCAAGACCATCACGGCCTATGACGCGTTAACTTCGAACAATGTGGTAACCAATTACAGTTATACCACTCCGGGCGGCGCCTCGACCGCCGTGCTTTATAGTGTTCCGACCTACGCCATGATCATCCGGAACGATCTTATAGAAAACGAGGGATGGTGGTCCGTCGCCAATGGTTATCAAACCAATGGCGCCATCGCGTTGGGCTGCCCCAACACTGGCGATTACATCAAGTCGCCAGGCAGTGTCCGACCGATGGCGACTGTCCAGGGCAGTATCATTGGGTATCAGATGGTCACGGTGTCCCAGCCGGGCAATGGTTCGAGCGTGTACAATTACTATACGGCAAACAACGGATATAGCAATTTGGCCAACGCGAGCATCGTCAATTCCGTGTCGACCTGGGCTGCCGGCTGTCTGTCGACGACACCGAATTTCCCACCGGCGCCGCTGCCTTTCGACTCGAAACGAGGCGAATTGTATAGCGAACAACACTATGACAATAGTGGCCACTTGCTAAAGGATATCTACTATTCGCCGACATTCAATGAAACGCCCATTCTTTCTACCCCGGCCTTTATAGTGCAGACGCATAGTCTTAATGGCAACGGCATGTTGCTTGGCACCCAATATTCACTCAATACGGTGAAAAAAATCGGCCTTACGACCATGGAAGACGACTATGGTTCGTCGGGGGGCTATGTAACAACGACCAAGACTACCTACTATGGCAGTGCCTTTCATAATCAGCCCACCAGAACAGTGGTCACTACCTCAAAGGGGGATTCGCTGATTACCAATATGCAATATGCGTCCGATTTTCGCCTGCCGACTTGCGACGCGATCCCGGATTGCTCGGCAGGGTATACAAGCGCCTGCGCTTCCTGCCAGAGTACGTATAATACTGCAAGCGCGGCCTGTGCGGGGTCTTCGACTTGCATAACCACGGCCTATCTGGCTTTCATGCAATGCAATACCACCGCCCGGACAAGCTATGTCACTTGTAGAAACGCGTATTCGAGTTCGTTTGCTACTTGTCACAGCGGTCAGGAATCGTCTGCAGATGTCCTGCTTAAACCCTTGTTGCTTCTGCAGGATGAAAATGCCAATCCGCAGATCGAAACAAACAACTGGCGGGGGACTGAGTTCCTGCACGCCAACTTTAATCAATATGGCAGTTCTATCAGTCCGACGGGTTATGCCTATCCGGTGAATACTCAAACGGTCGACTTACAGACGCCGGCCACAAGCTTTACGCCGGCAGCGGTGTCGGGGAGCACCATCAGTAAGGACAGCCGCTACCAGAATGAGACACTCTTCACCTTTGAAAATGGCAATCCATGGCAGGTGACGCCACATAGCGGTGTGACTGTTTCTTATCTGTGGGACTACCTGAATACAGAGCCAATTGCCAAGGTCAGCAACGCAACGGTTGACCAGATCGCTTATACCAGCTTTGAGGCGGATGGCAGCGGGAGTTGGACGATCGGCTCTACGACCAGATCCACCGGGGGGTTCACCGGTAGCAAATATTTCACGCTGGCCAGCAATATCAGTAGGGCGGGTCTAAGCGCTGCCGCCAGTTATACGGTCTCTTACTGGTCGACCGGCGGCGCCTATAGTATTGCCGGGACCGCCGCCGGCTATCCGATACAAGGCAAGACAATCACTGTGGGTGGCGGGAGTTGGACATATTATGAGCATTTGGTTACCGGTCAGACGACGGTGCAAATAAATGGTTCGGGCGGGATTGACGAGTTAAGGCTTTATCCGTCGGGCGCCCAGATGGAGACTTACACTTACGATCCACTGGTTGGGCTTGTCAGCCAATGCGATGTGGCTAATCGAGCCACCTATTATGAGTATGACGCCCTGGCAAGGCTGGCCGACGTAAAGGATCAGGATCTGAACATACTCAAGCGGTATTGCTATAATTACAATGGTCAATCGGAGGACTGCGCCCTTGCATATTACCCCGTAGCGGTCATTGCCACCAATAATTCCACAATTGCGACTTACGTGAACCTTACTAATACGATTACGCAGCAGACCTACTCATTCAATGCCGCGGCGGGCATCAGCGCAGTTCAGATCGGGAAGGTGATACCCGGTACGTATACCGTTAGCATAGGGCAACAGCCATTCAATTCAAGCTCTTTCATTTCTTATACGATTGGGACGAATACGCAAACAAACTGTTACCAGGTAAACTTTTCCAATATCGCAATAGAGGTGACATCCCTTAATATTGTCATGAACCACGTCGCTTCCGTGGCCGTGAATGCCGCCGATGGCACCAACGAAAATGTCACGATGTCTTTTGCCGGAACGCTTGGAACATATCCATTTACGACCCTACCCGGGAATAATGGAGTCGCCGGCTACATACCTGTGGGAACATATACGGTCACTTTTACGCCGGCAAGCACATCTATTATATACCCGATAAACTATACTGTGAATGGTACTACTCTGATGAATTATTTGGCGCAGACTTTCTCCAATGTGAATGGCAATAGTGCTGTGACGGTGAGTGCCAACGCGCCCGCATCAATCCCGGTACAGGTCCAGAATACTACCAATCAGACAATAACCTCTTCCTTTATCAATAGTTTTGGTGGGCAGATCAATTTTTCCTCAGCACCAGGTTCCAGTGGTACGGTGGGGTATGTTCCGCAGGTGGTATACACGGTTACGATGTCGCCGCCCACACAGACAGCGCTGACATATCCTATAATATTTACTGCCAATGGGAGTACGCAGACCTATCCAGGATTGGTGACCTATTACAGCATGTCGCTTCCGGGCTCCGCCAACCTGATTGCGGCCCCCGTGCCTACGGTGGCGGTAAATGTCATAGATGGGATCAGTCAGAGTTATACGGAGACATTTATGAACATCTGGGGAGGCCATTTTTATTTTGGCGCGAATCCCGGTAACAATGGGGTGGCCGGCTATATTCCCCAAGGCGGTTATAGTTTGGGCATTACGCCCAGCTCTCCTTCTATCACCTACCCGATCCAATGGAACTACAACGGCAATATCAAGTATTACTATAGCACCGTCAATTATACCGGGCTTTCGATCACCGGCGCCGTCAGCGTTAGCGCAAGCGTTCCACCAAATATCTCTGTAGTGGCCTCCAATAGTTCGAGCAAAGCCATTACCATTTGGTTCGTCGACACGAATAGCGGCGAGACATATGGTAACTATACTTCGGCATCCGGTACCTCAAATCTTACGCTTGCCACTATCCCATCAGGACAGTATCAGGTGTTCATGTCCCCGGGTACGGGCAATACTACGACCATTGTCTATACCGTCAACGGCACGTCGCTGACCAGCACTGGCCAGGAGGAAGTTGGCGGCACCTTCACCGGTACGATCACTATTAACCTGGCTCCTTAAAACCTTTTTATGAAATTTTGCATCCTCATAGTACTACTAGCATCCGTCAACACCTTAGGGGGCAACTTCTATAGTTTATCCTTTACCCGGCTGGACGGAACCACGATACCCACTACCAAGTATCAAGGAAAGAAAGTGATCGTCTATGTATTTAATGGCGGCCATCCCAATCGGGGGACGCTGGTGGCCATGGACAGCATTCAACGCGCCAATGTGGATAGCGTCGTCGTTCTTGCTTTTCCGGCGCTGGACTTCGATTCTTCGGCTAACAGCGGGTCCTTGAAAGTGCTGTCCGATTCGCTTGGATTGTCGTTCGTGATGGCGCAACCTTGCCGGGTGAAGAGGGCGGCTGCCGGGGCACAGCAACCCTTGTTCCGATGGCTGACCACCGTGTCTGCCAACACCCGCTTTGGTCGGGATGTGGAAGACGATGGGATGCTTTTTGTGATCAGCAAACAGGGATCTCTTTACAGCGTAATCAATGGAGGGCTCTACCTGGCTGTATTGCCAAAGGTGTTGAAATTCAATTACCAGAATTAATGGATCGATCAAACCTATTAAACCAAGATCGTATGTACAGCTCGTTGCCAGCCCTTATCAGATTGTTTGGATCGATGGCAGCTTTTGTGTTTGGATGCTCGCTGAACGGATGGGCCCAGCCGATCACTGCTCCTTCGCCTTATGCTGCCGCGCCGGGAAGTTATGTTAAAAGCTGGCAAGCCTTGGGGCCCATACAGGACGGGAACGCGATCACTATAAGTCCGGTGACGACGGCCCAACAGACAACGCAATATTTGGATGGGCTGGGACGGCCGGTGCAGACGGTGGCCAAGCAGGCCAGTCCGTTGCAACAAGATGTTGTGACACCTGTTGTATATGACGCCTATGGTCGCACACCTTACTCTTATATGCCTTTTGTATCGGTGGTCGCACAGAGTGGAGATGTGACCAATGACGGCAATTTCAAATTAGACGCCTTTCAGCAAGATGTGGCCTTCAATACCGCTCAGTTTAGCGGGGAGCAGTATTTCTATAGTCAGACAAACTATGAACTCTCGCCCCTCAACAGACCTCTGACGACCTATGCGCCAGGCAATAATTGGGTTGGAAGCAGCAGGGGAGTCGGTATGCAATACCTCGTTAATGGGGTCAGCGACAGCGTGCATATTTGGAATATTGGATTTGCCCCTGGTAGTATTCCGACTGACGGCGGGCAATATGGCGCAGGGACGCTCTTAATGACGGTAACAACCGATGAACAGTCGCATCAGGTCGTTGAATATAAGGACGAGCAGGGACATGTTCTGCTAAAAAAGGTCCAGTCGGCTTCCTCACCGGGCACCGCACATGTAGGCTGGCTATGCACCTATTATGTATATGATGATCTGGAGCACCTGCGTTTTGTGATTTCGCCAAGGGCATCGGAGATCATCAATACGGGGGTTACGTGGACCATCGCCCAGGCAGTGGCTGACGGTTTGTGCTTTAGGTATGAATATGACACCCGTTCCCGGATGATCATAAAGAAAGTGCCCGGCGCCGGAGAAAATCACATGATATTTGACAGCCGGGACCGGATAGTGATGTCGCAGGATTCTAACCTGAGAGTTCAGCAACAATGGTTGGTCACTGCGTATGATGCGCTCAACCGTCCGGATTCGACGGGATTGATAAACGACCCGACGTACTACGACAATCAAGCTTATTATGAGACCCAGGCAATGGCTGGTGGAGAATATCCGAATTGGGCCTTATATACGAATCAACTATTAACCCAGACTTTTTATGACGGGTATACCGGAATTGGTGCGGCTTCCGGATTGCCGGCTACCATGTCGACGAGATATACGACAAATAGCTACTATTTTCTAACCAATTATAATAGTTCCCCTTCCTGGCCGGTGCCGATCACGCAGCATCCGATCGTGCGAGGGTTGGTAACGGGTACGAAAACGATGGTGCTTGGTACAACAAGCAATCAGTACTTGTATAGCGAGAGCTTTTATGATGATCGCGGTCGGGTGATCCAGACCCAAAGTATCAATTATACAGGAGCCGTTGATACGGTGACAACGCAATACAACTTTGTCGGAAAACCGCTGAGGACTTTGCTTGGGCATGCCAAGTTGACCAACACTGCCCAATCTCATAAGGTGTTGACTAAGATAAACTATGATGCAGGGCTACGCGTTACTGGCATTTTGAAAAATATTGACAGCGCCGCTACTGACGAGCGGCTCAGCGGCATGCAATACAATGAGCTGAGCCAGTTGCACGCCAAATTTCTGGGCAACAATCCGGCGACAGGCACCGCCCTGGACTACCTGATGTATGATTACAATATCCGCGGTTGGATGCTGGGTGTTAACAGGGGTTATATAGCAGATACAGCTACACATTATTTTGGGATGGAGCTCGCCTATGATAAGACGGCCAGTGTGGCGGCGGGAACAAGCTATACCACCCCTGCTTATAACGGGAATATTGCGGGTACGGTCTGGAAGAGCGCGGGCGACGGGGTTGACAGGAAATATGACTTTACTTACGACAATGTGAACCGGCTGGCTGGCGGGGCCTATACCGACAATCTGAACGGCGGTAGCTGGGGAGCAACTAAGATGGACTATTCGGTATATGGGATGGCTTATGATGCCAACGGCAATATCAAGAACATGAGTCAAAATGGATTCAAGGTGGGGGCACCCACTCAAGCCATCGATCTTCTCACCTATAGTTATCAGGCCAACGGCAACCAACTCTCCCAGGTCGTAGATGGGGCGAACGATACGGCCAGCACGCTGGGTGACTTTCACTACAAGGGAACGAAGGGTAGCTATGACTATACCTATGACCCCAATGGTAATATCAACCTGGATGCTAATAAGGGACTGGACACCTATGTCTATGACTACCTGAACTTGTTGCAATCCGTGCACATGAAAGGCAAAGGGAATATTGTCTATACCTATGACGCGGCCGGGGATAAGATCTTAAAAACGACGACGGACAGCACGGCGGGTTTAACCACTAGCACCTTATACCTGGACGGTTTCGAATACCAGCGGCGGGCGCCTATAACGTCGCCGGCGACAGGATTCGATACGCTTCAATTTGTTGCGCATGAAGAAGGGCGGGCAAGGTGGGCTTATCACATCTATACAGGCACTGTGCCACCGGCCTATGGGTGGGAGTATGATT
>Ga0302309_10002983_pt1 | contig 13499 bp, 8 predicted proteins | sample III_Palsa_N1_1_FD_200453 | JGI IMG/M metagenome (GOLD analysis project Ga0302309, IMG submission 200453) | Peat permafrost microbial communities from Stordalen Mire near Abisko, Sweden - III_Palsa_N1_1 | ecosystem: Environmental > Terrestrial > Soil > Palsa > Peat permafrost | place: Sweden... | reverse complement strand
AGCGAAGGCGATGTAACTCCCGTCCAGGTTCAAGCTGACGGAGAATGGTTAGGCTTCACTCCAATGACAGTGACGATCGTTCCAGGAGCGCTCCGCCTACTTATGCCACCGCAAAAGAATTAGTGGTCTATTTTTTCTTATCGATCGGCCCGGCCCTGAAGTCCGTCACCAACGGTCTACCCTCGCCACCGAACGGACCGACCACTATCAGGCAGAAGTCCCGTACCTTCTCCAGCGTGTGGTGGTTGACATCAACGTTGCGCGAACCACTGGAGAGATCGCTGCTGTCCGCCGCGGTAACGTAGACCCCGGCGCCATGATAGATGCCGGTCATCACATCCCGTGGCACGGTGAAAGCGAAGTGATACACGCCACCCTGCTGAGGGTCACGTGTAGCCGCGCCACCGCCGCCGAGGCTGCGAAAATCGGGCGCAGGCAGTCCCGAAGGATCAAAGGTATAAGTGCGGCCCAGGTGCATCTGCAGATGCGCATACACAGCGTGGGCGTACTCCACGGACTGGATTGTGAGCGCGAAGTGCACGACATCGCCGGGCTTGACCGCCCTGCACTTGCCGTCGGGTTCCGCTTGGATATGCTGGGGCGGAGGCGGCGCCGGACCATCCTGTGCCAGCGCCATAGGCGCTGCAACCACCGCGAGCAACACTGGCAGATACCGCTTCATGCACACTCCCGGCCAAAGCAGGATAGACGGCCGCATCCGTTGATAGTTCTAACGCACGGCCTCCCCTATCGCCAGTAGCAGCTTAGGTAACCCTTACATCGCCGCCGGGACGCGAATGCCCAACCAGCCCAGAACCCGTACTAGTTCGCGTCGTGCCACCGCCGCGGTAGCCAGCAGCAGCGTCTTCCGCGCCTCATCGGTTTCCGTCAAAATGTGATGCCGGTGATAGAAATTGTTGAACTGCTGCGCCAGCACGAACGCATACCGCGCCAGCATCGCCGGCTCCGCTGCAGCGATGGACTGATCCAGCACCATCGATAGCCGCGACGCCGTCAGCCAGACCTCCCAGACGCTTGTGCCTTCGTCGCCCTGCAACATCGCCGCCAGATCGAGCGACGGCAGAGCCGCGAGCGCGTCCTCCGCACTGACGCCGGCCTTGCGAAAGATATTCGCCGCGCGAACCGCGGCGTATTGCGTGTAGGGGCCCGTCTCTCCGTCAAAGGCCAGCGCGTCTTTGTAGTCGAACGCAATCACGGTATTACGCGTGAAGCGAAGAATGAAGAATCGCAGCGCGCCGACGCCAATAGCTTCGGCAATCTCTGCGCGTTCGGCTTCAGTTAGCTCCGGATGCCTTGAATCTACCTCAGCTTTCGCTGCAGCGATCATACGGTCGATCAGGTCATCGGCCTTTACGCCGAAGCCCTTGCGCCCGCTTACCTCGATGAACGCTCGTGCCTTGTCTTCCTCGCTCAGCACATAACCAAGCTCTTCGGCGGTGCGCGCAGTCAACCCAACAAACGCGTAGTTCAGGTGGGTGTAATGCTCACTTTCGGAGACATAGCCCAGTACCCGCAACGCCTCTTTGACCTGCGTCTGCGGATCATCCTGCCGCGAGTCGATCACGTTATAGATCGCGCTTGCATGGCCAAAACTCGGATGCGGGTCTTCACCCTCTACCGTCGAGATCCAGCACGTATGCGACGGATACTCATGGAATTTCGCGTAGCCAAAGTCCTTGCCCAGCAAGCCAAACTTCCAAAGATGATAGGCAATGTCCTTGCCGACGTAAGTCACCGTTCCGTTGGACCGCACAAGGATCTTCGCATCTTCGTCAGGCCCGTCGCCTAGCTCGCCCGCGCCCGCGCGACGCATGACCCACGCACCCTTGTTCTTGCCTTCGATTTCGAGATAAAGCACGCCCTTATCGATCATCAACTGGCGAGCGGTCTCCCAGAAGTGCAGATGCAATATCTCGCTCTCGCGCGGGAGAAAGTCGTACTCGATGCCAAGCCGTTCCATCGTCTCCAGATGGCGATGCAATACGGCAGTGGAGATTAGCTCCGCCATCGTCGCGATATCGTTTCCGCCTGCCTCGATCTCATGCAGGGTATCCAGCCGCAGCTTCTTACGTGCCACAACCTCGGCCGGCTCCGACTCATACCACTGTGAGACCTGCGCATAGAGGTCCCAGCAAACGTAATCGATCCTTTGACCCGTCTCCTGCAACTCCGCCATCCACGCGCGCAGCTGGTCCAACCCAAAGCCATAGCGATGCACAATCCCAACGACGATATCGGCCACCTGCACGCCGGTGTTGTCGATGTAGTTTTGCACACCCAAGGCATAGCCTGGTTTGTACTCATCCCGCCGCAGCATTCGCGCGAAGCTGTCGCCAAGGATCGCGTTACGCAGATGCCCTACATGCGCCGCCTTATTCGGATTGATGCTGGTGTGCTCGACCAGACGGAAGCCATCGCCACCTACAGCCGCGTGTTCGTCCGCCGCGATGCGCTGTACCGTGGCCGTGCGATCTAGTTTTAGATTCAAGTAGCCTGCTCCCGCTACTTCGACCTCAGCCACACCAGCGATCTCGGTAAGCGCCGGCTGTAGTTCGAGCGCAATCGATCGTGGAGCTTTCTTCAGGCGCTTGGCCAACTCGAAAGCTACCGGCAACGCCATCTCACCGAACTCAATCTTTGGTGGCAACTCCACCACGAGGTTCGGCAACGTTACTTCGTAGCGCTCGGCCAGCAACTTCTCAATCTGTCTCTGAATACTCTCTTGCAGTGTGCGATACATATTTCAACCTTGGAAAACGTTCTGATCTTTCATTTAGGGCAACTGGGCCGGTAGTGCGTCAATCTCTTCTAGCAAGGGCTTGCGCCGCGCCAGGTGCAAGCGGTGAACGAGGAACATGCCGCCACCGACCGCCGTAATCGAAACCAGCAGCCACGCATGGATCAGCAGGCCAAACATACCGCCCGCGGCAGCAGTCGCGCCGAAGCGCGTGAGCGCTTGCTTACAGGCCCACTCAAAGGGTCCGATGCCTCCCGGCGAGCTTGGGATGAGGAAAGATAAGTTCGCTTGCGCTACCGTCCCCCAAGGCCCAGCCCAGCTCGTCTGCAGGCCAACCAAATGTGCGGCGGAAACATAGAGCAAGCCCTCAAACGCCCATGCCACAAAGCTATAGACCACCAGCATCAGAGTGCCAAAGACGCCGATCTGCCGAATGCAATCAAGCGCCAGGAGCACCCAATGCTCAATCTTCGCAACGTGCACATTCTTTGTACGCGCAAAGAGCTTCTTCAGTGGCCCCTCCAGAGTGCGGGCGCCAAACACCAGCACAAGCAGTCCTGCGGTGGAGACCCCGATTCCAATCTCAGCAATAAACAGCAGGTGAGGAGATACGCCGGTACCAAAGTGCATGGTCAGTACAAACAAAATCGCCAGCGTAAAGATGTCGAGCAGCTTCTCCAGGATCACGGTGCTCAGGATGATGGAGGGCGTCGCGTTGAGATCGCCCGCATAGGTAAAGATCCTCATCACATCGCCGATGCGCAGCGGCAGAATATTATTCGCCGCCAACGACGTCATAAAGACACGCGCACAGGCCGTAAACTTTGCATCTACGCTACGCAGCATCCGCCACCAGCGGAAACACCGCACCGTATAGCCCGCCACACAGAATCCGACGACGCCCAATATCCAGACGGGCGCCACAAAGTGGACGCTCTTGAAGTCGGAAGCCTTAAACCCACGAAACGTCCACCAGAGAAAAAACGCACTGATCAGCAGACCCGGCGACATTTTCAAAAGACTAAGCCGGTGCTCACGCGTCACAGTTACACTCCATCAAGGCCCGCCGTAGCGGTTCCTTTGCCTCAAGAATTACAAATCCGGGAATACTCTTCTGCATAGACACTCTTTCGATTGTATCGTCCATGCCCTCGTATCGCCGCGCCGCCCGTGCAGCGTCTCAATCCAACGTCAGGAGCACGCTTGACTACCTCGCAGCAAGACCAATCAACCGCCGCGCCCCCGCAGCCCTGGAGCAAGCCAGCCTGGGCCACGTTACTCTGCGCACTTACCTGCGGGACGCTGCTTATCCACGGCTACCATCCCTTGGCGGAAGACGGCGGCCTCTATGTCGCCGGCATTCAGTACACACTCGACCCGTCGCTCTTTCCTTACTACACGGAGTTCGTCCGCGAGCACCTGCGCTTTTCGCTCTTCGCGCCCGTCATCTCCGCCGCCGTGCACCTTACTCACCTATCCCTGCTCTGGGTGCTGTTTCTGCTCGACATACTCAGCATCTGGCTCACTCTCTTTTCCGCCCGCCAGATACTCCGCCGCGTCCTGCCGTCCGCGCCCTCCGCTGCCCCTTTTGCCGGGGTGGCATTGCTGGCGGCCTGGTGGACGATGCCCATCGCCGGCACATCACTGCTGCTCATGGACCCTTACCTGACCGCACGCAGTTTCTCTACCCCGCTCTCGCTGCTGGCTATCGCCTATGCTCTGGACGACGCCTACGCGCGCGCGGGACTCTGCATTGCGCTCGCCGCCTTGCTTCATCCGCTGATGGCAGCCTACGCGCTGGCCTTCCTCATCGTTCTGCATCTCTCGCGCGTGACTCGATCTCTGAAAGCCCGCATACTCTCGTGGCTTACCCTGACTTTCGCGGCGCTCGTGCTGGCCGCCCTGCTGCAATCGCTCGCCCCGCCGGAGTCGTCCGCCTTCCGAGCCGCCGCCATCACTCGGTACTACTGGTTTCTCTCGCAGTGGCAGTGGTACGAGCGACTTGGGCTGCTCGGCCCGCTGGTAATCCTTGCTGGGATACTCTACCTTCGCCGCGGCAAACTTTCGGAGAACGCCATCACCCTCTGCCATACCTGCCTCGTGCTGGCCACGATCGCCACACTGATTGCCATCCTCTTCGCGCACGAGAGCTCAACCATTCATCTTGTCGCAAGGCTGCAAGTATTGCGGGTCTATATGCTGCTCTACGCCATCATGACGATCCTTCTGGGCGCGACACTCTACCAAACCGGCAAACGGCCTTATCTCACCGCCGCCGCAATCCTCGCGATGGCAGCCATAATGTTCTACGTCCAGCGGCAAAGTTTTCTGCTTTCGCCGCAAGTCGAGTTCCCGTGGCATCCCGACTCCAACCCGAATCCGTGGGTGCAAGCCTTTGTTTGGGCGCGACACAACACCCCCAGCGATGCCCTCTTCGCCCTCGATGCGAAGTACGTCAACACCGACGGCGAGGACGCCCAGACCTTCCGTGCCACCGCGCTCCGCAGCGCCCTGCCGGACTACTCAAAGGACGGTGGCGAGGCCTCCATCACACCCGCCCTCGCGCCCTTATGGCAACAAGCGGCCGACGCTCAAAAAGACCTGAGCCAGCTAACCGATGCCACCCGTGACGCCCGGCTGCGCCCCTTCGGCGTCACCTGGATGGTGCTGCATGCCAACTCACAAACCGCTCACCTGTGTCCTTATGCAAACCGTACGGTGAAAGTATGCCGCCTCACCCCGTAGGCTTCAGTTTCCTCCAGCGCCCGCTCCCGCACTCTCCACCGCCGCCTGCTTCAGCACAATGCTGTCCTGGTCTTTTGCCTCAAACTGCGAGTAGAAGGTCCGCAGCGCAGGATACTGGGCAACCGGGGTAAGAACCTCATTGAACGCATAGGTGCGCCGCACCGTCACGTTCGTTGCCGCCGGTTCAACTGTCAGCTTGTACATCCCCGTGCCCTTGATAGAGAAATCCGACGACGCTGGCGTCGCTTCCAACGTCATGTTTTTCGGAAGATTGATGCGCATAGCGTCTATCACCGCCTGAGGGTAGTGGAAGTAGACTGCAACCTCTCGCTTCTCGTCTGGGAATGTTGCCCGCGTGTGGGCCGTAAATATATCTACCGGAAGCACGAGCCGCTTCCCCGTCGGCGTTCCCAGCGTCCCAATCACGCTGTACTTCACCAGCAGCGGCTTCTCGTAGTCCTCAAGATTCGTGATTGAAACGACCGTAGGCTGCAGCGTCTTCGGCAGATCTTCTTCCAGGTAGGTGCGCAGCGCGTGCTTTATGCTCTCGTCATCGCCGCGCAGAGCTCTCTGTCTCCAGTGAAGCGCCATGTTGCCGGTAAAAGCCAGGTCGATATCGCCGGCAACAGCGCCGTGCTCATCCATCTTCAGATTCGCAACACGAGTCGTCTTGTTGGCGGTGTAAGGCTCTCCAGGCGAACTGGCGAATCCGGTACCGTTATCAAGCTGGCGCACTCCCCCGACAAGCGTGTTTTGCCACTCCAGGGTCCCATACGGGATATAGCGGTTACCCGGATCGAAGAACTGCTCCTTGCCATCCACCACCACGATAGCCAACGCCGTATCCAGCTGATTGAAATTCAGCCAGCCCTGCGCGAACATATCCTCCGTGCGATTGGTCACCAGCATCAGATAAGCCTTCATCCCGGCGGCACGCGCCATCCCAACAAAGAGCTCGGTCATCGCCGTACTGTTGCCACGCTTGTGCGAAAGCACATCGGCTGCATTGTTAACCTTGCCGAGCCCCGCGGCCTTATCTTCCTGCCGGTCATGCTCGCGCGAATAATCCGTATTATCCAGCGACATCACCGTGGCATAGATCTTCCGCAGCTTCGCATCGTCGGTCGTCGCACCCGCAATGATCGCCTGCGTCGCCGCCCTCAGCTCCGAGTTCGGGCCCATAAAGCTATCAGCATGTTTGGACCAGCTCTTGCCTTTGCTCTTCCAATAGTCAGCGCCACTACTATAGGGCGTGAAGCTGAACAGCACCCTATAGGAGAAGCTTCCGGTCGGCGGCATAAACTCCTCATGCAAAACCGGCGGCACATCCTTCACATTCAACTCGTAAACACTTGCCGTGTTTCCATGCGAATCCTTGCCCGGAATCTCCCGATGCTGAATAGCCGCACCCGCAGGAAGAATGGGAAACCAGGAGATAGCGTTGACCGGCAGGTCCGCTTCCCTGTCTATCAGCTCCACCGTCGTCGGATACCACACATAGTGCGCCGCCTTCAAAAACAGGTCACCTTGTATCAACCATCTCGGAGGCTCATAGATGTGGTCGTTGTACCGCTTCGAGTATCGGTATTCGATAATGCTACCCACCTCGACATCCGGTAACGTGAATATTTTTTCCTGGAACTTAAAGTCACCCTCTTTGGTGATCGTCTTTAGATAGGGCTTTCCGGTGAACGGGATGATCGTTCCATCGGAATGAATCGTGCGGCCGATGATATCCCCCATCATGTTGTCGTCGCCCTCCCAGTAGCCATCGCCCTGCCAACTGGAGAACGCAAGCTCCACGTTCGCATACTTTTTTCCGTCTTCGGTCAGGATCTTGATGCGATCGTAGAACTGCTGGACATGCATGTCGTCCTTCGTAATCTGCTCGCGGAACAGCACCACCGCCGGCGCGCCCGGAAAACCCGGAACCGAGGTCATCGCGAGCTCTTCCTTGGTAGGCGGCGTAAAGTCAGACGCATATAAACGCGCAGCCGGCGCCAACATCGCTAATCCCAACGCCATTCCAATAGCAACCCGCCCAACTCCCCGAGCCATCTTTGGCTCCCTTCGAAAATCTACGCCGTTCCGTCCTAATGCCGTCATCACTTTCCTCGTCTCTACTGTTGTCTCTTCCATCGCAGTTGTCATAGCTCGTTCCGGCGGATACGCGGCCATCAAGGCGCCCGCTTAAGTACTGCACGTCCCTGTTCATCGTTATCGATAATCCCCGCCAGCCGTACCAACTCGGGATACTGCTCGGCCGGCAGCGATACCTTTCGCACCGTATACGTCCGCGTGTAATGCAGCATCTTCCCCTGCACCACCGTCGAACTCTCATAGCTCGCAAATCCCATATCCACCTTCACCGGATCGGGCAGTTCGTCCACCACATATCCCGGCGGAATCTCGATGTCGAAGCTGTCGCTGGCCTGCATCGTATGTTCCAGATCGACACCGACCTTACGCTTCTTGTGATCCACCGGTGGAGCCAGGGATCCCAGCACCCGCGGCCTCACCATCAGCAGAGGCCCTGCATTCGTCGCAAAGTGAGCCGCAGAGATATTGAAGCTGGTCGTCATGTCCTTGTTCAGCGCTTCCATATTTTGCGCCTTCAGGTCGGTAATCGAGGCAGAAGCAAAGTCACGCCCCGTAATCCGGTCGATGTACTCCTTCTGCTTTTTCTCATCCAGATGCGTGAAGTAGTAACGCGTATTTTCAGAAAGATCCCCGAACCGCTTCTCCGTAACAGACCCCTTAAGAGTCCCATCCGCATCAAGCTGAAACGTCGCCGACTTCCGCACCGTATTCAGCTCCGGACTCAGCACCGGTAGCGCAATCACCTGGCTATCTTTGCCCTCGATCAACACGCCATAGCCACCCTGCAGGTTGTCCTCAAGCTGCCCAAACGGAGTCTCCGACCACGTCGGGTCAAAGATCAGGTATCGCTTGCCCGTCTTCGCCGTCACCACGCTGCGCAGCTTCGGCGATTCATATCCCGCCGGAATCTCGATCGCGCCAATCATATGGTTTCCCCATATCGACGGCGCGTCCGGGTTCACGACACCCCGCTCGCTATCCACCATCATCAGCGCGCTATGGATACCCACGCTCGAAAGCATCGCAGAAAGCAGCGTCGCCTTGTCCTTGCAATCGCCATAGCGGCCACGAAAGATCTCCGACGCCGGATGCGGCTGGTAGCCACCCACACCCATCTCCACCACAAAGTAGCGAATATGCTGCTGCACAAACTCGCCGATGGCCTCAGCCTTGTCGTAAAAATCGGTCTTGCCCTGCGTCAGCTCAGCGGCCTTCGCCGCAATGTCAGGCGTCGCCACAATCCGGTCGTGCGAGAGCGCGTCATACCACTCGCCGATCCCCTGCCAGGTCCCATCCTGCGAGATCGCCATCCCCGGCCCCGAGTAATGCACCGTCATTCGTGCTGTCAGCGATTCCGTCGCCGGAGACATCGGAATATGCTCCAGATCAATCCCGGGTTCGTTGTCCATCTGCCAGCGATAGCTGTGGTTCTCCAGATCCGCGCCATCTACTTTTTCATGATGCGCCCATGTCGTCGTATAGGTGTAACCCGGCGGCAAAACCAGCGTGAAGCTCTGCGTCAGATGCGGAATCGATCCCTGGAAATCCCAGTTGGTCTCCGCGAGGTAAGGCCGCTCATTCTCGGTGTACTCATAAGCGATAATCCCACCCGGATCGCGTCCCGGGGGATCAGCGACCTTGGCCTTCTCGTCCGAGTACAGCTCTCCGCCTTCTCCGGGTGAACCGTATTCGCTGATCTCGCTATCCTTCAGCGCGTACTCATGCCCCGCGGGGTCGATGCTCCACACATGCATCGAAGTCACCTTCGAGTCCTTATCGAACCACACCGAAGGAATGCCATACTCCCTGCCCTGCGGCCGCAAAATCTTCACGACAGAACGCACGTGCTCCACAGCCTTGCCGTTGGCTCCAACGGTATAGGTCGTCTCTTTCAGCAGCACGACAGCCTTCGTCGTCTCCGGATACTCCGGCAGCTTCAATTGTGCCGCCGCTCTCACCCAATCGGGAACCTTGTCTGCTGCGCAGGCAGGCGTTCCCATTGCAACAAGCAGACATACACCTGCAACCCCACCCGCCCATAACACAGCGCAGCGCATAGTACGTTCTTTGGTCCCGAACAGCATCGGAAACTCTCCAACTCACCAAGACTCGTGACACACCCCGCGTCCCAAGGGGCCGATGCGCCGCAAAATCAATCCGTGAAAACAATAATTCGTGTGACTGATTTATACGTTTGCGCGGAGACAAAATCAATAGAAATCCGAAAGCCACTCTTCTGTCGCTAAGAGCTCTGTACGACAGAACGTTTTCTGGCCTGACTCCCGTTATAATCTTGAGATAACGAACTTTGGGGCCCGGTTGCAGGAGGTTTTTGTGAACCGAAACCGCTTTATCGTGCTTCTTGTTTTATCCGTCGCGTTTCTTAGTGTCCTCAAGGCGCAGGACCTGAAACCACCAGCCAACATTGCCGGGAACTGGACCATCTTCGCGGAAGACATCGATCATCCGGGCAGCTCCCTGAAGACCATACAGATCACCCAGAACGGCAACATCATCTCCGGCACGTTCCGCGGCCCGCACCAGCACGGCAAGTTTCAGGGCTGGGTCAGTGGAAACCACGTGGAGTTCAGCACAGATACACACGAGATCCTCACCTTTCGCGGCGAGATCACACCAACCCGTATGTCTGGTCTGTATGGCATCAACGGACGTCACGCGCCATGGAGCGCTGAGCGTTCCACCCAATAGGCACGCTCATGCTTAGCCTTAGTCAGAACGTCCTTTTGCTGCTTATAACGTGTCTCCTGTCGCTGGTTTTCACCTTGGCGCTCACCCGAATATGGCCTTACGAAAAGCGCCAAAACCAGAACGACTTGATAGGTTGGCAACTGAGTATTCTTGGGACCATATACGCGGTCATCCTGGGATTCATGTTGTATGCCGTCTGGAACGAGTTTGGCGAAGCAACCCTTAATGCCAACCTGGAAGCTAGTTCACTTCGGAATGTATATCGCCTGGCTGGCGGGTTGCCAGCAAGGCCCCAGAAGGAACTCCAGTCAGAGGCGAAGGCCTACGCTGCCGCTGTCATTAGCGACGATTGGCCGGCTATGGCACAAGGCCAACTACCAGACGCAAGCCACAAAATAAATGAGCATATGTGGGTCACTCTCATGTCGGTAAAGGGAAGCTCGACTTCGGAAAATACCGCGGAGGACCACGCCATCTCCGAACTAAGCGAGATGACTACACGCAGACGAACTCGGCTCGTTCAAAGCACAACTCGACTGCCCACTATCCTCTGGTGTGTCTTACTGGTCGGCGGTTTGCTGACGCTGCTGTCCGTCAACATGTTCGGCTCTAAAAACCCCAAACTCCACGCCTTTCAGGTATTCTCGCTCACCTTGCTGATCACCTTGGTGATGCTGGCTATAGAGGACGTGAACAGGCCGTTCCAGGGCTGGGTGCATGTCAGTAATTATCCCTTTGTACGTGCGCAGGAAACGATGCATGACCTCGGAGACTAACTGTAAAGGCGCTTGCGCTAATAATCGGGACTCTTACGGCACCCGTAGCGGACGGAAACCCTCGACCGGGAACAACCCGGACGGATAATCCGTGGTCTGCGTCTGCGGGCGAATCAGATACCGCGCAAAGAACCCACCGGAGATCGTGTTGTAGTCATTCGTGTTATTTCCAGTCAAAAACCCGCCGATATACCAGTGCTCATTCACCCGGTACGACATCTTCGCGTCGATCGAATAGTTCAACCCTGTATTCGAGTTCAACGGAATAAAGCCGCAAGGTTGCGCCGCGCTGGTCGGCACTCCCGTACAGGCCGCGCTTAGCTGCAGGTTACGCTGATCGCCGGGGTCAAGCGGATAGTACGGCTCGGAGCTCTCCTGGAATGTCTGCACTCCTACGCTGCCGTTAATCGTGTAGTGGAGGTTTTCCTTGTAGTGCCCGTTAAAAGTCACCGGCACAGCGAACAGGAAGTAAACATTAGGGCTGAAATAGCCACCCCAGCCATAGCTCTCCACGCGCTCGTTGTAGTTGTAATGCTCACCAAACAGCGTGCCGCCCACATTCAGCGACCCATACTGCGGCCAGACCTTCACGCGGAAGTAAGCCCCCAGCGTGCCGTCGAACTTCCGGTTATCCTGCACGTGATACCCGCTAAGATCGGCGCCCTCGCCCTGTATATAAAGTCCCGACTTCTCATTGCCGGCATCGAAGCGAATGCCGCCGCCGGTCTGCACCACGCCGCCCCATATCGGCCCCAGCGTAAAGTTGTTCGGCTGCCCCGGATCACGCAGTCCTGAGTACGAGAGCTGCGTCTCCTTCACTGGATCGCGGCCGCCATAGAGCGTAAAGTGACCATTGCCTGGCTTCCAGCGTACGCGTCCGATTCCATTGCGCACCAGGAATCCGTAGGCGGAATACCCCCCTGCGATGGCGAAGGTATGGCTCACTAATTGGGCCTCCCCGCCGAATCCAACCGAAAACTGCTGCGGATAAATAATCCCTGAATTACCCAGCACCGTTCCGAAGACCGGAAATGTGCCCGATGTGCCTCCAGTGGTATTCAGCACTCCCGAGTTAAGAAAGATCGCCGTCGGAAGTACAGTAAAGCGCCACGATTTACCCAGACCAACAGACGCCTCAAACGGCACCTCTACCCCCGCCATCCGGTCCACACCCGGCGTACCGCTACGATAGCTGCCGATAACGCTGCCACCCATCCATGCGCTGTAGCTTCCTTCAATCGTCGCCAGGTCAAGCTCGGCCTGCTGGCGATCGCTCAATGGCGTCTTGTCATCTACTCGCGGATCGTAATATCCCCGCAACGGCGGAACGGCCTTCTGCTGCAGGTCGTAGTCTGTCGGTGGCGTAGCCAGCGGATAGGGCGCACCAACCTGCGGATATCCTTGGTTCGCCAGTGGCTGCGTGTAGTTAGGGTAAGTAATTGGTGCCTGCGGCGCAGGAGCCGGCGAAGTCGTCTGAGCAGGCGTGCTTCGCACAGTCGTCCGCCGGTGCGCTGGTGCAGTCGCAGTTCCATGCGTAGTGGGCTGCGGATACTGCTGCCCGTTGCTGTCCCCCGTCTGGGTTGGGTTCGCACTCTGATAGGTCGTTGTACTGTTCTGCTGCGTCGCCGTACCAGGCGAAGGCGCCTGTGCCCGAGGAATCTGCGCACCCTGCGCCGCTGCCGGGCTGTACGGCTGCGTCGAAAACTGCGTGTTCTGAATCTGCGCATTTGCTTCAGGATTGGTATCGTAACTCTCCGCGGGCGGGTGGGCTTGCCCCGTCATAGCCTCCGGCGCCTGCTCCTGGTTGCGCCGGATCGCTTCAGCTCGCGCCCGCACAGCAGCACTCGGCTCACGGGCTTCCACCCGCTTATGCGCGGCCGGCTTCGACGTCGGAATGTACGAGACGATCGGCGTTCCATCAGGCATCTGGCCTTCGGTCGAATAGGTCTGCGACTGCGAATTTCCCGGCTGCGGATAAGCCTCCGCCGGAGCCGCGTTCGAAGCCTTCCCCGTTACGCGAGGAATCGCATAGGTCGCGGGCGGTGTATAGGTCGGCTGAGGCGTCAGGATGACGGGTGGCACATAAGCCGGCGGTGGCTGATAACCCGGCGTGTCTGCAGCAGGCGTAGTCTGCGAAGGCAACGGTTGCGCCGGTACTGTCTGCGTCGGCGCTGTCTGCTGAGACGTCTGCCCCGGACGCGGCGGTTGCGGATAATGAAGATGGATCGGCTGCGCCCCTTGCGTGGACGGCTGTTGCGTCCCCGTCGCAGGAGAAGCCTGCTGAGGCACCGGCGTATAAGCAGGCGGCACGTACGTCGGGGGAACATAGGTCGGCGGCACGTAAGTCGATCCAGTTCCCTGCTGCTGCGCCCTGTAGCTCGCGCTGATCAGTCTCGCCGTCACTCCCTCGC
>Ga0302309_10002978_pt1 | contig 13532 bp, 5 predicted proteins | sample III_Palsa_N1_1_FD_200453 | JGI IMG/M metagenome (GOLD analysis project Ga0302309, IMG submission 200453) | Peat permafrost microbial communities from Stordalen Mire near Abisko, Sweden - III_Palsa_N1_1 | ecosystem: Environmental > Terrestrial > Soil > Palsa > Peat permafrost | place: Sweden... | reverse complement strand
ACAACTCCTACTATGACGGCGGCTACTTCAACATTGACACCAATCTTGTCAGCGGCGCCAACGGAGACCGCTACATCGATTTCATCACGGGTAACGCGAATTCGTTTGAGCAGACCACCCCTCAGAATTTTCATCGGCACAACTTTGATCCCGCAATCTTCGTCCAGGACAATTGGCACATTCTTTCGCGGCTCAGTCTCAATCTCGGTTTGCGCTGGGAGATGTACCCACCGTTTCAGGGCGATGGAACCAGCGGCACGTTCCATGCGGGGGAACAATCGACCCGTTTCCCCACCGCGCCAGTGGGCATCCTATATGAAGGTGACCGCGGCGTTGCGCCAGGTATAGCGAACACACCGCTCACCGACTTTGCTCCCCGCCTGGGCTTTGCATGGGACGTCTACGGCGACGGTCGCACCAGTCTCCGCGGCGGATACGGCATCTTCTTCTACCAGCAGGTCGTCTACGACGAGGATCGTTACCAGATGCCCTATGGGCTCAGCGAGACGATCAACTCAGCGAACTACAACACAACCGTAAGCAGCTACGTCAACCCATGGATAGACTTTCCGGGGAGCAAGTCGCCGTTCCCGTATGTCGTGAATACCACCAATCCCGTATACGTTCCCGGTGCTACCGTCTATGCCACGCCGCCCAATGGCGGATCTACCCCATACGCCGAAGAGTACAACCTGTCCGTGGAGCAGCAGTTCACCAATACCTATGCGTTGCGCGTCAGCTATGTTGGCAGCGGCTTCATAAAGCAGCTGACTACCATCGATATCAATACACCCAGGTTGCCCACCCTTGCTGAAATCGAGACTCCTTCTCTTCTTCCTTCCGTGAACCAGCGACGTCCATACGAGCCATACGGCGTTCCAGGAACCATTGGTGGGCCCAATGGGAGCCCCACAGGATTCTTCTTCCAGACGATCAACGAGATTCAGAATGCCCTCAACACAAACTACAACAGCCTGCAGGCAACGCTCCGCGGCCGTCTTGGCCGGCAGATCAACCTCAATGTCAGCTATGTCTGGTCCAAAACGATGGACAACTCGGGCCGCTCCTACGCGCTTTGGCCGCGCTCCGGCTATGGCCGTTCCAACCTCGACATCCGAAACCGGTTTGTGCTATCCGGCCTGTTCAGCCTGCCGCGAGTGCACCGCTTCGGCTGGTTCGGACATGACGTACTGGATGGTTGGCGCGTGAACGATGTGACCTACATCCAGTCGGGAACGCCGTTCTACATCTACACCGATACGGACGAAAACCACGACGGATCTTCAGACGACCGTCCCAACCTGATCGGGAATCCCTACAACACGGCCGCGAAAACACACGCAGAGAAAGCTCATGAATATGTGAACCCGGCCTCCTTTTTGGCAATCCAGACCGCCCAAGAAGAAGCTCTCTATCCATCTCAGGCGGCCTTCAATGGCAACGAGCAGCGTAATCAGCTAAGCCTGCCCTTCACCACGTCCACGAATGCTTCCATCTTCAAGGAATTCCCTCTACCGTGTAAGACACGTCTGCAATTCCGTGTGGAGGCCTTCAACGCGTTGAATAACGTGAACTTCATTACTCCCCGTACAGATTTGTCCACGATCGGAAACTCAACCAACGAAGGGAACTCGCAGTTCTTCCAGTTACAGAACACGCAGGCAGCGCGACAGTTCCAGTTCGGTGCCCGCTTCCTATTCTGAGCTGTTCACGCGTCGTCTTCGTCTCGTGGCTCGCCGCGTTTCGTCGGATTACGAAATCGCTTTACGCCTTTCGTAATACCCTCGAGCACAAGTCCACCCTTAGCCCTTTTTCGTTGAAGACTTTAGCTTAAAAAGTATGGGGGGAGGGTGCCACCCTGTTTGCACAACGCGCTTTTTCCTGTGAGGCCTCCATGTTCCTTCGTCGGGCAATTTTTACCGTCTTCGCCACCACGCTTGCCTTAGCACTTTCTGCCATGGCGCAAAGCCCCTGCAGCACCGCCTCGCCCTGCATCTTTCAGGACCCACACGCCAGTGCGGAAGCGCGTGCACGAGATCTGGTCGCGCACATGACGCTCGATGAAAAGATGTCGCAGACACTGAATCACGCCGTCGCAATCCCGCGACTGGGTGTGCCTGAATACAACTGGTGGAACGAGGCGCTGCACGGAGTCGCTCGCAACGGTATCGCAACGGTATTTCCTGAGTCGACCGGCCTGGCCGCTACCTGGGACGCACCCCTCATCCACGACGTCGCCGATGTTATTTCGACCGAGGCGCGGGCGAAGAGCAATGATGCCCTGGCACATGATGACCACCGCGGCTACACCGGCCTGACCTTCTGGTCACCGAATATCAACATTTTGCGCGATCCGCGCTGGGGACGCGGACTGGAGACCTACGGCGAGGATCCATTCCTGACCACGACGATCGGTGTCGCATTCATCCGCGGACTGCAGGGAAACGATCCACACTATTTCAAAGTCGTGGCTACACCGAAGCACTTCGCGGTGCACAGCGGACCGGAACCGCTGCGGCATGAGTTCAATGTCAACATTTCGCCGCACGATCTTGAGGACACGTATCTACCAGCCTTCCGGGGCGCCATCATCGATGGCAAAGCCGACTCGATTATGTGCGCCTACAACGCCATCGATGGCCTGCCCGCATGTGCAAGCCCCCTGCTGCTGAAGGACCATCTGCGCGACGCGTGGGGATTCCGTGGCTTTGTCGTCTCGGACTGCGACGCCGTCGGTGACATCACGACTGGACATCACACCGCCCCCGATAAAGCGCACGCCGCGGCGATGGCGCTCGCTGCTGGCACGGATCTAGATTGTGGCGGAACGTACAAGGAGCTTACGGCGGCGATCCGGCAAGGAATCATTTCCGAAGGAGCACTAGACCAGGCAGTGACGCGGCTTTTTGTTGCGCGGTTCCAACTAGGGATGTTCGACCCACCGGCGAGTGTGCCATACCGTCAGATTCCCGCAACAGCGAACAATTCTCCGGAGAATCGCGCGCTCGCAGTGAAGACCGCCGAAGAGTCGATGGTGCTGCTGAAGAACAATGGCGTGCTTCCACTAGCGGCCAACGTTAAGCGAATCGCAGTGATCGGACCAACTGCAGACGCCCTGAGCGTGCTGGAAGGCAACTACAACGGTGTCGCGCCCGGTCCGGTGACGCTACTTGACGGTATTCGCGCTCGCTTTCACGGTGCGGAAATCAGCTACGGACAGGGCTCGGTATTCACAGTAGGCGGCCCGGCACCGGTGCCGGAGACCGCACTGGGGAGTGAGGGCAAACCAGGGCTCAAAGCGGAATACTTCGACAATGTGAACTTTGCGGGCAAACCAGTCCTCACACGCCTCGACTCCAAGATCGACTTCGACTGGGGTCACACGACACCGGATGGAATTCCTGTGGGACTACTGCGCGCCGGTGCGTTCTCTGTTCTCTGGACGGGTGAGTTTATTCCACCAGCGCCCGGAGAGTATGCGTTCCGCTTCCGCGCGCGTGGTCAGAGCGCGAAGGTGACCCTGGATGGTAAGACCATTCCAGACGGCCGCAATGTCACGCAGATCACGTTCAATGACACAAAGCCGCATGCGTTGCGCGTTGAGTACAAACACACCGGGGATAACGGCATCGTCGCATTTGAGTGGGAACCGCCAGCGGATGCACAATATGCAAGCGCGGTAGCAGCGGCTTCCAACGCTGACGTTGTCATCGCCTGCATTGGACTCTCACCGACGCTAGAAGGCGAGGAAAACCCCGTGAAGGCGACGGGTTTCGACCGCGGCGATCGCACAACGATCGCGCTGCCGGCCGTGCAGCAAGTCTTGATCGACAAGCTGGCCGCAACCGGCAAACCGCTGGTGGTGGTGGTGACTTCCGGCAGCGGAATCGCGCTGGGCGATGCAGCCGCGCACGCAAGTGCTGTTATCGAAGTCTGGTATCCGGGCGAGGCTGGTGGCACCGCGCTGGCAGCAACGCTGTCCGGCGACAGCAACCCATCCGGGCGTCTGCCTATGACGTTCTACCGCGCGGATAGCGACCTGCCGACGTTTGAGAACTACTCGATTGCCGATCGCACGTACCGCTACCACCGGGGGCCGGTGCTCTACGGATTCGGTTATGGCTTGAGCTACACGAGCTTCCGCTACAGCCACTTGCGACTTTCAACCAGCACGGTGAAAGCGGGCAGCCAGTTGACCGTGACGGCCGACGTGACGAACACAGGCCGGTTGGCCGGAGACGACATCGCTGAGCTCTATCTGACGCCGCCCGGAGGCTCGATGCGCCCACAGATCGAACTCACGGGCTTCCGCCGCATCTCACTCAAGCCCGGAGAAACCCAGCCAGTCAGCTTTCAGCTGGATGCGCGGCACTTGAGTCTGGTAGCGCCAGACGGCACCCGCGCGGATGAGCCTGGTACCTATGGCATTTCGGTAGGCGGTTCGCAGCCAGGGGCCGGCGCCAATGCCGTCAGCTCTTCTTTCACGATGGAGGGAACATTGGCTCTACCAAGGTGACAGCCTTGTCGTCCACGGAGACGCCAAAAGAAGTTATGGCGGCGACTGCCTCTCGACGCGCACGGTATCGTCAAATAAGTGGGATAGTGCTTGTGTAGAGCCGTTGCGCGGCGGTCTCACACCCGAGGATATGTATGCTGAAACCGTTTGTCGTAGGCTGGTTGGTCAGTCTTTTTATACTCCTCGCTCTCTTCATGCAGGGGCCGTCGCTTGTCTACGCGCAGCAATCGAGCGCTGGAACGCTTGTAGTCACGAGCCGACTTGTCGTGCTGGATGTGCGCGTCGTGGATCACAAAGGCCACTTTGTGCCTGGACTCGACCGGACGCAATTCGAAGTTCTGGAAGGCAAGAAGCCGCAAACGATCCGCAATTTCGAAGGCCCTGAGGCGCATGCCATGCCGACCGACGCTTCGCCAGTAAACAGCACAGCCGACCTCGAAAAGATGGGCAACATCCCTGTGAACGTACTGGTGATCGATGAGCTGAACACACCATTCGCCGATACGGCGCGGGCACGCAACGCGCTTCACCGCTTCCTCGCGGGTCAACCTGCCAAACTACCTGTGCCCACCCTGCTATTGGGCGTTGGCAATAGCCGCGTCGCCGTGCTGCACGACTTCACGCAGAACCGCGATGAGTTGCTTGCAGGATTAAATAGCCACCAGACAGACGTGGATCTTATCGCGCTGACGAACCAATTGAATGGCGGCACGATGCGTGCGCAGCAAGGCTTTGCGAAGACACTGGGCGCTTTGGCACAGGTGGCGAGCAGCCTGCGCGGCCTTCCCGGACACAAGAACTTGATCTGGGTAGGCAGTGGGTTTGACCAGGCCTTCGACCTGACCCAAGCAAGCGACAGCGATGCCCAGTACATTGCCGATGCCCTCAAGCTGGTAACGCAGCGAATGATGGACTCGCGGATTTCGCTTTCTACGCTAGACCCGGTGGGCGTGGATGCTAGCGGCCAGGTGGAAGACCTCGATGCAGAAGCACAAGTCGGAGAGGGAACGATGCTTTTGGACCTGAATCAGGATGCGTCGTTCGACACGCTGGCGAAGGCGACAGGTGGTACGGTGGTGCATGGACGCAACGATCTCGAACGACTGATTGCGCAGGACGCGGCCGATGCGGACGACTACTACACGCTGACATACGTTCCCACCTCGGCGTCGAACGCCCCGCAAGAATTCCGCCAGATTAGCGTGGTGATGCGTGATCCAAATCTGCGCGCCATAACACGTACGGGCTACTATTCGGCTGGCGTGACCGAGGCGCCGGTGATGCCAGCTCAGCCGAAGACACAGACGCGCGAGTTCAAGTTCGATCTAATGAGTTCGGCCACCTCACACATGGTCTACACCGGCCTCCACGTATTCGCGCAGCCGATTGCCGAAGGCTACAATGTTCAGGTTCAGGCTAACGACCTGCAGTGGAAGACTCAGGACGACGGAAATCGCATCTCCGAATTTAGCCTCGTCGGAGTGGCCTTCAACGCTAAAGACAGGGTTGTGGCGCAAGTAGCCAAGGAGTTCAAGGAACGGGTAAAGGGGTCGGACAACACATACGGAACGCGCGTCGGCGTGAAAGTAGCGCTTTCATTTCCTCCTTCTGCAACGCGCGTACGCTTCGTTGTGCGCGACGCGGCGACTGGAAATCTCGGCTCGCTCGATATTCCACTGCATCCCTGACCACTGCTCGTCGCCACCTGTTCCCCAACCAGCTGGCTCGTATGTTGACGCCAATCGATAACATGCCAATAACATTAGCAAATTGTCTGGTCGTGGGCAGGTGTTACCGGTATAGGTACTCTCGCGATCAGCCAATACGGTGAGCGCGGCTTTGGTTACGTCAATGGTCGCGCTGTAAATCTGGTCGGAGAGAAAATCCGTCGCGCCGTACCCGGTTGTCGTTGTGATTGCGGTGTCTCCTGTGTATCAGCCGTTGAAGGTGTAGGCGAGACGCTTCTAAAAATTGACAGATTATAATCGATTCTTCTACATTTCTAGTTCACTTTCAATGTCTCTTCCTCCAATCGAAGAGCCCACTACCCCGCAACTTGCAAGCCTGATGAGGAGTACTCGTTGGCCGAAAAAAACACATCCTCCAGACGCACGTTTCTTCGCAACGCAGCGCTGGCTTCTGGAACTGCGATAGCGGCAAAGAGCGTTAAAGCATCGACTTCAAGTTCCGACACCCCGCCGTCGCGAGGACCGAACGTACTGATGATCTGCGCTGACCAATTCCGCGCGGACTTCGTCGGTGCGAATGGAGAAAATCCGTCCACGAAGACTCCCAACATCGATGCGCTCGCCGCACGGGGTGTGAACTTCGGCAAGGCAGTGTGCAACCAGCCTCTATGCTCTCCGTCGCGCATCTCGTTTTTAACGAGCATGAACGCGACCAAGACGGGCGTTTGGAAGCTCAACCTCGAACCCAATCATTCGTTTCCGACAATCGCCAATTGCCTCAAACAAGCTGGCTATAGTACGAACTTCATCGGGAAGTGGCATGTCTCAGCCGGCAAAGATGCAGCCGGAAAGCCGCAGAGGGGTTGGATTCCTCCCGGACCCTCGCGTTCTGGCTTTGATGATCGCTGGGAAGGCGCGAACGTGCTGGAAGTAGTCTCCCATCCCACCGAAGGCGATTATTGGGACAATGGCGGAACAAATATCGGCTTCAAGAATCAATATCGCGTCGACTTTATCACCGACCGTGCAGTCCAGTTTCTGGAAGAAAAACACGATAAGCCCTGGCTCTTGTTCCTTTCCCAATTGGAACCGCACCAGCAAAACGATGTGGACGCTATGGTGCCCCCCAACCGCTACGCTAAGGACTACGACGACCCGTTTATACCCCAGGATCTCCGCGATCTGCCAGGAAATTGGCGTTCGCGCATCGGCGGCTATTACGGATGCGTGCAGGCGATCGACGATTGCGTCGGGAGAGTTATGTCCACGTTGGAAAAGACAGGCCAGTTGGAGAACACAATCGTCGTCTTCTTCTCAGACCACGGATGTCACTTTCGCACCAGGATGGGCGAGTACAAGCGCTCTCCACACGAAGCCGCGCTTCGGGTTCCCCTGATCTTTGCTGGCCCTGGCTTCGATCAGGGGATGAAGCTGGACGAGTTGGTTTCACTCCTTGACCTGACTCCTACGCTGCTCGATGGGTGCGGCGTGCAGGTGCCTTCTAACATGCAAGGGAAAACGATGAAACCGCTGATGAGCGATTCGGCAGCCCGCAAAGCATGGAACTCCACCGTTTACATTCAAATCAGCGAATCCATGGTCGGACGCGCCATTCGCACGAAAGACTGGATGTTCAGCGTCCATGACCCTGAAGGAAAGCCCAACGAGGATTCCTACAGCAAGACGTATGAGGACTTTGCGATGTATCAGCTTGGCTCTGACCCCTATCAAAAGCTGAATCTCATTGGACGGCCAGAATACAAGGACATGGCTAATCATCTGAGAGAGGAACTCAAAAATAGAATCGTGTCGAACGGCGAACCGGAACCCGTAATCAAGCCGATACATTATTTCGTATAGACCGACATTCGGCATGGAAGATGGACCCACAAATTCCATGCGCCTGTAGCTGAATGATGCCAAGCCATGTCAACGCCTCCGAACTTTTGGGCTGTAGTTTGATCTCATCCCTAAGTTCGACGATCGCTTGATCGAGGGCGTTCCTCTGGAAGAAAGCGATGCCGCGGAACATGTGGCGCTGGGAATCGCGGGCTCCAACTCACTGGCATGCGCGAAGGAGCTTTCGGCGTCATCCAGCTTGCCTTCTTTTAGCTACGCAATCCTCATCCCATCCCAAGATAGGCGTCCACATACCGTGGAGCAGCGAGTAGCGCCTGATCAAAGTCTTTTTCTGCTTCTGCGGTATTGCCCTGACGAGCAGTCGCGCCCTGCTCCATCCAATACGAGCTTTGACTCGCGCCCTAAGCCGTCACACGCTACGTAGTAGCAAAAAGCAAGGCACTGAGCAAGCAGCGCGCAAGGAGTTCCATTCGCCAGAATCCAGCACGATTCAATTCGTCCCATCTGATCTCAGCCATGGAGAATAACCAAGGAGGACATTTTAGTGAAGTAACTGCAGGCGTGTCGCCGATTGCTTATTGTCTTTATCTGCCAGCTCGGCGGCCAACTCCAGTTCGTGGCGGGACTCTTCTGTTTTGCTAAGCCGGGCTAGGGTCAGACCAAGATAGTAGTGTCCGGGTTGGTAGTCGGGCGCGGCCTGGGTTGCTTTTCTTAGCCACTCCTCCGCTTTGTCATACTGCTTCAATTGGAAGCACGCGGTGCCTATTCCGGTAAGTGCGCCGCCATGCTGGGGATCGCGTTCCAGGGTCTTCTGAAACTGCGCGATGGACTCCTGAAATTTGTTCAGTTTTAGATCGGTCTCACCCAACCTGTAATATGCTTCGCTCTGTAGCGGCTGAATGGAGATCGATTGTTGAAACTCCTCACGGGCCTTGTCAAACTGCAACCCCTGAAGATAGATGCGTCCGAGTCCGAAGTGCGCCGAGGCATCGAGCGGCCGCACCTTGAGATAGGCCTGCATATTCTGCTGCGCGGGTTCTAGTTGACCTAAATCCAATTTGATTCGCGCGCGAGCATAAAGCAGATTTGGATCGTCCGGCTCGAGAGAGGACAGATGATCGAGAACTTTATCAGCATCCGCGTAAAGATGCATTTCGTCTTCCTGGATTCCGAGGTCGAAAAGTATCCGGAGGTTGTCTGGCTCCACCTTCTGGGCCCGCAACAGGTTCTTGAGTGCACTGTCCATCTGCCCGGCGACACGGTCATTCGATGCGAGCTGCTCGGTGGTGGAAGACATCCCTTCCAAAGCTTCGGTATTCTGCGGATCGACCTGAAGCACCTGTTCAAAGAGGTCACGCGCCTGCTCGAAGTTTCCCTGAGCCTGCAGTTGTTGAGCAGCTGCAACCTTATCCTGCGGTTTGGATTCGGTGATGCCTTGGTTGGTGGCTGCCAAAGCCAGCAGAAATGAGATTACAAGCAGCATAGCTCCCCCGGCTGCCGATTTTAGCGGCACCTCCATCTCTGGGCAACTCGCAATGTACGACTAAGTAGAAAAGCTGAAGGCCAAGCATCGCTTGACCTTCAGCCGAGGAAACATGGCGGCCATCAGGGACGGTTAGAAATTGAACTTGGCCGTCAACTGCATGTTTCGTGGGCCATAATCTGTAGCGCCCGGAACACCGAACGGCGTTGCCCCCGTTACAGCACTCGGTGAAAGATTAGGAAGGGCGAACCGGTGACGGTTGAAAAGGTCGAACACTTCCGCCTTTAGTTGTAAGGTCTGCTTCTCAGTAATATGGAAGTCCTTCAGCAGGCTGATGTCTTCTGCCTTGTACAACGGGCCCGTGATTGCCTGAGTCACGCGCGGAATGTTGCCAAGGGAGAACGGCGCAAAGGAGCACGTGTCATTTTCGCAACCCGGAGAAAGGCCCCGGGGTTGGAGAGCGCCTTCCGCGTTCTGATCCACGAACGCGGCTTGAGCCATGCTAATGCCGGCGTCGCCGAGAACATAAGGCGGTCTATATGCCGGTTTGAACCACGACTCTCCATTGAATTGGTTCGGACGATTCTTATTGGCTTTGAATGCAGCACTCGCGTAGTCGTGGTCCGGACCTGCGGCAGGCCCTTCGGTATAAGAGATGCAGTTCTGGTAATAGGGAATGCCGCTCGCGCAACCAAATGAAATATTCTCCCCGGACTGATACCGCTGGATAGCCCCGACCTCCCAGCCTCCAACCAACAGATCGAGTGCGCGATTGTGATTCAAGAAGTGTCGCCCCTTGCCAAATGGAAACTGATACAAGTAGCTCAGCGAAAATGTCTGCGGAATATTCTGAACGCTGACTGCCTTATCTGTTTTAAGGCTCTGCGAACCTCCTTGGGCTTGTTCCAATTCATTGCCCGTCACATAGCTGAAGGGGATGGTCGAGTCGGCGTCCGTTAGTAACTTCGACCATGTGTACGACGCCTGTAAGTTGAATCCCTGGCGGAAGCGGCGTTCCAAGGAAACAACCATCGCGTTATAAGTAGAATGCCCGAGGTTCTCCAGGCAGCAATCTCCTGCGATATAGTCGTACTGTTTATAGGGACGCAACGCTTGTCCGAGGTTGCCTTCAAAGCCGGCGTAGGGAGCATTTACACCGAAATTTGAACCTCCCAGCGGAATGTATGTCTGGCCGATGTCCAGATTGTCCCCCAAGCTGAAGTACTGCGTGGAGATGTTGTTGATATTGGTTAGAAAACCGGAGTGAAGATTTTGTGAGGCTTCACCAATGTAACCAATCGTGAAGCGCAGATCCTGGGCAAGCTCATCTTGTAACTGCAAGCTCCAGTTGTTGGTCATCGAGGGCCTGCCAAAACTGGGTAAAATCAGTTCGCCACCGACAGCATTGAAAGTCCCGAGGGTACCAGTGAGCTGGGTGGGGTCCAAGTTGGATGCGAAGCTGACAGGAGTTCCATCTCCATTCTGAAACCCGGTATCAAGAAGGAACGAGTAGGTGAAGGTACCTCTCTGTGGGTTGGGTTTGATTGGGCTGCGTGTTTGCGTGTAACCGGCATCCATCGAAGCGCCAAAATCGCTGTATTGCAGCGGACCATAGATGATCGCGCCACCTCCACGAAGAACGGCTTTCCCATTTGTGCCAGGTAGCACGTAAGCAAACCCGATGCGCGGGGCGATATCTTTGAACCAGGTATTCGCCCAAGCTGAATTGCAATTGCAGTTGACACCGAAAACTAAGGCGCCTGGCAATCCTCCTGCAGCAGCATCCGGTGCAGTGAGGCTGAGATCCGAGGTGCGGTTTTCTGCCTCATGGCGAGGCACATCCACATCGTAGCGAATACCCAAATTAAGAGTGAGATTGCTGCTGACTTTAATATCGTCCTGTGCAAAGCCTGCGATGTAGTGTGAGTTCCAACGAGGATGATCATTGAATACAGTCTGGCCGGAGTCCCCAACTCGACCCATCATGTAACTGGCGAACGTGCTTCCGTCAAAGTTATATTCCCCGCCTCGGTTCGCGGCCCCACTCTGGTCGCGATAGAAGTTCAGGTAATCGGTGTTGTAATCGATTGTGGAGTATTGTTGAAAACGAATATCTGCACCGAACTTGAAGCTGTTGCGCCCCTTTACCCAGCTCACGGCATCGCTGAGGCGAATACCATTGTCAATATTCTGGCCATTTTGCTGCTGCCCCCACGAGGATACGTTGTCTCCGCCAATGAAGTTAACGATGGGAAAGAAGGGAGCAAGCAGGCCAGAGATATTGGCCGCGTTGGCTTGGGGAGAGTTGAAACCCTCACCCAGGTTGATGCTGTTGGTGCGGTTGTAACCAAGGTTCAAATGGTTCACAAGCGTAGGACCGAAGGTGTAATCCCAACCTGCGCGGGAATAATGTGTGGTGAAGGTTTGCACATAACCACTGTTATTGAAGGGCGCAGGAAAATCAGGAGCCGCGGTCAGTTTGTAGTTCTGACGTGTATTGTATGAAGCAAAGATCTTACTCTTTGCCCCGATGTTCTGGTCGATGCGGATTGAGTAGGTGGTATTGTTGTTCGGCACGGCCCCGGAGGTTGCATAGTTGTTGTAGTTCGGGAATGGCGCGTTCGGCGTGCCCGTCTGGTTCGGCAGAGGCAATCCAACAAGCAATTTTTGCGCCGCTGCACTTAACTGAGTTGACGGAATGACGTTAGTTGTTGCAAACGGGAATCGGCAGTATTGATTGTTAGCAGGAGGCGTACCCGGGTCAAGCTGGTCCGTAGTGGGATCAAATATCTCGTTGTAATAAATCTGTTGTCCATTGCACGGATTTGTAGCGAACGTGGGATTGGTCACCGGTCCGCCAAGAATATCCCTAAAATCACCCGTGCGTTCGGCTGCTGTCGGCACAGTCGATTGGATCGGATAGCTCTGATGATATTGGAACTTCTCCCACGCAAACAGGAAGAACGTGCGGTTTCTGCCGTTGTATAGCTTTGGTATCCACACTGGGCCGCTAAATACCCCACCGTAGTCGTACTTGCTGTCCTGTCCTTTGCTATAGGCGCAGTCGACCTCCGAAATACCGACGCAGTTGATGGCCTTGAATGCGTCATTGAACCACGAATTAGCGTCAAAGATCCTGTTTTTGACAATTAAGTAGCCATTGCCATGAAAGGAGCTGGTTCCACTCTTGGTAGCGAAGCTTTCGATACCAGAGGTGGTACGTCCGAACTCCGCCTGCGGAGTTGATGTGGTGACCTTGAATTCCTGAAGGGCTTCAATAGAAGGCGAGGTCTCGTCGAACGAAGAGCCGTTCTCACTGCGCTGAATGCTGGCACCGTCAAGCAGCACCTCTGCGCCATAAGCTTGGCCACCACTTAGACGAGAGAAGAAGACGCCATTGCCGCTGTTGGCCTGAGTCGCGCTACCCGGACCAGTAGTACCCGGCACGAGAAAGACGAACGTTTCCGGTGAGCGTAACCCACCCACGCCCTGAAGAAGAGACAGTGGAAGATCTTCAATCTGCTTATTCGAGATGGTGCCGCTGATATCGGAAGACTCTGTCTCAAGCCGTAGGCCGCTGGCGTCGACATTGACCACATCACTCACACCACCCGCGTTCAGCCTCACATTCAAAGCGGACGTGCTGTTGATCTGCACCTGGACACCCGAGCTGGTAGTCGTCGCAAAGCCGGGGGCAGTTACAACAACCGTGTACACACCAATCGGCAGATCGGGAAAACGATAGGAGCCGACGGAGTTGGACTTCGTCTCATTCTTGCCACCGTTTGTCTGGTTGGTCGCATCGACGACTGCGTTAGGAATCACCGCGCCAGTGCTATCAGTGACGCTACCGGCTAATGCGCCACGCGCCGATTGCGCGTTTCCCTGTACCGAAAGAGCCAGTACACCCAACCCAAGAATGACCAGTCGACAGATTCTTCCAAAACTCTTCATGCAGCGCTCCTAAAAAAGTTGCTGACGTGCA
>Ga0302309_10002977_pt1 | contig 13535 bp, 14 predicted proteins | sample III_Palsa_N1_1_FD_200453 | JGI IMG/M metagenome (GOLD analysis project Ga0302309, IMG submission 200453) | Peat permafrost microbial communities from Stordalen Mire near Abisko, Sweden - III_Palsa_N1_1 | ecosystem: Environmental > Terrestrial > Soil > Palsa > Peat permafrost | place: Sweden... | reverse complement strand
ACCTGGGACTGGATCTGCGGCAGTATTTTCCAAACCTCCGGTTTTACCCAAGGGTTGAATTTAAACAAAGCATTTTAAGCCTGGCGACCTGGGTGATCAAAGAAGCTCAGACCGTTACCCTGCAGCGGGCTAACGACCAGGTTCAAGCCTTTAAATACCTAAGCGAGTCTTTGCGTTTTCCCCGGTATTTTTCATTGGCAGAAGGCGATCAGGAATTGGTATTCGACGGGCAAAATGCCAGAGATATCGTATTTTTCTGTCAGTGTACCCGGCAAAAAAAGGAACTTGTCATCAAAGAGTTTTTTAAGCAACCCGATGTCCGGCAATATAATGCTTATCTGCTACCTGCCGAATCGCTTGAACTGCCGAAAATCACCAATCACCAAACTACCAAGACTAAAGCTAAACGGAAATACATCCCCGGTTCAGAATGGCTTTACCTGAAGATATACACCCCGAAGATCGGGATCAACCGGCTGCTGTTACAGTTACAGCCATTGCTCAGCAAACGTTATGGTGTGCACCGGATCGGTCAATGGTTCTTCATCCGTTATGACGACCATGCACCTCATATCCGGCTGCGGTTACAAATCAACCCGGAAGCGATCAGCGAGGTATTGCTGGCTTTTAAGAGCAAACTGGAGGACCGCATACAGCAGCATGTGATCCGTGAGTTCCAGATCGATGTCTATACACGTGAACTGGAACGCTACGCGGTGGGCGGTATCGAGAACACGGAGCGGTTCTTTTGGGCGAGCAGCGAGTTGGTGCTGCATTTTTTAAAGCAGGTTAAAAATAATACAAGCGTCAGCGCCCACGTATTCGCATTGTACTCCACTTATACCATGATCAATGAATTTATTAAGGAAGACATTTATGAACAATTGCTGTTTACCTTAAATAGCTTCCAGCAGTTCCTGCCGGAATTTACAGACAACCCTATCAAGGTAGAACTCGACAAAAAATACCGTGAACTAAGCCCGGAAATTACGGATGTCTTCCGGCAACCTGACCCGGCTTTGTTTAGTGGCTCCGTTAGATACGGTGCCGCCTTTACAAGCAGTTTACAGGCCATCCATCAAAAATCAAACGAAGAGAGTGCAGATCAGGATTACCTGCGGAGCATTATCCATATGCACCTGAACCGTATTTTTACGGACGAGGCCCGCAAACAGGAAATGATCAGCTATTATCTTTTGTACAAATATCTGTTGTCCGTCAAGGGCCGGAACAAGAAAAATCCCCTGTCAAATAACTAACGATCTGTTCGTATCAGGTGTTCATCCATCAGGTCCAGGAATCGCTGCTTATAATAGTCGCCCATGGTAATCGCATCCCCATTTTGCATGCGTACCTGGCTACGTTCAATGACTTTCACATAATTTACATTGATCAAAAATGACCGGTGGATACGGGCGAACAAAGGCTTGGGGAGATAACCTTCGATATCTTTCATGGTCAGGTAGGTGACGTGTTTGCCCTCAGTGGTATGGATCTGGATATAATTAACGGCACCTTCGATATAGATCACCTCATCAAATTTGATCTTGACCATCCGGCCTTTTACTTCGCTTTTAATATTAAAAAAATCCTCGCGTATCGGATAGTCATATTTGGCGACCAGTTTCTTTTTCCGTTTAGCGTGCTGGATACACTTGGCAAACCGTTCATAGGTGATCGGTTTCAGTAAGAAATCGAAAGCCTCCTTCTCAAAAGCTTCCAGGGCGTATTGCGGAAATGCGGTGGTGAAAACAACGGTAGTATAGAGGTTGACCATACCGGCCAGGTCCATTCCCGAAAGCAGGCGCATATCCACGTCCACAAATGTAATATCGGGCGCGTTCGCGCTGGTGAGCGCATCTAACGCTACAACCGGGTCAGTGGAAGAACCGATCAGTTCCAAACCGGGTGTTCGTTCAATATACTCTTTTAGCAGCGCAATCGCTCCGGCCTCGTCGTCTACGACATAGCAACTTAATGTATTCATAGGTCTATCGTTAGGTTGATGGTAAATAATTCTTCTTCTTCACGGATCAGCAGGCTGTACCGATCATGGTAATAATTCTGGAGCCGCTTTTCAATGTTCTTTAGTCCCAAGCCATTTTTCGGATAAAGATTGGTGTTTCGTTTTTTATTGGAGGTTTCAAAAAAAAGCCGGTTGCCCTCCAGCGCCAGAGCTATATTAGCTGTATGCTTTTTATCACCCAGGTCGCCATGTTTCATCATGTTTTCGACGAGCGTGATGAGCACCAGCGGAATGATTTGCACAGTCGAGAGTTTCCCCGTCTTTTTAAAGCGCAGGTAGAACTGATCATGAAAACGCATCCGGCAGAGTTCAACGAGATTTTGCAGTTGTGCTACTTCCTGACTCAACATAACCGTTCTGGTATCGTCGGCGCTGACCAGCGAATAGCGCATCAGGTCGGACAGGCGTGACACACTATCCCCAGCCTCAACAGATTCTTTATATACCTGGTTATGTATAAAATTCAGGGAGTTGAAGAGTAGATGTGGGCTAATCTGGTTCTGCAGATAGGCATTTTCTACTGATATATATTTATTCTCCAATTCAAGAGTTTTCGCAACACCTTTTAAGTGTTCTTTTTCCATCTGATGATTACGGTCTTTAAAACGAATCATGTATCCCATGGACCAATACGCAATACTAAACCCGATAAAATATATACCTCTCCATGCATTTATTAATAAATATTTCTCGTCTTCTCTAACCTGCATTAGGAGCGATTCAGTTGATGGCGCTATGATATAATCTAAAATGAATTTGAAGGCGAGATACCCAATAAGCTCTAACAATATGAGGGATATTGAAATTAAATATGGTTTGGTCGTTTTGAAGAATGCAAAATCAAGAATTACATCAGCATTGAAATAGAAAAGGCCAATGTTTAAAACATAAAAAATGAGAACGTGAAAAATACTAGCGGTGAGCCCAACTGCGAATGTAACGTAGGTAACCTCGTAGGCTATAAATAATATCCAAACGAGTACATGTCTTAAAACAATAGATTTTCTTTTCAAAATTGTGCTTAGTGAATGTCAACTTAAATTCATTAATTTCTTTCTACATATACCAAATCAGCCTCTGCGTAACAAAGTTTAGTGCTTATCCATAGCGAAATAGTTTTGAGCAAAAACATACGCCATGAAAACATTGAAATCAAAAAAGCTGAATAAATCAATAGAGACCATTTGCGACTATAATTCGATTTATCCAAAGAACAATTTCGGGGAAACTGAACCGCCAACTGGAACTGATCCAACAAATACAACAATAACAGTACTAACAACTGTTAATACGCACCTGGCAGGACAAAAGTTAACTGCATAGAAAATAAACTATCGTAAACGTCCGCAAAAGCGCATTTAAACCCCTTATAACCCACAATTTCATATTAACTATATGTTAAACAAGTTGTTTGAATTTTGCTTAGATCCGAATTATATGAACTTGAAAAATCAGTCGGTGCGATTATTAATGAAAATCGCACCGTCAATCCTGACGGCTATCAAAAACAGATAGCTGACCAGGTAACTCATGTCGAAACTCTGTGTTCAGGTCTGAAAAGAAAATGGACACATGAGTTCATGAGCAATGTAAAGGAGCAAGTCATCAAGCGTTACGTGCAATTCCACCAGGCCGGTATCGTCCAGCTTTCCGATGAGGTGAGCCGGGTCGTACCGGCCTTAAATATCTCCGACGAAATTCGCGTTTTCGAATTAGAAAGTTACCGGCAGGTGAATGCCGCTTTGGAAAACGTACTGGAATTTCTCCACCGCCAATTTTATAAATACTTTGATATTGACCATCAGGCGACTGCTTATCATTGCCGGCTTTTAGGTTCAAAGATAGCGGCATTCGAACCAGAGTTTAAGGTCAGCACAAATTCACAGGTTGATGATTCTTTGATAGCAGCTATGCTGACCTCTGTTAGTGAGATTGTTGCAGAAGGAATGATTTCGGGTATTTCTTACCGGCAAGCTGATCAATGCCTGAATTTCGTACGGATGACTCATCATCTTTTGTCGTTAAGCACCAAAACTACCACTGAAAGTCTGGCACATGCGCTTTACCAACAAAATATGAACTCCCTGCATTTTTTTGAATGGTATAAAGGGTACTTTTTATCCCGACTTAACACGCTGGCCAGCCAAAAGGCAAAGCACGATTTTATCAGCGCCCAAATCAAAACCTTCGCCGGTATTTTTGTTAGCCCGGAAAAAGCACTGCAACCCGAACTTCCAGGTACCGATGCCTATATTATTTCCTGGCTTCAGGAACTAACAGGCGCAAGCCCGGAAACCAAGAGCAATAAACCATCGGTCCAATTCCCGCTGAATCTATCAGTACCGCAATTCGCTTTGTTTATCCGGATATTTTATAAGACGGGGTGTTTTCCGGTAGAAAATGTCGCGATGATCACCCGCTTCTTTACCGAACACTTCACGACAAAAAAGCAGCCGCATATTTCTCATAAAAGTTTCGGACGTGCATTTTACAGCCTCGATCAATCGGCGGCAGCAGTTGTGCGGGACTTTCTTCAAAAAATGCTCAACTACTTAAATAAAACCTATTTCCCTTAAAAAAGAACAGCTATGGAAAAATGATACACACAAGGCTTTGTTTGCGACACCTGTTTCGGCTAACGGGTGGCAAAGCCGATAACTAAAAAGCTAATAAGATGATAACTAAATTTAGTGACCGGCTATATGCAGACTTAAACAAGGATCTTAACGCGTTGGTGCTTGAAGAGGACCAATTGATCAAAAGACTGGAGCGATCCATTCATGTCTGCCTGAAATACCTCCGTAAATTAAAAGACTATTGTAAACTAAACGACCCCGGCACGCCTGCTGAAGAGATCGTTTTTTTCAAGCACATCAAACCCAAATTCAAATCCCAGCTGATCTTTTTTCAATCCCTGTTAAATATTGAAATCAGGAAACCTATCGGTGACGGGAAGGTTGTGTCAGATTATTTTGCCAATGAGATCAAGATCCTTTATCATTTTTTTGAAAGCAACCTTTCATTTTACCAGTATGTAAGAACGCAGGCCACTTACCTGGACGAATACTATTTTGTTCGTGGTAATTATGATGTACACCTCGACCCGGACCAGTGCATGATCGATTTCGATCCCACGTTCAGCACTACCCACGACCACAAACTGGCGCAGGTACTCGCAAGCGAACTGATGCAGGAACACCTGGAGCAAGCCATCCAAAGGATCAGCCAAAAGGACGCCATCATGCAAATCGACTCCGAGTTCAGGGATTTTGACTGGAAGCAAACCAAGTGCGCGCTGATCGAACTTATTTACAGCTGGCATGCCACAGAGGCTTTTGGCAAAAAGAATCTGAAAAGTATCGTGAAGTTCATCGAAAAATCATTTAACATTTCCCTGGGAAATTTTTACGATACCTATGACTGGCTCTGTGGGAGGCCCAGCCCAACGGTCTATATCGATGAAATGAAGGAAGCATTCCTGCTTCGAATACAGAAAAAATTAAGATAAATACGATCAAAGAGCGGCTAATCGCCGCTCTTTTTTTCATAAAAATGAAAATAGTTATACTCCGAGTCGGATAAACTCGGAGTATTTGGGGCAGGCCTTTCCGGAATTTTGTCCTGTCGGCAGCAATGGAGCTGCGATCCAAACTAATAGTTATGCTTCACCAAATTTCCTGGTTTACCTACGTGGTCAGCATTTTTTCTTTAGTCATTCTTTATTACGGTTTTGTCGGTGCGACCTTTTACCGGGTTGAGATCCAGACAACTTATTACAAACTGACCGGCCGACAACCGGCACTAGTCACTTCCGGCAAGGGCGACCTGCAAATCCCGGACTATGATATTATGGGCAAGGCGCAGCCGGAAGATGTAGCTTTTGTCAATGCTGAAGAACTTTCTTTCGGCCCTGCGGATATCCCCGATGAACCTCAAACCGACCTGGCGGTGAAACCGACAATAACGGATAGCCGCCTGATCGTCGAATTCTCTGAAATGGTCTCGGAAGTAAAAACGCTGATCCGGGTCATTAATGAATCCAGCGAAAGCAAAGAGAATTTCGAGATGCTTTTCCGGCTGATCACGCAAAAATACACTGTACTGGCCGGAACCGCCTACCAGCAGCAGATCAACGAATTCCTATTGACAGAAGGCGCACCGCAATTTCCCTTTCCCCTGACAGCTACCGATATCGAAAACTACTGGATAATCGAATATTAAAAACATACGAATATGAAAACGAGCCTTTTAAAATACAGCAAGCGCTGCCTTGGCGCAGCGATCAAAGTGATAGTCTCTATTGTGTCACTGCTCATGCTTGGCCTGCAGGCTGCTATGGCACAGGATGGGAATGCCGGGATCAACCAGGCGACCACGCAAGTCAAAAGTTATTTTGATACCGGAACCAATTTGATGTATGCCATAGGAGCCATTGTGGGTCTGGTTGGTGCGATCAAGGTCTTTAAGAAATGGAACGACGGGGAGCATGATACCGGCAAAGTGGCGTCCAGTTGGTTCGGCAGCTGCATCTTTCTCGTGGTGGTTGCTACGGTATTGAAATCATTTTTCGGAGTTTAAATCACAGCACCATGAGAAACTCAAAAAACATGGCAAGGAAACTGCCCGAATATACCATCGCCGGAACGCGCTTCACTGTAGACGGTCGCATCTATGAATTCCGCGAAACAGCAGCGCCGTGGAATCAAATCTCTATGGATCATTTTGGGGAGAATGATCCGACGCATATCCTGTTCGACAAGCAAACCAATAATATTTACAACGAATCAGCAAATGCAGCAAACAGCCGGGACCATGTTGAACTGGTCGTCATTCCTCCGTTGATGGAACTGGACCCGGTAGGCCTTGCAAGGCGTTATAACGTACCTGATGATACCTACATCCCCAAACATAAAAGGAAACAGGTATTAGCTGAACAGCTAATCGGCCTGCAACAAAACGTACGGAAGCGTCCAAAAGGAAAGGGGATCAAGTAATGCCGGTATACCAGATCAATAAGGGCATTAATAAGCCTATCGAATTCAAGGGACTCAAAGCCCAGTACATCGGCTATCTGGCCGGGGGGCTCGTCACCCTGCTTATTTTATTCGCAGTGATGTACATCCTTGGCTTGCCGGTGTACGCATGCATCGCTATCATCTCTGCGTTAGGCGGCGGACTATTTTACCAGGTATTTAAGTACAGCCATACCTACGGACAATACGGTTTAATGAAACGTACGGCGAAACGCTACCTGCCCGGCTACCTGAAATTCAACTCACGCAAAATATTTACCCGATTAAATAAATAATCATGGCAGCATTCACCAAGGCGGAACAGATTTTCCCGATCTATAAAGTAGAGCATGATTGCATGGTATCTGTACAGGGTGACCTCACTATAGCGTACCAGGTATCTTTGCCCGAGATATTTACCTTATCGGATGAGGATTATGAAACCTATCACCAATCCTGGATCAGGTCGGTCAAGGTATTACCGAAACACAGTATCGTTCACAAGCAGGATATCTTTATCCGGAATGGCTATGGCGGTGCACAGGGCGTTCCTGCCAATTTTCTAACCACCGCCGCCGACCGTCATTTTAAGGGCAGGCCATTTCTGGACCATACCTGCTATTTGATGCTGACCAAAAAGGCGGATGACCGAAAACAGGCCAACAGCGGCTTTTCGGGTATCATGCGAAAAAGCATTACCCCAAAACAAACGACCGATGAACGGGCCTTGCCGGAATTCCTGGAAAAAGCCGGACAGTTTGAGCGCATTCTATGTGACAGCGGGTTTATCAAACTCAAAAGACTAACCAATGATGAATTAACCGGGACGAGCACGAAAGCAGGCCTGTTAGAGCAATACTGCTTTTTACAAAAAGCCAATGAACTGCCGATGTTGAGGGATATCCACCTGAAAGACCGGATACAGATCGGCGAACAGCATGCCCAGCTTTTTACCTTAGCGGATGCCGAGGATCTGCCGGCATTATGCGGCAGCCGGATGACCTATGATAAATACAGTACAGATAAGACCAAATTTCCGGTTGGCTTTGCCGCACAACTAAACCTGTTGCTGGACTGTAATCATATCTATAACCAGTATTTTTTTATCGGTGATACCGAAAAAACACTTAAACAGCTGGAAGCAAAAAAGCTGCGGCTGCAATCGCTTTCCGCTTACAGCCGGGAGAATACTATCGGCAGGGATGCCACCAATGATTTTCTGAATGAGGCCATCAGTCAGCAGCGCCTGCCGGTTAAAGCACACTTTAATGTACTGGCGTGGACGGATAACCGCGAGAAGTTACAGGATATTAAGAACCTGGTGGGTTCTGCCATGGCACAGATTGGTGCCAGCAGCAAACAGGAGTCTGACGGAGCCGCTCAAGTCTGGTGGGCCGGCATTCCCGGCAATGCGGCAGACTTTCCGGTAAATGATACGTTTGATACATTTTTGGAACAAGCCACTTGCTTTCTGAACCTGGAGAGTAATTACCGGAGCGACCCGCCCGCCGAGGGCATCCGTTTCTGCGACCGGCTGACCGGTAAGCCGGTCTTTGTCGACCTGTTCGATGCGCCGCGCAATAAGGGTATTACTTCGAATATGGGTATGCTGGTTTGCGGCACTTCAGGCGGCGGTAAGTCCATGACGGTTAACCACATTCTGCGCACCCTGTATGATCAGGGCGCGCATTGTGTTACCGTAGATATCGGCGGAAGTTACAAAGGGCTTTGTGAATTGGTAGGCGGGTACTATTTCACCTATGAAGAAAACAATCCGATCAGGTTCAATCCCTTTTTTCTTCCGGAAGGCCAGGCGCTGGACACGGAGAAAAAGGAAAGCCTGAAGGCCTTACTCGTTACACTATGGAAACAGGAAAATGAAAGCTTTATGCGTAGTGAATACGTCGCCCTTTCCAATGCACTGCAAGGGTATTACGAACACCTTGAAAAAAATGAAAGTATTTTCCCCGGTTTCAACTCGTTTTTTGATTACCTGCAAAGCCATTACGTGCAGATCCTAAAAGATCAGCGGGTGAAGGATAAAGACTTTGACATCGACAACTTTCTTTACGTCTTAAGGCCGTACTATAAAGGCGGCGAATTCGATTATCTGCTTAATGCTACCGAAAACCTGAACCTGCTGGACCAGCGGTTCGTCGTAATAGAGCTGGATTCTATCAAGGACCATCCCATTTTGTTTCCGGTCGTTACCCTGATCATTATGGAAATGTTCCTCTCGAAAATGCGCAAGCTGAAAGGGATCAGGAAAGTATTGACCATTGACGAGGCGTGGAAGGCTATCGCCAATTCCGGGATGGCGGGCTTTATTCAATATGCATTTAAAACCATGCGTAAATTCAACGGCGTGCCAAACGTGGTTACACAGGAACTCGACGACCTGATCAGCTCGCCGATCATCAAGGATGCCATCATCAATAACGCCGATATCAAGATCCTGATGGATATGCGCAAGTTCATGAACAAGTTCGATAAGCTGCAGGATACCCTCGGTATGTCCGATAAAGGCAAACAACAGGTACTGTCCGTCAACAAGGATAACCGGGAGATCTATATCGATTTGGGCGGGCAGGTGATGAAAGTATACAAAAACGAATTATCGCCGGAGGAATACTACGCTTATACCACAGAAGGAAGGGAGCGCGTCAAGGTGCAGGAATACGCCGGTATCCATGGCAGCATCGAAAAAGGCATCGCCGCGCTGGTCAGCGAACGAAAAAACTAATAAACTAAAATCAATTGCATATGAAAACTATCCAGATTTTAATCATCATCGGTCTCGCGGTCATCCTTACTGCCTGCCACCAGTCAGATAAATCCATTGCAGGGGTCTATGTGATGAATTTTAAAAATGAGTACAGCGTTGCTCATGATACGCTGGTCATTCAGTCCTACAGCCTTTCGGTAGGAACCTACCAGGTTGAACGAAGGGATGGCTACCAACGTATCCGGGAAGGTAAGATATTGCCCAAAGCATACCGGCAGGAGCGCTGGATGGCCACCTTTGACCGGGCCAGGCAAATACTCAGTGAAAGTGCCTACGGACGGCAAATCTATATCAGGGATGATGGGCGAACCCTGTCCTATGGAGGGAGTTACCAAAAGGTCAACTAAGTAACAGTAAAAATCAATTATTCAAATTGACTTCCGCTTTTTGCGGGAGAAGGGAGGTTATTATGAAAATTTTAAAGATCACACTACCGGTAAGCCTGGTCATTGTATTGGTTTCCTTTAATGCAGAAAAAGCGAATGCGCAGTTCGTCGTTGGCGAGGTGATCAAGCTTACCGTAACCAAGGTCATTAAAGCGATCGACCTGAAAGTACAGCGGATGCAAAACCAAACGATATGGCTGCAGAACGCCCAAAAAGCTTTGGAAAATCAGTTGTCGAAACTCCGGCTGGCCGAGATCTCCGGCTGGACGAGCCAGCAGCAGCAATTGTACAGTGGTTATTATGACGAACTCTGGAAGATCAAATCGATCATCACCTATTATCAAAGGATCAAGGACCTGACGGTAAAACAGGTAGCCCTGGTAACCGAATACAACCAGGCCTGGGCCATGCTTAAACAGGATAAACATTTCAGTGCCGCAGAACTGTTGGAAATGGAGCGCACCTACACGGGCATACTGGAAGCCAGCGTACAAAACCTGGATCAGATCATGCTCATCGTCAACAGCAATAAAACACAGATGACTGACGAGCAGCGCCTGGAATTGATCAATCACGCAGGCGATCATCTGGACGACAATTACAGCGACCTGCGCCGGTTCAATACCCAAAATGAAATGCTCAGCCTGCAGCGTAGTAAGGATCTGGGCGATACACAAACAACCAAAGCGCTTTATGGAATCAATTGACCAACTCCACGCTCAGACCGCCGAAATCCGGCGGAGAGCCAAGTATTTACTGGCGTTCACACTTTTTACGGCCATCAGTACCGGAATGGCCACAAAAGTTCATGCCCAAACCTTCGCGGAATGGTTTGAACAAAATAAAACGCAAAAGAGCTATTTGCTACAACAGATAGCAGCGCTGCAAGTCTTTTCGGGGTATTTGAAGCAGGGATACCAGGTAGCGACAAACGGGATGTCGAGTATTTCAGGTTCTCTGAAAAAAGAGAATGACTTGCATTCGACCTATTATGGCCGGATGAAAACCGTTGACCCGGTGGTCAAAAACAACGCGATGGTTAAAGATATCACGACCTGGCAGCAGGATATTTTAAAACGTATGCAGGATATCACCCTAATCAGCGGGCTGACTACCGATGAGAAAAATTACCTGGCCAATGTAAAAGCAGCGGTTTTAAAGGACTGCGACCAGCAGTTGAATGCACTTCAGAATGTGATCACCGACGGTAAAATGGAAATGAGCGACGCGGAACGGATCGCCCTCCTGAAAAAGATCCATACGGCGATGATGGACAATTACCGCTTCGCCTCAGGATTCATGGCGCAGGCTAAAATATATGCTGCGCAAAAACAGCAGGGACAAAGCGAAGCCATAGTGGAAAAACAGCTCAATGGTGTCAATTAATCAATAAGCACATGAAAAACAGTTGGAAAATCGGAATCCTATTTAGCCTGTCGGCACTATGCGCTCTCAAGGCGTCTCCCTGTCACGCGCAGGTACAGGAAATGCAGCAGCTGATCCTGGACATTGAAAAACTGACCCAAATGAAAGGTATTCTTTCGGATATGAAAACCGGGTACCAGATCTACCAGCAAGGCTACGGTACGATCTCTAACTTATCCAAAGGTAATTTTGACCTGCATAATGTTTTTATCACCGGCCTGCTATCAGTCAGCCCCGCGGTTAAAAATTATGGCCGGATCGCCGAGATTTTGGCCAATGAAGCCAGCCTGATCAGTGAGTATAAACGGGAAAGCAGTTTGTTTCAGCAAAGCGGGAGTTTCAGCGTTTCAGAGCTCAGCTATATCAGTGATGTTTATACCCGGCTGGTATCCGAAACTTTAGATAATGTCGAGGAACTGACCAACATCATTACGGCCAACAAACTGCGGATGTCCGATGCGGAGCGGCTCAAAGCGATCGACCGTCTTTATGCCACCAGTTCCGACAAACTCCAGTTTCTGCGATCCTTTAACAACCAGGGCGTAGCGTTGTCGCTGCAGCGCAGCAAGGACGCCGCCGACACCCAAACGCTGAAGCAGCTTTATGGTATAAATTAAACCGAAACTCATGAAAAAGAAAATGATCATAACCGCAATGATGGCGGTGACAGGGCTATTTTTTCCTTTATTTTCCCGTGCTGACGGGCTGGCAACTGACATCCAGGGCCTTCAGGGCACCCTGAACGGCGTCTACAATGATATGCTCCCGATGTGCAGCCAGTTGATCGGCGTCGGGCAGGCCATAGCGGGCTTCGGCGCGCTCTGGTATATCGCTGCCCGGGTCTGGCGGCAGATCGCCAGTGCCGAAGCCATCGATTTTTACCCGCTCCTCCGGCCTTTCGCGCTGGGCATGGCCATTCTCTTGTTCCCGACAGTCATTGCCGTGATCAACGGCATCATGTCTCCAACGGTTAGCGCTACCGGGAATATGGTGCAAAACTCGGATGCAGCTATCGCGCAGCTATTGCAAGCCAAGGAAGCGGCTGTAGAAAAAACAGATACCTGGCAAATGTACCAGGGAGCGGATGGCGATGGCGACCGCGAAAAATGGTATAAATATACCCATCCCGACGACCCTACAGGTTCCAACGAAGGGATGCTGGCCAGCGTAGGAAATGATATGAAATTTGCGATGGCGAAAGCCTCGTATAGTTTCCGGAACTCGGTAAAACAATGGATGTCCGAGGTATTGCAGGTATGCTACGAGGCAGCGGCATTATGTATCAATACGATCCGAACTTTCTACCTGATCGTGCTGGCCATACTCGGGCCTATTGTTTTGGGACTTGCAGTTTTTGACGGATTTCAGCATACGCTGACCACCTGGCTGGCCAAATACATCAATGTATTTCTATGGCTCCCGGTTGCCAATATCTTCGGGGCGATCATCGGCAAGGTACAGGAGAACATGCTGAAACTGGACATTTCCCAGGTGCAAAATACCGGCGATACGTTTTTCAGTTCCACGGACACCGCCTACCTCATCTTCCTGATCATCGGCATCATCGGCTATTTCACCGTACCCAGTGTCGCCAACTATATCGTCCATGCCGGTGGCGGAAATGGCTTACTCCAAAAGGTTAATACCATGGTCAGCCATACCTCGAATTCCACTATGCAGGCTGGTTCAGCAGCTGGCGCAAGGTTCGAACAAGGCGCTCAGAATTTAAAAAATGCACCCGCCGATTTCATGAAAGGCTACAATGGTACGGGAGAAGGAAAATCCAACTACCAGGAACGAAAACTATCCGGCAAATCATAATCATTCACCCTTAAAAATTACCATCATGTTTACACATCTCAAAAATATCGATACTGCTTTTAAGCACATCAAGCAATTCA
>Ga0302309_10002976_pt1 | contig 13535 bp, 5 predicted proteins | sample III_Palsa_N1_1_FD_200453 | JGI IMG/M metagenome (GOLD analysis project Ga0302309, IMG submission 200453) | Peat permafrost microbial communities from Stordalen Mire near Abisko, Sweden - III_Palsa_N1_1 | ecosystem: Environmental > Terrestrial > Soil > Palsa > Peat permafrost | place: Sweden... | reverse complement strand
TCTTTTTTTATTAAAAAAACTGTTAAAAAATAACATTTGATAATTAATAGAGTTGCCCCAATAAGCCCAAGTGTGAGCTCCCGGCCGCACAATGAAGTCATGAGGGATGTTACGCTCTAAGAGCTTTTTGTGAAGGTTTTTGTTTACTGTATAAAAAAAATCACTTGCTCCGCAGTCAAAAATTATAGCCAACGAATCAGGCCTTAGCAAATAGGTAAGATTAATTACGCTATTGGCGTTCCATCTTTCAGGGAATTCGCTGTATTTGCCCAATCTTTTAGCAATGTCCCAGCTATCCGGAAAAGGCCTAAGATCAACGCCACCACTCATACTTCCACAGGCCCCGAAAATATCCTGATGCCTGAATGCCAGAAATAATGCGCCATGCCCGCCCATGCTCAATCCGGTAATTGCTCTTTCTGAGCGATCCCTGATCGTTGCATAATGTGAGTCGATGTAATCTACTAATTCACTTGTTATATATGTTTCATATTTATAAGCCGGATCAACAGGGCTGTCAAAATACCAGCTTGTACTGTTTCCATCAGGGCACACTATGATGATATCATAGCGGTCCGCTAACTTTTGGATCGTATGCTTATCAGGCACATTAGTTACCCAGTCGGAATACTTCCCGCCAGCACCATGCAGCAGATAAACTGTTGGGAGCCTTTTATTTTTTGTGTAGTCATCAGGTTTAACAACAACTGCCTTGATGCTTTTATGCATAGCATTACTAAACGTTAATACTGTATCTACAGTAGCAGCCTTTGTGTTTAGTCCAATAAATACAAAAAATATAAAAATCAATCTTCTCATGTTAGTTCTGTTTAGAAATTAGTTGATGAGTTGTAAAGTGATTTTATGAGCCAATGGCTTGTTTACCGCATATATTTCATTCACCAAAGCATCTTGTTCTTTTTGCCAGGCATCACGTACTGATTTAAACTGGGCTCTTGTGTAGTTATCTCTGTTGGCGTTGATAAAAATGTTGATTTTGGAATATTTATTAATCGTATCCATAGCAGCTTTGTTATCTGCATATAGCAATCCTTTATCTTTTAGAAGATCAAATTGAAGGTATCCATACATCCTTAATCTACGCTCAATGTCCCAGCGTTCCTCATTCATTTCTCTGATAGCTATCGCCTGCTGATATTCGGGTGTATAAGGCTGCTCTGCTAAATTTATGCCTTCACTCAAATCATGTGATGTCCATTTACCTACTTCTTGCCCATCCATCATTAATTTATAATTTCCTTCTTTCAATCCTTTAACTGTCAGCATTTCTTGGTTAAATTCTTTGTTGAACGGAATATATTTTAAAACGTCAGCCTGCTTCATATGATTTCCCCATCCGCGGGAAGTTGTGTCCAATGGATATGGAAGCGAATTAGCTAAATAACTAAAAGAAAGGTTGTCATCACTGCCAACAACATTTGAAATGGTACAATTAACTGATTTAGTAACCTTTTTACTTTTTGCATTCACGCTAAAATCAGCCACCGGTAAATTTTCAAGCCCCTGTGTTTTTAAAAACAAATAAGCCATTACCATATGCCCATCATTATCCGGGTGGATACGATCATTAGGCGTTAAACTAAATAAGCTATCTGTTTCCTGGCCATGTTTATTAATAGCCAGCATAGGATGATCAAAATCCACAATACCCCAACCATTTTTCTTTGCAGTTTCCGCCTGGAAGTTTATCAACTTCTCGAAAGCTTCACTTTTATGCGGGTATAGGCGGTTTTTATTACTCTTGGTAGTTTCATCATACGGAGATCCTAGTATGAATATCTTTCTAACTTCAGGGTGTGCTTTCAGCTTCCTATCCATTACAGCGTATCTTGCTTCCGCAGTGTCAACAGCTCTTTGGCCTATTGCAAGCGCATCTGGCTTGTACCATTCAAAATACCCGGTATCATTCATTCCCCAGGTAAGTGTCATAACGGTTGGCTTTTTTGTCAGCACTTCATATTCAAACCTGTCGCTCATCTGTTTGATGTTATCCCCCCCAATACCCACGTTAAAACAAGTAATGCGTGCATTAGGGAAATGGAGCATATAATATAGCCAGATGTAAGAATGGTAATGGCCGCCGTCGGTTATACTATTGCCTAAAAATGCCACCCTGTCACCAGCATGAAACGGCTGAATAGTTTGCGCCTTTGATATTGTATTTATACCCAGTAAAAAGGTGAATGCAAAAAATAATCTTTTCAATTTCATTTTATATTCTGTTTTTATAGTTCTTTTATTACTTATACTAATCATCATATGCTCGAAACTTAACATTGAAATATTTTCCTCATTCCGACTCAATTTATACCCCAGTTTTTATTCGCTTTAGGCCCCATAGTCAACTCCAACTTTCCTCCTGCGGTAATGTCTTTGTAATCGATATAACAATGATCATATGCCATCCCATTCAACTTAGCGCTTTGTATGTAGATATTTTTGTCAGAATTATTATGGGCGATGATGATGAATTGTTTTCCTTTTGCATACCTAGGATCCAATTTAAAAGTGATGCTGTTAAATACCGGGCTACTTATTTCCTGGCGTGTATCTCCGGGGCAAACCGGATGAATTCCACTGGCTGCCAAAACGTACCATGCTGACATCTGCCCCACATCTTCATTACCGCACAAGCCTTCTACACCATTATGGTAAGCACGCCTGCAAATAGCACGTGTCCATTTTTGTGTAAGCCATGGAGCCCCCATCCTATTGAATAAAAATGCAGCATGGTGAACCGGCTCATTGGAATGATTATAATAGTCGTTCCACATCATGTTTTCCGGCGTTTTATCGAAGAGGTTTTCAAGATCAGCGATTGCTTTTTTGTTCCCTCCCATAAGTGCAACCATTCCGGGAACATCCTGAGGTACAAACCATCCCTGCTGATAGAGATTGCTTTCGATACAACCGTACCATGGCTTTATTCTGCCTGAGTCTGGCCATGGTAACCAGTTGCCATCTTTATCCTTTGGCCTGAACCATCCTTTTTCAGAATCAAAAATATTTTTGTAGTCCTCACCTCGCGCTGCATATTTAACTACATCTTCATTTTTATGCAATGCTTTTGCCAGCGTGGATACGCACCAATCGGCATAAGCATACTCCAATGTGTAGGATACGCTTAACGGCTCTGGCGTGTAACCCAATTTACCATTACCGAATTTCTCAACAGAATTAACCGATAAGTCATAGGCCTTTGATACGTCGTAATTTCTGATCCCTTTTTGATAAGCATCAGCAATAACAGATACGGCAGGATTACCGATCATACATCCGCTGTATGAGTTAAGCATTTCCCAACGCTCTAAATAATTTTTATTTTTTTCTGCAGCAAGCGTTACTAATGAATTGATCAGATCATTCACCAATGACGGATTAACTATAGTTTGTAAAGGCATTTGACTCCTGAAAACATCCCAACCGCTAAAAATGGTGCGTTTGGTGAAGTTTTTAGATTGATGAACTTTCCCATCTCCGCCCGGATAATTCCCGTCAACGTCCTGCATCATCCTCGGATCGATCATGGTATGATACATTGCTGTATAGAATACAGTCTTTTGTTCTTTGGTGCCACCAGTAATTTTAACCTTATCCAAAGCTGCATTCCATAATTTCTTTGCTGATGCATGCGTTCCGTCAAAATCCCAACCTTTAATTTCAGTATGCAGGTTATTTTTGGCTCCCTGCATACTAACAAAAGAAATACCTGCTTTTAATAATACCTGTTCTCCGCGTTTCGTATCAAACTCAGTATAGAATCCCAGATGTTTTCCTTCCTTTTCGCTTATGCCTTTAAGTATGTCAGCATGAGCAATCTGTTGCTGGTATTTATCACTTTCTACATCTTCTCGTTTGCGGCTCCAGCTATCCGGAATATCAGCGCTCCAAACCCCGTAATTCTTTAGTGGCTTGCTAAACTCTGCATAAAAATATACGGTGTAGTCTGCATGGCCGTCACCATCTCCCCAGCCACCGCCATCTGGTGTACATTTCATCCATCCTTCAATAGCATGATTGTTAACCACTTTAACATATTGAGTAGTTGATGTACCACCCACCCTGCGGGCAAGGTCAATTTGTATACGCGACGTTTTATTCGCTGGAAAAGTAAACCTTAAAATGCCACTATGTGGCGCAGCCGTTGCTTCGGTATTGATGCCATAATCAGTAAGATAGGCGCTATAATAACCGGCTGAGGCTTTTTCGCTGTTTTTTAAATAATGAGATCTATAACCCGTTTTATTCTTATCATCCACCTTGCCCGAACTGGTATGTAATTTGCCAGTTGTTGGCATCACCATGAAATTCCCTAGGTCTCCGTACCATCCAACCCCACTCATCTGTGTAAAGGCAAACCCTTCTATGCTAGTGTGTTCATAGCTGTAACCGGATCCATTATCTCCGCCAGTAATAGTGTTAGGACTAAGTTGAACCATTCCATAGGGTGTCGCAGCACCGGGAAAAGTTTTGCCAAGGCCATGATAAATACCGGCATCAGCAGCGCTGGTACTCGCCCCTATAAAAGGATTGATATAGTCAGCAGGAGTTTGTTGCTGTGCATTTGCAGTAGCTATCAGTAAAAAATACAGGGTAATAAAGGATAAATATTTTTTTATCATTGTTAACTGGAAAACAGGATAAAGCCTTTGGCTTATTGAACTAATTGGTTATAAGCCTCAATATTAATATATAAAAACCGGTTTAGCAAATTATTTTTCAACTATAGAATAATTATTCAATTTGCTTTAACAGCATACAATTTGATAGTGTTTAATCCAAACCGTGGCATAGAAAGCAAGAAAGTGGTTTTACCATCGCTATTTCTGTGCAATGTGATTTTCCGCTTTACCTGCCCGCTTAGCTCAACCAGATCTGCATGATCAGCCAATCCATCAAACGTCATTTTAACCGGAGCAGCGTTACCTTCAGCATTAAACACACGTATAATCAAATCGTTATTTTCTGTTTTTAGTGATGTAATTTCGTAACCAGTCGAATTAATAGAAAGCATTGATTTTTGCCAGGCATTTTCCTGCGGTTCAATTTGTGATGATGCAGCAATTAAGGGTTCGTTCCACTTGGTGCCTTCTGTCCATATTTTACTTTTATCCCATTTTCCGGCATGTGGCACCAATGCGTAATGCACATTTGTAGGGCCGGTTATTTTATAGTCCCTCCCCCAAAGGCCTACACCCGAATAGGCAAGCGTTAAACCCAAGGGAAAATCTTTGCCGTGAGTATAGTTGGATGTATGATCGGTTATTAATGCAAGTCCGTACTTACCGGCATTGTCGGTCACATCTACCCAGTTTAATATAACATTGTTCTTAATACTATCCCAGGAATTAAAAAAAGTATTGTCGAGCCTGCTTTTTAATACGTCAAATGGCGCGTTTTTATAAACATGCTGCGATTTTAAATTAAGAGGAAACAATACAAGTAATTTTTGTTTGTCGTTATAAAAAGCTTTATGACTAGCCGCTGTTTTATATGAACCTTGTGGTGTTCCTTCGCCAATCCCCGCACTTCCCTTCCAATCAATCTTTACTTGAAAATCTATCCTGCGTTGCCCCTTCTTGAGAGTAATCCATTGTGTAAAAGGGCTCCCGCTTATGGTGCCTTTTATTTCTACACGAGATTGTACCGGGCCATTTTCCGTAATCGAAATTTTTGCCGGTTTTTCTGAACTTGAATGCAATCCGCCATTATCGTAAAAATTTCCACGAAGCTCATTTAAACCAGAGCTTTCCGGACTTACAAATTCTTTGTTATTAAGCGATTTTGCTATCAGGCTTTTGATTATGCCACCCTTTCGGGGATCCAGTATTATAATATACAGATCATTTTCAAGTTTGTAATTGCCATTATTAAGAACACTAACCTTTATATTGCTTGCCGTACGGGTTTGCATAAATTTTACCCGGTAGGTATTATAGCCTACAGATGGCACATTTGCGTTAAATAACAATCGGAGCGTTCCGGTGGTATCTTTAATAAGTTGCGTTGAAATTATCTTTCCATTTTTATCCTGTAAGATAATACTTCTGCCATCCCAAGAGGACGGAACAACAACTGATGCTATTTCATTTCTTTGGACTCCTAGTGTATTATATATGCGTATGTAATTTCCAGCTCCACTTTCGCCCTGTTCCATTTTGATTACATCTGCTTTAACCACGCTATCAGCAATATGATCACTGATACCTGTCCAGCCGGTTACTTTATCAGCCCAACTATTTCCCTTGCTGGTATTATAAGGCACAATCCAGCAGTCATGATGCTGAGAGAGTAATAACGGTTTCCAAGCTGCATCAAAGTCGGATTGAGGGAAATCTACGCCATTGTACACATTTGCCATTGCAGCCAGCTTCTCCGATCTTATTAATTTATTTTCCGCAACCCTAACCTCTTGTGCAATTTGCTGGAGTATCTGCGAGCCCCATACCAAACTAACCAAAACGTCCTCCTGGGTAAATTTCCAATTGTCGTTGGTGGCTTTTATGGCTATATTTTCAAAATAATCAGCCCATGTAGTTGTTTGTGTAGGTTGATAGCCTATTCCTTTTTCAATTATAGGGCCATTTTTCCAACCAGCATCCTGTAGTGTCATTCCAATTGGGTGCTGAATTCCCGCCGCGAAACAGGCATTAATATAAGCCGTTGAATTATTCGAGGCGATGGTTTGCCATGTAGAACCGGGCTGTAGGGCTTCAACCGCATATCTGGGCGAGGCAATTATTTTTGAGCCGTCAGGCCCAATCCAGTTTACAATTTCACCACCATGCGCTGTAGTATATCCTCCCCAGCAGGTGTTGGGATTTTTAAGCGAGGCGTATTTAAAGCCGAACGATAGCAGTATTTGAGGTAAAGCGCTCGTAAAACAAGGTTCTTCGGATGAATAAACCGGGAACTTCGCCTCTGGGAAATGCTGTTTTACAGTTTTTATACCGTACTCAAATTGCTTGATGATACTTTCCCCTTCGATATTGAACAAATAGCTTTGCGCATAATCCGGATTTACATATTCTATCCTTTCACTTTTTGACGATTGATCTTTAAAGAAATCCCTCAAGCTGTTATAAGCAGCAGAATCCTTTATCATCGCATCAGCCCAGGTTACCGGCTCTATCTCCAGGTTAATTTTCCAATCCGGATGACTTTTTAGCTGTTCTTCCATAAAACGGGTATTCCAGTCCGGATAATGTCCCCATATTCCACCATGATACCCATCTATGAAATATGCAGTTTGACTGTAGCCACTCTGAATAAAGGCCAGCAATATGAAAAATAATGTTAAAACAGTTTTTAGACATGCTTTTACCATGCCTAATCTATTGTAGATCATAATCGGTTGTAATTATTTTCCGAAAATAGATTTTAAAACCGGTTTAGCATAAATGTTTGTAAATATTTTACAAACCTATAAGTGAATAAGGCACCCTGATACCTTTAATACGGTAGTCATTAGGATCCATAGAACCATCAGGATTTGAACATGGGGTTAAGCATGTATTATTGTCTTTGTCATTCTTATTGTAGAAATTAATGCAATAAGCGATTAAAAGTTCGTTGTGACCGTTATCAAATTCAGCATGGACAGTTGGGTTATAAAAAACCGGGGAGTGCCCCTGTTTGTAATCCGGAACTGAATAAATTAGCTTTTTATGAACAAAGGGGCCTATAGGGCTATCACTTATTGAAGAATACATGTTTTTACCCGGCCCATCGCAGGTAAAGCCAAAATCCATAGTGATTAGCACATATTTACCATTCACATATCCAACTCCGTTATTATTCACCGGGCCTTTTGCTACTGCGGCAGCTGCAGCCGTACTTGGTTTTGTCGCCCAGGTTTTCCCGTTCCAAAAAGTCCATTTTGTAGGGGTTTCAGGTTTAAAGCGCGCAACATATATGTTTGCAGCCATCATACCCCCCAAACCGTAAGCGTAAATGTACTGCCCCGCAGGTCTCACCATCCCTATAGTATAAACTATACCTGTTTGCCCGCTCATTCCAGGAACAGCCACTATTTTAACCGGACTAATGTTAGTATCCGGGCTTTCGGTAATCACACCTAAATACTGGTTCACTGTGTTTAATGTACCGGCAATAACCTCAATGTTATGGACATAAATTTTATCCCCAATTTCAATCCCCGCGCCTGGCCAAAACAGATTTTTGGGGTTTGATGGATTGAAAATCTGCGCACCATCTTTGGAGATCAGATTCTTTGTTTCGTCCGGATCCCAGCTGTGATCGGCTGGCTGTAATAACACAGAATTATGGTATGGAAATATCAGGTTGCAACTAAACTCGCCTTTGCTATCTACCTGGTTGTAAAAAGTATCTCCTGTAACCCATAAAACCTTGCCCCTATTCATATTACTATATAATGGGATAGATGAGCCTTCATCAAAAGCATCTGCCCCCTCTGTACGCTGAAAAAACCTAACTACATCATCATCGCGGTAACTATCAGCGACTATCGAGGTAATTTCCCATAGCTGGCTGTCATCATTTACATTATTATTTAATGTAAGAAGCTTATTGAGACGACTATCGCCCAATAAGCGTAAATCCTTTTTATTGATGATTTGATATTTGTTTCCGCTTACCTGTTTGATACGCCAATATTGTGCATCTTCAATAGTTTTATGGAATTGCACAATTGATAGCCCTGATTTATCATTGTCGGCTTTAGCCGTTAAGTATTTGCCGCTGTACAAATTCATTATCGTATAAAAACCATTTGCCTGTTTACTAATCAGCCACTTTTGCCAGCGATTCAATTGACTAATCTTATTTAAAGACACTTTTCCTTCTTCTACACCAGCATTATCCACGAGTTTAGCACCCATAAGGTTGTCACCCGAAATCTCAAGATTATGCTTTCCTGAAATATCTGAGATAATAAAAGTACCATACCTGCCTATGCCGGGAGTTTCAGCATTACACTTGAGTATACATATATGCGATAACAATATAAAAATCGCTACCTGTAAATGCTTATTATTGATCATTTTAAATATTCTTAGTAGATATTGGCTATTTTATAAATTAAGTAATTATACATCAATTTAATAATGTTTGATATTGCTTTTATAAAGTTTTAAAAGGCGAACCATTTTGTAAAAATATGATAGTTATTTCAAATTTAGTTTTACTTGAGTTATATATTTGATAATATTGCAAAACCAGTTTAGCAAATACCAATTAAACATACTCAATGAGATACCTTTATACCTTAACATTAGCCTTAGCTTTCGTATTTTCAGTTAATGCGGCTTTTCCGCAATCCACCGCTAACCCTTTAGCCCCAAACGAATGGAACGCAAGCTGGATTGCGGCACCTAACGTTCCCGGCACAACATATGGTGTTTATTATTTCAGAAAGAGTATTGATCTGACGGTAAAGCCAGCTACTTTTATAATTCATGTGTCGGCAGATAACCGGTATAAATTATACGTGAACGGCACCCTTGTTTCGCTCGGTCCAGCTCGTGGCGACTCCTATTATTGGAATTACGAAACGGTTGATATTGCACATTATCTTTCTGCTGGGAAAAATATAGTAGCCGCGCTCGTTTGGAATGAAGCTCAATATAGTCCGGCAGCTCAAATCAGTGTTCGCACAGGGTTTATTTTGCAAGGCAACTCATCAATAGAGGAAATACTCAATACAAACAATACCTGGAAATGTATTCATGATACTGGGCATCAACCTATCCCCGGCTATTTTTTTGCTGCCAGTAAAGGCGAAATGGTAGATATGAACCAAGCTGTTAAAGGAGATTGGGCAAGTGTAAATTATGCTGACAGTAACTGGGCCTATGCAGCTAAAATTGCCGATGGGAGACCTAAAGGCACGGCATGGGGTACTGATTGGGCATTGGTGCCTTCATCATTACCAGCAAGAGAAATGACATATCAGCGCATCCTCAAATTACGCAGCGCGGTTGGGATCATCGTACCATCAACGTTTCCCGCAAAAAAGACTTCATTAACCATTCCTGCTAATACAACTGTTACGTTATTGCTTGATCAAACATTTGAAACTAATGCCTATGTAACATTATATTTTAGCGGTGGTAAAGATGCTGGTATATCCTTAGGCTATGCCGAATCGCTTTATGAAAAAGGTAGTAACGGCAGGCTTAAAGGTAACCGGAATGAGATAGCAGGTAAGGAATTTGTAGGCAGAATAGACAGTCTCATTTCCAGCGGCAGTTCCGGTCAATCATTCACAACATTAAATTTTCGTACTTTTCGTTACATCAGGTTAATTGTACAAACTAAAAATGACCCGCTAACTATTGATGATCTTTATGGGACTTTTACAGGTTATCCTTTTGAAAGAACAGCGGCATTTAATTCTAATAATGTCGAAATAAAGCAAATTTTGGATATTGGCTGGCGTACAGCAAGACTTAACGCTTGGGAAACATATACGGATTGCCCTTATTACGAGCAGTTACAATACATCGGCGATACACGGGTACAGGCATTGATCTCGTATTATAACACTAGCGATAATCGCCTGGCACGTAATGCCCTTAATCAAATCGACCATTCGCGCTTACCCGAAGGTATTACCAGGAGCTGTTATCCCTCAAACGGTATTCAAATCATCTCACCATTCTCATTATGGTATATCTGTATGTTGCACGACTACTGGATGTATCGTGGCGATAATGATTTTATTAGAAGTAAATTACTTGGCGAAAGAGGAATATTGGATTTTTTCAGCAAATACCAACAGCCAGATGGTTCGTTAAAAGATACACCATACTGGGCGTTTGTTGACTGGGCAGGTAATATGGGCGGCGGTGGTAATGGTTCAGATGGAAGTGCGGCTATTTATGACCTGCAACTACTTTGGGCTTATCAGTGGGCAGCAGAAATGGAGGCGAAAATTGGCTTGCAGGATTATGCCAAAATATATAATCAAAAAGCCATGCAGTTAAAAGCTACTATACAGCGCAAGTATTGGGATCCAGTTAAAAAATTGTATGCCGATACCAAAGATAAAACCGGTTACTCACAGCACGTTAACTCGTTAGCCATACTTACGGGCTTGGTGAGTAATGCTGATATGCCTGCAGTGACAAATGAGCTGCTCAATGATAAAAGTTTAACCCAATGCTCTGTTTACTTTAAATATTACCTGAATCAGGCATTAATAAAAGCAGGTTTAGGTAATGATTATATGAACTGGTTGGGCATTTGGCGCGAAAATATAGCAATGGGTCTTACTACCTGGGCTGAGTATTCCGATGTCAACAGTTCCCGGTCTGATTGTCACGCATGGGGTGCCAGTCCTAATATTGAGTTTTATCGCACAGTTTTAGGTATCGACAGTGATGCACCAGGTTTTAGTAAAGTTAAGATTGAACCTCATTTGGGATCATTAACAAAAGTAAGCGGTGAAATCCCCCACCCTAACGGTAAAGTCTTCGCATCATACCAGTTAAAAAATGGAAAATGGGTGATAAAAATCAATTTACCAAAAGAAACATCAGGTATGTTGATGTGGAAATCAAAACAATACCTGTTAAAAACGGGTGAGAATTCATTCGTTATATAAAACGAAAAAACGGTTATAATTTATTGCTTTTTTACATAATTCAAGGGACATGGTAACAAAAATGGTTTATAACAATTTCATCAGTAAGACTTTATTACTCGGTTTATTACTTTTTACTATCAATATAAGCCACGCCCAAATAGTATTGCCTGCCTGTTTTACCGATAATATGGTATTACAACAGCAAACAAAAGTAAATATTTGGGGAACTGAAACTCCTGGTAAAAAGTTCACCATAATTACCTCATGGAATAACAAAACATATAAAGCTACCGCGGATGCAAACGGTAACTGGGAAATAAAAGTAAACACCCCAGTTTACGGCGGCCCCTATACTATTACATTTAATGATAGCAAAATAACGAGCCTGAAAAATATTTTGATAGGCGAGGTTTGGGTATGCTCAGGACAATCAAACATGGAGATGCCGCTCACCGGTTTTTACGGCGATGTATTGAACCTGAATTATGAGTTGGCCGATGCGGCCAATTATCCCGAAATAAGAATGCTGAAAATTGATAACAAAACCAGCTTTACACCACTTACCAACGTGCAAACCAAAGGCGGCTGGGCGATTTGCAATCCCCAAACCGTGCGTAATTTCTCGGCTGTTGCTTATTTTTTCGCTAAAAATTTATTTATAGATAAGCATATACCTATAGGCATTATTAATAGCACCTGGGGTGGTACTGTTGCCGAGGCATGGGCTAGTGGCAGTGCCTTAAAAACAATGCCAGCCTTTGCTCCATTTGTAAATGCTGCCGAAGGCGGCCTTACACAGGAAAAACTTGATGCACAGTATCAAACAAACCTAAAGAGCTGGATTGACTTGATAAATGTAAAAGACCCAAGCTTTCAGCATGGTAAATTACTTTGGGCTGAACCGGGGTTTGACGATTCCGCATGGCAAAAGATGAGCTTACCAACCTATTGGGAGCAAGCAGGCGTTCCTGATTATGACGGTACGATGTGGTTTAGGAAAAAGGTTATCATTCCTGCATCATGGGCAGGCAAGGATTTAAAACTAAATATAGGCGGTATTGATGATTACGATGTTTCTTACTTTAACGGAGTACAAATAGGGCATACCGAACTATTTATTTACAAACGCAGCTATACTATACCCGGTGACCTGGTAAAGGCAGGTAAAAACACCATTGCGATCCGCGTTTTTGATAATGGCGGCCTTGGTGGTATTAATAAAGGCCCGCTCCAATTGTCATTAGCAACTGATACTACCGGCCAGATTGATTTGGCAGGCCAATGGGCTTACCACAAAGCCAGTTTGCTTACGTTGTTACCACAACTGCCTACGCAATCAAACAGCCCTAACCGGCCAATGCTTATTTATAATGCCATGATAAGCCCCATTTTACCTTATACTATAAAAGGCGTAATATGGTACCAGGGCGAAAGCAATGCCGATAGGGCTACACAATACCGCCAGCTTTTCCCGCTGTTAATTAACGACTGGCGACAGAAATGGAATGAAGGCAACTTTCCATTTTATTTTGTGCAGATAGCTAATTATGCCGCCACCGACCAGCCACCAGCTGCTGATTGGCCCGCCCTACGAGACGCCCAGTTAAGCACTCTTGCTCTACCTAATACGGGCATGGCTGTGACCATTGATATTGGCGATGCCCATCGCATACACCCGCAAAACAAGCAGGAAACCGGCCATCGCCTGGCATTAATTGCTCGCGCAAAAACGTATGGCGAAAATATTTCTTACTCAGGGCCGATTTACAAATCACAAGTGATTAATAGCAATAAAATTGAACTCGAATTTACCCATACTGATAATGGCCTGCATGCTAAAGGTGACACACTGAAGGGATTCACCATAGCAGGTGCTGATAAAAAGTTTTATCCAGCTCAAGCTATTATAATGGGGAATAAAGTAATAGTGAAAAGTAATGATATT
>Ga0302309_10002971_pt1 | contig 13573 bp, 13 predicted proteins | sample III_Palsa_N1_1_FD_200453 | JGI IMG/M metagenome (GOLD analysis project Ga0302309, IMG submission 200453) | Peat permafrost microbial communities from Stordalen Mire near Abisko, Sweden - III_Palsa_N1_1 | ecosystem: Environmental > Terrestrial > Soil > Palsa > Peat permafrost | place: Sweden... | reverse complement strand
GGTGATGAAGCCGTTGTAGAGTTTTTCACGTTCGGCCGTCTGGCGCTGTATAAGCTTTTCCAGACCGATCCTGATCTCCGGCTTTTCGCTGCTGTGCGCGTCCAGGAATGTTTGCAGAAGCGGACGTCGGACGTCGGCGTCGTGGATCTCCCCGATCCGTTCCTGTACGTTTTTTATCCAGTTGTAGATCTGTTCATACTCGCTGCTGGGAAAGCTCGGGGCGAAGATTTCCATCGTGTAGCGCAGACGCTTCGCGGCGATGCGCATGTTGTGCAGTTCTGCAACACGGTTCACGTCGGCTATCCAGGGCTCAAACTGGTACATCTCTTCAAGACGTGTGAAGAGCATGAGGGGAGCGTTCTCGCGCAGTTGTCCATGTGGGTTTACCGAAAGCAGCGGTCTTGCTTTTGCCATTTAGCTGTTCCCCCGCTTAGATCCGCTGAGGAGAGATTCGAAGTCGCGGGCAAATCCGCTCTTATTCATCCGGTTGAGCTCCTTGTTCATGACAACCCGCTGCGAGTGGCGAAGGTCTACCAGATGACCTCGAAACGCATCGAGTCCGACCTGTTCGCTCTCGGGCGCTTCCTGTTTCATGCTATCAATGAACTCGATCAAGACATCGGAATCGCGCACTTCTCCCAGTGCATCCGTAACACGCGCCACTTCTTTCTCCAGAACACCAAATTGACGTGCTGGAAACGCCGGAGAAAACACAGACATGGCCGCACGCAGCCGGCGCGACGCCACACGCATGTCGTGCAGGGCCTCGATGTCATCCCCTTTAATCGTGCCCTCAAGGTTCAACATGAGCGCATCAACCTGAGACTTTATTGCAACACGTGCCGCCTCATCGAAAGTAACATCCGCTTCAATCCCGTAGGGAGACTTTATCATTCTAAAACCACCATTATTGAGGTATCTTAGCCGGAAGTATTTGTGTTTGTCAAGCATGTGTTTTGTATGTGTTTGGTAGTGACGTTGGATGTGTGTCTGAGTTCCTGCCTCTTCTCCCCCATTCCTATGGTGGGAGAAGATTGAGATGAGGGGGGCGGCATAGCGTGTACGCAAGTGCATTGCGTTACTCAACATTAGACATTGCCTGGAAAAGAAGGGTGTTGTCTCAAACAGAGAGACAGTACGTAAATGGCAGGCCGCCCCCTCATCTCAAATCTTCTCCCACATAAGAATGGGGAGAAGAGGTAAGAGTCCGCTTCGCGGACAGGATAAAGATAATCAGAGCGGTCAAACGCCCATTCTACAAGTGTCCAGTACTTCAGAATTACAGACATCACCTAACGTTTACTCTCAAAACCCAACCAGGACAACACCATGAAGCGTATCGTACAGTGCGTACCGAATTTCAGCGAAGGCCGCAAACCAGAAGTCATGGAAGCCATTGTCTCCGCCGCCAGGCAGACTGCCGAAGTCCGCATTGCCGACTGGAGCGGCGATCCCGATCATAACCGCATGGTGCTCACCCTTGTTGGGCAGCCCGAGCAGGTCTTGAAATCTGTGCTTGCTGCTGCGGATGCCGCCATCCATCACATCGACTTACGCACGCATCATGGCGCACATCCGCGGCTTGGGGCAATCGACGTACTTCCCTTCGTTCCGATTAAGGGCGTAACCATGGAAGAGTGCACTCAGCTTGCTTATCGGGCTGGGGCAGAACTGGCGAACACACATAACCTGCCTGTGTTCTACTACGAAGCGGCGGCAAGCGGACAGACACTGCCTTATGTACGTAAGCATGCTTTCGTGGATTTATTTCCTGACGCTGGACCGAGTGATGCCCCCCACCCTACGGCGGGTGCGGTTGTTGTGGGAGCTCGAAATCCGTTGATCGCCTACAATGTCGAGTTGGACACGACAGATATGAAGGCAGCTCGGAAGATAGCAACGGAGTTACGCGACGGAGGGTCGGCTGGAATATCGGGGGTGAGAACTCTGGCTTTGTTTTTGGAATCTAAACAGAGGGCTCAGATATCGATGAATGTTGTGGACACAGAGAACGTTTCCCTCCACGATCTGTTCCGCACGATATGCGAAAGGTGTGCGGAGCTTGGGATCGATGTAGTAGGCAGTGAAGTGATAGGAGCAGTTCCTGGATACAGCGCCTTTCAGGTTGTCGCTGAAGCGTTAAACTCAACGGGCCTGCGGCCAGGACAGGTGCTGTTTGAGAATTGGCCTGACTGATCTTGTGGGTGGTTTCGATGCGCTGGGGTCCTGACAGGCTGTTTATTTAACCCCGGGGCGTGGATGGAACCTTCGGCTTTGTAGGCGGCGGATGAGCGGAATGTTGGCATCCGGGAAGGCGTACATGTCCAGATCCGACGGATGCACCCACTCAACTTTCCTGTTGCCCAGCGGCCGGGCCTCTATCGAATCGGAGTGGCATAGGAAGGGAAATAGAGTGACCGTAAGACCTGGGTAGGTGTGCTCCAGGGAGGGCCATTCTTCTACGACCCAAACGCTTAGCCCAACTTCTTCCATCGTCTCCCGCACGACGCAGTGCTGCAGGGATTCGCCGGGCATACATTTGCCGCCGGGGAATTCCCAGAAATCTGCTAAATGTACGTCCGACCTGCGCTGAGCGATAAGGAACGATCCGTTCAGTGGGTGCTCGATAATTGCAATGGCTATATTCATCCGAGTTCTCCCAAATCTAAAGCGGGCTGTTCCTGAGACGCTATATACTGTGCGATAAGCCTTCGCTGCGGTGTTGCCAGGGCGTAATCCTGCAGGCTATGCAGCGCGGTCCATTGCGTTTTAGAGCTTTGCTCTCTCACCATTTCCGCTTTCAAAACAGCCGAGTATCCATAAAGAGTAATTTTTCGGTTGGCTACGATATGCTTTAGAGACCCGAAGGGCAGTAGAGTTCCTGTATTCAAACCGTTTACCAGAGACACTGCCCTCGCCGCAGCATCTTCCAGAGATTCCGACGCCGTTGCCGAAACTCTGGGCAACTCCCATAGACCTCCCCAGAGAGGATCTGATATGGAGCGTTGCATTAATAGCAATTTACCCAGATTGTCCGTAATCGCAACAGAAACATCACGTTGCCCTTCCGTTTTCGCTTTTTTGGCGATGGCCGGAAATGCAGTTGGAGTTCCAAGATTGTACGCGTCGCAATACTTACATAACGGACAAACGGAGCAAGAAGTTCTATCCGACAGACAAAGACTCGATCCAAGGTCCATCATAGCCTGATTGAAGTCCGACGCCTGCCCCGAAGGAACGAGCCGGAGCGCGAGTTCGTTCACCGCGCGGCGTGATGCTGTTTCACGCACGGGATCTCCGGGGATTGCGCCGAGCCGGCTTACAACGCGAGTTATGTTGGCATCGACCGCGGGGACATCTTCTCCGTAGGCGATGGAGGCAATCGCCGCCGCGGTGTAGTCTCCTATTCCAGGCAGGGTTTTTAATAACTCGACCGAACCGGGGAGCACTCCGGAGTAGCGGTCCGTTATAATGCCCGCCGCTTTATGCAGGTTCCTGGCTCTGGCGTAGTAGCCCAGTCCGGCCCAATGGACAAGAACATCGTCGACGGGAGCCTCGGCAAGAGTCGTAACGGTGGGAAAGCGCTGCATCCAGCGTGTGTAGAATGGGATGACGGCTGCTACAGTGGTCTGCTGCAGCATGATCTCGGAGATCCAGACGGCGTAGGGATCGGTGCTACGCCGCCAGGGAAGGTCACGCTTGTGCTGTTTGTACCAGTCGAGGAGAGCGGTTTGTATCTGAGGAATAAGTTCAGGCGGCATACTGCATTATGGCAGACGGGATCAACCGAAGCGGCCCGAAACGTAGTCTTCCGTCTCTTTTTGTACGGGATTGGTAAATATCTGGGATGTGTCGCCGTATTCCTTGAGTTCACCGCGCAGGAAGAAGCCGGTTTGCTGCGAACAGCGGGCAGCCTGCTGCATGTTGTGGGTGACGATAACTATGGTGTATCTGGCCTTGAGGTCTTCCATCAGTTGTTCGATTCGGAACGTACTGTTGGGATCGAGCGCGGAACAGGGCTCGTCCATAAGAATTACATCGGGTTCCACGGCCAGAACGCGGGCGATACAGAGACGCTGCTGCTGACCGCCGGAAAGGGCAAACGCGGACTGTTTAAGTTTATCTTTGACTTCATCCCAGAGAGCGGAGCCCTTCAGGGTTCTTTCAACAATCTCATCCAGTTGCTTGCGGTTGGTTGTGCCATGAAGCCTGGGGCCGTAGGTGATGTTGTCGTAGATGGACATCGGGAACGGATTTGGCTTCTGGAAGACCATACCGACGCGCTTGCGCAGGCCTACTACGTCGATGTTAGGACTGTAGATATCCTGTCCATCGATGCGGATCGATCCCACGACTTTAGCTCCGTCGATAAGGTCGTTCATGCGGTTCAAGGTGCGAAGAAAAGTGGACTTGCCGCATCCGCTTGGTCCAATAAGGGCCGTTACATTACGCGGCTTAACTTGAATATTGACTTTGTTCAGCGCGTGAAACGATCCATAATAGAAGTCGACGTCGGTCGCTTCGATTTTACTCTGGATGGTCTGATTGGCCTCGTCCTGCAAGCCGGTTGAGCCCGCCAGGGCATCGGGCGATCCTGCCAGGACATCGGTAGAGATGTTAAGACGAGCTGTGTCCACGTTAGTCTGTACGCCGAAAGATCTTTCCATAAGTTGCTATCCTATTTTCCTTGCAGCGCCTTATTGCGCAACGCGAACCGGGTGAGCAGGCTCATTGTGAAGATGATCAAAATGAGGATGATCGCACCCGCCTCCGCCTGGTTGTGCAGGTAGTCATACGACGAAATGGCGCCGAAATAGATGCTCAACGGCAACGCAGCCGTGGCTTTGTTCGGATTGAGATTGAACAGATTATTCCCAAAGGAAGTAAAGAGCAAGGGCGCCGATTCCCCGGCAATCCTTGCCATGGCGAGCATTACTCCGGTGATGATCCCTCCCCGAGCCGCGGGAAGCACGATGCTCCACATTGTCCGGAAGCGAGTGGCCCCGAGCGCCAATGAAGCCTCCATCAGAGCGGTGGGCACCAGCGATAAAATCTCCTCGGTTGTCCGCATAACTGTCGGGATCATAATAATCCCAAGAGCGATGCTGCCTGCGAACGCCGAATAAGCCTGACCGGGATGCAGCTGTGCTGTAGGAACGACAACGACAACATAGACGAAGAGGCCAATGACGATGGATGGAATGCTATTCAGGACATCCGTAAAGAAACGCACCGTGGTTGCAAACCGCCCGCGCGATTCGATCTGGTAGATGCCGCCCAGAATGCCAAGCGGCAGTCCGATTACCGAAGCCATGCCAATTAGTAGTAGTGTACCTGCAATGGCATTTCGCAAACCACCGCCGGGCGAACCGGGAGGGGTTGGATCCGTCGTAAAGATGTTTAAATTCAGGGACGAAAAACCGCTCTTTACAACATAGCTCAACACAAGCAGCAGAGCGCCCAGGGCTAAGAGCGTTGCCAGGCAGGTGAGGCTTATCATCCAGAGATTTGCGACTCGCCGATAAATCTGGTAGGCGGAAAGGGTTGGTTTGTCAAGGCTGGTCATTTGTGACGTCCCCCATTCATTTCTTTTGCCGTTAGGAATACGAGGCCGCGCGCCATTCCATTAACAAACATGGTTACAACGAACAGTGTAAGACCCACTTCGATAAGGGAGGAATGATACAAAGGATCGGAGGCCTCCCCAAACTCGTTTGCAATTACGCTCGACATGGTGTAACCAGGACTGAACAACGATGAGTTGAAGTCTGCACTGTTTCCAATGACCATGGTTACAGCCATGGTCTCGCCAAGTGCTCTTCCCAATCCCAGCATAACGGCGCCAATGATCCCGGCGCGGGCGTAAGGCACCACAACACGCGAGATCGTTTCCCACTTGGTGGCGCCAAGGGCATACGAACCTTCGCGAACCGCGTTGGGGATTGCCCGAAGAATGTCCCTGGACACCGATGTGATGTACGGGATGATCATGATGGTCAGGATAAGTGACGCCGCCAGCAGGTCGGTTCCATTTGGAAGGCCCAAAAAGATAGGAAGGCGGGACAGAATGTGGTTGTTGCTGATGGGAGTCTCGATGTGCAGCGCTATCCAAGGCGACATAACGAGCAGTCCCCAGAGGCCGTAAATCACGCTTGGGATTGCCGCCAGAAGCTCCACCAGATACGCGACAGGAACACGTATCCACGCGGGGGCAACTTCAGCCAGGAAAATTGCGGTGCCTACGCTAATGGGCATGGCGAGAAGAAGAGCCCAAAACGACGTGTACAGGGTTCCAACTAGAAACGGGAAGACGCCAAATTTTTGGTGAACATCGTCCCAATCGCCGCTAGTAAAGAAGTTGAATCCAAATTCTTTCTGTGAGACTCGAGATCCGCTAAAGAGCTCGTAGGCTATTCCCATAATAAGGAGAAAAATGACCAGAGTGGCGCAAAAGATAACGGAGGTGTAAATTTTATCGACGTAGAAAGATTTCGTCTTCCCCTGGCCTATTGGCTCAAGTTTCGGATGATGGCCGGGAATTATAGCGCCCCCGTCGTTGGGCGGCACATCAGGTTTTGAGATCGAGATGGACATAAGGCAAATTACGTGAGATGCGCGGGCGCAAAATATGAGCGCCCGCGCAATAGACCGAACTGATTTTACTTGATCGAATTGACCTTGGCTATTTCCCGGTCACGCAGACCCTGTGGAATTGTACCGTAGTCCAGAGCAGCATTTGCATCCTGCCCTGTGGTCAGGATGTATGTCAGGAACTTTTGCAGAGCGGGGCCCTGATTGGAGTTCTGGTAGACAATGACCCATGAGAAGCTAGTGATAGGATACCCGCCGGCATTCGGAGTGTTTGTGATGGACACTCGGAAGTCGTTCGGGATCTTTGCTCCGTCGGCTGCTGCCGTGCCCGTTTCCACCGACGGGTAGATAAACTTGCCCTTGGTGTTCTGGATCGCTGCGTATGGAATGACGTTCTGCACGGCGTAAGCCAGTTCAATATACCCGATGGAATATGGATGAGCCTTGATCAGACCGGCCACGCCCTCGTTGCCTTTGCCGCCCAATCCGAGTGGCCACTTCACGGACTTGCCCGCTCCAACAGTGCTCTTGAAATCGTCGCTGACTTTGGAGAGATAGTCGGTAAGGATAAAGGTAGTACCGGAACCATCCGATCGATGAGTAACATAGATCGGCTGGTTAGGGAACTTCGTTCCAGGGCTCAGCTTGGTGATTTCAGGATCGCTCCAGTTAGTGACCTTGCCAAGATAGATATCGGCGAGGACCGGACCGGATAGGTGGATACCGGGTCCAATGCCCGGGATGTTATAGGCGACGCAAACCGTGCCGATAACAACGGGCAGATGCAGGACTGGGCTGCCGGCCTGGGTGATCTCTTCGTTCTTCATGGGAGCGTCGCTACCCGCGAAGTCCAGGGTCTTGTTGATCAAACCGTTGATTCCCGCTCCGGAACCAATGGCCTGATAGTTGATGGATACTCCGCTAGCCTTCTGATAGTTGGCGATCCATGTCTGCATAACCGGGTTGATGAATGTCGATCCACCGCCGGTCAGCGATTGCGCCGATGCAGCGCCGCTCATCGATAGAGCAGCCAGGGCAATCATTGCCGCTACCGCAGACATCAGGATGTTGCGTTTAAAGTTCATGAGTCGTGTATTTCCTTGTAGCTTGTTCTGGCCGAGCCTAGCTCGGCCACGCTTTATTTAGAACCTTACCAGCATTTCGGCAGTATAGAGGCCGATCTTCGGAGGCTCGGGTGTGCCAGGTGCGTGAGCAACTTCGGTTGGGTCCTCGTACCAGAACCGCAGACGGGTGGACTTGTCCAGGTTGTACATGACACCGCCGCCATAGTTGACGTCGTCGAATGCCGAACCACTGCTGTAGAACGGCTGACCGGACTGCAGAGAGTTCTGCGAGTTGTTCTGCGCGCTCATAGATCTCTGGAAGACATCGTAGTCAACACCGAATGTCAGTGCATGGTTCGATGTCTTGCGGAAAGTGTATCCGCCCCAGACATAATATCCGTTAACATGGTTGCCCTTAACGTAGTTGTCTACCTGAAGGGTGTCGGCTCCAAGCGGATTGGCCGTCGTCATAAGGTTCTGGTCGTAGTAGGCTCTCTTTTCGTAGAGACCGTTCACCCATTCGCCCTGCAGGAAGGCTCCGTCGTTCAGGTTGATCTCAGCGTCCACATCAACAAGCTGCTTCTTCGGCTCGGGGAAGGCAGTGACTGTAGCGCCGGGAGACGGTCGGTCGATCAGGCCATCGTAGTACGAAGCACCAAGATTGAACTGCTTGTCCGTGCTGGTGTAGCTGGCGTGGAAGACGCTGTCCAGATGCCCCGTCGTATTTTCCGATTGCCGACCTGCGCCGTTAACCGCGGCGTACACAAGACGAATGTTTCCTGGAGCATAAACAAGGCGAAGTCCCTTGTCGTAGTCCTGCTGGTCGAAGAGGCCGACATTGGTCGCTTCGCTGAAGGCGAGAGGCCGTTCAGGTGTTAACCAGGCCGCCGGAGATGCGGGCAGGATCCAGCCGAAGGGGTTTGCAAACTCTCCGAGTGCGATTGCAGGGTACTTTGAAGAACCATCGCCGAAGGCGTACTGGCCCCAGGCTTCGAGCACGCTGATCTGCGAGTTGGCGGTGACGCCTGGCCCGGCCTTAACTGGTCCGGCTACGTCGAGCTGGATCTTGTAGGTCGTGTTGTTCGTCGGAGCGCCGTTCATGATAATTCGAGCGCGGCGAACCTGTGCCTGGGTAGGAGCCGAAAGCTGATCGTAGTTCCCGTTGAACGGACCTGCCCCGCCGGCTCCATCCGAGGAGTAACCCTGCGGGAAGCTATTATGGTTATTGGTTGTCGTGGTAGTAAGGCGGGCTTCGACAAGACCAGTGATAGAGAACTTGCGGTTGAGGCTGGTTCCGTAGGAATGGTCTGCCGTGTCCTGAGCCTTCTTCACGAGAGCCTTGGTGTCGAGCACGTCCTGCCGCAGGGCTTCAATGTCGTCATCGGACTTCTTAACGTCGTCCTGAATGGCGTTAAGCTGGGTCTGGAAGGTATCGACAAGCACCTGGATTTTATTGAGATCATCCTCGGTTACCTGTGGCGCGGCTGCTGCCGGAGAGGGAGCGGCTTTGATATCTTCGAGTGTCTGCAGCATTCGGTCGATGACTGTAGCGAACTCGTATCGACTGAGCGATCGGTTCCCAATGAACGTCCCGTTCGGGTAGCCCTTAACCAGGCCCTTGTTTGCCAGGTCCTGTACTGCTTCGTAGGCCCAGTGGTTCTGTGGGGTATCCGGGAAAGCCGAGCTTGTGGATGAGCTGTCTACCGCAGTTTGCGCCATTGCAGGGTGACCGGTAACTCCTATCCCTGAAACGAGTAATGAGACGGCAATCGCTGCCAATGTATTATTCTTCACGCTTTTAGTCCTCCATGCGGCGCTTAAGTTTGCCTGTTTATCGGGTCAAAGAAGCTGTTAAGGCCCGCGCGCATGTACTATTAATTTTGTCGAAGCGATTGTACCGACTGAATGTTAAGGGAATGTTAAGGGATTGTTAAAAACGGGGATTTGTGATGAAACCATGAAAAATATTTAATAATCGTGGTTTCCATGACGCTGTGCGATGAAGAGGGCTATTCCCGTGGCATGGTTTCCAGCTTTGGGGCAACCATGTCCTAAAGCGTAATGCTGTGCGTGAGGCCACATGGTTGCCCCAGGGCTGGAAACCATGCCACGGGTATTGCAAATTTTAGAAGGCTACGCGGACGCTGGCTATCCATGCATTGTTGTACATGGGAGTAATTGGTTCCTTGACCAGTGCGGGGGATACGGCGAATTGGTAGCCCACGCCGAAGTTCGCCTTGAGGCGATTCTGCAGTTTGAATCTACCTATGACTATTCCCGGTGTAAGTAGGACCTGATTCTTTCCGCTGCGTTCTCCACCCGACCAGTAGGTATCGTTTACTTCGAACTCGGGCCAGAACTTGCCGACGTTGTACTGGAAGGCAACGTTGGTGGCGAGTGGGTAGCCGATAGTACTCTCGAATCTGGTTGGGATCGATATCCCCATGGTAGCCTGGACATCGGCCCGGCCATATCCCTTGCCGCCTGCTATTGTCGGGGTGATCTGCCAGGCGTGGGCCGAAAAAGCGTCGTCGCCCGTAGGCGCAACGACACCAAGGAATGCGGTGACGATATAGTTGCCGTTTTCGGCATTTGCGCTGGCGAGCCGCTGCTTTATTAGAAGAATTGTCGTATCGCCAAAGCCGCTTTCCGGCTTGTTGGTAGTCCGGTTCTCATAGGGAGGCAGGTTGATTATGACTTCGTTGGTTGTGGTTGGAATAAGCTCCAGTCCCTTCCCTCCGTCATAGTTGGCTACATGCGCCCCATTGCCCAGGTTCTGCCAGAACTGGTCGTAGCGAAACTCCTGCTCCAGGCGCGGAGTAACTGTGGCGAGTGGGGTAATCCAGCTGGGCTGGCTCTTCTGCGCCTTGTCGACTCTCGCGTACCATCTCTCGGCAAATGTCGGCTTGTGAGCCGGAGTAGACGCGCTGGCTGTGGGTGCAGTCGCTTGTGCGGACTGATCGGTATCGCCGGGCGCAGCGTGGCCCGCCAGCGGTAGAGCAAATAGTAGAGCTGCCAGTGGCAGTACGCGATTGCATGGAAAGGGGTTGGTCATCAAAGAGTCCTTATGTGATATGTAAGTTGGGTAAATATACCTCATCAATTATGCAAAAGCCAAGAGTGGAGATGCATCAGGCCTCTTTTCATGATCCTGCCTCTTCTCCCCCATTCCTATGGTGGGAGAAGATTGAGATGGGGGGCGGCATCGCGAGTACACATTTGCATTATGACGAAGCAAAAGAGACGGGGGTTTAACGTGAAACGTTAAGCAAGAGGCCGGAGGTCCGCTGCGCGGACGGGAGACATGAAGACGGGTGACAGGGCGAGGAAAAGTTTGCCACCTTGCTTGCTAGGGTATAATTGGGCGACTAACAATAGTGATTAGGGAACTTTAGGCGTAGTATTGCGATATAGTCACTTGAGGACTTCATGTTTCGGAAGCGGATTACAGTTCTAATATGGCTGGTGCTGGGGTTTGTTTTGCTGCCTGTCTCCTGGAGTGGAGCACAGGCTGTAATACACACGTCAAGCCTCGCGTCCGTGCTGACGGGTGCTTCCAGCCTGACGCCGCTTTCTGTTTCACAAGATCATCCAAGCTCGCATATCTCCTCGAACAGAAGTCTCCCAGGCTTCCCGGATTCGAAATCAGGCGCTGTCAGACCCCATGGTACGCGAGATTTAGCGGTGAGCCTGCCGCCGGAAATAGACCAGCCGGTTCAACCGTTTCTTCACAAACAGTACGTCCAGATCCTGACCGAATCCTTCCTTCAACATTCCCGCATTGCCATCAGTTGCCCTCGTGCTCCGCCGGTTCTTCTTTAAAATCCCCTGACTTAGCGTCAGTCTTTGCTTAATTTCCTTGCCTTTGCCATCTCGCGGTGTGCAGGGCTCTTAAATTTAGCGGTCATTATCACGGATATCTCCGTGCGAATTTTATAAGTAGGTGAAAATTGAATAGATACCTCTGGAGTTTAAACTCTCAAGAAGGAGAACAGACTGTTTGGCTGAGGCCGTACTCAGCAACAGTTCTAACGGTATCGTTGTGCCTGTCTATGAGTGTGCATTGCGCGCTTGCGCAGGGCACAGCAGCGCCGATCGCGCCGTTGGCAGCTCCTGCCTTGCAGCCCCCTCCGGCTGCCGGGCAAACCACGGACAATATGAATACGTCCTTGCCATCCCCAGGAACGGATACGACGGCAGCACAACCCGGTACAGGCCTGACCCTTGCGGACGTGGTGCGAATTACGCTTGGGAATAGCACGAGTCTGGTTGCTGCGCGGCAGCGGCTGGCACGGGCGCAGGAATTGATAGAACAGGTTAAGGCCAGTGACAGGCCGCAAATTCGCCTGGATGCCAACGACAGCTATAGCAGCTTCGACACCACGGCTCCTTCTCTGCCGTCGCTTACTATTCAAAACCCACTGCTCCCAGGCGGTGGTGTGATCCCGACCATTGTGGATGCGGGCGGAAACTTCTCGGGCGGGTTCATTGGCCTTGGCGGAAACTCCAGCGGAAGTACTGCCGTGCTGACACCAGGGGAAGGAAACACCACTCTCCCTCCGGGAGACTACGTACAGACGACCGAGCCCGCACAGGACGGTGCGACTCCGCAGGCGGAACCAGCAGCTCCGCAAGCTGGACAAGCAGCTCCGGCAGCAGCGCGGACAAAACAAGCAACGCCGCAAGCCGAGGCGCCGCACAAGAAGTCTGTTTTAAAGACAGCGGCTGAAGCGGCCATTCCAATCCTGGCCGCCGGATTCCTGACCCAGTCTTCGGACGAAGATAAGCCAGACAACAGTCAGTCAGTATCTCCTCTGGACGCATCGCAGGCTGTGGACGCAAGCAATGCGGCCACTGGATCGTTAAATAAACCCGCCAATACGAATCTGAACAACTACGCGGCCCGGCTGAGCATTATCCAGTATATCGACGTGTTCGGACTGGTGCCGACGGCCAAAAACGCAGTGAGAGATGTTCGGGACTTTTACTCTCTGGACGTTGAAAGGATAAAGAACGAAACGGCGCTCGCTGCTAAGAACCTCTTCTTTAATGCCCTGTTCGCGCAGGCGCAGGTTGATACGCAGCAAGAACAGGTCGATGACGCCACGGAAAACGTCACGATGACCGAATCCAGATTTCATTATGGATTTGTCTCGCGCCTCGACGTTCTCACGGCCCAAACCGCGCTTGCCTCGGCGCAGCAGCAGCTTATTGCCGCGCAGGCTCAGCGCAATTTGTCCCAGGCCTCGCTGGGATATCTGCTTGGCACGGATATGACCAGGCAACTGAACCTGATCGCGCCGGCTCTCCCGCCGCTTGACGCAACCGTGGATGTTCGGCAAAGCATGCAAACAGCGCTCGCCAACCGTCCTGAAATGGCCCAGGCAGGTAAAGACATCGATGAGGCGCATCGACTGGTTAAAATTGCGGGCTCAGCGCTGCTACCGGCGGTTGGCCTTGTTGCGAGCGGCGAGGACACCAATACAGGATCCCCGTCCATCCCTTACGACTACGCCAGCATAGGTGCGATGGTCTATTTCCCTCTGGGTGACGGCGGTGCGACCAGATCCCGCGTTCGGTCCGCCAAAGTCGATGTCCAGGCCCAGGATCTCGCGCTCAATCAGCTCAGGCTTACCATCGGGTTGGAAGTGCAGCAGGTGGCCTATACCATCGGCGATGCTCAGGCGCAGGTTAAGGTAGCCCAAACGGCGGAATCGCAGGCGGAACAGGCCGTATCTATTGCCCGTGAAAGATATCAGGCGGGCCTTGGGACCTTCCTGGATATCCTGAATTCCCTGGCGCAGCTTGCCCGCACCCGGACCAATTTATCCGTGTCCGAGTATCTCTATCAAACGTCGCTGGCACAACTCGTGCGCACCATGGGAGGCAGATAATGTCGATTGCACGAGCCGCCCTTC
>Ga0302309_10002969_pt1 | contig 13578 bp, 13 predicted proteins | sample III_Palsa_N1_1_FD_200453 | JGI IMG/M metagenome (GOLD analysis project Ga0302309, IMG submission 200453) | Peat permafrost microbial communities from Stordalen Mire near Abisko, Sweden - III_Palsa_N1_1 | ecosystem: Environmental > Terrestrial > Soil > Palsa > Peat permafrost | place: Sweden... | reverse complement strand
GCTGTTTGGTAATTGGTGCGCAAACTAAACCACGGCCGTGGCGAACCATAAAGTTTATAGTCTCTGGTGTCGCATTGCGTGCGGCTGTTAAAAAATCACCTTCATTCTCCCTATCCTCATCATCAACTACTATTATAGTTTTACCACCTTGTATAGCTTCTATGGCCTCTTTTATCGTATTTAACATATTGAAGATTAATTAACGGGTTTTAATGGCTCGTTATGCGCCATCCCGTATATATTATATGCAAATTTAATTTATAATAAATCTAATCCCGTCGTTGCTGTGTAAAATCAGCATAAACAGGGCTTTGCGTACTTATAGCACGGTTTTATTAAAGTAACGTGCAAATCAATCAGAGAGTTGCTTTATTATCCATCAATATAAACAATATTATGCCTCTTTACGGCGGAGCAGCTTATTAAAGTAGCGCTTATATAGCTCCATATCGAATAATGCCGAATCAGTAGCTGCTTTGTATGACAGGAAAAGGCCAATAGGAGTTAATATAAATATAGAGATCCACATACCTATTATCGGTGGCATATTACCATCTTTTACTGATTTTTCGCCAATGGTGGATATAATATAATAAATAAGGAAAAACGCCACTGATACCACAACGGGTAAACCCAGGCCCCCCTTGCGGATAATGGCACCAAGCGGAGCGCCAATCAGGAACAGTACCAAACATACTACCGATAATGTATACTTCTTCTGATATTCAACGATAGAACGGCGTATATTCTGTTCAGTATCAGTATTACGGTCTGAATTATTTTTAATTATACTCTGTGCCGAACGTACCTCACTTGTTGCATTTACAAATACTGCTAACTGCTCGGTAAGGCTAAGCCCGGATAAGAGATTTTTATTGGCCGGAACATATTTCTTTACCCTGGCTGATTTCAGAGGCAGGCTAAAATACCTTACATAAGGTTTTATCATTCTAAACCCCGATTCATTTGTACTGTCGATCACCCGCTGGGACTCTTTTTTAAACTTTCTTAATTGTTTTATATTCATCATCTGGAAAGCCGACTTAAACGCATCCTGATCGGTACGCTTAAGTTTAAAGGCCGAAAGATCAAATTTTTGTTCGGTTTCCTGGAAACGAAAACGTGACAGGCGCTGGCGCGAATTATATCCTGCATCTCCGGGTGTTTCTTCATATCGAACGCCATCTCTGAGCTTTAAAACCAAGAATTGATCGCGGGCTGTACGATACATCACTCCTTCTTTGGCAAATGTTACGCTGGTATTATTCAAAGCATCATTTTTTTGATAGATCATAATGCCATATAATTTTTGCCCGTCGGGACCTTTTTTTTCTACACGGATGGTATACCCGGGAAAGCTATTACTGAACACACCCTCGGGCAACAATGTTGCCGACCGCTGCTGGCGAACATCATATAACAATGAAAAATATTTAAGATTAGCCACCGGCAGCATATAATCCGAAAATATAAATGCCGAAATGCTTAATATAGATACAATAATGATCATGGGGTACATGGCCCGGGTTAGCGAAATGCCTGCTGATTTAATAGCCACCAGCTCATAATTTTCGCCAAGGGTACCATACGTCATGATGGTGGAGAGCAGGACAGACAGGGGCAGCGCCATAGCCACATTGGTTGCCGAAGCATACATCATTAGCTCCAGAATAATGTACCAGGCAAATCCTTTTCCTATAAGGTCATCGATGTATTTAAATAAAAATAACATCAGCAACACAAACATTACTATGAAAAAGGTGACAAAAAAGGGCCTTATAAATGATTTAAGTATTAAAAGATGGATCTTCTTCACCGTGCAAAAATAAGGAAAATAACCTTTCTTAGGCGCCTAACACGCTTATGAGATAATCGATCTGGTTATTCCAGATAAGTTTGCGTTCTGAAATAGCATCCTCAACAGCAAAATCAGTTACACTTAGGGCAACATCATTGGTGAGTTCATCCTGTAGAATTTCCATCTCAAAAAAACATTGCGGCTCGTCATCAATCCATTTAAACCTAACCAATTTATTCTCTTTCAGCATCAGCAACTTGGCTTTTTGCTGTTCATCATCCCATGTAAATGTGTATAGCTGATCTTTAACCGTTACATTATCGGCAAACCATTGCGTAAGGCCGTTGGCCTCACTCAAGAAGCTATACAGTATTCTGGGCGAGGATTTTATCTCATATTCAATAGTGAATTTTTTCTTTTCGGGCATACAAGGTTTATCAATAGAAACACAGAAAGGTGTAAATGTTAACATTTTTTCTAAAGAAAACGAATTTCTGCTATATTTGCAAACCTTTTTCAGACGGGTTATTAACAAACTCCATTTTATTATCGCATACCTGGTAATAAATTAAGATAAACGGCGGGGTAGCTCAGATGGTTAGAGCGTAGGATTCATAACCCTAAGGTCGGCAGTTCGATCCTGCTCCCCGCTACTTGATGAACAGGCAGTTACGAGAAATCGTAGCTGCCTTTGTTTTTTCTGGTCATACAATGTTCATACACATCCAGCTGCTGTACGAAATGAACTAAAAGTGCCAATATCCCCACCGGCACTATATAAATATACGGAATTTTGCTAATCATTCGATGGTTTTTTTTAATTCCTTAATTATAAATCGAAGGTTGGACATTCGAGTTCTGCTCCCCGCTACGATGAAAAGTAAAAGCCTCAAATTTTTTTGATTCTGGCTTTTTTGTTCATGGTCATAAACTATGCGCGTATTTGATTGAAGTTCTTGAGCTTCTATCAGCGAGACATCAAACGTGATAAGTTGCTATGAAAGTGAAATTTTTTGCGAAGCATTTGATTATCGGGCTATGTTGTTTAGGTTTGATATAAATGAGTCGAAACAAATCCAAAAAGCCAAAACCTGAAAATCCGCAGTTGCTTAAAGCACGGCATAAAAAGGATTATCTATCGCGACTAAAAATGGTTTGTGACCGGCTTGCAGGGAAAGGTTGGTTTGAATTAATACCGACTGCTGAGCTCGATATTATATATGAAAAGCGATATCCTCCTTTGTCCATTAAAATGGCCGACAACACCAGTATTGATAAAAACCGCTGGGAGGAATATCGCCAAGTATTGCAGACCATGTTGGATACCCCTTCTGTGATTGGTGGCGAGTCGGCTGCTATACCGATTAAAACGATACACTCTGAAGGTTTGACAATGTTGCATTTTATAGCCATGATGGCTATAAAACGTTTCCCCGGATCGGAAGAATTGAGGGAAACATTCAGGCCATACCTGATGACCGAGCAATCCCAATATTATTACCTGAAAGATGAATTGATTCAATTTTTGTTTATAATGGACGTTCGCAGCGGAAATTACTATGATGGTTTTCTGCAAGCAGACACCAGTGAACTCAATGTGGGAAAGATTCCGCCAAAAGCCAATGCCATATTCGTCCATCATCATAAGCCGGTTGTTACTTCGATTACCATCAATGGAGGTAAACGCGATATCGTTGCCTTACTACGTCCAGTCCCACATGGAAAAACTATTCACGTACATTTCAAACCTTCTGCTATAGGGCTGGCATCAACAAGTGATGAATCGCTGCCCGTTTATATACAGCGACACGCCCTCAAACGCTTGGATGAAAGATTAGGGTTGCAGACTAACAATGTGCATTCCCATTTATTCTTTAGCCTTTTCGATCAACCCGTCAGTTACGTTGCTGGGACTGACCATAGTTTGATTGCTTTTAACATGTATTATCACAAAGTAGGTTATTTATTGACGACATTACATGATGATAAGTTGGTCATCCGATCTTTCTTGTTTTTGACAAATGATGGCACCCCTGAAGGGCGAAAGTTGCACCAATTAACCCGGCTGGAAAAGTATGATAAGAAGTATCTCGGTATTGACAAACTTTCCACCTTTACCGCTTATCGTATTGACGAAGATGAAGAACTCAGTGCGATATTTAGGGAAGCAGGGTGCGGGCCGTTATTAGATTCATCATACTTACAAGCTATAGCTGCGGAATATACGCCTCCACGCGATAAATCTGCGCTGCATAAATATATAACCAACGAGAATTAATAAATCAACTATTTCCCACATTGAAGTTTCTATTTCCCCTTACCTAAATTATTATCATCATCCAACCGCTTCACTATCGGCTCGGACATCTGCTCAATAAACTTTGTGAGCGTTACCTTTCCTCCCCGATATAGCGTACTAGCGCCGGTATGCATTGTCCACCTCAACCCGGAAGTGCAGTTCCAACCATTGAATTATTGACTTATTACGTATTTCTGCCGCAGCATTTCTTAAACTTTTTACCACTTTGACAAGGGCAGGGGTCATTACGGCCTATCTTTGAATTGCCCTTCATGGAAGTAAACGGCGTCTTTTTCAAGCTGGCTAATTCATCGGCGAATATCTCCTCGAATTCAGGATCAGCTTCCCAAGGTTCATCCAGGTAAACGAGCGCATCGATCAACCGGTTATTGGCCGAGAATGCACCAAGCCCTAGCCATGAGTTGCTTTTTGTCAGGTACTTTCGCAACCGGGCATAAGTTGTTACTCTGAACTCAAGCTCTTCTGGATCAGCATTTGCGGTCACAACGTAGCTTAAGCCAAAGTCTCCGGCATAAGTTGCCAAAGATTTTAACGAATGCTCCGTTTTTGCTGCTTCTTTAAGTTGGATCATGCGCGCGACAATATTTTTCCGAGTCGCGCCGGACCAGTCCAGCAGATGAAAAACAATATCCGTCGCTTTTGAATGTCCGGTGTGTTTGATGGCCTGGATAAAATGATCAAATTGCGGGTCTTTCCACCGGTTCTCAATAGGGTCATCCTTTTCCGGTAATAGATGTGCTATCCCGGTTTTGTAAGGGTAGTAATTGCGGTCAATGATTTTACCAAAATCCGTTTCTATCGCGACCATGGAGGCGCCTTCTCTTGGCCACAATTTTTGATCGAGGTGGTAACCCAAGTAGACCAGTTCCTCATCAGCGCGGAAATAATCCATAAGGGCAATTCTTTGCCGTATATAATAAAGGAAATCGTAGGGGTCTTTAAGATAGTGTGTCAGCAATTCGAGATCGAAGGCTGACACAAATAATGGGTACGGGTCTTCCGGCTTTTTGTCCAGCATTAAATAAAGTTGGTGGGCTAAGCTGGGATAGTTTTCGGTAGTAAGCCCCATAATATAAACTTCGTTGATCTCTCTCGGCAAATAAATATCTTCTCCCTGCTGATTCTTAAATTTAAACTTCTGTTCTAGTATTGCACTCCTTGACTTAAGGCCCTGATCATAGGCATCCTGAACAGCCCCTTTGAAGTCGATGAGCAACTGTTCAAAATTACCACGTTTAGCGGTTAGTGTGAGCTTTTTCGACTTTACTTGTACGCATAATGCTTTATTACCCAACAGGCACAAGACATCAATATCAGTTTCCCGCTTACCTTTTTTACTTTCGACCTGAATTGAGCGGAAAGTATTTTCTGCACCGAATACTTTGGACAGCCATTCATAAGCTATTTCCTCACCAACATCTCCGCGATGTTTCGCCAGGCTTGTTCTGTAAGAAGCATCTTCTGTCATCCAATAGAATGGGCTCTCATATATGGCTTCAGGCAGCAGGAAACCGATTGGGAGAAAATAACGTTCTTTTCCCAAATGGATGAATGGTCTTGAGTTTAGGATATTATAATACCCCGGACCCTCATAAGCCGTATTATCACCTGGCAGAAAAGAAAAATTAGCAAAAAAATGATTTAAAGTATTGGTATTAAAGCCCTTCAGGTCGGCGGGTTGAATCACGAATAACTCCAGCAGGTTTTGGTAAAAAAGCCGCCAGCCTTCAGTATTGTCGTCATTCCAGTTATCAGGATCAGGGAAGAGTGCATGATAGCGGTAAAAACTGGCTGCTATGTATTGTTCACGTTCAATTTTATCGAGTTCTGTCTTGGAATAATGTTTTCTTAATTTTTTACGCGCTTTCGCTGCAACCTCAGGAAAAGCCTCTTTAATATTGATTGGCAGGACTTGGTAGGCTTTGTCTGTTAAGAGCTGTTTTATCGTCTTAACAATTTTCGGAACAACGTCAAGCTCAAACCCCTTGTTATCTTTCAGCCATTCCCGGTCATATTTATATTTCGGTTGCAGGTATTCCATATATTGGAAATCATATACACCCTCACCCGCGTAAAACATGGGTTCTATCATGCCCTTATCTTTAGCAAAAAAATCAAGCCTTTCTTTTCTTTCATCTTCCAGCACTTCACCTTTTTCCTGCATTTTTAATCTCTCGTGCAGTTTGTGCATTTGCGGTGTTAAAAAAGAAAAATGAAGTTCCTCCATTAAGGCGTAGGTTTTTTCTTTTCGCTCGAAGGTTTCTTGCGGTGATTGGGGAAAACTAAAATCAATGTCGTGCTGCACGAGGAAACCCAGGATCAGCGAACATTCCTTGACGCTCAAGTTTGAACGATGATCAATCTCATGCATCTTGTTCATATCATGATGAAAGTCTTCAAAAAGAATCAGGCAAAGCGAATATATATAACCTGGTTTTCGAATGAGTACTTTCAGATCAGCAATGACCTCGTCTGAATTTCTTGACATCTTGATATGATTTAAGTTATAGATGTAATTTACAAACTAAATCTTAAATTTACTTCGACCCAATTCACAATTATTCTTTAATAAATCTTCGATGAAAGCTATTGAAGAAACTTCAGACTTTAATTGCAATTATTTCCCCTTACCAAAATCATTATCATCATCCAATCGCTTCAATATCGCATCCCGCATCTGCTCAATAAATTTCGTAGGCGTTACCCGCTTTCTACCCGAAATCGCATACCACCGGCGATAAGCATTGCCCACATCAACCCGGAAATGCTGTTCCAGCCATTGAATTATTTCGGCTATCGTTGCCTTTCCTTCATTTAATTGCCCGGTCAGAAAAAGTCCATAGCCCAGTTCTACCAGGTTAACACTTTCCCCTGTCCAGTTAAGTATTTTGCCTGCAAGCGGCTGCAAGGAAGATGGATAAAGCTCATTAATCAGAAAATCCTGTATCTTTTCATGGGCCAGGAATTGAGCAAACAGGTAATCGCCTTTGGTTGAATATTCCGGATCAAGGTCAGGTATTTCAGGTAGCAACACCCCTGAAGTTTCCCCGCCTCGAACAAACAAAACAGCATCCAGTTCCGCAGCTTCAAGCAAATAATACTGGTATAAAAACTGGTACTGCATAAAATAGTGCTTGATCACCTTTAATTTCTGTTCGTAATAGTTCCGTATCAATATTTCTTCATTGAACTGCTTGCGTTGCGTTTCAATGTTAAACATTTGCTGTGCACACAACAATTCGCACACAAAAGCGGGCTTTTCATATTTAAAAAAATTAATTTCCTCCTGTCTGTCTGCAAACGGATGCTTCAAAACGAACTGCTTCAAAGCTGCCAATGCTTTATTGATGACAGCCAATTTCCCCGAAAAACGCTTTATCGGCAACGCACCCATGTCGCCGTACAAACTCACTTCTTCAAGCATATCATCGTACAGCTTTTTGATTTCTGCTTTCATAATTGAAACTCCCTTTTTATATCCGACCAAACATTCAGCACCTCATCCAAATGCGCTTTATTGTGTAAGGCAGTAACGCCCATCCTGATCCGGGCATCTTTCAGCGACACGGCCGGGTAGTTAATCTGGTTGGCATAAACGCCCTTCTGCTGTAGCGCATGGCAAATCTTCGCATTCTTTATTTTATCACCAATGCGAACAGGGAAAATCGCGGACTGTGTATCACCGATATTTAAGCCCAGGCTCAGCAGTCCTTGCCTGAAGTATTTGCAATTGTCTTTCAGCACGGACATCCACAGCGGTTCTTCATCGACCAGTTCAATGGCTTTAATGATCGACATAGCCGCCGGGGTAGAGCTGGCAGAAAATAGATGCTGCTTACTTTGGTACTTTAAATAATTGACCATTTCTTCACTGGCCACCACATAGCCGCCCACATGCGCGAAAGTTTTGCTGAAGGTACCGGTAATCAAATCCACATCATCCCAGGCGTTGCAGACCTCGATCAATCCCCGGCCGGTTCTGCCGACAACGCCGGTGCCATGCGCATCGTCAACCATTAACCGTGCGCCGTATTTCTTACAAAGCGCGATAATTTCCCGCAATGGTGCCAGGTCGCCGTCCTGCGAATACACACCATCGATAATGACCAATACCAGCGGGTGTTTCCCTTTGGATAATTTTAATACATGCTCATACGCAGCCAGGTCATTGTGTTTAACCGTCTTCCGGTTATACATTTGACAACCTTCCATTACGCTCGTATGCACTCCTGCATCTAAAATAACCAGGTCGTCTTTCGTCAATATGCATTGTAAGGATGCACTGTTGGAGTTATAACCGGTTGTATAAATTATCGCATATTCCTTCCGGAAAAAACCGGCTATCTTTTTTTCCAAATAGGCGTGGTAGTCATAGTGTCCGCCTATAGCAGGGGAGGCACCGGCCCCCGAACCGTATTTTCTGATCCCGTCGATAGCCGCCTGTTTAACTGCGGGATGCTGCGTAAAGCCCAAGTAGTCATTGGACACCAAACTAATGAGTTTGCTGCCATTCATTTCTACCACGGGGCCACAACCGGTAGTGGTGACTAAACGGTAATTCAATTGGCCCTTAGCGATCTGGTCATCGCAATAAGCTTTAAACATACGTGCCCGTGCCCAGGCATCCATTCCGGGGATATACTCGAAATCCCGGAAACTGTTGTTGTCGAAATCATTCTTCATGGTTTTACAGATTTATTTCCGGCAAAGGAAATGCGCTGTAAAACGCTAAAAAAACGTATCCACGAAGAACCACGGGTTTCCGTGTGCTACTTTATTTTCAAGAATAATTTGATGTCTTCCAAAATCGCATTCAGCGGTGCGAATATCTTTGACAGGTATTTCTCGTCCTTATTGTACAGGCGTTTATGGATCGTTTCCCACTGGACGTCTTCCTTGCCAATGGTGGAAACGGTAGCGGCAATTTGCTTGGCATATATTTTCTTATCGATCTTTTTGGTGATGCCATTATCCATCAGGTATTTATAAAAAACGGCAGTCGTGTCCGAGTCCCAATTAAATTCGACCTTTTGCGGCGCATCCTCAAAAGCGGCGGCGTTTTTGATCGCGTCGGTTTCTTCTTTGATCCATTTTAGCAGCCTGGGTGAAAGCGCGTTGTTATGCCGGTCAAAGGCGGCTAAGCCAGTCTGTGTGTCTTCCAGCACAAGCTTTTGGCATATAGCAAATTCCTGTAATTTGCGCGACCTGGTGGTAAATGCACCAGTACGTCCGCTGATGTACTTTTTACAGTAGACAAAGAACTGGTCATGGTTAAAATCTCTGCCAATCAATAGCGACATTAGGGCTTCGGTTGAACTATTGCAATCCGCGTTTTCCCAGTCAACGGCATCCAGCTTCGCCATATAGCCTTTCAGCCAGGTATAGTCGCCCCAGTATAATTTTTCCTTAGCATCGATAAATCTTGCGAACGGAATAGCGGCTATCGGAATCAGCCTATTTTCGATCTCTTGTTGTTCCAAAAGTTTCTCATAGTCCGCCCAGGCCGTTTTCAATTCTTCCTTCTGTACCTGTACGAATGCTTTGGGTAAACGCAACAGTGGGCTGACTTCGGTTGGCAATATTTTTTTAATAGCTGTGAGCAGGTCGAGCAGCACTTTGGTATCAGGACTAACCCGGTGATGAACATCGTAAAGCAGATCGCAAATGTCGACGAGTTTGCTGATAGTGTCGTTGCGAAAAGTATCACGCTGGGTATCATTGTCAATCGTCCGCAGTTCCCGGATGATGGCCTTTTCGAGGCTGTTGGCCTCATATAACAAGCGGTGATCTGCTTTTGGTTCATTGATGTTATCGGGGTTTTGGCGTGAGGCGATATCCTCGGCAATGGATTTCAGGACTTCGGTTTCAGTATGCATATCCTATATGTTAACACGGTAAATGAATATGCCGGGCAAAGGGAACAGCTAAAACGAAAAGGGATGGCTTGGCGATTGACCGGCTTTTAAACAAAAGCGCGGGACAATACATAACTGCCCAGAAAGTACGTCGAATACTTGAGAAACAGGAATGCAAGCCCGCACTTTTGGCGGGCGTTGCACTTTGATCCCATTTCTCAATATCCTTGAAAAGTTCGACGTTTTTCTGGAGGGAGGAAAGCGAAACGCTAAATTCTTATATGTTTAAAATATCTATCCGGTTCTTTTTTTCTTTTTCGCAAATATAACTTAATAATTTGGGTGTGTTTCATCTCAATTTTCATATGGTATTGGGGTTTAGTAAAAATTAATATTTAATTTCTTATAGGTTAATGTGGTTTTGGTTGCTAAAAAAAGTGCAGCCGGCGAACCGGGTGCACCTCATCAAATCAACTAAACTTATAAACAAGTCTAATTCAAAGCGCACTCTTTCTCAAGGAGCAACTGCTTTTCATTTTTTAACTATTAACTGTCTTTTCAGTAACAACCTGAAATCAGTATAAAGAACAGAGAGATTTTTTTATATTGCCTGCTTTATCAATTATCTTTAATCATCTTTTATCGTAATAGGCTTTGATACTGAAGTCATTGGCTTGTGTTGCTTCGCGGTCTACCACCAATGTTTTTCCATCATTTTCCAGTGACCATGTTTCGGTAAAATCCGAACTCGACGGATTATCTTCATCTTCATTTCTTAATCGCACGTAAAGCACAAAACCTTTATTATCAGCATTCCAGCTAATTGAAACGATTCTTCTATAATCAGCATAAATGATCGTCTCTTGTTTTGATCCGTCAAATGAAATGGTTTCTGAATAATAGTGCTGTAGTCTATCTTTATCATAAACTTTTGCCTGAATCACTATGGCATCGTTCTTTTGCATTATTTCAAACGACCGAGGAACTATCGAATCCGGGGCGCGTTTAAAGTCTGTCTTTTGTAAATTCAAATTCCATTTTCCGGAAAAATTTGTTTTTTGCGCCATGCTGATCAACGGGAACAATAGCAGTATTGACATTAATAATCTTTTCATATTTTTTACTATTTAAATTTCACTGTATACCCGAATCAATTGCACTATCAACCGTAACTCATGTTATTCAACATAAATCAACTTCTTAATAAAATATCTTGGATATTCCTGATAGCCTTGCTGTACATAAAACTCATAAGACGGTTCACGCCAGTCCATGCTATGCACTTGTATGGTTTCGCACTTCTTGTTTTTTGCTTGTGCAGCCACATACTGCTCCAATTCTCTAGCTATCGTTGCGTGTTTTGAGGACTCATCCACCGTCAGATAACTGATTAACAATAGATTCCCTTCAAACGTCAATTGCGGCAAATAATGAATAAATACAAATCCAACGATTTCCTTGTGTAACTCATACACGAATACCTCGTGATCCTCTTTGTTAAACAAAATATCTAATTGGCTAACAAGCTGACTAATACGCATAGGATAGCCCATGCCTTGTAGCAATGCTTTGATGCCAGGTGCATCACGGTAAGTTGCCTTTCTTATATTCACCATATAAATTATTATGCCTTACATTGGCGATTTAAATTTTCTGAAATTGTAAATAAAGCTCAACAGGATTAGGCTGTGTAGCGCATTTGTTTGCTGCGTTTGTATATAGTTTTGACCAGCAGACTGCGTGATAGCTGCTTTGGTATTCAACAAATTTGACCCTGAAATTCGAACTTGTATCACGCGCTTAGATGTTAAATCTTTTTCTACGTATGCATTTAAAGTAACCATTTGCTGGTTTGGAAGGCTCGAAGTTGCTTGATGCACGTAATCGAAGTTACCGCCGCCTGCCAGGCCAAACGGAAATGTATAAGATATATTGAGGTGGTAATTTTCTGTCAGACTATTACTGCCTCCGGTGCCGGATAAAGAATATTGACTGTTGCTGAAGGAAGCCGATGCTTTACTTTCCATGAGGAGCGCATTTCCTGCGTGATAATTCAAATCTATTGTTACATTGGCACCATCACTTTCAACAACATCCTGTTTTCCATTAATCAAATTCAAATCGTGTCCGTAAGAAATGCCGGTACTAATATTACCGTTGCCGTGAACTTGACTCATTAGCGGGAAGCCATAAGTTGCCTGTCCATTGACATGATAAATGGCGCTAAGGTTAATAAATTCTATTTCCTGTATACCACCGGCCATCGTTGTTGTAGATCCGCTAATCGGATTGACCGTATAGTCGCAATGGAAATTGATTTGTAAACTCCGGGAGTTATCTTCATTAAAATCTTCAAAGTCAATTCCCAAATTATGTGTAAATGCCTCGTGGAGCAAAGGATTACCTTTCTTTATCTGATACGGATTGGACAGGTCAGGCAAGGGTTGTAACTGATCGATAGCCGGATCTTCAGCGCTGCCATTATAATCCATACTTAGATTGGATTGTTTATTTATAGCATAACGCAGCCAGGCGGCTGGTACAATATTGTAATACAATTTATTGATTTCAATCCCAGCAGATTCATTATTATTACCCTGGTCATTGGACTGTGCACCCATACTAATGTTATAAGAAAATTTGCCCCCGCCAGTATTTGAAAAGGATGCGCTTAGCTGGTTGATAACATTACGGTTCAAAAATCTGTTACTTGTCAGCGTGTCGGGCAAATCGTATTGACTGGTTAATGGATCAAAATCATAGGATGATTGATTGGAACGCTGCAAGTTATAACTAGCTTTATAATTAAGTTGCAGGTTTAACCCCTTTATTGCACTGGTGTTATATGTAGCGGAAAGATTATAATTTTCGGTCGTAACCGGGTCTTGCGAATGCTGGTTCAACACCTTTAACCCCGGTGGATTGTAAAGCTGTATGGCATTGTATAAATCCTGATTCTGCTGGAAATTGTAAACTGATTGTCCCAAATTAAATATTAGCGCCCCTTTTTGTAGTTTATGGGTATAAGATAAACCTTGGTTTAATCCATTACTTAGCTGCTGTGATTTATTAGATAAATTTCCCGAACTGGCTGGGTAAATTGAATTGTTCTTGATCGTTTGCATAATTGTCGAATCTATATTCGCCGATGTAGCATGGTTGCCACTCAACGAAAGATTATAATTAAGAAAACTAATACTATCAAGTTTACACCGAAAAGATGCCACGGCCTGGTAGTTCCAGTAGGCGGAATTTGATGCCCTGGTATCTTTTTCGAGCAAAGATGAGTCCGCGAGGAAGGTTTGTTTGTCGGTGCTATTTTGCGTACTGACGTTATTCAGGCCGAAACTGCCAGATATATTGACTTGTAGTTTTTTGCTGACGTCTTCCTGATAATTAAATTGAAATCCGGAGTGGCGTTGATTTCCGGCATTGGCGGTGTTATTGTCCGGACTGGTGTTATTGTCTGCATACCCCTGCGCAAAAAACATCTGATCACCGAGTTTAGTCACATTATATTCTCCTTTTTTTAAAAAAATCTATATCGGCTATACTTCCGATCTCTCAAATCGCTTCCTTTCACATAACAAATTAGCAACAAAAGG
>Ga0302309_10002958_pt1 | contig 13613 bp, 10 predicted proteins | sample III_Palsa_N1_1_FD_200453 | JGI IMG/M metagenome (GOLD analysis project Ga0302309, IMG submission 200453) | Peat permafrost microbial communities from Stordalen Mire near Abisko, Sweden - III_Palsa_N1_1 | ecosystem: Environmental > Terrestrial > Soil > Palsa > Peat permafrost | place: Sweden... | reverse complement strand
GGAAGCGGTTGGAAGCCCGTCTACGACATTTTGGTGAAGGATGGCTACAACGTTTCCATTGCCGAGCACCCGCTCACCTCCTTTGATGACGACTTGACTGCAGTCAAACGGGTCATCGATATGCAGGATGGACCTATCATTCTTGTCGGTCATAGCTACGGCGGGGCGATCATTACCAACCTCGGCAACGATCCGAAAGTGGTGGGTCTGGTCTATATCGCGGCACATGCGCTCGATATTGGTGAGACTCAGGCTGCCAATGGAAAGCTTTTCCCAAGTGCTACGAGTAAAACGAACGACGTCAAGAAGACTGGTGACGGCTTCCTATATATCGACCCTGCGCACTATCCGGCTGACTTCGCCGCAGACCTCCCTCCGAAGCAGGCTCAGTTTGAGGCGAATGCCCAGGAGCTTACCGCTGGCTCCATGTTTAACGTTCCCGCAGGGGAGCCTGCGTGGAAGACCAAGCCGAGTTGGTACGCCGTGGCGATGTCTGATCGCATCATCAATCCCGATCTTGAGCGGATGTACGCCAAGCGAGCACATAGCCACACGATTGAAGTACAAGGTGCGAGCCATTCTGTGTATGAGTCGCATCCGAAAGAAGTAGCAGCTCTGATCGAGCAGGCCGCTAATAACTCCGCCCCATAGGCGAGTAACGCATTCAACAAACTCAACCAGGCCGTCCTATGAACATTGACCTGAAGAAACGCAAAGCTATCGTGACGGGCTCAACAGCGGGTATCGGTCTAGCCATCGCTACTGGACTTGCCTCAGCTGGGGCGCAAGTCGTCGTCACCGGTCGAACGCAGGCACGTGTGGATGCAGCACTCGTAACGATCGCTAAAGAAGTGCCCGGTGCCAGGCTCATTGGGCTTGCGGCAGATCTGGGGACGAGCGAGGGCGCGAAACAGCTCATCGTAGAAGTGCCCGAAGCCGACATTCTCGTGAACAATCTGGGTATCTTCGAGCCGAAGAATTTTTTCGACATTCCCGATGACGACTGGATGCGCTTCTTTGAGACAAATGTTATGAGCGGTGTCCGATTGTCTCGTCACTATGCGCAAGGTATGGCCAAGCGGAACTGGGGTCGCGTCCAATTCCTTTCCAGTGAATCGGCTGTACAAATTCCGGCGGAAATGGTTCATTACGGCATGACAAAAACGGCTCAACTTGCAGTCGCACGCGGTTTGGCCGAAACATTGGCAGGCACCGGCGTGACAGTGAATTCCGTGCTTCCGGGACCAACTCGATCGGAAGGTGTCGGTGCGTTTTTTTCAAAGATCGCGGCGGAACAAGGCGTTCCTCAGGATAGAGTGGAGCGCGATTTCATCGCAACGCATCGACCGTCATCGCTCATCAAACGCCTAGCATCCGTGACAGAGGTTGCAAACCTTTGTGTCTACCTCGCCTCGGAACAAGCTTCGGCCACTACTGGATCAGCTCTTCGTGTGGATGGTGGGGTTGTGAGATCAATCCTCTAGGGCGAACTTTCGCTGCGCCCAAAACTCGACAGCAGAAACAGGGACTACAGGCCAATGCCTCCTGGCGCGCCTACGTTGAAACGATTGTATCAGGCAAAAACACTTCACTTAGTGGTCGATGACGGCGGTAGCGGCGTGGATTCGTCTGCACTCAACAACGTCGACACAAGGGCGCTGGGTGTCTTAGGTATGCTGGAGATGGCCGCAGACATGGACGCGACGTTTGAAATTGTCGCACTAAGCCCTCGATGCACGCGAATTAAGCACGTCGTGCCGTATGGCTCTCAGGCCCGTTAGGCGGCGCGAACGCCTTGAGGCAAAAGGTAAGCAAGCTGTCAGTCCGCCTTCGGCGGCGTGATGTTCGTCGCGCCCTAGGCCCTACCCTCATAGCGCGGGACTATTTTGGATGAGGGTCATTCTGGACGAGCTGCGCCAGCGACCGCGGCCCCGCGTACGACTACCACTTCCTTCTCCAGTCTATGGCCATAGAGTACGTGCTAGGTATTGGAATTTGATCTACACCACGGCCTAACCACGGTGTCCTAGGCAAACCAATGGAGTGCATAATTGCCTGCCACGGCCAAGTGGTCCGTCAGCAAAGCCTGAAACGCTTTGGGGTTTTCGGGTGACAGGGGAAACCCACACAAATGTGTGGTTTGGATGAATGGGCTCGCACCGGGGACGACGATGCCAGGGACACACATACACGCACTCGCCAGAGGTGGTCTAGGTCTGCTTCTGCTGCTGTGTCTAGCCTACGCTGGAGCGGGAATGGCCAGTGACATGTGGGACATCAATCACTTTCGTCATACCGCGTGGACGAGTGAGGCAGGTGCGCCGGGAGCGGCAGCTGAGATCGTACAAACTGCGGATGGCTACCTATGGATTTCGAGCGGAGAGGGTCTGTTTCGGTTTGATGGCATGCGCTTCGATGCCTTTAAATCTATCGCTGGCCAGTCACTCCCATCAACGCAAGTGCAGTCACTTTATGCACCTCCATCCGGCGGCCTTTGGATCGCGTACGAAGGTTCTGGCATTAGCTTTTATAAGGACGGGAAGCTCACTAATTATGACGCCAAGTCAGGTTACCAAGGCGGTAGTACGTACACGATCGTTGAGGACAGCAATGGAAACCTGCTAACTGACGGGTATCCCGGGCCGATGACCTTCACACACGGCGCTTGGCATACCCTTACTTCCAATAGTGGAATTCCCTCGTCAAAAAGAGTCCACACACTGTTTGTCGATCGGGATGGCTCGGTGTGGGCGGGGTCTGGTGGCAAGCTCCTTCGCAAAGCAAGGAATCAATCCAAATTCGAAGATATGGATGTAAAGCTAACTGGCGCACTGTTCACCATGGTGCAGTTACCCGACGGGAGCTTCGTGATAGGTCAAAACAATGGGCCCGTCATCCAGGTCAAGCTCATCAACCAGACTTACGTCGTCGACAAGGCCACATTACCTGCGAAGTCAGCCGGCATGGTCATCGATAAACATGGCGGCTTATGGATTGCGAGTCTTGGCGACGGAGTGTTTCATGTAAATACCATGGAAAGCGGAGTACCCGTGGTATCTCCGTTTGCTGGTCAAGTTCAACATTTTACAAAGAACGACGGCTTAAGTGGTGACTACGTATGGGGCGCATTCTATGACAGGGAGGGAAATATCTGGTTTGCGACACAAAACGGAATAGACCGTTTCCGCGAGAGCAATTTCTATGCGCAGCCACTCCCCGATGGCATCCATGATGCAGCTATCGCACCCGGACCTCACGGATCCGTCTGGGTTGGGAGCAGCAACTACGACGTACTACACCTCACTGACAAGGGATATACGAAAACTGCCGCGCCGGCATCCATGTTTGCGCTTGAACAAAGATCAGCTGATTTAACCTTAGGCGCTGGATCGTCAGGCATTTGGGAATTTTCATCCGATGGAACGGCAAAGCTACTCGGGCAGTTACCCATTCCTCACACACATGAGAAAGTCGGCCGTATATTGAAGGATAAACGTGGCCAGATATGGCTGACGACTTTTGAAGACAGGGCCGCACTCCTTTTACTGAACGGTGACACGTCTCGTAGTATTCCCGTGGATTGGCGTGTTTCTCCTATCTTCGAAGATGCCGAGGGCAACGTCTGGGTGGGCATAGGTGCTAACCACATCACGTCATATACCGACAAGCAGGAACGGGAATATTCTGAAAAGAATGGACTGGCCGTAGGTAGAGCCAGAATCATCACCGAGCATGAAGGGCACATATGGGTAGCTGGTGAGAGGGGTATTGCACGTATCACGGGAAGCGGATTTCGCAGCGTTCATCTCGCGTCAGGCGTTCAGTGGCAAGATGTTAGTGGTCTTGTATTTGCGCACGATGGATCACTATGGATCCACAATCTACGCACAATTTATAGAGTGGCCCCGGAGGATATTGCATCGATCGAGCGCGATCCGACACAAAACAATATTGATGTCCAATCGTATGGACCGCTAGACGGCGTGCCGGGGCCGGGAGCTCAGATGATCCCATTGCCATCGGCCACGCTGGGCACAGATGGCCGAATCTGGTTTGCGACACAAAGCGGGGTCATTTGGGTCGACCCAGCGCGCCTAATTCACAATGCCCTTCCCCCACCAACCGTAGTTACCTCCATGCGGGCAAACGGCAAAGGCGTTCCGTTTGGACCTGATATTGAATTAAAGTCAAATACGAGAGATATCGAAATCAGCTATACCGCACTGAGTATGATGATGCCTGAACGCGTTCAATACCGATATCGCCTTGATGGTGTGGACAAGGGATGGCGTGACGGTGGAACGCTACGGCAGACGCGTTACACGAACCTCAGCCCTGGCCACTATCAATTCACTGTCATCGCCAGCAATAACGATGGCGTCTGGAATCAGCAAGGCGCGACGATCGGCTTCCACCTGCTGCCCGGACCCTATCAGACATGGTGGTTCCGCTTGATCCTTGCGCTCCTTGTGATCACCCTCATCGCGCTTGCCTTCGCCTGGCGTTTGAGGGCTGCATCTCGGCGACTCGGACTAATTATGGAGGGCCGGGATCGTGAGCGCGCACGTATCGCTGGAGACATTCATGACACTCTCCTGCAGGGTATGCAGGGACTCCTTATTCACGTCAAGCTGCTTGCTGACGCACAGACGGATAACCCACGAAATCGCCAGCTGCTCAATGCATCGGTAATCATGGCCCAGAATACCCTTATTGAAGGCCGCGACCGTATCGTTGCTCTCAAGTCGGCGGGTCAGAATACGAGAGACATTCTTAGCGTCATCGACCACATCGGTATCGAACTATCAGCAATTCATGGCAATGCTTACCGTTCGAAAGCAACAGGGCTCAAGAGAGCAGTCTTGCTCCAAATTTTTGACCAAGTAATCGACATCGCACGTGAGGCGACGTTGAATGCATTCATGCATGCACACGCGTCACTTATCGAATGTACGGTGGCCTACGAGGACGATACGTTGCGTGTCATAGTGCAAGATAACGGCCGCGGCATCGACCCTGATGTACTTGCCTACGGTGGTCGACCGGGACACTGGGGACTTGAATCGATTCGTTCTCGGTCCGAAAAAATTGGAGCGACTCCTTCTTGGATACAACGCGAATCGGGAGGGACGACCTTCACACTCGAGGTTCCCAATCGCGCTGCATTTGGCGATTCTTGGATAGATTCACTGATTCGCGTTCTTACCCTTAGAAGCAAGAGCGGCCAATGAGAGGCCTCACGCAGGAGGAGCCGTCGCAATATGGCAGCTGCTGAGCAGCGTGGGAACGATGGCGGGGCCGGCTAGGCGCCGAGTCAGGCAAGCTGGTTCGGCACCCCACGCCCGGTTGTTGCAATCCGATAACCAATTCCAGCAGCCGAGAAGCAGTAGGCCGAAAATGAGCGGCCTGCAATCCTATGGCTTAACCGGAGTCCAAACGTAACCGCGTCCTGTCTTGGAGACTTTTCCGATACCTGGAAAATCGACATGCGCGGCTGCCACCAAGTAGCCTTTCTGAGCCGCATCGGACAATGCTTTTTCGCGAGCCGCGATAGCGTCAGCAGGAGTGCTGTCGAACTTGATGGTTACTTTAGGATCGGGCAGTTGCACCATCGCTAGGTGCACCAGATCACCCCAGACGAGGAGTACTTGTCCATCGCTCTCAACTCGATACCCGGTATGTCCTGGCGTATGGCCCGGTTCACTCACTGCCGTGATGCCCGGTTCGAGCTGCTCCCCAGCATGGAAGGTTTTCAGGTGACCTGCCGCGGCATACGGGGTCAGCGCCGCTTCGACCGCGTCAAATGTCCCCTGCACGGACGGGTCCACCTTGGCGATGTTGGCTCGATCCTGCCAGAAGCGTGCTTCGTTCTCATCCACGCGCACGGTCGCATTGGGATAGACAACCTGCCCCTTGTTGATAAGACCGCCGGCATGGTCTGCATGCAGATGCGTGATGAGCACCTCGTCTATTTGCCCTGGCTGATAACCGGCAGCCTCGAGATGCTTTTCGACCTCACCCAGGGTTGGCCCGAGAAAGGCGCCTGAACCCGTATCGATCAGAATACGCTTTGCGCCGGTGTCGATGAGAAATGCGTTGACTGACGTTGGTACCGTGGCGCCGGCATGCGCCTTGGTGAGAGCTTCATTGACTTCGCCCTTGTGCGCTTCGACCATGATCTGTCCAGCAGGTAGAGCAAAGACTCCGTCGGATAGCGCGATGACAGTGACCTCACCGAGCTTCACCTTGTAGAAACCCAACGATACTGCCTGAGTGGCAGCGTGCGTGCTACTAACTGCTACAAACCCGGTCAGCGTAACCGCTAACGTTTTCAGTATCAGGCTGACGCGTATGGATTTGCTGATGCTCATGGCTGTTCGCCTCCAAGAAATCGAGATGACACCGTATCGGCGTTGCGGCACGTCGGATAGCACAGCTGTCGCGTCTTATTTACTTTTGGAACCCTATTAAAGACAAGGCGTTTCGATGCTGAGTTTTTCGGTTACACATGGACCGTAGCGCTAACGGACGCTTGTCTAGAGCTCGCCCTCTGTAAGAGGACTAGCCACTCAAATGATCGCGCATGAAATCGACTGTGCGTCCGTTGGCAATAGTCGCGTCGGCCCGATCGTAGTGATCGCCGCTTGGTCGTGCGAACGCGTGGTTCCGGTGCGGATAAACCATAATTTCGATCGACTTGACCGCGCTTGACGCTTCTCGAATTTTCGCCTGGGCCTCGGGCGGCATGTATTCGTCGTCGCCAGCCAAGTGCATGAGCAAGGGACCTCGCACGTTGGGAAGCTCGTCAGCATATTTCTCCGTCGTTCCGCCGTAATACGATACCCCCGCGTCTACGCCATAGCGTGCCGCGGACAGGGTCGTAAGCAGGCCACCTAGACAGAACCCCAAGACGCCCACCTTGCCGGTCGTGGACAGGGAGCGCGCAGCTTCGACAGTAGCGTGGACATCATCAACGGTCTTGCCGATGTCCAGCAGGGCATACAATTCGAAGCCACGCTTCCACTCTGCTTCGACGTGATCCGAAAGCTCGATGCCTGGTCCGAACCGCCAATAGAGATCCGGGCACACCGCCACGAAGCCCTTGGCAGCCATTTCACCGGCGATTTGGCGAATGCCGTCATTGACTCCAAAGGCTTCCTGCAGGACTACCACCACGGGGCCTTCGCCGATAACCGGGTGCGCAACGAAAGCCGAGAAAGTGCCGTCGGGCACGGTGACTCGCAGCGTGTTGTTCATGACCGCTCCTGCTTCCGTTGGATTGTGTTGTTGTTTGAGCTCATTGAACTAGCCTGCAGTGACTGGCGAATTCGTGTTGTTAACTCGGCTCTACATGAGACATGTCGGTAGGTCATTGTTTGGTCGAGACGGCCGAGACGGCTTGCAAGATTACGTGCGCCACTTCTTCGGGATGGGACATCAGCGAGAGGTGGCCGGACGCGAGCTCGGTCGTGGTCGAGCCCATCAATTTGGCAGCCCCTCGCTCTAGATCAACACTTACGCAGCGGTCATTGGCCGACACGATGTACCAGGATGGGCGGGTCTTCCATGCCGCTTTGGTCAGCTTGTCTGCAAATGTCCGGGCAGCAAGCGGGCCCTGAGTCACGGCCATGGTCCGGGCTTCGACCTGAGTCAGGTCAGGCGCGACATTTTCGATCATGCCCTGCTCTGTCACATAGACGAAACCGTTGCCATCGTCGCGGATCGTTTCAAGAGCGGGTGGCTTTGAATGCGCATTGACCAGCTCGCCCGTCGACTGGCCTTCTGCGCCGGAGAATGCCGCGACATACACGAGCGCCGCGACCTTGGGATCGTCACCAGCCTCCGTAACGATCATGCCGCCCCAGCTGTGCCCAACAAGAACAACCGAACCCGGGGCGGAAATAAGCGCGCGCTTTGCAGCGGCAACGTCGTCGGCAAGTGACGTCAGCGGCAGCTGCGCAGCGACTACCGTCAGCCCCTCCGCCTGTAGTAAAGGAATGACTCGGCTCCAGCTTGACCCGTCCGCCCACGCTCCATGGATAAGTACAACAGAAACCCCATTTTGTGTTGTCTGGCTCATCGAAGTTGCCTCGTGACTAAGTGTGATGGTCGATGGTTTGGCAACCTTTTTATGGGTCGGTCAGCCATGCGGAAGGGTGTGCAGCTGCGCATCACATTGCGCGCAAGGTTGGCCAGAGGCTTGTATGGGAGTGATGCGGCTTGCATCAGCGTGCTGCTTTGGTCCTTAGCATTCTGGATACGCCGCTATCGGCCACTACCGCCGCAACGACTCGCGATGGCACGGCGACCGATTCGCTTCGTAACGCAACTATCGGGCTAACTGACCCGCGTTATTGATTCGGCATACCATGCAACCTCCTCATACCAGCCAGCAAACGGGCGAAGATACCGCTTGTCTCAACAGCGGGTGTCGGCAGTTCACTCAGAACTTCAGATTCCCTTGTCTGATAGGCGATCAGCGAAGCCAGCATCGCCTTGGCGACCTCAGGATGCTGTTGGAGAATCGGCGTAATGGCGTCCTTGCCAAGCCTAGCGATTGCCACCTTGCTGATCGCTCGAAGTTTTATGCCCTTGCTTACGCCGGTGAGAATTCCCGCGCGTCCAACGGCATCACCCGGTGAGAGCCGACGAAGCTCAATATCATTTCCTTCAAAGGGGGTTAGCAACGCAGCGACTCCTGTGGCCACTATGTACAGGGCGCGACGTTCATCGGGGCAATCCGGTCCAGCCTGGTAAATCATCTCGCCCGCCGAAAACTCTTCGTGCTCGAGCTCTTTCGCAAGCTCTGAAAATTGTGCATCGCTGAGCGCACGAAACATATCGATCCCTCGCAATAACCTCTCCGAATGGTTTGGCGGAAGACCATCGATGGGTGGGTGCCCTAGCTCGACACCGTGAGCGTTGAGGTGCCGATAGGCCTGGTCCAGGATTTCGTTTTGTGTAGCTGATCGGGTTGCGATGCTCGCCACGTACGCCAGTATTTCGTACTCAATAAATTTCGGGTGCATTAAATGCGCGCTTATGACGGCCTTTGGTGTGTCCAGAACACCGATGGTGCTTTCGATAGCATCCGTGAGCGCGGCGATGACCCTGGCAGGACGCACACGTGGAGATATACGAATCGTGATCGACAGACCATGCATCTGTGGAGGTCGGCTTTCATTGACGATGTTTGCCTTCGACGCAGCGCTATTGGGGACGACGACAAAATTCCCCTGACCATTTAGCAGCGTGGTGGCTCGCCAGTTCCGCTCGATAACCTCACCCTGAATGTCCCCTATCGTCACCGTGTCGCCAAGATGGAAGGGTTGCGTTGCGTTGAGAACGACGCCCGAGAATACGTCACTCAAGGTGCTTTGCAGTGCGAGACCCAAAATGATGGCCAACGCTCCGGAAGTCGCTAACAGTCCGCCGATAGGTAGCTCCAACACATAAGCAACGGCAGCGACGGCGGCAATCATAAAGACGATCGCGCGCAAGATGTCCTGGAATAGACGCTCACGATGCAGCTCAGGCGAGAGGACCACGCGCCCCAACACAAACGAGCCTATCTGTGCAGCTTGCAACCACCACAAGAGCTCCAGTCCTTGAGCAAAAATGTGCCTCACGGGATTGCCTACCCATGGCGCCACATGTAGCGGACTTAAGTCATATTTCCATAACACGTAGCTCAGCGCTATGAAGAGCAGCGTGCGGATGCCTACCCGCGCCACCTCATTTTTTAGGCGGAAGAAGCGCCATGCCAAAAAATCCAAGAGGACAACACTAAAACCGAACAGTAGTCCGCTATCGATGAAATTCATAAGACCTCAATGCCACTAAAGCTGAAGACCAGGACTCACTTCCTGACCATGGGCTCAGCCAGTTCTCAGCGCTTGTACGTTTGCAATGTTTTGGTACCTTTGAAACGCAATCTTGGCTGGATTCACAGGTGTGGCTTGACGTTCTTACTCGTCTATCGACGATCCGCCGGCGCAACCAAGTGGTTCGTGAGGCGCCCCAATCCATCAATGTCGACAGAAACGGTATCGCCCGCCTTAAGCCACTCAGGATCCTTCGCACCGAGCATGACTCCTTCGGGTGTTCCGGTCGCGATAATGTCACCGGGCTTCAGCGTGACGAGCTGACTGAGAAACGCGATGATGGTGGCGACACTGAAAATCATGTCGGATGTCGATGAGTTCTGCCGAACAACACCGTTGACCGTGCACCGGATGCTCAGGTTCTGTGGGTCGGGAATGCTGTCTGTGGTGACCAGGAATGGCCCGGCTGGAAAGAAGCCATCAAGTATTTTCCCCGCCATCCACTGAGTCGTCGCCAACTGCGGCCCACGCGCTGACAGATCGTTGACGCAGCAATAGCCAGCCACATAGCTCAAGGCGTCGGCCTCCGATATCTGCCAGGCTTCCCGTCCCATCACCACGCCAAGTTCCGCCTCGTAGTCGTATTTATAGTCCACTGGCGGCAACGCGATTTTGGCCCGATGGGCACTGAGACTGTTTGCGAATTTGCCGAAGATCGCCGGTACCGCGGGGATCTCCATGTGAGCCTCGGCAGCATGCCGCCGGTAGTTGAGCCCGACACAGATGATTTTTTCCGGTGCAATCACCACAGGGGCAACACGAAGGCTATCCAGCGGAAGCGTGGGGCTGGTCGGGGCGGATAGGCGTTGAGCGATCTCAGCGAGCTCTTCCCGTTTTACCGGCACTGGCCCGTGCCACAGGCCTGACGCGGAAAGATCTTCAACCCCGCCATCTCTCACCAACCCGGCCCGTACCTCCCCTTCCACTAAGAAATTCAGCAACTTCATCGGAGTCTCCCACGACCCAAACATTCAATGCAGAATGATCGCATCTGACAAAACCACATGAGCCTGCCACGCAGGACGTCATGAAGGTGCATGCGATGAGGCCTCAGATCTCAACGCTAATTGAGATCCTCTTCCTGCTGCTCCTCGCTCAGTGTGAGCGTCGCTTCGGGCACTGCTATGAGGCGTGGTCTCGAAATGGGATCGCCACTTTTATCGGAGTAGCCATAGGTCCCCTCGTCAAGCTTTTCGATCGCACGACGTATCTTGGGGAGTCGTTTGAGGTTGCGGTGGAACTGCGCTTCATCGTTCTCCTGAATCGCCATCTGCTCCGCTCCGTCAGCATCGTCATGTGCCTCCCCACCGGCCTCGTGCTGCAAGGTTTCTTCCTCGCTGGCCGAGCTATCAGCGACCCTGACCAGTTCGTTGCCCAAGCTGATCAAGCGCTCCCGCTGCGCGTCGAGGAATGCTTTATCCAGGATCAAGTGCGGCCGTTTGTGCTCATTCATCGCTCAGTTCTCTCTGTTAATTGTCGTTTCGATTGCGTGTCCATCACACGAGATCTAGAGAACACCATCGCCGCCAACGCCCACCGCGTCTTGCCGCTTTGTGACATTTCTTGCCTGACGATGTCGCGGATGATGCGAGTTTCAGGCGAAGGCAACGCGAACTATGGGATTTGTATGAAAACCAGCATCCTGATCCAAGCTACAGCACAGGCGTACAAGCGTCGCCTGTACCGCTGCAGGCAAAGTTGTTTGAAAAGAAGTGGCTCACGTTTGCGCGCTGACAAAGCGTGGAGGCGCCACGATCCGGCCGTCATGAGCGGCCAACCACGTCAAACGACATCGAGGTTTCGCCATGACACCACCCAAAAGCCACGATAAATCACGCAGAGACTTTCTCGTCACGAGTAGCAGCCTCCTGGCAATGGCAGCTATACCGACTGCGGTCTTTGCGTCCAGCGCCAAAGCGGCAATTCCCGCCACCGGTTCCCAACGTCACGCCCCTACCCTGGAGTCAAATCCCATGAATACCATCACTACGAAAGACGGCACCCAGATCTACTACAAGGACTGGGGCAAGGGCCAGCCAGTTGTTTTTTCCCACGGCTGGCCGCTGGACGCGGACGCCTGGGACAGGCAAATGACCTTTCTGGCCGATAACGGTTACCGTGTGATAGCACACGATCGGCGCGGCCATGGTCGGTCGAGCCAGCCATGGAATGGCAACAATATGGACACCTACGCTGACGACCTCTCCGATCTTTTCGAGAAGCTGGATCTCAAAGATGCGATCATGGTTGGCCACTCCACTGGAGGCGGCGAAGTCGCCCGTTATATCGGACGCCACGGCACCAAGCGCGTCGCCAAGGCTGTGCTGATCAGCGCAGTACCGCCGATCATGGTTCAGTCCGCGACGAATCCGGGCGGCCTTCCGATCAAGGTATTCGACGACATCCGCGCGGGACTGGCGACGAATCGCTCACAGTTCTTCAAGGACTTGGCGTTGCCATTCTTTGGCTACAACCTTTCGGGTGCGAAACCCGTTCAGGGCACCATCGATTGGTTCTGGTTCATGGGCATGCTGGGCTCCTATAAGAGTCTGTATGACTGCGTGAAGGCATTCTCGGAAACGGACTTCACGGAAGACCTGAAGAAGATCGATGTGCCCACCCTCGTGTTGCACGGTGACGCCGATCAGATCGTACCGATCAAGGATTCCGGCCTGCTTACGGCCAAGCTGGTGAAGAACGCCAAGCTGGAGATCATTCCCGGTGCACCACACGGTATGTGCAACACATTGCCGGATGAAATCAACGCAAAACTGCTGTCCTTCATCAAGGCCTGATTGACGCCGGGGGATATTCTTAAGGGGCGATGGCGCGCAGTACGTCATCGCCCCTCTTCCCGGAAACAGATCACCGATGCTTTCCAAATCCGCCACGCAACCAGCTGTCGTCCTTGCCCCCCTCAAGGGGCGGACTGTCTTCGCCATGGCCACGGCATGCGGCCTCGCCGTCGCAAACATCTACTACAACCAGCCGATGCTCGCGCTCATCGAGCATCAGTTCGCCAGCATGACGACCGTCGGATTGATACCAACTGCCACGCAGCTCGGCTACGCAATTGGCCTTCTGCTACTTGTGCCACTGGGCGATCTTGTCGAACGCCGGCGGCTGATCGTTGCCCAATTTCTGATACTGACCATTGCTCTTACTGGCGCAGCCCTCGCGCCAGGTCCATGGTCACTTGTGGCGGCTTCGTTTTTTGTAGGAACGTTCGCCACTGTCGCACAGCAGATTGTTCCTCTTGCAGTGACTCTGTCGCCCACCCCATTGCGAGGAAGGACGATCGGAAAAGTCATGAGCGGCGTGCTTTGCGGCATCCTGTTTTCACGCACGCTCTCCGGCTTTGTTGCCACCTACCTGGGGTGGCGTGCCATGTTCTGGATCAGTGTTCCATTGGCGCTCTTTGGCGCAGGGTTGATGGCCATAGCGCTGCCTCGGAGCGAGCCCACAGCACATCTTCCCTATCCCTCACTTCTGTACTCACTGCAAGCGCTATGGCGCGCGCAACCCCTGCTGCGTCGAGCGACGCTGACGCAGGCAGCCCTATTTGCATCGTTCATTGCATTCTGGACAATCCTGTCTCTGCATCTCGCCAAGCCACCCTATGGTTACGGCCCCTATGTCGCTGGGCTATTCGGCATTGTCGGGGCCGTCGGCGTATTCGCGGCTCCTCTCGCGGGCCAACTCGCCGACCGCAAAGGGCCCCTTCTCGTC
>Ga0302309_10002957_pt1 | contig 13618 bp, 16 predicted proteins | sample III_Palsa_N1_1_FD_200453 | JGI IMG/M metagenome (GOLD analysis project Ga0302309, IMG submission 200453) | Peat permafrost microbial communities from Stordalen Mire near Abisko, Sweden - III_Palsa_N1_1 | ecosystem: Environmental > Terrestrial > Soil > Palsa > Peat permafrost | place: Sweden... | reverse complement strand
AACCTCATCCGCAAGGCGCGTATCGACCTGGATACGACGATCGACTTCATCGATCCGGACAGCCTGCCGATCGACATCGACCAGGCGCTACGCAATCGTTTCGGTACGCCCGACAGCATCATGCCCCGTCCCGGCAATCAGCATCTGCTGCTGGCGCGGATCACTTATCCAAGCGGCTCGTCGGGCTGCCTGCTGGTGGTCAAGCCGCGGCTGTATTGCGAGCTGCCGCTGGATGTCGCCGGTTACGCGGATCGGCATAGCGACTTCCCACAACAGAGCACTGCTGAACAGTTCTTCGACGAATCCCAGTGGGAGAGCTATTGCCAGCTTGGCGAAGTGCTGGGCATGTCGCTCGACGCGCGATTGATGAACATGTTGCCGTCGCTGGCCGCCAACGGTGCGATCACCCGCTCCAGCGTCGTTTCCGACGACGACCAGAAGAGCACGCTCACCCGACGCCAGCGCGTCGGCACAACGATCGGCGCCTCGCTCAGCTTTGGTGCGCTGGCGACGGTCGCGCTGACCGGCTGGCAAGCCTGGGAATCGCAACGCCAGGAAATTCAGAGCGGCAAGCAGCAGCTCAATGCAACGCAACGCGATGCCGACACCCTGCAGACAATGCTGGAAGCGAACGCACCATATGACGCACAGATGCACGTCAAACTCTACGCGCTGCTGCAGGAGTTCGAGAACGCCCAAAGCGCCGATGCTGCAGCGCTGGCCATGAACCAGTTGGCCGACACCCTGAATGGCACCTGCGGTGGACTCAATAAAACCAACCCTCTTTTCAATCGCTGCCTGACGGATTATTCCGCCTTGCGTGCCGCAGTGACGGCTCCATCGGACTGGCAGAAATCCATGCAGGATTACCAGGAGGCGACGCCGAAATCGATCTTCCCAGTCATCGCCTGGTTCGAGTCGATCGGACACAAGCGGTCAGGGACCGTTGCCGCAATATCTACCGCGCCGACACTGCCGGGCACACCCGCTCCTGCCGCGACCCTGGCCACGAACAGCGTGGTTCCGGCAATGAACGAGGCGCCGGTATCGGCACCACCACCGCCGCCCGAACCCGTAGCAGAAAACGCGCCGCCACCACCGCCCGAACACGCCACACAAAGCGCGCCTGCGGCAGCTGCGTCGACCCAGGCCGCGCTCGACAAGATCACCCAGGTCTGCAAAGGGGCAGCACTTGCGCAACCCCAGCAGCTCATCGTCTACACACACATCTACAGCGGTGACCAAGCTGAGACAGCGACCAACCTGCTACGCCAGTTCGGCAAGTTCGGACTGACCACGCCCGACTTCGAAAATGTTTCCACGACCGCAAAGCGCAAAGGCCGCGGAGAACTTGCCGGCTGGAGCAAGCCGGTATTCCTCTACAGCAGCTACAACGTTCAGGCACAAACCTGTGCGCAATCATTGGCAGGCTGGCTGGGTGCTCAGGCGGGCTTTGAGAACACGACGCCCACCGCGATACCGCTGCCCATGCGACTGCGCGGCAACCCGAACGTGATCGAGTTCTGGATCCCCGAACCCGGCACGCCTTGAGCACATTTCACTTGCGTAACACCACGCCGCAACGACGCTCATAAAACCTGGCGTGATGAGTACAACTGCTCCGTTCACCCTGACCAGCGGAAATTTATATAACCCTCGTCATTCCTGCGAAGGCAGGAGGCGCTTTTCAACAGCGAAGCTGGTCACCCAGTGCCCTTGAGCTTGCGCCGAAACCCGAGAACTCACGCGCGTGAACGATGAAGCCCCCTACCCCCGCTTCGCCAGCCGTGGACGCACGTTCGTCTACGTGCTGCCCTGCCGGAACGAGGACATCCTCAAGGTCGGCTTCTCACGTGACCCACTGGATCGAATGCGCACCCTGCACCCGCGTTTCTTCGAATTCTTCGATCTGGACCGCGCGTTGCTGATCGAGACAGATTACCTGCGCGATGCCCGCCGCATCGAGCGACTGTTTATCACCACCTTTGCCGATTCACAAGCGCCCGCCCCGCTCGTCGTACGACGCTCGGCAGCCGGATACACCGAGTGGTACCGCGGCATCTACCCGGAAGTGACCGCGCTGGCCCGCAGCGTTGGCGAGGAGTCCGCGCTGACGCTGCACGCGCCGCTTTCTGCCTGGCTGCGTGACTGCTTCAACGAGTGGAGCGACCGGCTGTTCGACTGGTCCGCGCGGATGCTCGAGATGATCGAGTACGAACGCTTCAATGTGCCGCTGGAGGAAACAACCCTGCGCGGCGAAAAAGCGTTGAGCCAGGTGCTCGATGCGTATGCGGCACTTGGCATGGACGTGCAGCCGCTGGTGCCGGGTCCGGTTTGGCGTTGGTATCAAAACCGCAGCGCCGTCGCGTTCGGCGAGTCCAGCTTGAAACGATAGCCAGAGGAAACCCACGATCCGCACTGGCGGTGATGACGGATCGTCGCCCCCTTCACTGGCGCGGGCGCAAGGTAACTTTCCCGTAGCCACGGCGAAATACAGAAATACCGACACGTAGCCGCGATCCACCCTTCCCCCTGTGCCGGCTGGAGTACAGCATCACCATGACGACCCGTCCGCTTTGGAAACTTCTTCTGCGCGCACTGCCGCTGCTTGCCGTCAGTGAAATCGGCTTCGCACAAGGCCTGACCGCGCCTGCCCATCTCGTTGTCGTCGAGCTCTTCCAGAGCCAGGGCTGCTCGTCCTGCCCACCCGCAGAGGCCAACCTCAATGCCATCGCGGGACAGCCGAACGTTCTTGCGTTGTCGTTCGGCGTCACCTACTGGGACAGTCTCGGATGGAAAGATACGTTCGCCACCGAGGCTTACACCGACCGGCAATGGGCGTATGCGCATCATCGCAAGCGCGACAATGTGTGGACGCCACAGGTCTATGTGGACGGTCATACCGACCTCGTCGGCAATGATCGCACTCAGCTTGACCAGGCTATCGCCCGCGCAAACGCGCAGGGGCCGCAACTGACCTGGGAGAACGGCCAGCTACGGGTGGCCGCCGGCAAACCCACCGCCCGCTGCGACGTGTGGCTGGTGCGCTATGACCCGCGAACGCTCAACGTCGCCATCGGCGCGGGCGAGAACAGCGGACGCACGTTGCCGCATCGCAACGTGGTGCGCGAGATGGTGCATCTGGGCACATGGGACGGAACTGCGCAGTCGTTCGCGGTGCCTCCCGCAACATTAAAAGGTCTCTCGACCGCAGCACTGGTCCAGGTCGAGGCCGGCGGAGATATCCTCAGCGCATCCATGGCTGCCGCTACGCGTTGACGAATATCGCTCGTCGTGCCAGAGGCGCCAACCATTCAGGTTGCTGCAGAAAACAGGAGGCCAAGGTCAGTTTCAAATGATTCTTGCCCTTCGTTTCCAAAGCGATCTGCCAGCGGAAGCAACCACGCGCCCGGGTGCAACGCATCCGCGGTCATGCACGCGCTCAGGCCTGACCGGCGCCAAAATCCGTGGTCTATGGCGCAGTCATGCCCGCATGGTGACTTCGGCGCCGGTGCGCAAAGTGGTGGTCGATGCCGGCGGGTTCAGCCGCTTCCGCCGCGCTGCCGAGACTCCGCTCAACATCGTACTGGAGGCGCGGCCCTGAGCTCGGTAGAAATTCCGCCGACGACAGCTCTCGATTCACCGGCGATAGTTGGTTGAAATCTTTGCCGCGCCAGGCACTCGCTGCGCGGCATTTTTTCGCCGGTGGGCACGTCAAACGACGCTCACGACAATGGCACGACGCAGAGGAGTCCAGCCCTCCAGGCGTTCACCGCGACAAGAGGCCTTGGATGCAGCGCTATCGTCGGGGTTCACAACTGGTTTGCGCGAACCCGTCATAATGTCGGGCTGCCATGCCATAACAGCGTGACCCTATGCACATCGGTATCGATTTCGGCACCAGCTACTCGGCCGCCGCGGCCATCATCGACGGCGAGCTGACCCTGGTGCGTTTCGGCGACGCCGAGCAGTTCCGCACGGCGGTGTTTTTCCCCGAGCTGGTGCCGGATCCCAGCGCGTTCGCACTGACTCCCGCATTGGAGGCGCAACTGGAGACTCAGTTGCGTCTGGCCAGGACCCAGCAGCGCCAGATGGCCGCCGCTGCCGCGGCACGCGGGCAGGCGCCGGTGTCGCGCAGCGAAGGTGAGCTGCACCGCGAAGCGCTGCGCGTGGTGCGTCGGCAATGGATGGAAGATCAGACTCGCGCCGCCACTGCTTCTGTCGCCAGTTTCCAGCACGCTCTGTTCGGCGAAGAAGCCGTGGAAGGCTATCTGGAGAGTGGTGGCGGCAATCTGATCGAGTCGCCGAAGTCGATGTTTGGCTTTCGGCTCGACCCGCAGGTGCGCAAGGTGATCGTGCACATCGCCACGCACATCATCGAGCATATTCGCCTCACCGCCAGCCAGCAGTTCGGTGTGCCGGTGCGCGGCGCGGTGATCGGGCGACCGGTTGAATTTCGCAGCTCGATGGGCGCGCAAGGATCACAGCAGGCGATCGAGATCCTGCGCGAGGCGGCTGCGGCTGCGGGCTTCGACAGCGTGACGTTTCTGGAAGAACCAGCGGCCGCCGCGATGCACTATCACCAGAGCCTGCAGCAACGGCAGTACGCGCTGGTGGTCGACATCGGCGGCGGCACCACCGACGTTGCCCATGCGCAACTCGGTGGCGGGGAAGCTCCGCACATTTCACGTAGCTGGGGCCTGCCCAAGGGCGGCACCGACCTCGACGTCAGCATCAGTCTGCACAGCTTCATGCCGCAGCTGGGCAAGGACCAGATCAGCATGCCAGCGCACCGGTTTGTGGATGCGGCCAGCGTGCACAACCTGCCCAAGCAGCGCGAGTTTCGCCAGCAGAACTATCGCCTGGTCGACGAGCCCTACGGCGCGCGCCTGCGCGCGCTGCAGGAGCCAGGAGCCACGACGCGACTCAACCAGATGGCCGAGCGCAGCAAGATCACCCTGAGCACGTCAGCAAGCCACCGCGCCGAACTGGACTTCATCGAGCACGGGCTCGCTGTCGAGCTCAGCAGCGAGGACTTCAGCAGCGCCATCGAATCGTTTCTCGGCCAGATGGAACGCACCCTGGCTACCGTACGCACCGATCTGGGCGAACTTCCCGCCAGCATCTTCCTCACCGGCGGCACCTCGCGCTCACCGCAAGTCAGCGAACGCGTGCAAGCCTGCTTCCCGGAGATCCCACTGGTGCAAGGCGACCCCTCGCTGGGCGTGGTGTCCGGGCTGGCAGTGGCGGCCAGCGAGGCCGATCGGTAAGCGCTGTCGTCAGCGTTGGCGCGGCCGTCCCATCAACTGGCATTCGTCCATGTCGACTCGATGTCGGCTTTCACAGCGTCATCAACATCCGCCGCGGGCACACCATGCATGTCATGGACGCAGCCGTGCCGCATGCCGGCGAAATCACCGTTGTGGCGGAACGTTGCCGTCCAGTTGACGCGACCCGCGCTCGCCGGTTGGTAATCCGCTTCGTAGGTGAACCCGTTGCTGGTGTTGCCGGAGACGTTGCCCATGGCTAAAGCCTCTTGGCATGATTTGATCGCCAGCATAGGCCTTTGCGAGAGCGATAGCGCCTGCTGCGATTGGCGAGCGCGGCAAGCAGTTCGCATTGGATGCGCTCGCTGCCGACTGCGTTGGTTTGAACACCTTCATCTCGCCTATTGATCCGGCCCGAAAATAGTTTCCCGGATGCCCTTCGATTCCGCTGCGCCAGCCTCTGAGCCTGCCCCGGATTCGATCCAGGGGCGAACGGCTTATACGTAGTATTTATGGGGCGGATCAAGCACGACTTGCCAACTCTCGCGTCAGCCAGTCGATGAAGACGCGCACACGTGGCGAGAGCTGTCGGCTGTGCGGATAGAGCAGCGAAACGGGTGTCGGTGCCGGTGGATATTCGGGAAGCACTTTGACGAGGATGCCGGCGTTGAGGTCGGCGGCGATGTGATAGCGCGGCATCTGGATCAGACCCAGACCGAGCCTGGCAGCAGCAGCATAGGTTTCGGCGGCGGTCACGGTAAGCGTCGCGGGTAGAACGACGTTGCGCCGCTCGCCGTTGATCAGGAATTCGAGGGGCAAGGTCGCGCCCGTCGCCGACGACAGGAAGCCGATCGCGACGTGTCCCTGAAGATCGTCGACAGTGGCAGGCGTGCCGTAACGAGCGAGGTAGTCCGGACTCGCGCAAGTGACCTCCTCGAGCAAGGCGACGCGTCGCCCGACCATCGCGCTGTCTTTCAGATCACCCGCACGCAGTACGCAGTCCACACCCTCGCGCACCAGATCGACGAGCCGATCACTCTCGCTCAGATGCAGTTGCAGATCCGGGTACTCCGCCAGGAATGCAGGCAACGCCGGCAGCACGAAATGGCGCGCCAGCGTGCCTGAACATCGACGCGTAGTAGCCCGCGCGGTTTCGCATTGCTGAATACAGCCTCGGCATCTTCGACTTCGCCAAGGATGGCAACGCAACGCTTGTAGAACGCCTCACCGTCCAGGGTCGATCGAACCTGGCGGGTGGTTCGCTGAAGCAGGCGAACGCCCAGCCGCTTCTCCAGTTCCTTGATCGCCTGCGTGGCCGTCGAGCGCGGCAGCTCCAGGTCCTGCGCCGCCTGCGTGAAGCTTTGCCGCTCCACTATTCGGATGAACAACCGCATGACTTCAAACCGGTCCATTTGCTCCCCAATTGTTCGTTCACAACGAATAGTGTTGGCAATTTAGCAGAGATTATTTACCCATGGCGAAAGCCTAAAGTTTCGCCACACACCGGCATAGGGCCGGTCGGAGAAATCACATGAGCAAGCAGAATCAGCAAGTCGCGCTGGTCACCGGCGCATCCCGCGGTATTGGTGCTGCCATCGCGCAGCGTCTGGCCCGCGATGGGTTCACCGTCATCGTCAACTACACGGAAAGCGCCGAGCCGGCCGAAGCGCTCGTCCGCACCATTCAGCAGGCCGGCGGCCAGGCATTGGCCGCGAAGGCCGACGTGAGCAGCCCGACCGATGTCCGCCGTCTGTTCGATGCCGCAGAGACAGCTTTTGGCGGCGTGGACGTGCTGGTCAACAACGCCGGCATCATGACTCTGGCAAACCTGACCGACGTGGATGACGCGTCGTTCGATCGCCAGATCGCCGTGAACCTGAAGGCACCTTCAACACGCTGCGTGAAGCCGCCACACGCCTGCGCAGCGGTGGCCGCATCGTGAACTTCTCCTCCAGCGTCGTCGCGCTGTTGCAGCCCGGCTACGCGGTCTATGCCGCCACCAAGGCCGGCGTCGAGGCGATGACCAGTGTGTTCGCCAAGGAGCTGCGCGGGCGCAACATCACGGTCAACGCGATCGCACCGGGCCCCACGGCCACCGACCTGTTCCTCAAGGGCAAGCCAGAGGAACTGATTCAGCGCCTCTCCAACCTGGCCCCGCTAGAACGCCTTGGTCAGCCCGAAGACATCGCCAACACGGTGGCCTTCCTTGCCGGCCCCGACGCTGGCTGGATCAACGGCCAAGTGCTGCGGGCCAACGGCGGAATCATCTGAACACTGCACGCCACATCAGGTCATGCCGCATCACGCATGCGGCGCTCCCCCGAACCAGAGGAATCCCGTCATGAAACAGGTCATCGTCATCACCGGTGCATCCAGTGGCTTTGGTGCACTCGCGGCCCGCGCGCTCGCACACGCCGGGCACACGGTCTACGCCAGCATGCGCGAAACCACCGGCCGCAACGCGCCGCAAGTTGAAGAAGTGAACAAGTACGCCGCAGAACATGGCGTCGATCTGCGCGCCGTCGAGCTCGATGTTGCCAGCGAAGCCTCGGCTGCGGCGGGCATCCAGCAGATCCTCGCCGACTGCGGACGTCTGGACGTCGTCGTCCATAACGCAGGCCACATGTCGTTTGGCCCGGCCGAGGCGTTCACGCCGGAACAGTTTGCCCAGCTCTACGACATCAACGTGCTCAGCACACAGCGCGTCAATCGCGCCGCCCTGCCGTACCTGCGCAAGCAGGGTCGCGGGCTGGTGGTCTGGGTCTCCAGCAGCAGCACGCGCGGCGGCACACCCCCCTACCTCTCGCCATATTTCGCAGCGAAGGCGGCAATGGATTCGCTCGCCGTCAGCTACGCCAGCGAACTTGCGCGCTGGGGATCGAGACCTCGATCATCGTGCCGGGCGCGTTCACCAAAGGCACCAATCACTTCGCACATTCGGGCTCGCCGGCCGACAAGGATCGCGCCGCCGAATACGACAACGGCCCTTATGCCGGCGTCCCGGATCAGGCGCTCAAAGGTCTCGCTGCACTCGAACCCGCCGATGCCGATGCGAAGTCAGTCGCCGATGCGATCATGAAGGTCATCGACATGCCGTTCGGCAAACGCCCGTTCCGCATACATATCGATCCCTCCGAAGATGGCGCGGAAATCGTCAACGGTGTCGCCGATCGCGTCCGCGCAGAGATGTTCCGCCGCATTGGTCTGGAGGATCTGCTGCATCCGCGGGTGAATCCGGTTTAGTGCGGTGACACGTCGCGGCGTTCGTTGAACAGGGCGGCAGGAAGCCTTGCCGCCCTGTTATTGCCACGTCGCCGGCAGCGAATCACGATCGCCGTAAACGAATGCCGGTCATGCTCGACAACACGCCATCACGACGAATCAGGCCGTGATAGAGCGCCGCGCCCATATGCGCCAGAAACGTCAGAAACAGCAGGATGGCGAGCCAGGCATGCGCGTGACGCAACACGGCAAACGCGACGGGACTAACCGGAAAGATCGGTGGCAGGCGCAGCGATTCGCTCAGCATCACCGGATAGCCACCCGCCGAGAGCATGGCCCAGCCGATCAGCGGCAGCGCGAACATCAGCGTGTAAAGCAGCCAGTGCGAGGCCAGTGCTGCCAGCTTCTGCAATGGCGGCAGATCCGCCGGCAGCGGCGGTGGCGGATGACGCAGGCGCACGGCCAGGCGCACCACGGCCAGGATCAGGATGGAGATGCCCAGTGGTTTGTGGATGCGGATCAGCCAGTCGTGACGTTCCGACACCGATGCCACCATGCCGACACCGATGAACAGCATGGTCAGGATCATCGCCGCCATCAACCAATGCAGAACGCGGGCGGCCAGCGTGAAGCGGGTGGATGAGGAGTTCATCATTTGGTCTCCGGCTGCGGATGCGCGGTGGCGGTGCCGGGTAAATGGGCCTCCTCGCTGGTGCGACGCAGATAGGAAGTGGCATACGCCGCCGAGCGTGCGGGCAACAGTGGATCGTCCGACGCTTCGATGCCGGCAGGCAGCACCAGCGGGTCGTAATTGATGTCGCGACAGGGGCCACTTTCCTGCGGCTGGGTGGCATCAAGCACCAACGTACCGGCATCGATATCGCGGCGATCGGCCGGCCAGGCTTTTGTCGCGTCGTTGGTGGGATCGCCCGGATTGGCGAGCGTCACCAGCAGATGCCAGCGCAACGGACCCTGGGCAAGACGTTGGCTCAGGTCGGCATCCAGATAATCCGTGCCACTGGCTTTGCCTGCATCACCAGCGGCATCGGTGGCCTCCGACACCATGCGCCAGCGCACCGGATGCCGCACGCCGTTCGCGTCAACGAACACAAACGCATTCAGGCTCAAATAGCTTTCGGTGGCAAAGCTCGCCGACGGCTTGGCCGTCTTTACCCAGGCAAGGAACGCCGCGGTTTCCGGGTGCGCAGCGAAGAATGCGCCTACTTTCGCCATGTCAGGCTTGCCCGTCGCCGGATCGGGCTGCTGCGCTTTCAGCAGATCGTAGAAAGCTTGCGGCGTGGTGACCGGAAACACCGGCATGCTGTTCATGCCCGTTCGCCACTGCTGTCCGTTCGCCAGCGCAAATCGCAACGCCATGCTGCGAATCGGCGCGCTGCTATCCGACCCGTAAGGGTCGCCGATAGGGACCGCAAAGCGGCCCACCACGGGCGTGCGACCGGGCGCGAATACCTGTGCGTCAGAGTAGGGCTGCCCCTGGCCATTACTCTGGAAATAGCCCGTCACGCACACGCCCTTGGCATGGTTGCGGCGATAGCCCGGGAACACGCCTGCATTGGCCTGCAACTGATTCACCAGTCGCGCCGGCGTCAGCCGTTGCGGTGCCAGCCAGCCACCGACATAGCCGAAGGCGACGACGGTGATTAGCAGCACACCACCAATGACTGCCGCACGCCCGATAAGACCAGGCCAGGTGAGGCTGGCCTTCCCTGATGGTGTTGATACCGATGGTTCGTTCATGGAGTCCGCTCCCAGCCCATAAGACGACTTTGTTCGGCCATCATGGCACCAACATTGTTGGCTGCAAGTGACTTACGCAGGCCTGCTTGCTTAGATCGGCACCCGGGCGAGCACTCGCCTCGCCCCTCACCTCACCTCAATCCCCTCCCGATAGTGGAGAGGAGGTTGCCAGCGGTCCGGGCTAGCGAGGCGAGCGCAGCGTGGACTCGCGCAAGGCGGTCTCGCGCAGAATTTCGTCCAGGCAAGCCGTCCCTTCGGTGTCCGATACGCAGTGCCCCGGGCGATGCATGCCCGTCGGCGATATCGCCATGTCCGCAGCCCCGTCTTTATTGCCGTTGGCGTCGGTTGTGGAGTTCATGCTCATGCTTCGACCCTTGGAATTTTGCGCATCATACCTGTCATTGTTCCGTGCGAAATATGCCTTGTGTACAGTTCAGTAGCTCTGCTGACCCTGCTTTGTCGCGCTGAGCAGTTTTCGCATTTGGCACACGGCAATCAAGTTTCGCCTGAAAGATCAGATCGCGCGCAATCCATCCATGGCGATCGTCGCCTTGCTCACATCCTTGTGCACTCGCTTGTAGATGCCGCGCAACGCCGGTTTCAGATGCTTGAGCGTCTCCGTCGGCTGTATCGCCAGCAAGCTCGAAAAAATGGCATGCATGTGCAGCACCTCGGGTTCTGAAAGATAACCCTGTTGCCGCCAGCGCCATCCCATCGTTTGACCATCGGAGTGCTGGGAGAAGTTGAAACGGGAGTTGGCCAGGAACAAACCGAAACCGAGAAACACTGCCGCAAGGTCAGTCGCTGGCTCCCACACTTCCCAGCCACCTGGCGGTGCTTCTTCGAAGCCCGCCGTACGGTAGTGCGCCAACTCATGAGCAAAGGTGGCGACCAGTGACATCGGATCAGTCAGGTTCCTGGGATGATATGTGATGAGCGCGCCCTCATCAGTGGCGCGGAAGGTACCAGCCGGCGATGACGGGTTGCCCTGGATCAGCAGTGCCGGAGCAACCAGCGGATTAGGGTCGTGCTCCTGAACCTGCAGCACGCACGGCCAGTCGGCCATATCGGCGTGTTGCTTGACCTGGAAAAAAATGTGCTCGGCCAAAGCGTGCCCACGCAGGCCCCTTGACGGAAAGAACTTTGGCGTCGGCTGTATAGGTTGGCGCCGTTTGAACGCCTCGAATCCTCCCGTATGTCGGAGCAGCCAACCGAAGCAGTCAAACTGCCATTGGGTCAGCTCTTCGCCGAGCAGAGAACCTTTGCTAAATAATCCAAACATGATCCCCCCGGATCATCTGAAAACAGCAGGTCGGGCCATCCAATGGCATGGGTCCCGGGACAAGTGACGGGAACGGCCTGCCATTCAGAAAGCAATGCAGTTAAAACCGCTCGGCATCCGCTTCAATGCCCGCCCTCCCGCGCAATGAAATCAGACACATCGAAGTAGTAGGTCAGCGAGTTGCCCTGCGCATCCGCTGCCTGCATTGCGTCGTACTGTCTGCCGTTGGCGTTGATCAAGGACTGCTTCTGCAGATGCAGTTTTTTCTGACCTAGCCAGGTGTATTCCTCGGCCACGGCGATAACGTGGATCGCGGTTTGTGCCGAAAGACCGTCGCCGCTATGCGCGATGCTCTGCAGTATGCCGAACAGGTACAGGCGTTCTTTGCTTTGCCCTGCAGCGTCGCCCACTTTGCCGAGCAGCGCGCTATAGGTCGCAATGAGGTCGACCAATGGCGTGTCGTCGATGGGACGTATTTGCCCGACGTTGCGCAACGCTGCCATGGCACCAGCATTGTCGCCCTGGCTCTCCAGCAGCTTCGCCTCCTTAAGCGAGCTCCTGCAAAGATTTATCAGCGCCGAATAGTTGAAACTTTTGTCCGCCAGAAACTGTATGCGCTTGGCTTGTGCATCATTGAAAGCCTGCAACTGCAAAGGTGGCATGTTTGCGAGCGGCAGCGGTGCGAAAATATCTGTCACCGTGCGATTCATCACCGCGGCCACGCGTGGGTCGATCGCAAAGAATGCCGTGGTTGGCTTGCTGCCGCCCATCAGACCTGTAAAGGTCACTTCCTGTAGCTCTATGCCGTTGTATCGATAGGGCTGCGCGGCAACCGCGTTGCCCAGCTGCGAACGTCCCCATTCGACCATGTCGCTCGTCATGATCACCCGCACGGGATCGCCTGGCTGCAATCCTCCGCCTGACCGCTGATGCAGAATCACGAACATGGCGGAGGCGCGCTGCTTGCAGGCATTGGCGTTGGTCTGGTCGCCAAGCTTCATATAAAGCCACGAACAGAGCATCTGCACGTTATAGCTGGGTATCTCGGACAGCGGCGCGTATTTTTCCAGCGTCTTCAACTCCGCCATGGCGCCGGCGTCGTTACCCGCACGGTCCATCCCTTCGGCTGCGCTGGTGGTCATCAGGATATCGCGCGAGAACTGCGGCACATTGATCTTGCCGTTCTGCACGATCGCCTGTCGCTCCAGCTGCAGCTGGTCGACAATGTTCGGATCAGCCGCCATGCGGCTCTGTGCGTGCAGGTTACCGACCATCAAAACGCAAGCCATACACGACACCAAGGTCACACGCATGAACATTCCCCTTGCCTGGATAGACGCTTCCGTTGCGGTCGCGTGCTCAATCTACTTTGGACGACTTGCGCGGTATCTTTGCACGTAAAGAGGTAGCTGACGGAGGGGGCCCAAAATTCTTTTGACCAAGCGACCCATCCCGGCCACTTCGACCTGGTGAAGGCGGTATTCGGGAGGCGGGCGCATAGGAGTTCGTTCAGGCGTTTTCGCACAATAAAAATGGCTTAGGGCCATTTGCTGGCTTTGAACGCCTCACTATTGTTTGAGGAAAAATACAAACTGAACCCTGCTTTGATTTGCTTCAAGGGACAATGCGTCATCCGCGCAGGCGTTTCCCGCCGCCTGCATCTACCTTCACCCTGCCGAACCCATTTCCTGCATGAGCATTGATCGACCACCCAACACCCCCGCCTCCGCCTTCGCATCACTGCGCGCTGGGGTCAAGATCGCGGCGATCGTGCTGGCGAGCGTGGTGCTCATGCCGGTGCAGTGGGTTCTGATGCGCTTCACCCGTGGGCGGGTGGCATTCGTGCTGCCGCGATTCTGGTTCGGCCTCCTGCGCAGGGTGCTGGGGATCCGGGTCGAGGTCGTCGGCACGCCGCGCGATGGCGGCGGCACGGTGTTTGTTGGCAACCACGTCTCGCACTTCGACATCGTGCTGCTGGGTAGCCTGCTGCGCGCGCGCTTCATTGCCAAGGACGACATGGAGCGCTGGCCCGGCATGCGCTTCGTCGGCTCCCTCGCGCAGACGCTGTTCATCAGCCGCCGTCGGCGCG
>Ga0302309_10002956_pt1 | contig 13628 bp, 12 predicted proteins | sample III_Palsa_N1_1_FD_200453 | JGI IMG/M metagenome (GOLD analysis project Ga0302309, IMG submission 200453) | Peat permafrost microbial communities from Stordalen Mire near Abisko, Sweden - III_Palsa_N1_1 | ecosystem: Environmental > Terrestrial > Soil > Palsa > Peat permafrost | place: Sweden... | reverse complement strand
GATACGTTGGTCGAGGTGGAACTCATTAAAAAGACGCAGCAACAAAAATTCTGGAAATACTTAAGCGCCGTGGTGATCACCCTGATCATAGCGATCATTTGTGGATCATATTTTTACCTCAGAAAATCAACAGCTGTTTTAGCCGTCGATCATTCGAAGGAACAAATAACCGATTCCCTAATAAACGTGCAAAAGAAAATCGACTCCCTCGGGTCGGTCGACTCTACAGCGCTCACTATCGCCTTACCAGCCAGATTCGATTCCATAGCCAAAGCCGGAAAACCAATAGGTATTGACCTGTCACGAAAAAACCTGGTGAATGATTGGGGCCGCGTTCGGTCAGCGGGTATATCATTTGTTTTTCTGAAGGCGACTGACGGCGTTGATTATGTTGATGCAACATTTAACGCAAACTGGTTAGCGGCAAAAGATAACCGAATGATAAGGGGGGCATACCTGTATTATTCTACGCATTCTTCTGCGGGTGCGCAGGCGGAAGCTTTTATTGCTAATGTGCGATTGGATAGTGGCGATCTGCCGCCGGTGTTGGACCTTAACGAGCTTTCCGGAATGACTGCTGGTAGCACCCTTAACAATACTTTTTTAAGGATCGATACAATCTTACGGAAATTATCGCTCCATTATAAAACCAGCCCGATCATCTTTTGTACTTATGATGTTGCGAAATTGTTGAGTTATAGTCGAAATGTCACCATGTATGATCTCTGGCTTGGGACGTATGGACAAAACAACAAAAATACTTATACCAGTGTACTGACCAAACCGCATCTTCCTGGTGCCTGGACCAAATGGACGTTCTGGCAATTTACGACCGAAGGAACCATTGATGGTATCACCAACAATGGTGCGAACGTCGACCTCAACCAGTTCAATGGCAGCTACCGGGATTTAAAAACGTTGACCTTACCTTAAATAACCGGAAATGTACAGCAACTGGTTTATGATTGATAGCACGCCGCCGAAACTCACCGACTGGATCCAGGCCGGCGGTACCATCATTGCCATTATCGCTGCCATCATAGGTTTTGTGAAATTGTTCATTAAAGACAGGCAGCATGAGAAAGAGATCAGCTCTTTGACCCAGATCGCTGCTGCACAGGAAAGTAATTTGAAGAAAGTCCAGTCACTGCTTAAAGAATCCCAAAAACAAACCATGGAATTTATTATTCAAACCGGTGAAATGCAGAAAAGCAACAGCCTCTATAAAAGACATTTGGAGGTACTGGGCGAAACCATGGCCGATAACAAAGCCCACCAGTCGAAAATGATCCAGATCAAAAAAGCCGAACGCAAGAACGAAATATTGCCCAGGTTCAAAATGGGCGGATTCAGTCACATGAATATCAACGTCAATATGCAATTGCAATTGGTTAAAAACGTCGCCTATTTTGAAACCTATAACAACGACCCCAGATCCGGCATAACCCTTAGTCCCCAAATGCCAAAAGGCAAATCCATCGGTACCAATGAGACCATTGCCTTTAATGGTATGATCAGCGGCGAGTTTAGTATCCTTCGCGATTATCAGCCTACGCCGCGCCTGATAGGGGAGATCTTATTCCGTAACGAAGACAAGGACTTGTATAGGCAAGTCATCACCCGCTCCGGTGCCGGTTTTGAAATCGGACAACCGGAAGAAGCGTTCATTTGAAAACTTTCAAGCTTACTTATATTTGAGTGATAAACCAGAAACCTATGCCTTCAGAACTGATAATTCAATTACAACAGCCTAACGGCGATTTCATTTGTGAGAAATTTGATAATTTCCCTGCCCCTAAATCTGCCTATGTTGCGATCTGCTTTACCAATACGGCGCAGGCGGCTCAATTAGCGGAAGAGCTGAAAGTAAGTTTTATCAACGCCATTCAAAACCTTGGCAGCGTTCGCTCGATGCCTTCCTGTGGCAGCTCATCCGTTGGATTTGATCGTTGTCGCGCCCTCTCAGTTAACGACAATACCAAGCTATTGGTAGTCGTGACCGATGGTCTGAGTAATGATTTTGCCGAACCGGCCATCCTCGGCTGGACCTATGATAAGCTGCCGGTAGTAAAGGCCGGAATCCCAGTGACTTTACCAACACCTTTCGAAGAAATAAATGCGGTTTTCTGGAAAGGTGCAATAGATGAAATAGTGCCGACGCTATTTGGACTGACCGGTATCAGCGACATCGAACAAAGGATTTTTATCAGCTACCGCAGGAGTGACGCTTCCGAATTCGCCATCCAGCTTTTTAACCGGCTGGGACAGGAAGGTTTTGAAGTTTTCCTTGACCGGTTCAGTATCAATCCAGGAGTCAATTTTCAAACTAGACTGTACCAGGAACTTGCCGATAAGGCGATGGTGCTCTTCGTTGAAACTCCTGAGTATATGGAATCGGGGTGGGTGCAGAAAGAGATAGACTTCGCTAAAAAGTACCGGCTGGGTCTGTATGTTGTAAACATAGACAATGCGCCAAAAGTAAAGTCGCTGGATGATGAATTTCGGCATCCAGTCACCTTAAACACGGCCAGGGAACTGGATCCCGTAGCGCTCGATGAGTTGGTCTTATTGATCCGTCAGCAACATGCGGTAGCCATTTACCGTATGCGCAACTACCTGTCTACGAACATCACCACTGCTTTATTCGATAAAGGTGCCGCGCCGCAAACCGACCCGAATGGATTTATTGTCGTTGCGGACAGAGCAGGCACAAACGAATACAGTATTTGGGCAACACCCAGACCACCAGTGGTCAATGATTATCACCATTCGGATACCTCCAATCAGGCGGGTCGGACGATGGTCATGGTCGGCCCGGAGTTTATGGAACAAAAACGGGAGATAGTTAATGCTTGGCTATGCGGCAAAACAGCTGTTCACTTTTACAATGAAGGCGAAATCCTTGAACTATGTAACCAGATTTATCCTTAATTTTGCAGACCATGAGTTACTTTCCTTTTACCATCGTACTTTCAGCCAGTGTTCCCAGTGGCGAAAGGGGCGAGTCATACGAGCAAGACTTCGTTAAGATCAAAAATGCGCAAGTTCAGATCGAGGAAGCGATCATTGGTTTGTCAAGAAATATTTTTCAAAAAAACGGCCGCATCATTTTTGGCGGGCACCCCTCTATCTCGCCACTGGTAGCGATGGTAGCCGGCGAGTTTGGCGGACGAAAAAAAGGCGCCGAAAATCTATCTCGCAATCAGCAGGAACAAAAACCGATCATGATCTTCCAGTCCAGGGCTTTTCAAAAAGTTATTCCGGCAGATACGACCGCCCTGCTTAACCAGGCCGATTCTACCGTAGTTTGGACGGATGCGGCAGATGGCGAAGAATTTAACCCGGCGCTAAAAGGACAAGAACAATGTCTGCAAAGCCTCGCCTTGATGCGGGAACAAATGATGATGGAAGACGTCGATGCGTTGGTCTGTATGGGTGGCATGAAAGGCGTTGAGCGCGAATTCGAACTGTTTAGAACTATGCATCCGCGAAAACCGGTTTACATTTTAGAATCCACGGGAGGGGCCAGCCGCATCCTTGCAGAGAATGCAGCGAATAAGGAAATGGTTAGAGTGATCGATCAGAACATCAAGCAGAATAAGGAGAAAACCGATGAGCGTTTTGAGCTGATTCCATATGCTTATTTAACGGCAAAGATTATTGCGGATCTCGCAGAGCGGAGGGATCGCTAAACGAAGTCACTTCGATCCACCGGCCATGAAAAGTCAATTCATTAAAAGGATCTGGTTCACTCCTGATCATGGTTTCATAAGCGAAACTCGCTGTCTGCGTCCAGTGGAGATAGGGGTCCCGGGTATAATAAAGAAATTGCGCAAACAAGGAACGGATGAGATCTTCCGGGTATTTTTCAAATAGCCGGAGTGCCATCAGAAATTCTGTTCGTAAACCGATGAACCGGGTATGGTACCAAAAATGCCGGTGCAAAACATCCTGTAAAAATCGTTTATCATCCTCATAAGTGGCTGTTGTCGTTGCCACAACGGACGCTAAAGCCGAATTGATGAACGCCATCACTGCCAGGTCCTGTCCCTCCATAAATTCTCGCGCGAAATCTTCGTTAAGTTTCAGATAAGTGATCAGTATCGCCAACTGGCTGAATTTGATTAGGTTACCAAATGGGAAAGGCAGTTCGGCGGGGTCGAACACCGGCGAGATACTGGTCGCCATGATCCATTCCGCACAGCACCAGGTCCGGCTAAGATAATTTTCACTGTAAATAACCACGACCAGCGATAAGGTCGTCAGTATGTGCATGATTTTCAATATCGAGGTAAACTCAATTTCTTCTTCCGGCGTACGATTTCCATCAGTGTCCCGCTGCGGGCTGCAGCTGAAATCATACCAATAGCCCGTACGCGGAACATCTTCGATCTCTGATTTGGCCAGGTAGGCTTTAAATCTTTTGAACTGCTTTCCCGATGGGTCCGGATCGAAAATCGTTTCCCATTCATGGGAGAGGAAATAAAAATTGTTGCAGCCTTTTATAAAATATCTTTCCGGAATATCCTGGTAGCGTTGAAATGAATGATGGTCATCGAAATAGGCGGCACTTAAAAATTTTACATTCCCTAACTGCGGTAAATAAATTTCTTTTAATTCCTCCAGTTTTAACAAGCGTTGCTGAAAACATTCCGAAAGGCTTTTTTTGAGCAGCAATGATGGTTTAAGTTTCAAATAAAGCGCCAGCAACTCCTCCACGTTCCGGTCAAGTGCTATTTCCGGGTATTCTTGGTTCGGCTCCATCATTTTCGGGATTATTGGCAAAGTCATCCGAGCCGAACAGGATCTGCTCAAAAGATATATGGTCGTCCATTATTATTGAAAAAAGGGTTTAAGTGTTTAAAGTTAAAAAAATCAAGTTGATTTTCTATGAACGGGTTTGATCTCGTATAATTTATCGAGGGGGTGCCCGACCTTGGGCAACTGCATATAGCTCCAGAGTTTCGCCCATTTTTCTAAGTCCTGATCACTCAATGCGGCGAGATGATCGAGTTCCAGAAAATATTCGACCTTCAATTCTTTCTTCTCTTTCTCACTCATAAGCCGGGTAGCCGCAAAGTTTTCCACGAGCCGGGTCGTTGTTGTTCTCGGCGGTACTTTCTTACGGATTATCTGGCTCGTCGATATTTCGGAATAGATCCAGGGCGATCCTGTCTTGGTTCCTACAATATCCTTCAATGTCGACTGTGGCGTCCGTAAAAAGAACACGCACTCGCAATTGTCCATCATTTTGGCAAGCGCATTATTCAACATCAGGTGTACATGGGCGGTGGACTGATTTCTTTTGGCATAATTATAGGTATCCGCTGACTCATTTCGGCAGTATTCGTTGTCGATCTGCTTTAACAGCTCGTCAGCATGGCCCCAAATACAGGAGTCTATGAAGGCTACGATGTCGAATTTATCATAAAGCCAGGCGGCGAACGCTATGGCAAGTTTTTGATCAGGATGCGCGTGGGATATAAAACAATCGATTTGCAGCTCAGTGTTGTCTGTAGGGAACCAGTCGTCTTGTATTTTTGATCCATCCAACGCCCCTCCGGGCATGATATACTTATCCAAAAAAGGTTTCATCCCTGTTTTGAATATATCGTAAACCCCTTGACCATCTTCCGAAAGGCTCGAAAGATCAAGAGTATCTAATTGTATTTGAAAACCTCTGAACATAACACAAAACTAAGCATTATTTCTCCCCTAAGGGCTAAGAACAACGAAATCCGTGGGCCGATGACCAGACCTTGAACGAAACCGCAGTAATAAAATAAATGGCGGAAATAAATATTCAATTAGTGGAGATTTACGGTATCGAGAAAGACATCAATGTATTTTAGTTTTAGCCGTTCTTTAATGAATTGTGTTTGAGGTTAGCACTGCGAAAAATGAAATTGTCCGGTTCACTTATCAAATCAGTATTGTTCGCGATTCGGTTAAGGTGGTAAACAAAAGTTTACAAACCGAAACAAACACGCATAGTAATCTCCTTGTGCGCTACAACGCCTTAGAAGCGGAGCTACGTTAATTAAAAAAATGTAAAGAAGCCTGGTTCAAAAACAAGTCTCCAGGCACAAGTTGGCGGAACCGTAAGCTTGTTATGCTTTAATCAGGTCGATTGTGTCCCAGGGCATCAAATCGAGTTTAAGAATGATTCGTTAATGGTTGCTCTAAATACTTGAATAAAGAACATGATCAACATAGGGATTTGTGAAAAGGATAAGTATATCGATTACAAGAACCCTGTTAAAAAAAGGAATGTCAAATTATATGGATCAATGTTGTTTGTTTATAATAAACAGAACTTGATGGTCTTTTACAACGACATCAGCCACAAGGTGCCGCATTTAACTCTTTTCAAGTTTGGCGGTCAGTAAACATAGGATAGTTATCCGTTGATTGTTGTTATTTGCTTAGGTTAAGTGACTAAAAATAATATATTTACAGAAAACTATTGTTACCTTGATTTTTAGATTATTTTTAGTGCATAATGAATTAACCTAATCTTTACACAGTTTAATGAACAAGGACCTGAACTATTATTATTTTTATATTTGTGCAAGAATATCGGCGTCTATTTCAGCAGTGTTCATTTTCAAATCGACCGGGTCATTTTTAAATTGCAGCTTTCATCAAATAACCTGTTATTGATTTATAATGAGTACTAACCCTGGCAAATTATTGATTTATAATTTAAAATTCGAAAGACCTATACCTGACGAAACAACCGAGTGTAGCGACTTTCATGAATATTTAAAACTACAAATTACTGGGTACAGGAAGTTGTTAACTTTTGAAGTGGTCGAAGCAGGTGATTGCTCAGCCAAGTTGCGCTTCTGGTGTAACTCAACTGGACGGCGCGGGATTAATCGCTTAAAGACTACCGTGTTCCTTATGTTTCCCGATGTAGACATTACGGAATGTCGAAGGGAGCGAAACCACGATAGAGATTAAAAAAAATGATATTCAGGCGCATACGAAAGAGCGAACGGGAAGAACTGGCATCTTTGTGCGAGGCTGATGCCTATTGGCAAAGATATTTCAGTGAACATCTGGCTTGGTTGGAAAAAGCACTTTTGGATGTGTCTTCTAAAGACAGGGTTGTCTTTGGGGCTTTTGACCATAAGGTAGATGGAGACAGTTACACCAACTCCCTTGTCGCTTGCCTGTTTCTCAAGCTTTCCAAATTTGATAATTCTATCGAATTTAAAAATCTTATTCTGCCATCTTACGATTTCGACAATGATCCTGAGGTTTTAAAAAACACCAGAAAGCTGATTGAAAATTCGATCAAATTTTGCGAGGTCAGGAATATACTTAAAATCGAAATCGAATTACCGCAGGAAGAACACCAGCTAATTTCATTATTCTTAAGCCTCAATTTTAAAATCGTTGCTTTACGAGAGCGTTATACCCGGGGAAATTTGGTATGCACGCTCGAAAGAACGATCGGAGAAATTTATTATGGCGATCCGTATGATCTGCAAAAATTAGCCTATTGGTTTTTGCGCTGTTACATTCCGTGCCAAATTGTTTCCACGAAAATGGTCAATGACTTGATCATAAAAATTAATTTTATTGGAAAACCGCTAACGAAAGCGTTTGCTGACAAAGAATCCATTGCACATAAAAAACTTTTGCAGGGTAATTTATGGGTATTACAAGACGAAGATGGTGCCGACGAGGATATCCAAACCATATTAGGTGACAACCACATCCAGCCACTAACCATAATACTTACCGACTTTGTTTTGTCTTCAGCATTGAAAGCGGATCTTTCGGCGAAAAGGATTATTTATTTTGATAAAAATGACCTGTTTGAGATAGCCGGTCGGGAAAAATCATCATTAAATATTCCTATTACGACCGATGACATTGGTGGTATAGTGACCGTCTTGGAACAGGAACAAGTTATTGAATATGCCAAAAAAGAATCGCTCACTTATTATTTATTAAGTGGATTACACAATGGCCTAAATGTACCGGAAGGTAATAAAGGAGACGAAGAGCTAGACGACGTATTGATTCTGGCTATTTATTGTCCGAATTGGTTTAATCAGGGCGCAGGGATTGTCGGCATGAGTATTATTACCGAAATGCGGCAACCGCCCTTCAAGAAATTGTTGAAGGATCCCTTCCCCGAAGACAGCGCCTTAAGCAAAGAAGACCTGGCCTTTTACCAAACTTATAGCGATGAAGAAAGAGTCGCAGAATTAAAGTTGTCGAAAGTGGTTTTGTTTCCTGAGCCAATGAAAATATCTAAGGCGAAGTGGTTTTCAAACGAAAAAATCAGGCAGTACCTGGCTAATGAAATAACCATAAATGCATGTAATTCAGCCTATTTGGATAGTTCGTCATCTGTCAAATTGAGAAAAGAATTAAGAACCAATGGTCAATTCTATCAGGATGATAAAAAGGGTGAATTACAAGCTTTCGAAAAAAAATTTAAAATAGGTCTTTCATTTCCGGGAAGCAAGCGGCCATTTGTAAAACTCGTAAGCGATATTCTTGTAAAAAAATATGGGGTAGATAACGTCTTTTACGATCATAACTTTCAGGGTAAGCTCACCCGTATGGCCTTAGATCTATATCTTGGCAATATATATAGAAAAGAATGCGACCTCGTCGTCGTCTTTTTTTCCAAAGACTACGCTACCCAAAAATGGTGTAAATTAGAATGGCGATATATACGCGATATACTTTTCAGTTCAGATTTAACAAATATTGTTATGCCATTAAAATTTGATGATGTTGCGATACCTGGCATGCTTAATCTGGATGGGCCACTTTCTATCGGTGATCGTTCGCCCGAAGAAGTCGCACAGCTTATTATTGATCGGCTGGAGTAACTACTTCAAAATTAAGTTGTAGGCGGCTAGTGCAAGCACGAAGATCAATGGTATCAGGTAGAATGTTCTCAAAGTTACAGAGAACATCACTTTCCAAACACTACCCGCTTTGGCTTTTAGGTCTTCGACAGGCTCTCCGTTCGTCTGATAATTTTTCCGCTTAAAAGTATTCAAGTCGTAAAGTAATTCTGTTTTATCCGGACGGTTTACTACCACCCATTTATACAGCTCCCGGTATATCTTTTCCGTCTGTAAATAGAAAGCGTCTAAGTACCAAAAACAAATAATTGGCAATAATAGTACCAGGCTGATCCATAATCCGTGATGCCCCGGTGTTTTTCCCGCGCTAAATATCTCGTCGTTTTTAAAAGCAAGAATGGCTGTTACGATACCCATCATCCAAGTTTTCACTTGGAAAGAATTGGTAGCCTGGCGTTTGACAACGTCTTGGATAAGGTCGAGCTCTTTGTGGATGATCGCGGTTTCTATGGACATAGGTTTAAATTGAAATGGTTAGTTTCGTCATCTAAATTAATATTTTTATGTTACCTATTTATCAATGAGTTGAAATGTTAAAATTCAATACTTTGAAAAAATTATTTTGTGGACGACTTAAAAGGAGGATCGCCAAGGTTAACTTTTAGAGATATAGATGTAACTGTTTTTTTGGTAGCATAGTTGTAAGTAACAGGGAGAACCACCCAACTACTACTCCCAACAAGAATACCAAATTTTGCTCCTAGACTCGATTCGTCGCGTTGCTGACCGGCCGTGTAACCGCTTGTCAAATAATTATACCCATAATTTATGGCTAATTCAACACAAGGCGATAAGTTCGACTTGCCGTCACTTCCTTTGATCATCTTGTTGGCAATGACTTGGTTCAAACTTAACTGGTTTTCAAATAGATGCTTATTCATATCAATTGCTTTTATGACCGTATCATCCCCTAGTACATAACCGGTTTTTAAAGTAAATTGGGTGCTTAGCTTTGCGAAGATAGTAAAACCTTTGATGGCATTTAACAGAAATGATGCGCCCTGTACGCCGCTGCGGTTGAAAGCATAAGAAATTTCGGGCGTAAATGTGACATTAAACCGATTAGCAACATTGCGGTTAGCATCATCAAACTTATTCTTCATCGCTTCAATTTTAGTAATGGCTTCTTGAGGGAGAATTTTTTTCAAATCATCTGTCAAATCGGATGAATCCATTGATTTTTCGAATGTTGCCAAATGTTTGATAATCGTCTGAAAATTTGGCGGTTGGTTATTCGTAAGTTTTGTAATAATTGGATCGACAAAAGCATCTATCTCCGCTTGTCTATCTGATAAATCTTTGTTATAGCTGTTGAATACCTTCGATCTTGTAACATCATTCGCGTTGATAAATGACCAGGTAATACCAAGAGATAAATTTGAAGGATTAAAATTATTTTTATAATCAAAATTTAAATATGGTTGAAGGTACCTTTCTATCGAATAATGCTGATAATCCACTGCGTTTACCTTTTGATTATTGTTTTTGATTAAACCAAAAATGGTGCTTTTAAAGCTAACGGACTTACTGGTAGCTGTGACATCGTTTAACGATAATTGGTAAAGGTTGCTTAAGATATCCCAGCCAGTAAGGGATTTGGCTGCCTGGACCTTTTTTATTGTAGAATCCTCAGGCGCTTTTTGTTGGCCGTAAAGGCGCGTGGTTGTTGAGAGGAATAGAACCACACCTAGGCTTAAAATAACAAGTTTGTTTTTCATCTTCTTTTCCATTAAACAACATTGAAATTATCAAGCATATAAATGTTGGTTCCAGCGCAAGAATCGGTTACCAGGTTTGTACCAGCCTGGTCTACAGATAAATTAACGGTGCCCCCTGAATAGCCATGTACCTGGATCGAATAATTACCAGGAGGCAAGTTAAATGGATCAGGTGGAGTGGTTGGGCCTGCGAGATAATTGTAAGCGCGGCCAGTTCCGGTAATAAATACCGTAACCGATCCGCCGGTTGCACCGGTAAATGTGATAGTAATGACAGTTGGGTTCATGGTTTTAAGGGGTTATGGTGAATGAATTTTCAATAATCTACATTTATTTCGTCGGAGGCGGGGTGCTTGGCTGACCTCCATTGGCCATTGTGGAAATTTTATTAAAGGCATAAGGTACTACCCCGATACCCATTGAAATTAAAATGCCGGAAAGCTTGGTAACATCAGGTACAGTACCATCTTTTAAGTAACAATAAATAAAAAAGCTGCTCAGGCAAATCCCAATAAGTAATGAAACCATAGTTGTTAAAAAAGCGATCAAACGGCTAATGCTTGGACGGTATATATTGTCAGTGGTAGTTATGGTGGTTGGAAAAAGTGTGATAACCGGAAGCGCAGTGGTGGCTGTATTTATTTGCTGTATAGCCACTAATGCTGCGATATTGGTAGCATTATATTCTGTATTTCTGTCAATTTTTTGAGGATAAGTGCTTTCCGATAAAGCCAATCGTAAGCTAAATGGCGGCCCAGACTTTTTATCGATAAGCCGGATAATCCAGGTATAAATGAGCAATAATATCAGCCCCCCTATAAAAGCTATGGGTGGGAGAAAAACAAGAAACCATTCCCCACTGGTCAATTGATGACTTGAGCCAGCGTTAACTGAGCTCCCGATAACAACAATTTCCAATTGAAAAGCTTTTCCAATCCCGTTTGCATTTGATGCTGCTATACAATATCTATCATTCGAGGGTTTTAGCGGTTTCCCACTTAGGATACCGGTTTTGAGATCAAAGGTCAAGCCATCCGGTGCGTCTGGTCTGATGCTGAAGGAAGTAGCAGGACCCTTGCTAATTGTCGGTTTGAGGGGTGAAATGGTTTTTCCCGCGTCGAAGGCATTGGGTGTTGTGTAGCTAAATTCTGGAACTTGTGCAGCGCAATTTAAAATGGTGGTTATTCCAATGAAAAATGCTAAAGACAGCGACTTGTTGATCAGTTTATCCATATGTCAAAGGTTTAGGTGGCTTTCGACACCAGATAATTTAAATTAGTAGGTTTTAGCTATAAAAATAATAGTAATGTATTTGATTTTCAACTATTTAAGAAAATGTTTTAGAGTTAAAGTTCAATTATTTTTTTCTGATCCCAATTCTTCCGTTTTTTTGATCATAACATACATCAAAATCAAAAAAGAACTGAATTCCAAATACATTTCGGACTTCGTAATTGCTTGTTTCAACAAGATCCAATCCAGATTGCTGTTCTGATACCGTGAACGTTGTACTGGCGGCAAATGGAGGGCCCAAGGAAAACTTAACAAGGGTGCCTATCGAAACTTTCGCGGTATCACTAGTTGCATTTTTATAATAAAAACTTACCGGGTTCCCGGAATCTAAAAGAACATTGCTGGTATAAGGTACGCCACCTACCGATAAGGTATCTTTTAATTGATTATCCATCCAGCTATTATAGCCATTGGGTAGTAATACGGTTCCTGGCTGTAAATTAATAAACGTAAATCCTTTAAGATCTTGTTCCGACGGGTTCAGGATCAACGCCCCATCGGTGTCGTTGAATTTGGGAAAATGTACAATGAAACTTCCCGCACCCGGCAATTGCGGCAAAGGATTAGCCACGCCATCGCTGCCAGATGAAACTCTGAGGCCAACACCAACAATCCCATTAAAACCATGCAATAGACCATTATTGACCATAGTTGAGTCACCGGTTGCATGGTATTTGGCACTACCAGCGCTAATGCTGTCTATACGCATAATTTTAATTGGCGTTGAACTGCGAAGATTGGCTATGGACAAATTTGCGCCGGCTACCTTGCCATAAAGATTGGTTCCTCCGGAGTAAGGATAGCTTACCCATTCCGAATCTGTATCAATAGGCGCGCCTTTGATTGCCCCTGCCAGTACCCTTAAGCCCCATGATCCGGTATCGAAAAGAACATCAACGGGGATTCCGTCCACATTAATAACAACCGAAGCACGGACAGAACTCTTCGAAAAATAAGTGATTTTTAGCGGTGCGATTGTCCGTTTAGTTGAAAATTCACCTGGATCTTTTCCAAAGTTACCATGCGGATTGATGAAAATTATGTCATTTTTATTGCAAGAAAAAATTTGAAAAAGAATGAGTAAGATGACAATATTGCGCCGTTGTAAGAAGGGGGATAGGGGTATTGTTTTCATTAAATAAGGGTTTGGGTTCTTGTTACAATTGTTTTTAAATCAATTGTTTAACAAAGCTAATTTAATTAACTCTAATCCGCAATACCGTGTTTTCACGGTATTTTTAAATTATAAATTGAATTGATAATTTTACGGTAATGGAAGCAGCAGCGCAAGGTCCCGCAATTTATTCTCCTGCGGCGGTGTTGAATTTGTTTAACAATTCGATTTCGCTGGAGCAATCGCAAAGGATGATCCAGTTCGGGGGGGTGTTCTAGGGACTTTTACAATGGTGCATATTATGATAGTTTGCGAGAGGTGTCTTCGGACGCGCAGATTGCGGTGATCAGCAATTAATTGTTCTGCATCGTTTCTTCGTCGACAGCGCAGGAACCAAAAAAAAACCAATCTGCCAGCATGGGGGATCATAGTGGCTATGCTTCAAGCAGTCAGGGCGCTGACAACGAAAGCAGAGAACCGTATAAATATCTCTTTTATAAGCTGGCTAAGGATCGCTTGACAGTTGGCTTTTGTATTTTTTGCAACTTTTTGTACCGCGTTGATGTATAAGTTACTGTATATCAGTATGATTTATTTTCTAAA
>Ga0302309_10002955_pt1 | contig 13629 bp, 11 predicted proteins | sample III_Palsa_N1_1_FD_200453 | JGI IMG/M metagenome (GOLD analysis project Ga0302309, IMG submission 200453) | Peat permafrost microbial communities from Stordalen Mire near Abisko, Sweden - III_Palsa_N1_1 | ecosystem: Environmental > Terrestrial > Soil > Palsa > Peat permafrost | place: Sweden... | reverse complement strand
CTTCCGATCTAATCCAGGATTAAACGTAGGTATCGGTCGTGACCATACACTATTCGCTTTAACCGAAGGTGTTGTAACATTCAAAAAGAAAGCTGATAATCGTTCATACGTATCGGTATTACCTTTTGCAGTTGAACCAGTTGCTGAAGTAGCAGCGCCTGCTCCAAAAGCAAAAGCTGAGCCTAAAGCAGTAGCAGCAGCACCAGTTGCTGAAGCTCCTGTAGCAGAAGAAGCAGCTCCAAAAAAGAAAGCAGCACCTAAAGCTAAAAAAGCTGATGCCGCTGAAGAAACAGAAGCACCAGCTGCTGAGTAATTAGCAATAAGCATAAAATATTAAAAGCCCTGATCTGAAAAGATTGGGGCTTTTTTGTTGGAATAGGAAATCAAACTTTTTAGAAGATGTCTAAAACGGATCGTCATTGCGAGCGAAGCGTGGCAATCCCCTACTTACAGAGCGGTTCGGCATAGCTTGGGATTGCCACGCTTCGCTCGCAATGACGATTTGTTATAATTCTTAAATAGCTTATTATCTAATTTTAATTTTCCCTCACCAACAACCCATCTGCAAAATCCTGCAAATATTGTTTGTGTTCTTCAGGTAAATTTATCTTTTTGAGCGCCTCAAAAGCTTTATCAGCATAAGTTTGCATGGCTGCATCAGCATGCTGCCTTATATCCAGTTCATTATAAACATTGGTTACACCAGCTACTTTCTCATTATTAGCCAAATGGGTAGCATTTAGTAGAGCATTCAGTTCTACAGCAAGTTCCCCTTCCGCTAATTCAAGTGCTTTAATTAGCAAGTATGTTTTTTTGTTGGATATGATATCACCACCAACCTGTTTGCCAAATTTTTCCGGGTCGCCATATACATCTAATATGTCGTCCTGTAACTGGAAGGCTATGCCCAATTGAACGCCAAATTCACTCAATAAGTCCGCATCAACTTGCGAAGCACCACCAATCAATGCGCCAATTTTCAATGCGCCACCAAGCACTACTGCAGTTTTTAGTCTTATCATATTGATGTATTCCTCAATATCAACAACGCTGCGTGTTTCAAACTCCATATCAATCTGCTGGCCTTCGCAAACGCCAACAGCAGTATTATTAAAAATATCAAGCACCTGGCGCAATAAATGGTCTTCTACCTGCATCATCAGCTTATAGCCTTCAATAAGCATTACATCTCCTGATAAAATGGCTACGTTCTTATTCCAGCGTTCGTGTACGGTAGTTTTGCCACGGCGTAATGGCGCATTATCCATAATATCATCATGCATCAACGTGAAATTATGAAACACCTCGATGGCTAATGCAGGCGGAATAGCTTTGTTAATATCACCGCCAAATAATTCGCAAGCCATTAATAGTAGGGCAGGGCGCATGCGTTTGCCACCTATCGATAAAATATAGGATAGTGGCTCGTATAATTGTTCAGGATATTGGGGATACGATATTTTATCAACAGCGTTACTTATAATCGCCTGCAGATCGCTTAATTCAGTCATGTAATATGATGTAAATTAGTCTTGAACTAATGAGAAATCTATTTGTTTTTTAGTAAGATCAACATTTTTAACCCGTATTGTCACCTCGTCGCCAAGTTGGTAAACCTTCTTTTTACGCTGACCAATAATAGCATAGTTTTTCTCGTCTAAGGTATAAAAGTCATCCGAAATATCACGTAAACGTATCATGCCTTCGCATTTATTTTCGATGATCTCTACATACATACCCCATTCGGTAACACCGGAAATAACGCCGCTAAACAAATTGCCAACCTGATCGCGTAAATACTCTGCCTGTTTGTATTTAACTGATGCACGTTCAGCATCAGCAGCTTTCTTTTCCATTTGTGAGCTGTGCTTGCACAATTCCTCATAATGTTCAGCATTGGCAGACTGACCGCCATTTAAATAATGAAACAAAAGCCTGTGCACCATTACATCCGGATAACGGCGAATAGGAGAAGTAAAATGCGTATAATGATCAAATGCCAAGCCGTAGTGGCTTGATGTTTTGGTGGTATATATAGCCTTCGCCATAGAGCGTATAGCTAATTGCGTAAGCACATTCTGCTCTTTTTTACCCTCCACGTCCTCCATTAAAAAGTTAAGCGATTTGGCAGTTTCTTTATCCGATTTAGTGTTGATCTTGTAACCAAAACGTTCTGCAAATTTCGCGAAATTTGCCAGCGATTCCGGTTTAGGGGAATCGTGTGCACGGTAAACAAAAGTGTATTTATGCTTGCCTTTACCTAATTTACTTACATATTCAGCCACTTTACGGTTAGCCAACAACATAAAGTCCTCAATCAATTTATGCGCGTCTTTACGTTCTTTTACATACACACCGGTAGGTTTGCCGCTTGCATCCAGCATAAACTTAACCTCGGTAGTTTCAAAGCTTATGGCGCCGTTTTTAAACTTACGTGCTCTTAAAATATAAGCTAATTCATTCAGCTTTAATATTTCATCAACATGATCGCCTGCTTTGGCCTCGATGATTTCCTGTACTTCTTCGTAAGTAAAGCGCCTGTCGGAATGAATAATTGTTTTGCCATACCATTCAGTAATAATGTGCGCTTCCTCATTCATCTCAAAAACGGCCGAGAAGCAAAGTTTATCTTCTTTAGGCCTCAGTGAACACAATCCGTTTGAAAGTCGCTCAGGGAGCATAGGAATTACCCTGTCGACTAAATAAACCGACGTAGCCCTGTCCAGCGCTTCTTTATCTAAGGCAGAATCGGGGATGATATAGTGTGATACATCAGCAATGTGAACACCAACCTCGTAATTGCCATTGTCCAGGCGTTTAAAGGAGATAGCATCATCAAAATCCTTCGCATCAAAGGGGTCAATAGTAAAAGTTAAAATATCGCGAAAATCTCGTCTTTTAGCTATTTCCTGTTCAGTAATAACTTCAGGTATTTCTTCGGCTTCATGTTCAACTTCAGCAGGGAATGATAGCGGGAACCCGTACTCAGCCAAAATAGCATTCATCTCGGTGTCGTTCTCGCCCTGTGCGCCTAAAATGTGTTTTATCCGGCCTATAGGATTCTTAGCATCACTTGGCCAATCGGTAATTTCAGCCACTGCTTTAATGCCATTCTTAGCCCCATTCAATTGGTTCATTGGGATAAAAATGTCATGCATCATTTTGCGATCATCCGGCACGAAGAAAGCGAAACGTTCACTTAGCTTTACAATGCCAGTGAATTCAGTTTTAGCTCGTTGGATGATCTCTATTACTTCACCTTCTTTGTGTTTGCCTTTACTTTTGGCATAAACATATACCTTAACCCGGTCGCCGTTTAACGCGTTGCGTAATTTACGGGGGGCAACAAAAATATCGCTCTCAAACTCGTCGTCGGTTACTATAAATGCGGAACCATCATTGGTTAAGTCTACTTTTCCTTCAATAAAAGTTTTTAATTCTAGTAGTTGAAATTTGCCGGGAGAAAGTTCTTTTAATACGCCGCTAAATGCTTCGTCTTTTAATATTTCAAATATGATTTCGCGTGATTCAGGATCGCGAACGTTTAATTTTGCAGATACTTGTTTATAGTTGAGTGGTGTATTTCCATTCTGTTCAAACACATCCAGTACCATTTGAGTCAGTACCAGCTTGATTGAAGAGTTGTTTTTCTTTTTAGACATCAGTAAAACTTTGAACACAAAGATAGTTAATACTGATTAGAGTTTTTGATTAACGTAGGGGGAGATAATAAATAAGTAATTCCGTTTTTTTTAATTGAAAACAACAAAATTGGGCGCTATTTCTGTTCAGGTCGGCTTTTATCAGGGCCTTCAAAAAAATATTTCACTTTTTTTTATAACCGTATCGGGAAGTTGTTTTATTCCATTTTGTTGTGGCAGAGGGACTTACTTGAGTGGTTCTTTTTAGCGATTTCTAAGAGCCGGATCAATTTGGAAATTCTTTGAAAAAAAGATTTGCATCAATAATTTAAAATTCTACCTTTGCATTCCCTTTCGGGATGTAGCGTAGCCCGGTATCGCGCCACATTTGGGATGTGGAGGCCGCAGGTTCGAATCCTGCCATCCCGACTAAAGCGATACCAATCGAAGTCAAAAACCCGCAAATCACACTGATTTGCGGGTTTTTTGTTTTTCTTCATACCAAGAAACCTCAATCAATATCAAAGAAGATGTGAGCAATTGCGTGAGTGATTTTAGTTATTTAAATTCGCTCACGTAATTCGATATAACTAATTGAATATCAAATATTTATATCGTTTATTTTGATGTCTTTTGGTGTGTTTTAACCTCTGTTTATGTGAGCGAAATTCATCATCTGCATCAATGATTATCAAGTTAACATAAAATAGATTGATATGAGAAGCAGCAACACATTTGGTATCCAGTTTGTAATCAGGCTATCCAAACAACAAAAAAACGATCAGGCCACCGTATTCGCCCGTATCTCCGTTAATAGCAGACGGTGTGAAATTTCTTTAAAAAAGAAAGTGAACCCGCAAAATTGGGATGACGTCAAAGGTAAAGCACGAGGTACTAAAGAGGAAATCCGCAAACTCAACGAGCATATTGAAAGGGTGCGTACCATAATTGCCGATGGTTATCACGAGTTAGTCCAGCAGAAAAAAGTTATTACTGTAGATGCTGTTAAGTCTTTGTTCCTCGGTGCAGATCAAAATGAGATTACTTTAATTAAGCTTGGCGAATACCACAACACGGAAATGAAAGATAAACTTGCAGACGGTACAATGAAAAACTATTATACCACGCAAAAGTATATCGCAAAGTTTTTAAAGGAAAAGTACTATAGAACCGACATTAGCCTTGCAGAACTTAATTACAAGTTTATCCTAGACTTTGAAAACTACCTAAGCAAGCATCAACCGAATGACCACCAAAAGCCATTACATAACAATGGTATCATGAAGCACATTGAACGATTATGTAAAATGGTTAATATGGCTGTTACTATGGACTGGATTGTAAAAGACCCGTTTGCCAAATACAAACAGCATTTTGATAAGGTGGAACGTTTTTATCTCACTAAAGAAGAACTATCAGCCATCGAAAATAAAAAATTTAGTATAGAGCGTTTACAGACGGTTAAAGACCTTTTTCTTTTTAGCTGTTACACAGGCTTGGCCTATATAGATACGATGAACCTAACCGCCGGAAACATTGTGAAAGGCATAGACGGGAATGATTGGCTAATCACCAGCAGACAGAAAACCGATACCGATGTGCGTATCCCGTTATTAACGCAAGCCGAAGAATTGATAAAGAAATACCACAACCATCCTAAAGCCGTTAATTATGGCACGTTATTCCCTGTAATCTCCAATCAAAAGATGAATGCCTATCTTAAAGAGATAGCCGACCTATGTAATATTAATAAAGCGATCACCTTTCACATCGCCAGGCATACGTTCGCTACCACGGTAACCCTAAGCAACGGTGTGCCGATTGAATCGGTAAGTAAAATGCTTGGACATACCACAATCCGCTCCACACAAGTATATGCAAAAGTAGTAGAGCAAAAACTTAGCGAGGATATGCAGAACCTGAGAAAGCGGATGGCTAATCAGTGATTTTACTTAAATAAGAGAGAGAATAAATTACCAAATCAAAAGTTGCCCAAAATGGCAACTTTATTTATATTTGTATAAGTTATGAGCGCAAGCATTAAATTTAGAACCATAACAATCTATAAGCTGTATTTCCCGGAGTTCTTTGCTAAACAACGGCAGAAAGTTAAAGACAAGATCATTTGGACATTTAAACTGATCGAGGAAGTACAGCATGTACCAGAAACCTATTTAAAGCACTTGGAGGGTACAGCCGGATTATTTGAAATAAGGGTGCAGTCGGGCAATGATATTTTCAGAATATTTTGCTTTTTTGACGAGGGGAAATTAATTATTCTGGCTAATGGGTTCCAAAAAAAGACACAAAAAACACCCAAACAGGAAATAGAAAAGGCATTAAAAATAAAGGAGTTATACTATGAAGAAAAACGATAATCTGATTACGCTGGACGACTTTATAGATATAGAGTACGGCCAAAAAGGAACACCAAAGAGGGAGAAATTTGAACAGGGCTTTGAAGAGTTTAAATTAGGCGCATTAATCCATGAAGCCCGTAAGGCCAAAGGGTTGACACAAACCCAATTGGCTGATAAGTGCGGAACAACCAAAGCCTATATATCCAAAGTGGAAAATGATGTAAAGGATGTAAGGGTAGCCACTTTACGAAAAATCATTGAGGTAGGATTAGGTGGACATCTTGAACTATCTATTAAATTGTAAGTTGCTTATATTTAATTAGAAAGTCTGAAAGTTGCCTTTAATGTCCCCTCATTAAAACAGCTTTCAACAAAACTTTGGCAATATTCGAGATAAGCGTAATAAGCATTATTATTATCTACTGGTAGTTAAAAAAACACAAATATTTCTACCACTTCTTTCATAATGACAGGATGATTATCCAATCTATTAAATAATTGATTATAATATAGTTACCAAGCTTAATTATGAAAATGGTAACCGAATGGGTCTCCTTTTATTAGACTTCATTTAATTGCATTTGCATCATAAACGCACTTGTAACAGATCGTCAATGAATGTGTTATAAAAATATAATAGATGTTTTGATTGATAAAAACATCATATAAAATAATTCAAGAAAGGTTGGAATCGTCTTTATCTTTTGTAACTTCCTTATTACCCACTGATTAATATATTTTATCGTAAATTATTTGATTTAATTTAGAGATCATAAATCATTTTTATGAAACGGTATTTTATCCTAACCCTTATCCTCGTAAGTTTATCTACGTTGCCAATAAAAGCCCAAACTAATCAATCTTCACTATTACCAACGCAAGCGTTCGGCGTGATTGACAAGTCAGATTTGGAAATGACTTCATGTGACTTTGAGACGGATGCAAACGCTGAAATTCTTTTTGATAAGTGTGAGGTTTCCTTTAACAGCCGCTACGAGCGTGAAATAGAACGGCATATCCGTATAAAGATATTTAACGATGAGTCAAAAAATGCGACCAATATAAAGCTTAGATATTTTACCGGTAATCATTCTGAATCAATCTCGGATTTAGAAGCCGAAACTATTAACCTTAACAGTGGAGCTATTGAAATTACTAAAGTAGATAAACACCAGTTCTTTACACAACGGATAAATAAATTCTTTACAGAGATCGTTTTTTCATTTCCTGCCGTTAAGGCCGGTTCTGTTGTAGAATATAAATATACACTGACATCGCCTTCCCTGAATATTCCTGACTGGTATTTTCAAAATCCTGTTCCAACCCGGTACAGTGAAATTCGTACGGAGATACCAAGTATTTTGTCTTACAAAAGCCTCGTGGTTGTTAATCAGCCATTTGTCAAAAATACTGAGGAGATTAAAGCGCTCACTAATGTGCCGTCGCTAAGGGAAGAGCTTTACATGGGAGCGATGAAGGATAATTTGGATAGGATCGTATATCAGCTCACTAGTATCAGCGGCAGCGGTATTTACCGTTCATACGCTGATACCTGGCAAAAAATCACCGAAGAATTTATCACCTATGATGAGTTCGGCGGACAATTCAATCGTAAGCTGACTGGTGAAATGGATATCATCAACAAAGCTAAGTCAATGCCTTCCGATGCGGACAAAATTGCTTACATCTTTAATGAAGTCAAAAGACAAATGAAGTGGAATGATGTGACCACCTGGTACACAGCTACCGGAATATCCGACGCCTGGGATAAAAAAACAGGCAATTCCGCAGAAATTAACCTGATACTGTACCATTTGCTTCAAAAATCTGGGCTTAAAGCTTTTCCGATGCTGGTCAGTACACATAACAATGGGAAAGTTTATCCATCGTATCCAAATAAAAACCAATTCAATAAAGTAGTGACGTTTATTCCCATAGATACCGCCAACTATTATGTATTGGACGCCTCAAATAAATATTATCCTTATAATGAAATTCCCCATAACCTATTAAGCAACTTTGGGTTATGCATAATGCCAGACGAAGAAAAAAAATATGATCTCGTTTTTTTGCAAAAGGGAGTGCCGGCATTACAAACTGTATATATAACGGGCGAGATCACACCTGATGGGGAAATAAATGGCAGCGCTGAAATAAACAGCTATAGTTACCACCGTATAAATTCATTGGAGCGGTACCAGGTTGATGGCGATAAAAAATACATGACTTATTTACGGGATAAGAATAATAACCTGAAAATATCAGGACTGAAGGTTGAAAATATAGACGCAGACACCTTGCCATTAAAACAAACTATAAATTTTACACTGTCTCCGGCAACACCTGATGAAAACTACATTTATTTCAGCCCCAACTTGTTCACCCGGCTTAAAAATAACCCATTATTAAGTGAAAAGCGTTCAACTGATATTGACTTTGAGTACCGCAACAATTATATAGTAACAGGCACTTTTAAAATGCCACCAGGATACAAAGCAGATGTTTTGCCAAAGAATATTACTATGCTGATGCCTGATAAAAGTATATCCTTCAAACGGCTGGTATTCGAACAGGACGGGTCGATAGATGTAAAGTATGTGATTGACTTTAAAAAATCATGGTATTCAAAGGAAGATTACCCGGAAATTCATGAGTTTTTCAAAAAAATGTATGAAATGCTGAATGAACAAATAGTGCTCAAAAAATCTTAAACTATGAAATCCACACTCAAAGGTCTTTTGCTGGCTTTGTTTATACTATTTGCGGGAAATAACAAATCTTTTTCTCAAAGCAGCGAAATTCCAAAAGATGCATACCTGGCATCAGCCATCCCCGATTCTTTAAGAAAACATGCCAGCAGTATAGTTCGCTATGCAGAAATTATTATTGATATAAAAACACCGGATAAGGCTATCATTAAGTTGCATACTGTAATCACGCTATTAAACGACAAAGCAGCAGGGTTGGCTGGTATGGCCCTCGGCTACAATAAAAAATTCGATACTTACAATGGTATTGAGATGAATGTTTATAATGACAAAGGGGAGCCGATTAAAAAATATCGCAAAGGGGATATGTATGATGGTTCTGCCGCTAATGGTATGACGCTGGTCACAGACGAACGCTTTTTGGGATTAAAGCATACCGTAGCTGCTTATCCGGTAACAATTGAAAAAGAATACGAAGAAGACAAAAATAGCTTTATTGATCTAGGACAATGGTATCTCCAACTCGTCGGGCAGTCTATACAACATTCGGTTATTAAAGTTATAGCCAACCCATCCGTTGGGTTTCGATATAAAATGTTAAATACGGAGTTCAAGCCAGCTAAAAGTTCGATTAACGGATCAGAAGAATATACTTGGGAATTTAATGGCATTTCCGCATTAAGAAATACCGCCAATGCCCTGCCCTGGAAAGTGCTGCCGGATATTGAAATGGCTGTCAATAATTTTAGCTGTTATGGCTATCCGGGTGATTTCAGCAGCTGGCAAAGTTTTGGCATATGGTTCGGGAATTTAAACAGTGATGTTTGCACACTCAGTCCGCAGCGGATAGCCGAGATTAGAAAAATGACTGATACCATAAATACCCAACAAGGGAAAGCCCGGTTTTTATATCACTATTTACAACAAAATGTTCGTTATGTAGATATTGACTTGGGCATTGGCGGTTATAAGTCGTTCCCGGCGGCTTTTGTTGACGAAAAGAAATATGGCGATTGCAAAGCGCTCTCCAATTATATGCGGGCTTTACTAAAAGCAGTAAATATTGATGCCGACTATGTGCTTATTGGTGCGGGCGATAAGATGCAATCTGTTGACCCTTCTTTTCCCTGCAACAGGTTTAACCACGTGATCTTGTGCGTACCGTTTAAAAATGACACGACATGGTTGGAATGTACCAGTCAAACTGAGCCTTATGGTAAATTAGTAGCATCGACGGAAGACCGCAAAGCATTGGTTATCGAAAAAGATGGCGGAAAATTGGTTGAGATGCCAGGCAGCCATGTTTCAGATAACCGGTTTGATAGCGAAATCAACATTCAATTAAATGCTGATGGAAGTGCGAAAACAAGCATCAAAATTGCCACAATCGGCGAATATCGCTTACATTACCTCGCATTTAACGGCCTTAGTTTAGATCAGCAAAAACAGCTCTACACCAGGATGCTTCACATGCGGCAATTTTCCAAATTAGATCTTACATATAAGGATGACAATGGTGTAGATCAAATCGATATGGATGCACAATTTGATAAGTTTTGTGATATAGTATCAGCGGACAAGCTGTTTTTTAAGCCATCCGCTATTGACCTATCTATGTACAATCTTCCGGTAGAAGCAAAAAGGAAAACAGATTTTCAGTTTGAGTTTCCCATGTCAAAGTCCTGTATTACAACAATTAGCCTTCCATCGGGATATGTAGTAGAAACCCTGCCGCAAAATGCAAGTCTAAAGTTCGCTTTTGGCAGTTATGTTGTTAATTATACTTATGACCAAGCGAAAAACGAAGTGATAAGTATTGCGAAGTTCAATATTACGAGCGCCGTTGTTCCATCTGAAAGTTATACAGAAATGCAGCAATTTTTTGATCGGGTAAATGGAGAAGAACAAAGAAAATTGGTAGTCCGCAAGAAAGAATGACAATTAACGTAAATATTTCTCTTTCGAGCCAAGCCTTCTTGATTATAAAACACAAAATGTAAATTAGTGTTCAGAATACAAGTGGAATTAATAACCGAAACCATGCCCAATAAATATTTTAAACCACATGAACGTTTTGATCGTAACCCACATAGATATGATATTGGCGTTTTTGTTGGGTTGAAGAAAGGCTATGAAGATAACCTTTTCATTAAAAAACTATTTACACTACCAGAACAGGAATACGCCGATTATTACCAATATCACTTGTCCTATTTCTTAGGAAAAGAGCCCCAGGGCGAACAAGAGTTTTTTTCTTTTGTCTGGCAGATCGTCTTAAGGCGCATCAAATATCTTGAAATTAAAGACCCTTTTAATTCCAGCCATGCGCTTGACATGGAAATACTTGAAAAGCTTTTACAGTTTCAAAAATACCTACGCTCAATAGACCAGTGGAATACCCAAAAAACATTGCCTGAAATTATTGCTGACCAGCAAGAATATATCAGGAAACAACAATTGGAAATTGCTGGATTAAAGGAAGATATAAAAGAGGCGAGGAAACTTGAAACCAAAGAGTTTATCAATATTGCGGATGGTTATCTGTTAAGCTTTTTGGATATATGCCTGCAAACGCAGGAAGTCCTATTGCCGGACACAGGCAAGGAACTCGTTTTTTCTCAAACGCAGATCGTATGGAGTAAAATGATCGCCAAGTATTTCAGGGAGGGTAATAATGAGATCAGTTGGGAAACCGTACGCCGATATTTCCCGGGAAACAAGAAAGACCCTGGTATCAAATACACCAAAGTCCCACCGGAATTAAAGTTATTTAAACTCACATCCGTCAAGAAACGGAGTTGAAACTTGCACAATTTAATCCTATCAACTCTATCTTTCTGTAAATCATAACAGCTTAAATTTCAATTGAATACACAATTGTTGTAGCTTGCTATAAACATCTTCAATTTAACCACGCAAATCTGCGTGGTCACGCTTGCGTTGCTTTTTTATTTTCATTTGCGGCATGGAGATAATAAACCACGAAGCCCTAAGCCGGTGTATCAGGGATGCAGTCAGGGCAGAATTACAGGAACATTTTAAAACAAGCGGCTTGCAGCCGCAGGATGAACGGCTATTATCCAAACAGGAACTGTCCGAAGAATTAGGCGTGTCATTAGTGACTTTGACAGATTGGATGAAAAAGGGGCTACCCTTTTTGCGTCTGCACAAACGGGTGTATTTTAAAAAGAGTGAGGTGCTCAAAATCATGCAACAAAAAACTAAAAATCAAGGAGGAAAAGATGAACGTTGAATTAATCACAAGGGAAGACTTAAAGCAATTTAAAAACGAGATGTTGACCGAGATGAAGCATCTCCTGAAACCGGGTCAGGGACAAAGTAAAAAATGGCTAAAAAGCTATGAGGTCAGGAAGCTGTTAAACATTTCGCCCGGCACCTTACAGAATTTAAGGATCAATGGAACGCTTCGTTACACCAAGATCGGCGGGCTGCTTTATTACAAGTTAGAGGATATTGAAAAGCTATTGGAAGGCAATAGCAAATAAGGGTTGGCGGCGTAAACCCAAAGCGAAGCTTTGGTGAAAGTGGCGCAGCATACCGCTTGCGGTATAGCTGAATAGTTGTCTATACCGGCCGGAGGCCGTTAACAAAAGGCATTTGCCGATAAGAAGCAAGTTTGTGTTTTTGTTCCACAAAAACTCCCCCAAGCCTTCGGCAAGGGGGCAAACTTGCTTTTTGCGCCCGTTGGTTGCGAAAAGGAAAAAGACAGTAAAAGGATTGAGTAAGACAGATTGTAGGGTATGGAAACAGAATTGAAAAAGACGGTTGGGACGGTATCCGCCAAGCCGAAACATAAGGGCGGCAGGCCGAAAATAGCTATCAAGCGGGAGGCTTTTATCAGGGTCAGATTAACTGCAACGGAGCACTTTGTGATAGCCGGTAGAGCTAAAGAGGCAGGTATGAAAATCAGCGATTGGTTTAGGTCGGCGGCTAAAGCCGCACGGGTTATTGCCCGATTAAATCCCGAAGATATGCAGATCATGCGGATGCTTACCGGGATGGCTAACAACCTAAACCAGCTAACAAAGTTGGCACATAAAGATGGCTTGTTATCAGTAGCTCGTAAGTGTGATGGACTGATGACCGAGATAGATCAGGCACTAAAATATTTCAATAGCGATGATAGGTAAGGTTCCTAAACCCGGTAAAAGCTTTGGCGGCTGTATAGAATATAACGTGCTTAAAAAAGATGCCGTTACACTTTATGCGGATGGTGTTCGCATCGACAAGATTGCGCACACCATAAACGATTTTAACATGCAGCGTAAAATGAACCCCGGCTTAGGTCAGGCGGTTGGTCACATTGCTTTGAGTTGGAGTCCGAATGACAAGGATAAGTTGAACAACGAAAAAATGGTGGAGATCGCTAAAGAGTATTTGCAGAAAATGAAAATACAGGACACCCAGGTATTAATGGTTAGGCATAAGGACAAAGAGCATCCCCACCTGCACATCGTTTACAACCGGGTAAATAATCAGGGTAAAACCATACCCGACAAGTTCCAGCATTACAACAATCTAAAGGTAAGTAAGCAGCTCACCTTAAAATACGGTATGTACATGGGTAAAGGTAAAGGGCAGGTGAACCGCCCGCAGTTGAAAGGCATCGATAAATTAAAGTACGAATTGCACGATACGATCAAAGCTACAATCAAAAAAGTAGGCAATATTACAGAACTCAAAAATGAACTGGCTAAACAAGGCATTGACACCTACTTTAAATTTAAGGGAGGTACAACCGAGATACAGGGTATCAGCTTTGGCAAGGGTAAATACAAATTCAAAGGTTCGGAGATTGACCGCAGTTTGAGTTACGGCAAAATAACCCAGGTGATACAGCAAGATGTACAACAACGCCAGTCCGAACAGGTACAGCATAAACAGTTTGTTAGCGACCTG
>Ga0302309_10002954_pt1 | contig 13630 bp, 14 predicted proteins | sample III_Palsa_N1_1_FD_200453 | JGI IMG/M metagenome (GOLD analysis project Ga0302309, IMG submission 200453) | Peat permafrost microbial communities from Stordalen Mire near Abisko, Sweden - III_Palsa_N1_1 | ecosystem: Environmental > Terrestrial > Soil > Palsa > Peat permafrost | place: Sweden... | reverse complement strand
ATCACAGGCTGAGTTTCATTCTAAACTTTCCATCGTTGTAGAAGAAGCTGACGAAAGTGTTTTTTGGATGGAAATTTTAATTGACTCCAATATTGTAAAACCGGGTGAGATAAACGGTTTAATGAATGAAGCTAATGAAATATTAAAAGTTGTTTCAACTGCACGCAAGTCAGTATCAAACAAATAAAATAAATCATTCATTCACTAAATCACTCATTCAAAAATAAGAACTATGCGTGTTTATTTAGATAATGCTGCAACTACTCCGTTAGACCCGGAAGTGATGAAGGAAATGTGTAAAGTGATGGAAAATACCTACGGTAACCCATCATCAATCCACTCGCATGGCCGGGAGGCACGTACGCTTATTGAACGTTCACGTAAAACGGTTGCTAATTTGTTGGGGACATCACCATCGGAGATATTCTTTACTTCGAGCGGCACCGAGGCGGATAATATGGCTATCAGGTGCGGTATTGTTGATCATAATATTAAACATGCTATTACCAGTCGCATTGAGCATCACGCCGTAATACATACTTTTGAAGCGCTTGAAAAAGCTGGTGTTGTTAAACTAAGCTTTGTCAATCTTGATTCAAAAGGAAACATCGACTACGAACATCTTGAAACTTTATTAAAGGATAACGAGCGTAGCTTTGTATCGATAATGCATGCTAATAATGAGATAGGTACCTTATCAGATATAGAGCGTATTGGCGATCTTTGCGAGACCTATAATGCCATTTATCATTGTGATACCGTACAAACTATGGGGCATTATAAACATGATTTGAGTAAGCTAAAAGCTCACTTCGTTGTTTGTTCAGCGCATAAACTGCATGGGCCAAAAGGTGTTGGATTTTTGCATATCAATCACCGTATAAAAATTAAACCGCTTATTTACGGCGGTGCGCAGGAACGCAATATGCGCGGCGGTACCGAAAATATTTATGGCATTGTTGGCCTTGCCAAAGCCTTGGATATGGCTTATGCCGACATGGAGCAGCACCAGCAGCACATACAAGGCCTAAAAACCTACATGATTGACCAGTTGAAGGAAAGTATCACCGGTATTGAATTTAATGGCGAGACGGATCCTGATAAAAGTTTATATACTGTTTTAAACGTTTCCTTCCCCGAAATGGAAATGGCTGATATGTTATTGTTCAACCTGGACATTGCCGGGATCTCTGCATCCGGTGGGAGTGCTTGCAGTTCGGGCAGCGATATTGGGTCGCATGTACTTACCGCAATTGGCGCGAGCCCATCAAGGCCATCGGTAAGATTTTCCTTTTCAAAAAACACTACAAAAGAAGAGATTGACTATACAGTAGCCAAAGTGCGCGAACTGTGTTTGGTTAGCGCTTAATATTTTTTTGTAGAAAGTTTTTTTTATTTAATTGTAACTTGTTGTAAAATAGGTACCTTAGTGTATTGAGTTTAATTCCTCCCCGGTTAGTTAAATTGTTGGCATGATAATGGCTTTTAGTTAGTTATCGGTTAATAATTAAGTTGTAAAAGCCGCAGATGTTGTAAATACATCTGCATAATAAATACTAATCATGGAAAAGAGCAAAAATATCAAACCTGGTCAGGCACCTGAGAGAAAGCAGCCGGAAAAAGACAAAACAGTCTATCCGCACGAGAATGAATTTTCTGAACCAGCAGAAGGTAGCGATGCGTCATATAGTGAAAAAAATGATGTTACTCCTCCGGATAAAAAGGAGTTTCCGGCAGTTGGCCCAGCAGAAACAGATTTTGTTAGCCGCCCTAACGGCCGTACCACAGGCCGTATGGTAGGCCATGAACCAGGAACAGAAAACAATCTATAATTACAATTATGAAAAGCGAAAACACAAGCGCGGGAAACGATCGCGAAACAAAGGCACACATCCACAGCAACGACTATAACAACGAGATGAGCTCGGGAACTGTAGGTGCTGAAGGGGGGATTGATAATGGTGCGAGTACATTAAGGGCATTACGTAAGAAGCATGCTGAAAAGTCTGCTGTAAGAAGCCCTAGAAAACCTATGTTATAATTACCGGCTAAACCGGGATTAGGTATCCCATTTACTCACAACACCGGTAATAGAAAAGGCTCTGAGAAATCAGGGCCTTTTTGTTTTTGATCGATTTTATATAAACACAAAAACAAGGTGTCATTGCGAGGTACGAAGCAATCGCACGTAGAAAAGCGACTATGCAAAGTTCGCGATTGCTTCGTACCTCGCAATGACATAGTTTTATATCTGCATATCGTGGATTGCCACTCCGTTAGCCAACGGATCGCAATGGCAATAGTTTTATCACTTTAAACAGCATCTTCCAAATTCTCAATTTGTAAGGTTATTGTCATACTGAAAATAATTCTTTAAACATATGATGTTTTGTTATATAAACATCATATGTTTGTATCCTTAAATAAGATGGTATGAACATTAAAGAAAAACTTGGTGACCGTATTGTAAACCAAATCAGGGCGGATATAACAAAAGGCACCTATAAAATAAACGAAAAGATACCTGCTGAACCTGAACTGATGAAGCTATATGGTGTAGGGCGATCAACCATAAGAGAAGCTATTAAAACGCTGGCCACATCGGGCATATTGAAAGTTCAGCAAGGCTTTGGTACTATTGTTAACTCAGCTGTTAGCGAACAAACCATTGATCAGCGATTAAGAAATGCTGATTTTGATGAGATTAACGCGGTGCGGAAGTTATTAGAAACCGAGATCGTAAAACTTGCTGTCGAAAATCACTCCGCACCACATATTGATGAGATAGAACATTGCCTGGAGAATAGGCGATTAGCCATTTTATCTGAGCAGCACAACGCCTGTATCGAGGCTGATCTCGCTTTCCATATGTCTATTGCCAGGGCGTCGCTTAACACGGTGCTGGCTGATCTGTATCAAAGCTTTACCTTAACTATCCGCGACTTCTTCTCTAAGCGCGAGGTTAAAGGCGTAAGTCATTTCGCCATGAGTCACCATTTGCATGAGGCTTTATACAAAGCAATCAGAGCGCAAAAAATTAAACAGGCTCAAACCATCATCAAAGAAATATTGGATAATAACTATTAATATATATCATGACTATACTCACATTCACATTAATATTGCTTGCCGGTGCTTACCTGGCTGGCTTAGTTGGCTCACTTACCGGCCTTGGCGGCGGCGTTGTTGTAATCCCTTTGTTAACACTAGTGTTTCACGTAGATATTCGCTACGCGATAGGTGCAGCGCTGCTTGCCTCTATCGCGAATTCATCAGGCGCAGCCAGTGCGTATGTTAAGGAAGGTATCACTAATATTCGCTTAGGTATGTTTTTGGAAATAGCTACTACCATAGGCGCTGTAGGAGGGGCTGTAATAGCGGTTTATACGCCAACTAACACTATTGCAATATTATTTGGCGCGATACTTTTGTTTTCAGCTGCTATGACCATCCGTAAAAAGAATCAGGAAGTTAGCACCGAGGGCAGTCCTTTATCCTACAAATTAAAGCTAAATAGCAGTTATCCAACCAAAGATGGCGAAGTAAGCTATAAGCTGAAAAACGTCGGTGCAGGCTTTTCAATTATGGCGCTTGCAGGGGTTTTATCCGGTTTGTTGGGCATTGGTTCGGGTGCTTTAAAGGTATTGGCAATGGACTCAACCATGCACATCCCTTTTAAGGTAAGTACCACTACCAGTAATTTTATGATAGGGGTTACAGCGGCGGCCAGCGCGGTAGTTTATTTGCAAAGGGGGTATATGGATGCCGGGATAGCTTTCCCGGTGATGTTGGGCGTTTTAGGCGGCGCATTTACAGGGTCAAAATTACTAACCCGTATGGATCCTAAGGTATTGAAGTACATATTTTGTGTTGCCATAACTTTTGTGGCCGCTGAAATGATATTTAACGGCTACAACCACAAATTTTAATCTTATTAACATAAAAGAAATGAAAAAAGTAATCAGCAAAAGTTTTCTGGCAGATGCAGATATTGAAAAAATCATCGGCTTGCAGTTAAGATATGGCGTAGTGATTGCCAGCCTTATCGTTTTAATAGGAGGTGTCTTATATTTAGTTCAGCAAGGGCAGGGGGCTATTCCACCGTATCATACCTTTTTAGGCGAAAGCGCCGGATATACCAGCATTTCGCAAATAGTTAAGGGTATTGGGGCGGGGCAGGCCAAAGGTATTGTTCAGGCAGGTGTGGTGGTATTGATCGCTACTCCCATACTTCGTATCGCATTCTCGTTGGTTGGTTTTATTTTGGAGAAAGACAGACTTTATATCGTTATAACCGCTATAGTATTAAGCGTGATGCTATTTAGTATTTTTGGAGGATTGAAAATATAAGCAGATCAGTTGACTGAAGTCCTTTTAAACAAAAAGAGGCTGTCCTATTTAAGAACAGCCTCTTTTTTGTTGGATAATATTTTTTAAGCCGCTATCATTTTTAAGAATGATGATAGTTTCTCTTTCATTTCTCTTCTGTCTACTATAAAATCTAAAAAGCCATGTTCCTGTACAAATTCAGCAGTCTGGAATCCTTTAGGGAGATCTTTTTTGATCGTTTCCTTTATAACACGCGGGCCTGCAAATCCAATTAATGAACCTGGCTCGGCAATGTTAATATCGCCCAGCATAGCGTATGATGCAGTTACACCACCGGTAGTAGGGTCGGTTAATAAGGAAATGTAAGGTATTTTAGCTTGTGATAACAGAGCCAGTTTGGCTGATGTTTTAGCCATTTGCATTAGCGAATAGGCTGCCTCCATCATACGTGCGCCGCCTGATTTTGAGATCATCAAAAACGGGATTTTATTGGCGATACTGTAATCGATAGATCTCGCGATTTTTTCACCAACTACTGATCCCATTGAACCGCCGATGAAGTTGAAATCCATACAGGCAATAACAAGGTCTTCGCCATTCATTTTGCCGGTTGCGGAGCGTATAGCATCCTTTAAACCGGTTTTTTTCATGGTTTCTTTAATCCTGTCGGTATATTTTTTGGTATCCTCAAACTGCAGCGGATCGCCGGATTGAAGGTTATTAAATAGTTCAGTAAACTCATTATTATCAAACAGGATGGAGAAATATTCCTTTGATCCTATTCTTAAATGGTAACCGCAATAGTGACAAACGTATTGATTTTCAACCTGCTCAGAGTAGTGAAGGGGTTTTTTGCATTCAGGGCATTTATTCCATATCCCGTCCGGTGCTTCCTTCTTTTCTTCAGTGGTCGTAATTATTCCTTTTATCTCGCGTTTAAACCAGGCCATATCAATATCAAGCTCTTTCAATATGATGCAAAGAAACGAATTTTTATTTAGATATAGGATTTTTGATAATTTACATCCTGAATGGAAATCTGGAGGTTTTAACCTGAAAAACTACGTTTGAGATAAAATATAGCTTAATTCTATAGTTTTTACCAATTTTCGCCCAAAAATCTAATATCGAAGTACCTATATCTAAAAAATCGACACCGTATATTCAAAATTTTTATAACTTCGAGGCCCAAAACAAAGTAAATGGACTTAAAAAATTATAAAGGCGTATTGCACGGAGATCAGGTGCAAGAGCTATTTGAAGCAGCTAAAAAGCACCAATTTGCGTTGCCAGCTGTTAACGTTATAGGTACAAACACTATAAACGCTGTAATGGAAACTGCAGCCGCAGTTAAATCACCTGTTATTATTCAATTGTCGCACGGTGGGGCGCAATTTTATGCAGGTAAATCATTAGATAACTCAAAATTACAGGCTTGTATATTAGGTGCTACATCAGCTGCTGAGCATGTGCATTTATTGGCTGAGCATTATGGTATTGCTGTAATATTACATACTGACCATTGCGCTAAAAAATTATTGCCTTGGATAGATGGTTTGTTAGATGCCGGCGAAAAATTCTTCGCTAAAACAGGCAAGCCTTTGTTTTCATCACATATGTTGGATCTTTCTGAAGAGCCAATCGAAGAAAATATTGAAATATCTGCCAAATACTTAGCCCGCATGGCTAAATTGGGTATGACCTTAGAAATTGAATTAGGTGTAACCGGCGGTGAAGAAGATGGTGTTGACAACTCTGATGTTGACAGCTCACGTTTATACACTCAGCCAGAGGACGTTGCTTATTCATACGAAGAATTATCTAAAGTAAGCCCTCGTTTTACAGTTGCGGCTGCTTTTGGTAACGTACACGGTGTTTACAAACCAGGTAATGTTAAATTACAACCGGTTATTTTGCATAACTCACAAGAGTATGTAAAGAAGAAATTTAACCTTGCTGCTGAAAAACCTATCAACTTTGTATTCCATGGTGGATCAGGTTCAACTCAGGAAGAAATTCGTGAGGCGATTTCTTACGGTGCTATCAAAATGAATATTGATACCGATATGCAATGGGCATACTGGGAAGGCATTAAAGATTTTTACAAAGCTAACGAAGGTCACTTGCAAACCCAAATCGGTAACCCGACAGGCGAGGATTCTCCAAACAAAAAATACTATGACCCACGCGTATGGTTACGCAAAGGCGAAGAGAATTTTGTAAAAAGGCTTACTGAAGCATTCGCTGATTTAAATTGTATCGACGCTACCAGCAAATTATAATTACTGATAATTATATTTGAAAGCGCTAATGTGATAAACATTAGCGCTTTTTTACTGTAAGGGAAATTGTAATTATGGCGACAAGCAAGAAGGTGGAAGTAAATAAAGTAAGTGATGTTGAGAGCTTGAAATTAGTTCACGCGATACGCTATGAGGTATTTGTGGATGGGCAAAATTGCCCTGCTGAGTTGGAGTATGCTAACGAGGATGAGTCGATTCATTTTTTAGCTAAAGTTGATGATATACCTGCTGGTGCATGTCGCTGGCGTAAAACCGAGAAGGGTTATAAGTTGGAACGTTTCGCGGTGTTGAACGATTTTAGAGGAGTGGGTGTAGGGCAGCAAATGGTTAAAACTGTTTTAGATGATTTGCCTGAGGATGCTGAATACATCTACCTGAATTCGCAGCTGGATGCGGTGGTTTTATATGAAAAGTTTGGCTTTGTAAAGGAAGGTCCTGAATTTACCGAGGCGGGTATAAGGCATTATAAAATGGTGAAGCAGTAAACCTATATTACTGTTGTATTTGAAAACCTTGTACAATGCTGTCTAACTCCTGCCATACTGGGTTTTTATAAGGTTTGGGTGAGATCTCAAAAAACAGTGCTGTTGCTTTGGCATTGGTGTAGTTTTGAATATGGATTGTTGTGAAAAACACAATCGGTTTTCTCGTTAAAAAGTTCAGGGTTGATATTTTGCCTGTATAAGTTTCTTGATCCCCGGTAGCGGTTGCGATCTTTTCAATAGTTGTTTTTGTGAAGCCGGTACTATCTGTAGCCGTTTTATTGTTGCTGTGGTATAACCCATCATAATAAGTTGTTATGTAGGTGTTCAAAAGGTCGGCATTTACTTGTGGCGAACCGTCAACAAACCATAAGAAAGTATAAGCCCAATATTCATTGCTGTTTGCATCACCCCAGCCCGGTGTAAAGCGGATCTCTTCAATGCCTTGATAAGGTATGCTTGGCGCAAAGCCGATAGGGAAGGGAATAGTTTCTGATTTCCATTTTTCCGGTAGCGGTAGCGAATAGCCTGTACTCTGGGCAAAGCATTTGCCGAAAGCAAAAAAGATCAGCAGGGTAACTATTGCTTTTTTCATGGATGGGAATTTGATTTAATAAAGCTATGAATGAAAATTAGAAATGGGTGTTAATAATTGTTAATTCTAAGCCTATTTAAAAACTTTATCAGCAAATATCATCGCTGCGCTAAATTTGTCTAAATTAAGCCCGAGAAGCTCTTTTTTTGATTGGAAGTATGATATTAGGTTTTCTGTAGCGATGTTGCCTGTAAGCTCGTCTTTAGCCATTGGGCAGCCGCCATATCCTTTAAGGGCAGCATCAAAACGTTTGCAGCCACTATTATAAGCTGCCTCAATCTTTGGTTGCCAATTATCCGGGGTGGCATGCAGGTGAAGCCCAAATTCAGTATCCGGGAATGTATTACATAAGGCCGGGTAAATTTCGCTGATCTGCGCGGGTGTTGCCACGCCAACGGTATCAGATAAAGCAATGATGTTGATGCCTTCATTAACTAATTTCTCTGTCCATTTTTGCACGATCTCCACATTCCATTCATCACCGTAAGGGTTACCAAAACCCATTGAAAGGTATACCAGTAATTCTTTATTCTTAACAGCACAAAGCTCATTGATGCGTTTAACGGTATCAAAGGCATCGTTTATTGATGTATTGGCATTCCGCTGCTGGAATGTTTCGGAAATGGAAAAAGGATAGCCTAAATATGTTATTTCATTATGCTGCGCTGCATACTCAGCACCGCGATAGTTGGCTATTATAGCTAATAGTTTGGATCGGGTAGTGCTTAGGTCGAGTTTTTTTAATACCTCGGCGGTATCCTGCATTTGGGGTATGGCTTTGGGCGATACAAAACTGCCAAAGTCAATGGTATCAAAGCCAACTTGCAGTAATAAATTAATGTATTCGGCTTTAACGTCGGTAGGTATAAAGTCATGGATGCCCTGCATGGCATCACGCGGGCACTCGGTAATTTTTATAGGTTGGTCAGTATTATTCACTTTTGGTTACTTCTTCGGCATTGTATTTAACCTCGCCGCGCACAAATCTACGTATAATCAGCCTGCTACCACCATTATAGGTCATGTAATTACCTATCCAGTTCAAAAATACAATAAGCTTATTGCGTGTACCCAGGAGCGAGAATAAATGTACAAATATCCATATCAGCCAGGCAAAAAATCCCTGGAATTTGATTTTGCCCAAATCAGCTACGGCCTTATTGCGGCCAATGGTGGCTAATGAGCCTTTATCATTATATTTAAAGGGTTCTGTTGCTTCGCCTCTTACTAAATGGACTATGTTTTTACCCACATTATCGCCCATTTGTATAGCCACCTGTGCTACGCCCGGGTGACCTTTTGGGGTTTCGGACGTTATCATGGCGGCCACATCACCAATAGCGAATATGTTTGAGCTGCCTGCTATGCGGCAAATATTATCGGTGCGAATGCGGTTACCGCGCTCTAGTATATTTTTATCAATACCATGAGGTACTACACCTGTTACACCTGCCGACCAGATCACATTTTTAGTTTCGATCACTTTTTCGCCTTCAAAAGTTATTTGATGACCGTCGTAGCTTTCCACTTTCGCGTTTAATAAAAGTTCAACACCTAAACTTTGCAGGTAATCATGCGCCGCGCTTGATGCCTGTTCCGACATCGGGCCTAAAACTCTTGGTAAAAAGTCGGCGAGGTATATTTTAACATCTTCTTTTTTAAGCTCGGGGTAGTCCTGTTCAAGTACATGATTGCGGAACTCCGCAATAGCGCCTGCCAGCTCAACGCCGGTAGGGCCTGCACCCACCAAAACAAAGGTGAGATAGGGTATACGTTCTTCTTTTACCTTTTTTAGAACTGCATCCTCTAAATGCTGAAATATCAAATAACGAAGATTCAATGCTTCGGGGATTGATTTCATCGGCATGGCGTAATGTTCCACATCTTTGTTGCCAAAGAAATTTGTTGTTGAACCGGTTGCTATCACCAAATAATCGTAGGCTATTTCGCCAATAGAAGTTTCAATAGTGTTCTGTTCCGCATTCACTTTTTTTACCTCGGCAATGCGAAAACGGAAGTTTTTTTGACCGCTGAAGTTTTTGCGAAAGGAGAACGCGATAGATTCTGATTCGAGGCTTCCTAGAGCCACCTGGTACAGCAAAGGTTGAAAGGTGTGGTAATTGTGCTTGTCGAGCATTAATATCTCTACAGGTGCATCCTTAAGTCTCAGGGCAACTTCAAGCCCACCAAAGCCTCCGCCAACTATTACAACTAATGGGAATTTTGATTGGTCTGTAGTGTTCATGGTACGCTATTTAAAATCAGATATCTTTATAACAAAAAAGGCTCCAAATGTTCTTTGGAGCCTTTTAAAAATATGAGTTGTTATGTTATCTCAAGTCTTTCTTTCCAAAGTCTACGATTACCGGAGTGGCGATACAGATTGACGAGTATGTACCAAAACATACACCAATCAATAAAGCAAACGAGAACCCCCTGATAACATCACCGCCGAATATGAATAATATTATCAATACGAAGAATACTGTTAAAGCGGTAATAATTGTACGGCTTAATGTATTGTTAATCGCATTGTTGATAACTGTTTTCGGATCATCAGTTTTTGAATGGTGTAATTCAAGGAATTCACGTATCCTGTCAAATACCACCACGGTATCATTTATCGAGTAACCGATAACTGTTAATATAGCCGCTATAAAAGCCTGATCAATATCAAGCGAGAACGGAAGCACATCCTTAAATAAGGAGAAGAAGGATAGTACCATCAAGGCATCATGCGCGGTTGCAATCATCGCACCTAAACTGAACTGCCATTTACGGAACCTTACCAGTATGTATGCTGATATAATTAAGATAGCGAATACTACGGTCCAGATGGCTGACTTTTTTAACTCATCGGCAATTGTAGCACTTACTTTATGTGAACTTAAAATAGCATCCTTGCCTATGTGAGTTGATGCACCTGCATTTAATGACGAGATTAAAGTGCTTTTTACTTTATTCTCAGCGTTTGCAGAGGTATCATCAATTAAGTAGTTTGTAGTGATGCTGATATCAGACCCGAAGGTTTTTACTTCGGTACCACGACCCAATGTTGCATCAACCGCGTTGTGTACATCTTCAGTAGTTACATTTTTGTTTTCGAAACGAACTACATAAGTACGGCCACCTTCAAAATCAACACCGTAGTTAAACCCGCGGGTTGCCATAGATACTAAACCTGCAAGAATAAATAAGCCAGAGAATGTATAAAATTTAAAGCGGTTTTTTACGAAAGCGTAATTAGCATTTTTGAAGGTATGTGAGCTCCATGGGTTTGAGAATTTAATATCCCAGCCTTTAGTAAGCATCCACTCAAATATTAACCTCGAGATTAATAATGAACAGAATAATGAAGTTATGATACCGATCATCAAAGTGGTTGCGAAACCCTGGATAGGGCCTGAACCGAATATGAACAAGATTAAACCTGTTAGGAATGTACTGATGTTTGAATCGAGAATTGATGATAAAGCATGCTTAAAGCCATCGGAAATAGCAATACGAACAGATTTCCCTAAAGCCATTTCCTCGCGGACACGCTCATAAATCAATACGTTAGCATCTACCGCTATACCCAGTGTTAATACGATACCTGCAACACCTGGCATGGTTAATACTGCATGTAAGCCTGTAAGTACACCCATCAGGAAGAACATGTTTACGACTACCGCAACTACCGCAACGGTACCTGCACGATTATAATAAGCAACCATGAATACTAATACTACCAGTAAGCCTAAACCTTCTGATAATAAACCAGCGTTAATAGCTTCCTGACCTAATGAGGGGCCTACTACGCTTTCGTCAACTATACGCGCAGGAGCAGGTAAGCGACCAGCTTTTAATATGTTGGCTAAATCTTTCGTATCTTCTACACTAAAGTTACCTGAGATAGAAGACGTACCGCCTGAAATTTCATCCTGAACAGTAGGAGCAGAATAAACGTTGTTATCCAGTACAATGGCAATAGACTGTTTATTATTTGGATCAGCTGATGCTTCACGTGTAACAGTTGCCCATTTCTGCGCACCTTGTGAGTTCATGTCCATTACTACATCAGGGCTGCCTTTTTGGTCAACGTCTGCACGGGCATCGTTAATTACATCGCCTGAAAGTACAGCGCCATCAGCACCTACCAATTTAATAGCGTATAATTCAAATATTTTTGTTTTATCAATCGGTTTTACGCCCCATAAAAACTTCATGTTGCTAGGGATAGCCGATTTTACTGCCGGATTGCTTAGATAAGCATTAACAGTTGCAGTATCTTTTATTGCACACCAGCCAACGGTTGGGCCCGGTCTAAGTTTTTGCTGGCCTGTTTGATCCTGGTAAGTAACCGGAGCAAGAATAGCAAATAATGGGTTTTGCTCGGCTAACTTACTTTTACCTGATAGGCCAGAAGTATCTTTAGCAGCAGTTTTGTTAACTTTATTTAATAAAGATAAGCCGCCTTTAACAGGAGCAGCAGTAGTATCTTTTTTCGCAGATGCGTTGTTAGCAAGTGCCTTAGTTGTATCAGCAGCAGCAGATTTTTTAGTATCAGCTAATATTTTGTTTACGCCTGCTAATACCTGGTAAGCCTGGCCGTTTTCAAAAGTTTGATAAAACTCCAACTTAGCAGTACCACTTAACAGCTTACGAACGCGGTCTTCATCTTTTACACCTGGCAATTCGATAAGGATACGGTTTGTACCTTCCTGTAATTGGATGCTAGGTGAAGTTACGCCAAACTGATCAATACGGGTATTTAAAACCGTGTATGATTGTTTAACCGCTGATTTACCCTGATCTTCCAGGTAGGTTTGAACTTCGGCGTTTGACGCGTCAAATTTAATGTGCGACTGATTATCTCTGGTTGAGAAGATAGCTGCTAATTTGCCGTTAGGGTTCAATCTTTCATATTCGCTTACAAATAACGATATGAAATCTTTTTGGCTGGTTTTAGTATCAGCCTCGGCACTGTTCAATGCCTGGTTAAATGCAGGATCAGGATTATTATCTGATAACTTTAGTACCAGTTCTTTTAATGAGATCTGCATGGTAACGCTCATACCACCCTCAAGGTCGAGACCTAAAGCTAACTCGTTATTTTTGCAGTATTGGTAATCGTGACCTAATATAGGATATACCGGAATAGTGGACATCGAGTCCAGATATTCCTTTTCTTTATTAATATCGCCTTTGGCATAAGCCTTTGCATCACTTTCAACTTTGCGTGTTACCCATGTAAATGAAAGCTGGTACAAACACACCACCGCCAGCAATATGGCGAAAAATTTAACAACCCCTTTACCTTGCATCTTAAATTATATATGTAATTATTTAGTTTATAAGCCTTTTTAAAATAGACGGCAAATCTAATAAAATTTCGCAACCAAGGAATTTTAAATTAAAACAAAAAAATGACAAAAATTGTTACAGTCGTTGTAATGTTATGAATGAATACGGCAGCGGGTTTTTCTCGTCAGGCTCAAAGTCTTCCCGTTTAACTTCTTTCCATTCTGTTTTATCGATCTCTGGGAAAAATGTGTCGGCATCAAAGCTTTTGTGAATTATGGTAAGGTAGATGCGATTAGTAAGATGCATTGCCAGTTTGTATATCTCGGCTCCGCCGCCAATAAAAACTTCGTCCTCTCCTTTGCATAAAGCTAATCCATCCTCAATAGATTTTACCACCTCGCAGCCGGGGATAGTAATATCCTGACGTGTTACCACGATGTTTCTGCGGCGTGGTAATGGCTTACCTACAGAATCAAAAGTTTTGCGGCCCATAATGATGGTGCGCCCGGAGGTGATGTCCTTAAAGTGTTTAAGGTCGTTAGGCATGTGCCATAACAGTTGGTTGTTTTTGCCGATGGCGTGGTTTTCGCCTATGGCGACTATGATGGATACTGTCATTTGTTAATTGAATGAAG
>Ga0302309_10002952_pt1 | contig 13633 bp, 15 predicted proteins | sample III_Palsa_N1_1_FD_200453 | JGI IMG/M metagenome (GOLD analysis project Ga0302309, IMG submission 200453) | Peat permafrost microbial communities from Stordalen Mire near Abisko, Sweden - III_Palsa_N1_1 | ecosystem: Environmental > Terrestrial > Soil > Palsa > Peat permafrost | place: Sweden... | reverse complement strand
CAAACCATACCCCAAATTTGCGCTAACCGTTCCCCAATTTGTTCCCCACATTCGCATCTCCCTAGGGGTGCTTTGGGAATTTCTCTCATTCTGGATAAATGGCGCAACCTATTGATATGACGGTGCAAAACTTCAAAAACCCTACGGGGTTACAATACTTTTTGGTCCGTAAGTGTCCAATTCGAATCCCTGCTTGGGAAATTTATCTTATTGATTCTAAACGACTTGTTTAGCTTTGTTGCCCCCAGGGATTCCCAAGTAATTGAAAATAAAACTGATATAGGGCACCATCGAATCAGCCCCCACAGAAAACTCCACAGAAAAAAATATATTTCACACCCCGATTCGAATCGCACTTCCTGAATTTGGGGCCTCTCATCGAGACAGAATGGGTGCGAAAAACAGGCGCAATTCTTCCACTACTTCGGAGAGCTTGGCGGGCGCTTCCGTGAGCCTGGCTCGCTTTACGAATGCACTCCATTGCATCTGCTTCGCAGGATCGTTGCCGAAGGCTGAAGACAGTCCGACCGGTTCGAGATCGAGCTCCATCCCTCGGTTTGCAAACGTCCGTTTGATCGCTTCGACCAGAACTTCCCTGCTCAACTCTGGTTGGCGGGTCAGTAGCCAAAGGTCGAAGTAGTCCTTCATCCGTGTGTTCAGCATTCGGAGCTGGACGAGTGCTTGCAGCTTTTCGGCCACCACAGTCTCTCGGCTGTAGCCAGAGAGTGTCGGAGCGGGAAAGTCGAGTATCGTCGGATACGTCAGCGTCTCCGGTCCTGGTGTCATCACATCCCCGAATCCGATGTCGATTTGCATGTGGACTCGCGCGCTATCCACGCGCCCGACAAACGTCGTGCGGACACCCGCATAGTCGGCATCCTCTCGAATGACTTCGCCGGCGAAGGACGACGGATCGAAGACAAGTCCGTCGTCTGTGACTTCCGCTTGCGAGACCTCGCGCATGAGGGCGACGATCGCTTCCACAGCATTGTCCGTTCGGCCAAGAAGATCAATGTCCATCGTTGGCCGGGAGATGGGCGCTTGCCAAGCGGTTAGCAGCAAGGCACCCTTCAAAGTAAAGGCTTCGACGTGCGGGGACATCGAAAGACGGTAGAGGAACCGCTCCATCGCGTAATACTGCAATACCTCAGCAAAGGGCCTGCCGTTGGCCTTCGCATAATTGAGCAACCGTTGCCGCACCGAAGCGCCCATATTCTTTACAACATCGACGGTCACAGAATGGCCTCCATGTAGGGCCTCATCACCCGTTCGATGCGGCACAGCTTGGCATAGTGTTCCAGCTTATCGAGTTGCATTCGTCCCCGACGCCGGTACAGATTCAGCGCCTCGACACACACGTCAATTCCAATCTTGTTGCGGTACTTGAAGCAATCCGCAAGAGTCCTTTCTATCGAGTAGATGCGGACCTTCGTGCCGTCGAGTAGAACCGCTTCTACTCCATCCTCAAACCCGGCCTTTGAATACCAGAACAGCCGAAGCGGAGGATAACGTAGGGCTGGGGCCTGATCGCTCGCCTCAATCGCCAGGTATACGGTATGGGGAACCTGCGCCGTCATGCGATGAAACGCGAGTGCCGAGATGAGGCATATAACTCCCCTTGGAACCTTGAGGGCTACCGTAACGAGATCAGGGTTTTCGAGTGGCTTTCCATCGGCAATCCGGTAGAGGCCACGATCCAGACGTTCCAGCCGGTCAGCGTCTCGAAGCGCATAAAGCGTTCTTGGGTGTATTCCCAGCTCCATTGCACTCTTTGTCTTAAGCACGCCGCCGTGTGCTCTAAAAATGCTCAGAGCGTGCTCTGCGGTCGGCGATGGAACTGAAACAGACATGGGATACTTTCCTCGGATAATGATATTGCTTTCCGAGGTTTTTATCCACAAGCCCTAAATCCATTCCAGATGGGCTTCGCTCGCCTGTCGGCTCACGGGAAGTTTGCAAACAGCTCTCTCGGCGGCACTGACAGTGCCCGAGCTAGCTTGATGATGTTCTCAAGGGCTACGTTCCGCTCCCCTCGCTCCACCCCACCCACGTAATTCCGGTGCAGCCCTGCCCGTTCGGCCAATTCCTCTTGCGAGTATCCGCGTTCGTCGCGGAGCTTTCGCAATGAGGAGCCAAATCGAGCTTTTACGGAGGGAGAAGTCACTCTCCCATACTTGGATCGTGACCACTATGAGTCTACACACGATGAGTGTGATATTCATTGACTGGCGCAAGGGCTTGGTCTCGCAGCGCAGCAGGCAAACGATAGAAACTGCCAAAATGACAGCGTTTGCCAACAAATCGCTTGCACTTCTCTCTGCAACTCAAGGATGATTACCTCGTCTTTTACTTGTAGAAAACCTGCGGTGGTTTCCGCTGAGCTTGACCAGTTGCAGATCGCCCGAGTTCGGGCGCGGCCCTTGCAGAAATTGCATTTGAACGGCCATTCCGCTTCGTGTGAGGTCAGCAATCATGTCGGACGACTACATTGAGTGTCCCCAGATATCGGGAAAGACCATCAAGGTTCTGCGTATCTATAAGGACACCGGAGACGGAACCGAAGTCTTGATCGACCTGACGGACGGTACGAGCTTCACCTTTTCTGTCTCCATTAAGCCTACCTTGGAAGCAGCGGTCATCCGGCCCGGCATAGGTGAACCCGAGATCCTTCATCGTTACGATCTGGAGTAGTGTGCCAGTGACCTATATCCGTTGTGAATAGTAGTGAAATCATCGTCAACTATGGGGACTTCCCTCGTCAGACGCTGCTCAGTACCGAATCGAAGCACACGATCACGGCGTTCCGATCGTAAGGCTCACCGAAACCATACCCCAGGCGCAAGGCGAAAATGAAACCGCGCATGAACCTGGGGCGAACGCCTTTTCGATTCGAATCGCCAAGACTTAAATGGCGTGGTCGCCGCCGGCGATCAGACCGCACCGGCGTACATATCGAGCTCGTGTTCGAATCGCCGTGCCGACGCAGGCGCATGAATGGTGCCATTCACGATCTCGTGACGATCTACGTCATGTCCGTACATGGAGCGATCACCGCTCTTGTCCGCCATAAATCCTGCTCCGGCAAGACTGACTCCGGCGAAGAGTCCTTTAGCGCGGGAGTAGGAAAGAATCTCCGCGTCAAGTCGAACGTCAGTTGCGGCAGAGGCAGTCCTACCTACGGGGCCAGCGGCAATCGAAGCGTCTGCACCAAGCTTGAACTTGTCTCCGAGAAGACTATTGAGCGCATGTTGATTCATGAATAACAACACAAGATCCGTCGAGGAGCCACCGGCCTGGAAACCAAAGCTTCCTCCTTCGATCGCAACAAACATCGGCGCACTCCATCCAGTGGGCGTCCTACAAGCAGCCACCCCCCGCCCATAATTCGCGCCGAAGATAAATGCGAACTTGACGTCGCCGGGAATGATGGCGATGCACTTCGCGGATTTCAGGAGGTCGCCAGGAATGCCCTTATCCGGGGTGTCCATAATCTCCTTGAAAACGCGCGCCGCCTTCTCCGTCCGCGCCACATCATCTTCATGGTCGGACGCAAAGGCGCAGGGGGATATTGCGATAAGAACGGCTGAAACAACGATTAGACGTTTAAGCATTGGTTTCTCCTCGGCTCGCCGCTGTGTGATCACAAGAAGCTAAGACCATGACCGGATAGTACCGGTAGTTGCGGAGGCAAGCTGCGCTCGATTGACCAGCGCGTTTGTTTGCCTACAAAGATCACTCCGTCACAAAAACCAGAAACCTACACAACAGAACGCTTGCGAACTATGAGGGTGTGGCAATGCATTGTGCAGTCGGGAACATCGCCATAGAACGGCAGCGCACACACTGTACCCGTAGGTCTCATGGCCTATAAATCTATCGCGAGGCTTACAGTAGACTCTATGAGCAACAATGATCGGACGACACAGCTTCGGGCGACGTCCACAGACACCCCTCGAATTCCGGTTACAACTGGAGTTGCCAACGCTTTCAAAGCTGATGAGATCAGGCGAATCGATCGCGACGAAAAACAAGGAGATGGACTAGGCGAGAATTTGGATAACGTCGCCGCAGAAGGCGAGGAAGACGACGAGTTGGAAGAACAGGACGAAGTCGAGACTGCTGCAGAAACGAATCGCAGTTAGCGAGTCTTACGTTGCGATACCGGATTCGGTCCTCATTCGATATCGAGATCGCACCCGAACCAGCCTGTGGTTCTCAGAGCAATTGAGCACTACATCTCTCGTATTAAATCAATACGCTCTGTCGTGGGAATACATCCCAGAGAGAGGTTTACTCCATGGCAATCGAACTGCACGCGAAGGAAGCACACGTCAAGGCAGCAGAGCATCATGAAGCAACGGCAAAGCTCCATCATGCGGCTGCCGACCAGCACACCAAAGGCGACACTCATAAGGCAGCCGAACACGCTGTAAAGGCTGTGGAGCAGTCGGGAAAAGCGCACGAACAGACAAATGCAGCCAATGTTGAAAGCAAAGCCGCGCAAGAGAAGACTGCAGTAGCAGCAAAGTAACAACGCAATAACTAGTGTTCTCCGGCCGGATGGTCCGACGGTCAGTTGTACAGTCGGACCTCTGTCGGAGTACAGCAGTACTTGACTAGGGTGGTTGTGGACGACTTTAAACGGCGCAAGGCAGATGCTGCACGTGAAGATCGCTAAGTCAACGCCTGGCTAACTAGGTCTCTGCCGGTATCGCACAAGTTCTGTCGTAGCTCAGCACTCGATCACCCTTTGCTCCCGCTGAGAGCAACAGGCTACGCTCGGCATGTGCAATCGCAGAAGCTGATCCAAACGCAATCAGGAGAAGCTTTCCGCATTCACGAGTAAGCTGATAATGGATCACCTGTGCCTTTTTTTGGGACCAACCCAGCAGCATCCCCACCATTGCGCCGATCCCTCCAAGAAACAACGACCATTCCACGACCGCTACAATCCAGAATGCAAGTGGGCCGGTCAGATCCATTGGTCCAAGATGTGAAATCGGAAATACTGCCGTATCGATGAGGAAACCAACAATGCCTCCGATCAACAGACCTCGCCTTGTCCAACATGGAATGCTTTTTCCAGAGGAGTGGAAAGAAGCAATGCGTTCATGCAAGGAGGGTGGTTCTGCAACGCTGTTGAACGAAAGATCGAATCCAACCCCTAGAAGTCCCCGCACGCAGTTTTGCGCCTGTTCATGAGTATCGAAACTTGCCAATACTGCTCGCGTCTTTCGCATATGGTTGCACTCCGAAATTACGGATGATCGTCTAGCCACCGTCCACAAAACGAATCGCCTATCGAAGGATGTGCAGAGCCTGCAGTCGGCAGTCCTGGGATCTCGCTATTGCTAGATTGAAGAGCGCGGCCATCGAAATGCAGTTCAATAGCGTTAGAGTGATAATCATCATAGGCTTGGCCCTCCGGCGGGTGACGAGCAGCGTGTCGCTGGCGATAAATCGTATCCGCTTTTGCGACTTCAGCTGTCGCCAATTGTGGGCTCTTCTTGCTTTACCTGCTGAGCCCTATTGCTCGACGCGCGTCTGAAATGGACAGCACAGTGATGGATCTTTATGTATTCTTTACGACATTCTTGAGCTGATGAGCCGTTTTGACCATTTAGGCTGCACCACGGCGCCCATACTTTAAGGTGAAGCTGTTCTCTTACACAGGTAAAGCACAATCGCTCGCTCGGGTGAGGATGTGCCCTCCCGGAACTCTCAGAATTGACTTCAGCCAAGCAAAAGGATGGTCTATGCGCACCGAAGGCGATCCGAAGTTTTCGAGTACCGAGTTCTTGAAGACCGAAGGCCCTGGCCGAAGGCTCATTCACGTCAAAGCCGCCGGTATCTTCTTTTCACAAGGGACGGAATCCGACTTCGTGCTTTACCTGCTCGCTGGGAGAGCAAAACTGACCGTCGTTTCAAAGAGCGGTAAAGAGGCAACCATTACGCTGCTCGCCGTGGGAGACTTCATCGGAGAGGAGGCGGTAGCAGGCGACGCCGGTTTGCGGACGGCGACAGCTTCTGCGATAACTCCTTGCACCGCAATGAAAATAAGCGGTCCCGAGATGGTTCGCGTCTTGCATGACGAGCAGAACTTTTCACATATCTTCGTTCGTTTCCTATTGGCTCGCGGCGTGCGGACGCAAGCCGACCTCGTGGACCAGTTGTTTAACTCCAGCGAAAAACGCCTGGCGCGCACCCTTTTGTTGATGGCTTCGTTCGGCAGGCTTGGCGAACCTGAGACTTTGATTCCGCCTATCACGCAGGAAGCATTGGCCGACATGATCGGCACAACGCGCTCGCGGGTAAGCTTTTTCATGAATCGCTTCCGTCGACTCGGATACATTGACTACAACGGTCGAATCCATGTACACAAAGCGCTTCTAAACGTAGTGTTGCATGACCAGTTCAGTGGGGAAAACTCTCAAAGACCTCCGGTTGGCATCTCGGAGCGCACACGGAATATTCGCTCACGGCAGGCTCGGGCAGATAAGTGAGACTTGCGGAGCGTCTTTCTTCATCATGGTCTGAATGGCACAACATATTCTGCGTCGGCGTGGCAACCTTTATTCATTACGCAAGTAGGTAATAAAGGGAGTGGATCATGTCGAGTCTTCTGGATCTACTCATCGTTGAAGATGAGGTTGAGACGCGGTTCCTCATGTCGCAGATTCTAAGAACGCACGGATATGAGGTTCGCACGGCTCAGGACGGATTTGAAGCCCTCGGCATGATCCGAACCTCAGTCCCGGATGTATTGTTGTCCGATCTGAATATGCCTGGGATGTCCGGGTTCGAATTGTTATCTGTGGTTCGCCGGCTCTATCCGGGGATCCGCGTTTTGGCTGCAAGTGCCGCCTACTCCGGGAGGCTGATTCCTATAGGACTAGCGGCAGACGGCTATTACGAAAAGGCATCGGGGCTGGCACGGTTGTTTGAATCGCTGGAGCTCGTCACAAAAGCCGAATATGCGCTGCTCTGCTCCCGACGAGTCTCCACGCCGTTATGGGTTGACCTTGAGCCACGAACGGCCCTTGAGTCGGACCATGTCCTGATCAACTGCCCACAGTGTATGCGCGCATTCCGTCAGAACATCGACCAAGCAAGCACCGAGATTCGCTCCGCCGACTGTCGCTATTGTGGAGGATGCGTCCGATACGCGATCGCCTTCGCTGTTAAGCCGATGTCTGCGTTCAAAATGAGCGGCACTTCGCTGCCTCGTCCGTCACGGTCAGCCATCGCTGTTTCTTCACATGCGTCCCTGTAAAGCACGTCCCAATTGCGTGTGCAGAACGGCACAGCAGCAACGATGGCCCGGAGAGTACTTTGATCGACAAAGAGTGTCAGCCCTGCACGGCGCTCGATGCAACGCAGGGCGATAAGCCCTGTTGAGGTTCAAAAGGAGATTCGATGCTAATCAAAGGTAAGGAGCTGAAAGGCTATCAGCTTAAGAGCACAGATGGAACGATTGGGTCTGCCCGCGAGTTCTATTTTGACGACCATTATTGGTCGATTCGTTATCTGGTAGCAAAGACATCCGGTTGGCTGAGCAACAAGAAAGTGTTGCTTTCGCCCTACTCCGTGACCGCAATCGATCCGGTCACAGAAACCGTCTCGCTCGCTCTCACGAAAAAGCAGATCGAAGACAGTCCTTCAATCGATGAGGATGAGCCGGTTTCACTTCAGTGGGAGAACTCCTATTACGATTACTATGGCTATCCTGCTTATTGGGGCGGCCCCTTTATGTGGGGATACTACCCCTATCCGCAGCGCGATAGCGCCAACTGGAGTAGCTGGGACCTGACTCGCTCGCCTTGGGACCGACATCTTCGCAGCACGCATCAAGTCACGGGGTACCACATTCACGCATCAGACGGTGAAATCGGGCACATCGAAGACTTCATCATCGATGAGGAGACATGGGCTATCCGATATCTGGTTGTGGCGACGACGAACTTCTGGCCGGGCAAGAAGATCCTTGTTTCCCCGCAATGGATTGCCAGCATTAGTTGGGAGACGCAGGAAGTGATGGTCGACATGTCGCGCGGGAAGATCAAGGATTCGCCAGCGTACGACGATGCGTCCGCCATCACCCGCGAAGATGAGATTGGACTCTATGGCTATTACGATCGCGATGGCTATTGGGTTGCCGATCTCGCTTCGGCACAATCGGCATAATAGCCTGGCTGCTTTGACAAGCGATTGAGTTCAATCGATCTGAAAAGCCAAGCACATGGAGCTTTCTATGCCGTATAAGACCATCGATGGCATCACAAGTTCAGTAATACCTTTCTGTTTTGAGAAGGAAATCGCCTTCGTCTTGCTTGGCCAAAGGGGAGAAGATTCGCATGCCTTTGCGAACGCATGGGGACTAGTCGGTGGCTTCCTTGACCCTGGCAACGAATCTCTTGAACAATGCGCCGCGCGGGAACTCAAGGAAGAGACAGGACTCGACCTGCCAGCCGAATCCATGGAGCTCGTCACCGTACAATCTGACCCCAAGCGTGATCCGCGCGGCCAGATAATTGACACGGTATGGTCAACCCGTTTACCTCGCAAGCTTGCCGCCGTAGGTTCGGACGACGTTCAGGCTGTCGCTTGGCATCCCCTCAGCGTGGCTCTCGAAATGACATTGGCTTTCGATCATCAGAGTTCGCTGCGGAGGTTTGCTGAGATGTATGTCCATCTGGGTGTCGAATACGCCGACCTGAATCTTCACAGCGGGGTGGCCAAGTTTTTGAAGAGTGCGCAGCCTGGGAACTCGTAAAGGCCTTTGTTGTGTCAGCTACCAACGCGCTGAGCACCTTCTGAGATGCCAGGGGACGATTTCGCTAATCGAATATCTCTAACAGGGACCAAGGGGGCGATGTCTCACACCCTCTTGCCTATTGTCCTCTACCGGCGCGGATCATGCGGTCTTCCGCAGCGATATCCGGGGATGCTTTGGTTGATTCACCACACCCTCAGGAAGTATCCCCTCCGCATACCGGGCGAGCACCTCGCCGAGATAGTTCACCGTCCCTTGCAGCATGATGTCAGTCGCCCCCGCAATATGAGGAGTCACAAAGATCCGGGGGGTGGACAGCAATGGATTACTGGGCTTCACGGGCTCATCCTTCACAACGTCCAACCCCGCCCCATAAAGATGCCCGCTCTTCACCGCCGCTAGTAGAGCAGATTCGTCAATCAGTATCCCCCGCGACACATTCACCAGCACCGCACCCTTTCTCATCGTAGCTAGCGCGGTTGTGTCGATAATGTTCTGGTTTTCCTTTGTTCCGGGAATCGCGAGGATGACGTAATCCGCGTTTGTCAGTGCAAACGCCAATTTATCGCTACCATGAACCGTCATTCCTTTTGGCGCATGTTCTGGGTGCTCATCAACGCCCGTCAGCACCATCCCGAATCCCCGCAGGCGCTCCACGAGCAAATCTCCTATTCCACCGAGCCCCACAATGCACACAGTCTTGCCGTAGAGCGCCAGACTCATTTCTGGCTTGTCCGATCGAGCCTCAGAGTTTTCCCGCGTAAAAGCCACCGCCTCATTCAAGCGTCGGGATGCTGCCAACATCAGCATTACTGCAAACTCTGCTACTGACTCTCCATTGCCAGTCTTCGTTGTCGGCGCGGATGCAACCCAGATTCCAGCCTCCGTCGCGGCTTCCACATCCACACCGTCATATCCCGCCGAGGCGGTCTGCAGCAAACCCAGCCTTTTTTGCCCTTCCCATTCGGAAGGGCCAATCTTGCCGATCGCAACGAGCACATCAAGGTCCAATGACGGCGCCTCCTCGCCCGGGAGCCACATCAAGAACTCATGCTGCGAATGTCGAGCCCTCATTTGTCTTATCATTTCGATCGCGAACGTGTCTTGTTTTCCTAAATAGCCGATCTTCATCATTCACCTCAAGATGGTTTGATGCCGGGCCAAGCGGAAGCATCTTTGCGCGACAATCTGCAAACTAAGACCAGACCACCACGATCAACTCATGAGCAATTCAACACAGAAGCAGGAATCTGTAACTGTTAGCTTCAGGGCTATGTGTAGGGGGCTGATCTCTTGATCTCGCATGGACGTAACACGGCTCGAGACCAAAACTCCTCAACGTCTTCGCAATCAGATCCGGACTAGCTTGACCAGAGGTGATGCTTGGCAACAATCGCGATAAACCCAAAGCAAGACACCAGGCACTCCGCCGCCGCTCGCCTTGACCGACTTCCCATCGGTTCTTTTCAAAAGCGCATCATGTGGCTCGTGGCTTACGTCTACTTTTTCGAGTTAGGGGATCTGAACAACTTTGGATTTGTCGCTCCTGAGCTTCGCTCGCAGTGGGGCATCTCTATCTCAACAGTTGGGCTTGTGACCTCGGCGGCATTCATCGGAATGTTCGTAGGCGCAATCTCCGGCGGTTGGATATCAGACAGGATTGGGCGAAAGAAAGCTCTTCTCCTCACCACTCTCTTCTTCTCTATTTTCTCTTTGCTCAACGCCGGTGCCTGGAACGTGTCCGGCCTTCTGGCTGCCCGCTTTCTGACTGGCGTTGGCCTGTCTTCCATGACTGTCGTCGCGATCACATACATTACCGAGATGTTCCCAGCGAAGAAGCGTGGTGCTTACCAGGCATGGGTCATGGTTATCGGATTGTTTGGCATTCCTCTATCGGCCCTTGTTGCCAACCTGCTAATTCCGCGTATGACATTCGGATGGCGATTCGTCTTCGGATTCGGCGGACTGGCCATATTTATGCCACTGTTCGCCGGCATGCTCGAAGAATCGCCTCGCTGGTACGAGGCAAAGGGACACAACGACAAGGCTGACGCAGTCCTCGACCGGATCGAGGCGCGCAGTAAGAAGGACTCGGGATCAGAGCTCCCGCCGCTTGGGCCTGAACCGACCGCAGCAGCAAAAGAGGAGAAGTTTAGCGACCTATTCTCTAAGACCTACATCTCGCGCACTCTCATGCTGGTCGGCGTATTCGTCTTCCAGACGCTCGGCTTGTTCGGCTTTATGGCCTGGGTCCCAACGCTTCTTGCCACACGAGGATTCCCAGTCTCTAAGTCATTGCTGTTTACTTGCCTGATGTACTTCGGTGCTCCGGTCGGCGCACTGATTGCTGTGGCTATCTCTGACCGTTGGGAGCGTAAGTATCTCATCGCAATCTTCGCCGTGATCATTGGTGGATTCGGTGTTGTGTACGGCCTTAGTACCGGCATGATCCCAATCATCATCCTTGGCTTCTGCGTGGCCATGTTCATCCAGGCTTTTGCGCCGATCCTTTACGCATACCTGCCGGAGTGCTACCCAACCGCGATTCGCAACTCCGGTTCCGGAATCGCCTACGGCGCGGGCCGGCTGGCTAACGGATTCGGTCCAATGCTCATCGCCTTCCTTTTCACCCACTATGGATACAAGAGTGTCTTCGTTTACATCGCGGTCACCTGGCTGCTTGTCGCACTAATCGTTACGGTTTTCGGACCTAAGACCAAGGGCCGCTCCCTCGCCTAGATACAACGAGGGGATCTTCGCCTGAAGAAGCAGTCTCTGGAGTTAACAATGGATAACGATCTATCTGGTTTCGACGTGTTGGTAGTCGGTGGCGGCAATGCGGGACTTGCTGCCGCACTAAGCGCACGTGAGGGCGGCGCAAAGGTGCTCCTGCTTGAGGCGGCGCCGCAGTGGTTTCGTGCTGGGAATAGCCGCCACACGAGAGATCTGCGCTGTATGCATGATGCGCCGACCAAAGTAATGTCTGGCGCCTACACGGAAGATGAGTTTTACAAGGACGTGGTGAGCGTGACAAATGGGAAGACGGATGAGCACCTCGCGCGCATGACAATCCGCGCTTCGACTGAGTGCACTGAATGGATGAGTTTGTACGGTGTGCGCTTTCAGAAAGCCCTTGGTGGAACCTTGCAGCTCGGGCGCACCAATGCCTTTTTTCTAGGCGGCGGTAAAGCGATGATGAACGCCTACTATGATTCCGCCGAGCGTGTGGGGATACACGTCGTCTATAACGCCGAAGTTGTTGCTCTGAGTGTGACAAATGGAGAGTTCCAAAGCGTAACCGTTCTCATCGATGGGCAATCAAATACTGTCAGTGCCAAAGCGGTAGTTGTCGCGTCCGGAGGCTTCGAGTCAAATATCGAATGGCTCAAAGAAGCGTGGGGGCCAATGGCGGAGAACTTCCTCGTCCGCGGCACCCCCTATAACAAAGGAAAGGTCCTCAAGAGCCTTCTCGATCTCGGGATGGAATCGATCAGCGATGCCAAGGAGGGTCACATGGTCGCTATCGATGGACGCTCTCCTAAGTTCGATGGTGGCATCGTGACGCGCCTGGACTGCGTGTCTCTAGGAATCGTAGTCAACAATAAGGGTGAGCGCTTCTATGACGAGGGCGAAGACTTCTGGCCCAAGCGCTATGCCATCTGGGGCCGTCTGGTTGCCGAACAGCCGGATCAGGTTGGCTACTCCTTCATCGACTCGAAGGCGATGGGTAAGTTCATGCCCACGTTATTCGCACCTTATAAATCGGATACGATCGGAGATCTTGCGAAGCAACTCAAGCTCCCCGTTGAGCAGGTCGAGGCGACGATCAAAGCGTACAACGATGCGGTTCAGCCTGGCACCTTCAATCATGAAATTCTCGACGACTGCAAAACAACCGGGCTCAAGCCGGCAAAGAGTCACTGGGCTCTGAAGATTGATAAGCCGCCCTACTACGCTTATCCATTGCGTCCTGGGCTGACATTCACTTACCTCGGCTTGATGGTGAACGACCGGGCCATGGTTCTAATGAAGGGTGGGGAGCGGACGAAAAACATCTTTGCCGCTGGGGAGATCATGGTCGGGAATATCCTCGGCATGGGATACGCAGCGGGCATAGGCGTCACGATCGGTACAGTATTTGGCCGCATTGCCGGCCGAGAGGCAGCGATGCAGGCATTGAATCCCAGCAGCTCTTCAGCCGCAGCATCGAAGGTGGCAACTCATGCTTCCCGTTGAACTCTTGGACGAAGGTCAACATCTGATGGCGGTCTGCAACTCCTGTCGCTACTGCGAGGGCTTCTGCGCAGTCTGGCAGGCCATGGAGACACGCACCGTCTTCGAGGAGAAGGATCTAAATTATCTTTCCAATCTCTGCCACAACTGCAGTGAGTGTTATTACTCGTGTCAGTATTCGTCACCCCATGAGTTCGCTCTCAATCCTCCGAAGACCTTCGCCAAACTGCGTGTCTACACGTACGAGTTGTATGCGTGGCCAGGTCCACTTGCGAAGGCCTTTCACAGGAATGGACTCAAGGTCACCGTATTGATGGTGGTCATTCTGGTCACTTTCATGACGGCGGCGAGCTATATCCTTGGCGGCAGGCTGTTCATGACTGTCCATGACGGCAACTTCTATAAGATCGTTCCCCACGCAGTCATGTCGATCGCCTTTGCCGTTGTCGGATCTTTCTCCGCTTTAGCCCTACTGATTGGCTTCGCCAGATTCTGGCGCAATGTCGGTGAGTCTTACTCGACCCTGGCCGATCCGAAAGCCTTAGCCACGGCAGCGAAAGACATCTTTACTCTTGTGAACTTAGATAACGGCGGTGACGGCTGCAGCTATCCCACCGAGAAGAGCTC
>Ga0302309_10002951_pt1 | contig 13634 bp, 10 predicted proteins | sample III_Palsa_N1_1_FD_200453 | JGI IMG/M metagenome (GOLD analysis project Ga0302309, IMG submission 200453) | Peat permafrost microbial communities from Stordalen Mire near Abisko, Sweden - III_Palsa_N1_1 | ecosystem: Environmental > Terrestrial > Soil > Palsa > Peat permafrost | place: Sweden... | reverse complement strand
ACAAGTTAAAACTACCCTGGCCGCAAATGGTGGATAGGAGAGTGAACAGCATATCGCAGCAGCAGTTTGCCATTACCCAGTACCCTACCACCGTATTAGTTGATCCTAACGGTAAAATCATCGGCCGTTATGGTGATAATGGTAAAACGGAAGATGACATGGAAAAACAGTTGGCGGAAATATTTAAATCGCATAGTTAATATTCATCTATTAATAACACGGATATGAAAAAGTTAACAAAAATTGTGTGCCTTATTACATCGGGGTTAATGTGCACAGCAGGCGCTTATGCGCAAGCCGGCGGATTTGATATTAAAGGTCATTATAATGGTGTGCCTGAGGGAATCGTAAAGCTGATGCGCTATAATGATAACAATCGTACCCAAACAGTGATCGATAGTGTTGCGTACAGCAATAACACTTTCGAAATAAAGGGAAAACTGACCGCTCCCGAAATGATGACCTTAACCTTTGAACCGGGAGACTGGTCATGCGGTTTCCTGTTGGAAAACAGCGTTATCAACGTAAATGTGGATACCACCGACGCCACGCATTATGATTATACTAAATATGGAATGGGTAAGGGAGCCACAATAAGCAAAATAACGGTTTCAGGCTCAAAAAACCAGGATGATTATTTTAAATACCAGCATGACCCTATGCTATTGGAGTATCAGCAGGATTTTAAAGAATTCAACAAAAAATTCAATGCCGAAAAGAATGCCGATGCAAAGGAAAAAATGCGTTCCGTCGCCGATTCTATTGAAACACTGAATAATAAACGCGAGCTTTATCTTATCGATAGCGCTATTGCCGTAAATCCCTCATCCGGCGCAGCCATGTATAGCTTCAACCAGTATTATATAAGCAACAACGCAAAGTTATCATTAGGCGCGCTGGATAGTACCTTGGGCAGATTTACAGGCGCTGCAAAACAAACCGTTTATTATGCAAACCTTACAAAGGAGGCGGATAACCGCCGCGCATTATTGCCCGGGCATATGGCGCCCGACTTTACTTTACTAAAACGCGACAGTACAAAATTTACCCTCTCGTCAACCCGCGGAAAGTATATTTTGATTGATTTCTGGGCAAGCTGGTGCCATCCCTGCAGGGAAGCTATCCCGCATTGGAAAGAGGTGTATGCTAAATACCACAGCAAAGGATTTGATATCCTGAGCGTATCTGATGATAATGTATGGTCCAACTGGACGAAAGCAATGGATGTGGAAAAGATGCCATGGGCCCAGGTTGACGATGAGTTCCCAATTAAAATGATGCCGGCAAGGGTGGCCTCTGTATACATGACACACTTTATTCCGTTTTATGTATTACTGGACAAACAAGGAAAAATATTAGCCTACACCGATGATGAAAAAGTTATCGATACGCAACTGGCTGCATTATTAGATAAATATTAATTAAGCATAATAACCACATGAAAAAGATCATTATAATAGTATTCGCATTACTCCCGGGATGGGTATACGCGCAATCAGGCACATTTACCTTAAAAGGTAAGGTAGGAATGCTCAACGCCCCTGCAAAGGCATATTTAATTTATGCGGTTAATGATAACAGGGTGCTTGATTCCACGCTATTGGTTAACGGAAGTTTTCAATTTACCGGAACGATCACCGATCCCACACGTGCTGCTTTAATAGTAAGCCATGATGGTACCACCTGCGCACGTTAGCCCATAGCGATGGTATGCAAATTTACCTCGATAAAGGAACGATTAAACTCAACAGTCCTGATTCGATTTCAAAAGCGTCAGTTACCGGTTCAGCCATAAACGATGATAATCAACGCTTGCAGGCTATGTTAAAACCGGTAAGCGCGAAATCGGCAGCGCTGAATAAGGAATATATGGATGCATCTCCGGAAAAAAGGAAATCAAAGGGATTTATGGATGATATAGAAAAAAAGGACAGCCTGATCGGTACTGACAGGAATGCTATTCTTTTATCCTACATTAAAAGTAACCCGCAAACGCTCATCAGTCTTGATGCATTAAAGGAATATGCCGGTGCCACACCTGATGTAAATAGTATTGAACCGCTCTATAATTCGCTATCAGCTAACGTAAAGGAAAGTTATAGCGGTAAACTTTACAGCACTTATTTGTTTAACTTAAAAAGAATTGCCATCGGCAGCACAGCTCCTGAGTTTACGGAGATGGATACTGCAGGCAAAGCGGTATCGCTCTCCTCCTTCAGGGGAAAATATGTGCTGGTTGATTTTTGGGCAAGCTGGTGCGGCCCCTGCCGCGCGGAAAATCCGAATTTAGTAAAGGATTACGCGAAGTATCACCCTAAAGGCTTCCAGGTACTGGGCGTATCATTGGATCAGCCAAACGGCAAGGATAAGTGGATCAGTGCCATCCATGCTGATGGATTGAGCTGGACGCAGGTTTCCGATCTTAAATACTGGAATAATGAAGTCGCTGTTTTATACGGCATCAGGTCTATCCCCCAAAACTTTTTGATCGATCCTAATGGTAAAATTGTTGCAAGAGATCTTCGCGGAGACGACTTAACCCACAAACTAGAGGAAATATTCGGGGCCATGTAATATGATCATATCTGCATACCCTTGAAAATTGATTATAAGGGGTATGCAGTATCGCTTTTTGTTTCGGATAACACAAAGAAGCTTTGGACGGTTGTAATGTTTGGCAGCGTGGCCAGCTTGTTGCGGTAAAAAAGGTGATAAGCATCCATATCGCTGGTGGCAATGCGCAGGATGAAATCAAAAGTGCCGGTCATTTGGTAACATTCCATCACCTCCGGAAATTTAGCAACCGCTGATCGAGTTCAATATGTATGAATACAAGGTAGGCTATTTACTCACCATGGATATACCGCTGATATCCGAAGCTGCCAAACCAGCTCTCTGGCGTGCACCATTACATCAACTAGCGCTAATGTTACCTCGCTGGCCAATGCTTCCCGGCGCAAAAAACAATTGTAAACGGGAACGGAAAATCACACGCCAATGCAATAGCTCCAGGAAGAAACAGAGGTATTTATTTATTGGGCCACCTTGTGGCGGTTCATGACCTGATGTTGCCTTTGCTCCGGTTTGAAGATGTAATATATCCGGATCTGCAACCCGTTTTTGTTGATGCACCGGACCATGCTTTTGAAACGATGCCTCCGGTGGAAATATTGAGAAAACAATAGTCAGCAGTTAACGAAAGACTACTAACTCATTTTAATTCTCTTTCAATAGCAGATTGGTTTACCCGCCATGCTAATGTTTCTGAGGAAGATTTCGCAAAGGAGCCGAAACGTAACAGGCTTAACGTAGTAATTGGTCGCACCAGCCATTTAACTTATCACCGGGGTCAACTGATCCTGTTAACTTAAAATCAACCATGAAAATAGGAATTATCGGTGCGGGTCAGGTTGGCCAGGCACTTGCAAAAAAGATTGTTAAAGCCGGATATCATATTATTATTTCAAATTCAAGAGGGCCTGAGTCTTTGAAGCCTTTGATTGGGTATTCCGGGGAAGAAGCTGTTTGAAGTCTGTCATAGCGGTAAGTTTTATGTTGAGTGAATTCTCGAACGACTCACTGCTGAACAGCAGCATTAAAGCAAGGTGGAGAGCTAAACAAATGTGGAGGCTCACGAAGTGATACCCATTTGTGTGCTACTACCTTGAAACGTAGCGGTTGTATGCTGGTAGGTCAGCTAACTTTGTGTAGAGAATCATCCACTTATTCGAGTAGTTCTACCTATTGTATTTATCGTTAGACTTCCATACCTTGGTAGGAATTAACCTAACACCAATCACCATGGCAAGCTATCAAATCTTATGCATTACCAAGCCCGATGTCAACAGTACACATGAACACATTACATACGTCGGATATTATGACCCGACTGCTCGAACTCGTGTCGTAATAACTGTATCCGACGCTGTAAAACGGATCGACGCTAATAGTGTGGAGTTTTATGTCAGTGTTCCACAAGCAACCGCTTATGTAACAGTAGTAAGACCAGTGGGCCGTGATCCTTATATAAAAACTGTTCCAGACTATACAGGTAAAGACAACTTACTCAAACTAGATCAATGCTAATTGTAAGCTCACTCATACACACATGAGAGCAGTTGCTGTATGTGGGTAGACATCCAATAGTAAGGAAAGCAAAGCGTACAGTGTTAGAATGGGTCATAAACAATTTAAGATGTTATTAACTTTAACTACAGATTGGATAGTGGCAATAGTAGCCATAGGTCAACTCTTTATTACAGGGGTAGGCTTCTGGTTACTCTATAACACTTTTGTCCTACAGGCTAAAGTTGCAGTTGATCAACAGTCAATCCTAGAGATTGAGTCAAGAAGATCGAGAAGAGAAATCAGGCCTGTTTTCAAAGTCACTGGTATAGCGAACGATAATATTCCAGGATACGTTACGTTCGGCTTTACTTGCGAATTCAATGACGCATATAGATTCAATATGGTTAACCGTTCAGGAAAATACATTAGTGTTCGAGAGAACGAGGTCAACATTGCAACTGTGAACAAGGGTGCTACTCTAAACTATTCATATGCAATTGTATCACCTGATAAATATACCGTTGTGGATTTGCAGAAGAATCCTGATTACAAAATAGAACTTGAGATGAACTTTCAGGATGTAGACGGATTTGCTTACCAGCAATTTATAACAGGTACACATAACCATCGCGAGGCGCTGCCTCCAGTTTCTATTGCATCTAAAATATAGCTAGAATTGATGAACAGAAGCTAGTACGCTTATTTACTTACTGGATGTGAACTGGTACCATCCTTCAAGATACTTTGTAGTTTTTGTTTTGTATGACGTAGCGAGTCTGAAAGGTTAGTCTCGTTACTTTGCTCGACTCCAAGTTGTTTGAGTAAACTGTAGTTCTCCTGTTTATATGATTGATTAGAATTATATAAGTCTATCTTTTCACCATCGAACTTAGCTTGGCCCATTCTTAAACCTATATAAAACGCTGCACCTATCACCGCTACGACCAAGGGCCAAAAGGCTTCTTGAGACATTCCAAGAATCTTAGTTACATCTTTAGTAACTGTAATTCGAGTCACTGCTTTATCTTCGTGAGTTTGAGTAAGTGGTGAAGACATCTGAGGCTCAATTGAGAAGTGTTCGTCGTTCTCAACGGTTCCAATAGCCTCATCAATGCTATCTACTACTGTAGCAATGATATCAACGCCATGAGGAGCATTGAAGATCAAGTCAAATGGGTTTAGGTCACGCATAATAACTCCGCCTACCGTAGGTGGAGAAGCGATAGTAATCGTCCTACCAGCTTTAGCCTTTGCAACTATTTTTCGAACAATTGGAGATATCTTAACAATTGCAGTGCGCACTTCTTGACTAGGGCTATGTCTATAAGATATCACTAAGCTTCTAAACTCTTCTAAGGTCTTAACGTACTTTGTTCGGTTGTCTGACATTGTTAATCTTGCTTCGGTAAATATAGTAATTTCTCTCTGTTCGAGCCTTGCTTACGAGTTGAGTGAGGGTCTGAGCAGGGAAAAGCCGCAGGCTGACTGCTCAGTATGCTACAAACAACTGGTGCTGCTATTGAACAAAGCGAGAGCTTTGTAATTATCAATAGCTGTGATCAGTTGAGCAGCCCGAACGATGGCGTAAGGCGAGTTAAATCATGGTTCGCAATTGGCTCGATCTATCTTGACTGTTGCGAGCTTTACCTGGTCGAATAGAAAAAGTAAGAGTGCAGCATAAAGGAAAGGTAGTGAGAGACAGAGAGAGCGAATATGAAGCAACGTCATTTGCTTTGTCAAAGTTGATGACAGACGGCGCAGCGGTGAAGTTTAATGTGGCGTAGCCTCTTTAAACGTAACGCAGTCTGGCGACAGCTTTGAAGCAATTAAGTTGCGTAATACCTTTGGACCTTGTGTGTGAATGGCCTCTGCGTGTGACATAAGCGGAGCTTGCCTTACCTGTTGTAAGCAACAGAAAGCGGGTGAGGCAAGTGAGGCTTATTTTACTATATTAGACTATGGAAAATTTACTTGAGGGTCTAAAATCTGCAGTACAAACTGAGTTAGCTAGTCCTATGGTCGACTTAACAGAAGAATATGCAGAAATTGGAATAGATAAGCTACTTGACAATACAGCTTTTAGGGAAATACCAGTAGTTAAAACTATTGTTGGATTAGCCAAAGGTGCTCTCGCCATCCGTGACCTTGTGTTTGCGCGTAAGTTAGTTGTGTTCTTCAGAGGGTTTCATAAAGGTGTACATTCTGATGCGGAGCTTAACATCCTTATTGCAGATTTGCAAAGTGATGAACCTAAGCGTGATCGGATTGTAGAGCAAGTAATTATAATGAATGACCGATACCTCGGTGAACAAAAATCTGCTATACATGCTAACTTACTACTCGCCCACCTTAGACATTTCATAACATGGGATGAGTTCAATACCTTATTAAGTAGTCTGGATAACTTACATCCCATGATTATAGAGAACTTAAGGAACTTTAAAAAAGATGGTGCGTATGAATTCCCTGGTTTAATAGGTGGTGCAACTTACTTACATGCACTACCTAGTGTATGTTTAGCTAGACCACATGGAGACGGTGTTAAAGTGAACGAGTTAGGAAGAAAGTTTTGTATGTATGGCCTCGCCTAAAGAAGCCACAAGCCATTGCGCAAACGAGCGTAGCAGTTTGTGAGTAGTATATTATATTACGACGTAATGGTGGATTAATGTTTAGTCATTGATTAATACCTTTTAGGAAACTGGCTATAGCTGTATAGCATATCCAAGCAACCATCCAAAGTATTATGGACTCCACTGTTGGTATGATGCCAATTATAAGTGCCATACATACGACTAGAAGCGGTATTATAAACCATTTGTAGCGATACTTTAGGATGAGTTCGGTACATTTCGAGTGCTGCTGATTGCTCCTCTACCGTGCTGTATTGCTTAAAAGGTAACAATGTCTAGTCAAGTAGGTCAGCGAATGCTGTGTGTAGAGATTGTCCGTAAGCAAAGCGTTCAAATGCGGTAAGTAGTTGTTTAATGTCTGTCATAGCAGTAAATTTTATATCGAGTGTATTCTCGAACGACTCACTGCTGAACAGCAGCATTAAAGCAAGGTGGAGAGCTAAACAAATGCGGAAACTCGCGAGGTACGAGTGATACCCATTTGTGTGCTACCACCTTGAAGCGAAGTGGTTGTATGCTGATGCTTCAGCTAACTTTGTGTAGCGAATAACCCTAAATCATTAAAGTGTTTACCTCTTTTATTCTCATTACTTTGCTACACTTTTAGTGTAAATCGGTTTTATACCCCTTCTAATCAACTATAGCAAAACTTAAAAAAGTTTTGCTACATTAGAATAAAGTAACACTGATGATTACCCCCCCCCATAATACTCGGTAGCATAATTCTAGGATTAGTAATGATGTGGGTTGGTTCTTCTTTTGACTTTATTAACTCGGTTAGATTCTATTGCTGTTTGGAGGAGGTCTATTAGCCATAGTTTCTTAGGCTTATTGTATACATCAACTTTATAAAATTATTTCTGATAAGTTTTAACTTCTACATCTAGAAACGTGTACTTCGATAAGTTTAATCAAGGAAATAGCAAACTTACATTTAAGAGGGTGTTAAATTCTTTGGATTGAAGGTGGAAGTGATCTTGCTTGATGGTTTAAAAATTTATACTTCTAAACAATGAAATAGATATTTAACAGCGAAAAACAACACAGTGAGTTATATACTTTGGCATAATAAATTAAACTAAATCCGAAATATTACGCGAGTACAACAAAACAAAGAGGCCAGTCATTTCCCGACGGTCTCTTTGTTGTTGAGTTGATTACATGCAGTATATTTTAGTTGACCTACTTCTTTTTTGCTATATCTATCATCGTTGATAGTTCATCCACAGCGGCTTCGTTACTGCTATCAAATCCCATTAAATGATATCGGATAATACCATTTTTATCGATAATAAACTTTGAAGGTATGCCCTCAACCTTGTAACTTGTAACTACTTTGTTTTCTTTTGTCTCTGGGTCTTTTAGATCCATCAATACCTGGAAATCGTAACCTTTACTTTTTATAAATGCCTTTACATTTTCAGTTGGATCGCCTTCACCCCTTTCCCAGGTATGGATAAACAAAAATTTCACATTTGGGTCGTCCTTAAATTTGTTTTGAGCCATTTGCATTGCCGGGAAGGATGCTTTACACGGGCCACACCATGTTGCCCAAAAATCAAGTATCACAATTTTGCCTTTTAAATCAGCCAGTGTAACCTTATTACCGTTTAAATCTGTAAGTGTAAAATTGGCAGCGGGTATATTCATAATTTCCTTTATTAATCTTTTATTCAGATCTTCTAAAAATCCCTTTCTGATCAAAGCGGCGTATGCATCATACCCTTTATCGCTACCGTTTACTTTTATATAAAGCGTCTTAAATGTACCCTCCATTTCAGGAGTAGCTATTCCCGCTTTAACAACTGCTTCTAACTTGTCATAAGCCTCTTTGTTACGGTTAAGCTTCATTAATATCTGAGCATACGCATAATTGGTATATGGATTTAATTCATTATCCATTTTGTATGATGCTTCGGTATATTTTAATGCTTCATCATATTTTTTATCGGCAGTTAACATTTGAGCATACTTTGTTAGCAAACTCGGATAACCCGAAGCCGCAAATTTGCCTGCATTATCGTTGTCTTTCGCATTATAAAACTTAGCGGCAATCTCCATTGCTTTTTTAGTATAAAGCTCTGCATTTTGCATATCCCCGTTTTTGGCAAAAGCTTCTCCCAATGATGAATAACCATTAGTTTTCCAAAACTCTTCTTCAAGCATGCTGATAAAAGGTATGGCTTTTTCTATATTATGATTTTCCTCGTATGCAACGGCTATTGCCGCTCTCACATAATCATAGCTAATATGGTCATAATCAACATCAGGAAAGTTTGACGGTGGAAATTGCTGTATCCATTTTTGATAGGCCGCATCCTTTTCTTCAGGAGTTTTTAAATTGTAAATTGCTTCTGCTCCCTTTTCTCTTGCAGCATACCCTTTCGGGAATTTGATAGGCCTTAAGTTATTTAAAGAGTCAACACTTCTTTGATTTTTTAACTGATAATAAAATTCGGTAGCTAAAATAACTTCGCTTTCGTTATTACTTGCGGCAAGTTGTTTTAAATCATTATTCAGGGTGACTTTATCTTGCGGATCTTTTGATGCGACAAGATTATTTAACGCTTTTTTGGTGCTGTCTATCGATTGTGCAAAGCTGTTATCTGCTAAAAAAATAAAAGCCAATACAGTGCTTATGAACATAATGTTTAATCTGGTTCTCATTTCTTTTCCGGGTTTATTTAATAATTGACTAACGCAATCCTTATTAGCCATTCATTGTTTTAGTTGTTGAAATTGATCTCACTTAATTTTTTATCCAAGTCGGCTCCTCGCAGATTCCGTGCTATTATTTTCCCGTCTTTATCCAATAAAAAATTTTGTGGAATTAGCTTTACACCATACTTACTGGCAGCAACATTTTTCCAACCTGTTAAATCTGAAACATGAGCCCAGGAAAGGTGATCAGCCTTAATTGCCTTTATCCATGAATTTTTGTTATTGTCTAACGATACACTTATTATTTCAAATCCCTTACTATGATATTTATCGTACGCAGCCAAAACATTGGGATTCTCTCTTCTGCATGGCCCGCACCAGCTGGCCCAAAAATCAACAAGCACGTATTTCCCTTTTAGATCTTTTAAATTAATTATCTTCCCTGTGGTATCGGGCTGCGAAAATTCAGGTGCAGGCTTCCCTATACTTGTTAACGCATCAAGCTCAACTGCCTTCTGTATTTGTTTGCCAAATACAGAATTTTGCACATTAAGCGGGAAAAATTTATAAGCATTCTCCGCAGGATTAAACTCATAATAGTTGATAAAACGTTCCAAAACAATGGCTGCGGCGGCAACTGAATTTTTATGTGCCATAACATATTTTGTTACAACCGCCTGGTCAAATTTTTCAAGACCAGCAAATTCATCGTCGAATTTTTTCCGGGTAACCGAATCCAATTTGACCTTACCTTGATGATCTGCTATGCTTAACCTGCCATAAATTTTACCGGCACTATCTGTTACCGGTTTCCAGGCATGGTTATAAAAATCCATGTAAATATCATTATCAGGCAGCCCGGTTATTATGGCTTTGCGCAAAGTATCTTTAGCAGCCTTGAATGTTACCACTTTATTATCGAGCAGAAATGAGTTCTGATTTCGGTCTGTATCAGCTTTCGAAAACTTAATAGTGTAGAATTGTGCTTTGGGCGCAAAACCTTTCAATATAAATTTACCCTGTTTTAGCACTGCCGAATCAGTATGAATTACCCCTTGATATTCGTGGCTCAGGTAAACTTTACCCGATATTTTACCAATAATGGTTCCGTAAATAATAAAACCTTTATTATGGCTGGTAAAAGCCTGCAAGCTTAATAGCAATAATAAGCTCAAACTGATTATAGTTACTTTTTTCATTTTCTCTAAGATTTAACAGGAATGAATAGCCATAGACCGATACATTGTGATCGGTCTATGGCTATACTTTAATATTTAATTACTATATCCCGGATTTTGAGTTAGGTTGGGATTCAATAATACTTGGGAGTAAGGTATCGGATACAAAACTGAAGTTGATTTATAGGTAGATTTTAAAGGCGCTATAACGGCATCTGCCTGGCCTGTACGTTTTAAATCTAACCACCTGTGACTAAATTCACCAAAAAATTCAACTTTCCTTTCTTTAAGGATTGCAGTTTCAAGATCGTCGATTGTTGAGGCAGTAGTATTGCCTAAACCTGCACGGTTGCGCACTACATTTAAATCTGCCTGCGCATCAGTTATATCACCTTGCTGTGCTTCTGCTTCGGCGCGGATAAGATACAATTCGGCAAGGCGCAGGATCATATTATATTCATTGCCATCCTGTGCTGTGGCAAGTTTCCACTTATAGATCTCATTGTAGGTTACCCCATTATAAGTAGTTGAAGTTACCCACGAAGTTGCACGATTATCACCAGCTTCAAATGAACTCATAAAAGTAGGGTAAAGCACAAAAGTTGCCGGCGGAACGGTATTTCCCTTAGTAGCCGTTAAAAAGGAACTTGCAATGGTTGAATAGCCATATTGAGTTGCAAATTGCAGAATGGTTTCGCTGCTTGTATTTACAAATACATTATTTAATGAAGCCATTGAATACGTGCCTGAGTTTATTACTTGAGATGCTAATGTAGCGGCATCGGCATAATCTTTTTGGTACAGGTAAACACGTGACAGTAAAGCAGTAGCAGCCCATTTATTCGGCCTTATTTTCAAGCTCGCATTTCCGACATAAGCTGTCGGCAAATCGCTTATGGCATCTTTCAAATCAGCCTCAATCTGGCTGTAAACCGCAGCTACGCTTGCCCGGGGCAGCTTTGCATTATTTAGCGGAATTGGATCTATAGAAAGTGGTATAGCACCATAAAAGTTAACCATATAAAAGAAGTTAAATGCACGCATAAACTTACATTCGCCAATTAACTGGCTTTTTGTTGCTGCTGATAAACCTGTAGAGGCGGTAATGCCGGCAATATTCTGATTAGTATATCCGATTTCCGTATAAGGATAATACCACAGATCATTATCATACCCATTACTCGTTGAAACTGAATTTTGAGCAAACTCGGTATAACCAGGATCTGAACCCGTATATTGTAATTCGTCTGAAGACAGACCACCTAAGTAAGTGAAATATTGAACATTATAGGTATTTACATAATAACTATATATAGTAAGCACCGTACTTGTTGCGGCTGAATCTGTAGAAAAAGCTTGTGTTGTAGACAATAGCCCTTTACCTGCCGAAATTTCAACATATTTTTTACACGATGATATACTTATGATGCATAACAATATGAACCCGATCGATGTATTATTGAATAAGATATTTTTAAATTTCATGATTTTTATAGCTTAAAATGAAACATTTAAACCCAACACAATGGTACGTAACTGCGGGAAAGCAATATATTGCCCTGTTCCCGGAGCCGGCCCTGCACCATCCACATTTGTTTCAGGATCATAAACATATTTTTGCTTGGCCCATGTAAATATATTCTGCCCTTGCAAGTAAATCTGAGCATTAGCCATTTTTAAGCTGCTAACCCACTCTTTAGGAAGCGTATAGTTTAAACTGACCGTTTTAAGTTTAAGGAATGATGCATCTCCCCAGTTATAATCTGAATTTGCAAGGTTGCCGTACGAAGGGTCATAATTTAATGATGCTGCCGGGAAATAGCCAGTGCTTCCTGCAGATGTCCACCTGTTTAAGTAAGCTGTTGACTGGTTTTGAAGCGAGCTGCCGACTGGCGAATAATTTTCTGACAATGTCGCGTTTTTATATCCCATACGGTGATCATACTGGAAAGTAAAATTCAAAGACAATCCTTTATAGGTTATAGTATTTGTTAAACCACCATAATATGGATGCCCATAAGGTGCAAGAGACATATCACCCTGGTCAATGCTGCCGTCACCATTTTTATCCTGGAATGTAGGTAATCCCGTCTTCGCATCAGGGCCGGTGTAATGGTATAACATTGGTACTGTAACCGGCATGCCTACCACATATTCGCTTGAATAAAACGACTCTGCTAAATCAGGATATGATACCAGCTTATCCCTGTTAAAGGTGAGGTTTACGTTAGTGGTCCAGCTAAAGTTTGAGCTTTGAACATTAGTTGTATTTAATTCAAACTCGAAACCTTTATTTTGAATAACGGCATTCAGGTTTCCTAGATACGCGTTTTGGCCGGTTTGTTCAGGTACTGAAATATAAGTTAAGATATCAGAACTACGATTACGATAATAATCAGCTTTAAATAAGATCCTGTTCTTTGAAAAGCCTAACTCTAAACCAAAATCCAGTTTTTTTGATATCTCCCATTGCAGGTCGGGGTTAGGGATTGATGAACTTACTAAAGTTGAAGTACCATCGTACGTGCGGTTAGACCCTCCAGGATTAAATAATGCCAGGTATTGGTAATTTGGAATCTGATCGTTACCAGTTACTCCATAACTGCCGCGAAACTTACCAAAACTCAACCAGGGCAAGTTTTTAATTGCATCTTCCTGAGAAAATATCCAGGATGCGCCCACCGCGCCAAAATTACCGAACTGGTGATCTGCACCAAAACGAGAAGAACCGTCTCTTCTGAAAGTTCCATCAATAAAGTATTCCTGATCCCAGTTGTAATTTACCCTGCCAAAAAACGCAGTATATTTATAAAGAGAATAATTGTTGTAATACACTTGTGTTGAACCCGCAGCAGCTAATGAATTCAATAACAGATCAGTTGAATATCCACTGCCATAAACATATATACCTGTTGCAAGGCTTTGCTGAAAAGTAGTACCGACAACTACATCAAGTTTACCTTTGCTAATTTGCTTTGTATATTCAGCCTGTGGTTCTATTATATAATTATCATTCTGATTATCAGTATAAGTAAGGCTGCTTTGCGGGCTATAATTTGGATTTTGAGAACTTGCAGGCTCTTCTTGCTGTTGT
>Ga0302309_10002950_pt1 | contig 13635 bp, 16 predicted proteins | sample III_Palsa_N1_1_FD_200453 | JGI IMG/M metagenome (GOLD analysis project Ga0302309, IMG submission 200453) | Peat permafrost microbial communities from Stordalen Mire near Abisko, Sweden - III_Palsa_N1_1 | ecosystem: Environmental > Terrestrial > Soil > Palsa > Peat permafrost | place: Sweden... | reverse complement strand
TTATTATAAATTTATCTTGAAAATGTTTGGCCATGGCATACATATTGCCTTTTGCCAAGATAACAAACGGACCCTTTTTTCCCGGCACTAATTTTAGCATGACAATTAAAAACAACCTGAGGGCAGGTATCGGCTTTTTATTTTTTCTCGCCCTGCTCAGTTCTATCCTCGGCGCCTTTTATATCTACCAGCTCACCCGTAATCAGAAAGCCATCCTGCGCGACAATTATGAGTCGTTAATGTTTAGCAAAAACATCGATAAGGCGCTTGATCTGCCAAATATACCCGTAAACATTCAGCAGCAGATTATTGAAAAAAATATCCGGGGTGAGTTGGGTAACATCACCGAAACCGGTGAAAAGGCCTACGCCGATTCACTCTACAGCGCTTTTATTCGCTTCAGGCAGTCGGTTGCCGATCCTGTCACCCATGCCATAGCCCGCGCCGAAATGAAGGTGGCCACCTACGAAATTATGGAAGTGAACATGCAGGCCATTGAAAACCGCAACCGCATTGCCGACGACCGCGGCAATAGCGCTATATGGGTCGTAGCCATTATCGATACCATTTACGTACTCATCGCTTTCCTGTTCCTCATCAAGTTTCCGGCTTTCATTACCAGCCCCATAAGCGAACTGATGGACGGTATCCGCGAGGTAGCTAACAAGAATTACCATAAACGGCTCAATTTTACTGTTAAGGATGAGTTTTATGAGCTCTCGCAAACGTTTAACCAAATGGCCGCCAAACTTTTTGACTATGAAAACAGCAATTTGGCGCGTATCCGCTATGAAAAGCTTCGGGTAGAAACTATTGTGAAAAATGTAACCGATGCCATCATTGGATTTGACGAACGTGGGATCATCGTTTCCGTAAGCCCCGTTGCCGAAAGATTGCTTGGTGTACAAGAAAACGAATTGGAAGGTTTGTACGCAGATGTGGTAGCGAGAGAAAACGACCTGTTTGACCGGCTAATTAATGAACGTGATGAACAGCCGGACTTTAAGCTATACCTGGATGGTAAACAAAGCTATTTTTCCAAAGAGATTTTTGAGATCAGCGCACCAGACGATGGCCTGTTCCATACTACAAAAAAAAACCGCGTGGGCTATTTTATCCTGCTGAAAAATATCACGCGCTTTTATCAGATTGATGAAGCCAAAACCAATTTTATCGCTACCATTTCACACGAGCTTAAAACGCCTATCGGTTCGCTCAAAATGAGCCTGAGAATGCTGGAAGATGAACGCTTCGGAACGATAAATAATTTTCAGCGTGAACTGATCAAAAACATCGATGACGACAGCGAACGCCTGCTTAAGATCACGAGCGAACTGCTCGACATGGGGCAGGTGGAGACGGGAAAATTGCTGCTTAACTTTACACCTACAGAGCCGCACAGCATAGTACGCTTTGCTAATGAAACAGTTAAGCTCATTGCCTACCAGAAGCAGGTGAGTATAAAAATATCCTGTTCAAAGAAATTGCCGGAAATATGGGCCGACCCGGACAAAACTACCTGGGTGCTTATCAATTTTCTAACGAATGCCATCAAGTACAGTCGTCCGAATGCCATTGTAGAACTGATGGTAAAGAAACATTCATCCAAAATGATTGAGTTCTCCGTGCGCGATTATGGTAAAGGCATTGAGGAAATGTACCTGCCCCGTATCTTCGAGCGTTATTTTAAAGTGCCGGATAGTGGTACGGTATCAGGTACGGGATTGGGGCTGGCTATTGCCAAAGACTTTATTGAAGCACAGGGCGGCCACATAGGGGCAGAGAGCCGGATAAACGAAGGCAGCCGTTTCTATTTCAGGCTGCCGCTAGCATAGTTTGTATGCCTAAATCAGCCGAACAGCCTATAGTTTAATAATTCTCTATGAATACAAGGAACCTGATCGGCAAATTTTTCCTAACACCGGAATGCATAGTAATTGCAAGCTGTTGTATTTATTTAAATATCACCTTGGTAGCGCCGTAGCCAAATTTATCCTTACGGGCATCCATAAAAGTTTCAACTTTTTGATGTTTGCTTAGTGCTTTGTGCAGCTCGTGCTTTAATATTCCGTTGCCTGCTCCATGTATAAAGATCATATCGGGTAATTGATGTACAATGGCGGCATCCAGCGCCTTGTTAAACCTTGACAGTTGAATATCCAATATCTCGCTGTTTTTTAAAAATAAGTGGTCATCACGCAATTTCTCAATGTGCAGGTCTACCTCGCCGGCCGGTTTTTCAATCTCGCTTTTTTTTTCAGCGGGTTTAAAAAAACTTTCCTTTAATTTTTGTGCGTCAATAATCAGTTCAGGTTCATCCAGTTGTATTAACCAGCCCATATCATTTAACAACGGTAGTTTCTTTTTAGCGCCCGAAAAATCTTTGGCTTTAAACTTATTATTAAAAATGATAGGGGCCGCCGGTTTAATATTTTGTGTAGTGAAATAAGTGATATTGAAAATAAATGCCGGCCATAACTGTAAATCGGCCAACTGGGCCGAATAAACTTTAACGCTTGATTTTGGGGCGGTTAAGGCCGCAAACTCACCTTTATATACTAATTGTTTTTCGGTGGTTAAAGCTGTTAGCAATTGGTAAGAGGTGCTGTTTATTAAATAAAAATGCACAACAGAGTTTGCTTTGGGGTCGTTTACCATGCCAAGATATATTCCTTTGGTTTCAAATTCAGCAATGGGTACCTGTATATCGTTTACGCTATCTTTACTTGCACTACTTTTGTTATTCTTTGCGCCGGCTGGTTCATAACCATGTACAGAAGTAACCTTACTTGCCAGCACCGGGATCTCGAAATCGTCGTCGCCGGTAACCCCAATCATCTGCTCATCAATGATACGGGTTACAAAGCCCTCCATTTTTTCATCAACAAACCGCACGAAATCGCCCAATTTATATTTCATATATATTGTAATAAAGCACAAAGGTATGTTATATTTAAGATTGCACTACACCTATCTTAAATGCGCTTTGAAAGGCCGCCCGCACCTGTCGTTCTTTACCAGGTGGAGTTTATTATGGTTGTCTTACTCCATATTTACCGCCAGCCCAATGCAGGGGCAACATATTCCAAAATAGCGGATAGCACGTGGATATTGTAATCAACGCCCAGGGTGTTCGGTATGGTCAGGAGCACAGTATCCGCCTCTTGTATCGCTTCATCCTGCGCCAATTCTTTAATGAGCTGATCCGGTTCAGCAGCATAGCTCTTTCCGAAGACCGCCCGTTTATCGGCTTCAATATAACCAAAGCTATCGGCTCCTTTTTGCTGTCCAAAGTAATCCCTATCCTGATCAGTTACCAGCGCAAAAATAGAACGGCTTACCGAAACCCTTGGTTCGCGCCGGTGCCCGGCTTTTTTCCAGGCTTCTTTATATAACCTGATCTGTTCCGCTTGCTGGATATGGAAAGGTTTGCCGCTTTCATCAAATTTCAAAGTTGAACTTTGCAGGTTCATGCCGTTCTCGGCTGCCCAAACTGCAGTTGAATTTGATGCAGCTCCCCACCAGATGCGCTCCAGCAGTCCATCCGAATGCGGCTCCAGGCGCAGTAAGCCCGGCGGATTCGGGAACATCGGATAAGGATTAGGTTCAGCAAATCCAGCGCCTTTTAATTTCTCCAAAAATTCCAAAGCCTTTTTTCGTCCCATATCTGCATCAGTTTCTCCTTCGGCAGGTTTATAACCGAAATAACGCCACCCTTCAATCACTTGCTCCGGCGAACCCCGGCTGATCCCTAATTGTAAGCGCCCGCCGGAAATCAGGTCGGCAGCGCCTGCATCTTCCACCATATACAGCGGGTTTTCATATCGCATATCGATGACACCGGTCCCGATCTCTATTTTGCTGGTTTTGGCGCCAATGGCCGAAAGCAAAGGAAATGGAGAAGCCAACTGGCGCGCAAAATGATGGACGCGGAAGTAGGCGCCGTCCAAACCAATTTCCTCGGCAGCAACAGCCAGGTCAATTGACTGCAACAAGGTATCGCTTGCGGTACGGGTTTGATACGCAGGGTGGTTGGACCAATGCCCGAATGATAAAAATCCTATTTTCTTCATCAGTAACTCGATTATTTACCTGCAAATGTAAACATCCGGGCGCCCTGCGGAGGTCACAACTTAGTAATAATGATTTTATGTCTCTGCGGTGATTTCTGAAAGGGGAATCCTGTATGTGTGTTCAATATTCAACTTGAACGCTACTTTTTCGCGTGAACAATTAACTTGTTATTATACAGTAAGTTGCCCAAAACCTGTGAACGCCGTGAACATCAACACTGCTGTAGATCAAGGGCTTGCATATCGCCAAAATGTTCACGTGTGAACACTCCAGCTACCTTAATGCTGGTATATGAACCTCGTTCCGCAAACAAAGCCCGGCAAAATGCGGGCTTTGTTTGTTACTTATCGCTTTAATAGTCATTAGAACCCTTACGTTTTTTGACCTGCCGGGATTCTCACGCGCCAGCGTTGGGATATTAAATTGTAAGTGAAGCTGAAAGTTTATATTTTAGGCACATACATTATACTCATATGCATAAGAATTATTACCTGTTATTTCTTCTCAGTTTGGTGTTTATCTCTTCAGCCTGTAGCCCGACACTTTACGTGGTTCCTGAAACCTATAAGTATGACGATGATATCAGCTTTACTATTGAAAAACTGCACGATTATAAAAACGGGCAGATCAGTTCGTACTCGGTTGATAAAGGTTTCAAAGCGGTGGAGGTTTGGGTGAATATCACCAACCATTCTGTCACTACAAAAAGAATCGACCTGGAGAACATTTTATTGCTCGAACCAAATTCTCATAGAATATATAAGCCCCAGCTCTCGATGGGCGAAGGCATAGGCGGAACAGAGGGAAGGCTGCAACCCCCTATCAAAAAAGGGGAAACCAAAAGCAGGCGGCTGGTATTCGCATACCCGGAACAAGAGAAACCCGAACTGCTAATGGTAAATGGTACTACTTATCATTTGCAGTACACCAGCGCGCCGCCGCCGGTGGTGAATAATGTTAAGAGTTCGGATAATGAGTAGGAGAATGAATAAAATATATTTTTGTTTGATGTTCAGGTATCCGAACCCACGGTCTTCCCGACTTCCAGTCGGGACGCGATACCGGGCTACGCTAAATCCCGAAAAATAGCCAGGAAACAAATATGCAAATGAGCCTTGTGCCGTAAAACAAACAAAGCCCGGCAAAATGCGGGCTTTGTTTGTTGCTTATTGCTTTTATAGTCACGAGAACCGTTACGTTTTTTGGACGGCCCAGACTCTCGTGCCAGGGCTGGAATTTGCTTTTAATCAAGGGACTCATCACTGACTAATTTAGCCGATGCGCCTTTCCCCTTGATCACTGCACGATAATGATGATTTAGTGCATCATGGTACAATATCTCTATTGTATAATCCGTGTCCATAATGTGTTTTGCTCCGTTGCTTCTACCATATATATTCCTATGACCTCCTTTTTCTAAGTCAAAGGGCAAGCTAAAACTATGTAAAACGATATCGCCAGCCAATAAGTTAAAGTTATCTAAGTGAGCAACTTCACCCTTGTTATTTAAGTCTACATGCATTTCGCCGTTGTAGCCCTTATAGCCAGCACCATTTAACCATAACCTAGGTTTAACACTTAACCGCAACCTCTGCTCTTCTATAACTTGTAACTTAGCCACAGCTTCATTGTCATTATTTTTAAACATAGCGGTGTTTCGCAAAACATCGATTTGTTGTGCTATTAAATCATTCTGTTTAGATAAACTTTCTGCTTGGTTTACCATCACCGCAGTTTGTCTTACCATTTCCTCGGCCTGGGTTACTTGTGCAGCGGCAATACCTGAAAGCTTGTCAATTTGAATTTGCTTGTCTTTGTCTTTAATAATCAATTTGACAAATGCCCACAAAGATAATGGCACACCGATTAAGGCTGCGATAGCCGTAAGCCAATCGGTAATTGATGGAATATGTTCTGGAACTTCAAGAATTAACATATTATTTCATGGGTGGTTTACCTGTATCCCCGAGCTTGGCATCTAATGCAGCTCTGCGTAGTTTCGACTTTTCAGGTTGTACATAGTAGAAATCAAAAAGATCTTCAAGAACGTCTAATGTCCATTCTGCTTCATGGGGCTCAACATCAACAATTTCGCCAGTGCTTTTACTCTTATTAGGATGAGCAGCGAAGTTTCCTATGTTTCGAATAGCATCTATACTTTCTTCCAAATGAGAGGGCAACTTGCCACTATCAAGCACTTCCTGAATTTGTTTAGAAAGATCACCTTTTGCAACTTTTGCTTTTTCAACTAGTAGATTCTGCAAACAACGTCTGCTTAAAGCAGCGCTTGCCTTTGGACTATCAACAAAGGTTAAACAAGCCTCTACGTAATCATTTGCTACATCCTTAGTTACCTGAATAGGCACGGGTGGCCTGTTAGAGCCTTTGGGTCGTACTAATTGGATAGATTGAACCCTTTGCGAAGGTTTCAAAGGGTAAACATTGGGCACGTGAGATGCATTCAATAAATGGAGTATTACCTTGCCACAAGTTGGACTCGGGCAATTTATAGAAGAAATCCACCAATCGCCATCTCTATCCGTACCAACGAATGAAATAGCTTCATTACCGTGAAACTCAATTAAGCAGTGTGGGCATTTCATATTGGAAGTTTAGTTTTTTAACATTGTCAACTATCGTGCTAAAGGCACCTTTGAGTGATAGGCCTGCCATGTTGACACGATCCGCAAAGACACTGTAGAAAATATAGGGTGTCACGAGCTGAATTCAGGTATTCCGGTTTCCGCAGGGTCTACTTAAAGTCCTTACGTTATGAGATAAATACTCGGGATTACGGAATTCGAACCCACGACCTCCAGCACCCCATGCCGGGCTACGCTACATCCAGTTGGCCAATTTTTGTACTAATACTATACAAATATTTCTTAATAATTATATTCTACTTACAAAAAAAATTACGGAGTTGAAAATTTTAAAAAATTTGCAATTTTGTATAAAATGCTTATTTTTAACAAATTAAAAGATTACTAAGCTAACCTTATTCATGAAACCTGAATTGAAAAAGATGGTGTTTTTTTTAGAAAAGAAATTCGTGCCGATCATTTTAGATATTTCCAAACTGTTTAGTGAATTGTTTACCTATTCAAATAATCCCTTATATTTTAATTCTTAAAACAATAATGGAAGAACAATTACGTTACCTGCTTAATCATTTCTTTATTACTACGTACATTGCAGCAATTTGTGGACAAATGTTTTCACTAAAAGCACCAAAGTTGGCAGAGACTAAAACTTTCTTGGAGAATTTTTTCCCGAAAAAGTCGGAAACTTTTTATTTCCGATTGAATTTTCTTCTCGTACCTATTATTGGTGCGTTTCTTGGAGTCATCTTTTTTGAGCCATCGAATCTAAAAGTTTCTATTTCAGCAGGTTTATGTTGGAATACAACTTTAATTGCATTTTTGGGTAAAGCATCGCAGGATAAAAATGGCCCAGACATTTCATCGAGTGCGCAGAGTATAACTGAATGAATTTATAATGGCTATTATAGAAAACATAATCCTTTATTCCCTTATTGCTGCCGTACTATTAGTAGGGGCGGTCATATTTATCGGGGGGAATAAAAACGCCTCATTAAAGAAGAGAAAATTTGTCACAACGCTATCAATAACGATAGCGTTTTTATTTATATCGTATGGTATTGGACTTGATTATTACCTTCAATTTGAGTTGAAGCATCAGAATGTAGAATATAAAAATATTTTATCCGAATATAAGCAAGGAATATCGGCGCATAGCCTTATAGCTGATGGTTACAAGATCAAAATGATAGATAGTCTCAAGAGTTATATCGCAAAACTGAATGTTATAGTATATAATGCCGATAAATACTCAAGCATAATGGGTTCTTCTAATAAAAAGATAGTCGACTCAGCAGTTGCAACGATTTCGTCTGCTAAAACTGATCTTAAAGAGCTTCAAGAATATAATGATACCTTGAGTGTTAAAGAACTAATGCCTAATGCAAAAGGCTACAAAACATCATCAGAAACCTCAGATTTTCAATTTGATTGTCCCAACCCCCAATCTTCCAAGTATATAGATCTGAACTTACAAATTAAGGATGCTGACTTAGTAAGTAATATTGGTTGCGTATATATACGAATTGATAGAGACTCTGTTTTGAATGAAAATTCGTTTAATTTGCTTTTTGAGCAGGCATATAAGCCTCAACTAGGAACTAACCGGATAAGTATACCAAACTTCACGAAACAACAGAATGTTTTATTACGGGTTGGCTATATATTGAAAGATGATCTTAATGGTACATATCCAAAATATTACAACTATACCTGTAAGTATAATATAAATGAATTTTTGAATGCAGCAGTCCTGCAAACATCCAATTAGGAATGAGCCATTCAAAATTGAAAGCCCCCATAGAATCTTAGGTTAATCACAAAATCAGTGGCCATTTTCAGCCTCCGGGTCTACTAAAATACCTGTTACCATGATGTTTTTTTAATAGTCAGGATGGCGGGATTAACATCATTGATCCCCAAGTGGTGTCCCAAAGCAATTAAATCCTTGCGCTGCGTTTCGGCTTTTTTATTTTCCGCTTTTGTAAACACTTTTACAACGCTCCAAAACAAAAAATCCTTCCCCGTTTTCAACGGGCAAGGATTTAATCGCTTTGTCGTCTTGACAGGACAATTTTCGAACCACTTTTTGCAGGATTTAAAAAAGTTGGTAAGCTGAATGCGTATAGTTTAAAATAGTATTAGAGTAGATATATCATTAAATCGCTACCTTTCTCTATATTTTTTTCACTATGCCTAAAACTTACAAAAAAAAATTCAGCGAACCTGAAGTGCCGGTTGATTTTGTAATCATTACAGCCTTGGAAGAAGAAAGAGATGCTCCTCTTTCAAAGTTTAAGGACTATCAAAAATTGGACAAGTTACCTAATGACGTCCATACGTACTATTATGCGAATCTTAAAAGTTTACGAAACGACGGATCAATTTATCAGGTAATATTGACCTGCTTGTTGAACATGGGACCTATTCACGGTACCGCTTTGGCCGTATCCGTAGTTCATAGATGGAAACCCAGGTTTGTTATTTTGGGGGGCATCGCGTGTGGAATTAAAGGAGAAGTTAACCTTGGCGATGTAATGATCGCCACGCAAATCGCCGACTATACGTTGGGTAAACAGACAAATGGAACCAGACAAATTCGTTGGGATGTTTTCCCGTCAGGGCCTTCGTTGTTGGACAGTTCAAATAATATTGGATTAAATTGGGCTAAAAAAATAGGGCACGAACGCCCGGGAGAAGGTAACGTAGAGAAGATTAAAGGTGTAATTGCATCAGGAGGAGATGTCATTAGTGATGATGATATTATTGAATCTTATTCCAAAAGCTGGCCAAAGCTTGTTGGAATAGAAATGGAATCCGGTGGAGTCGCAGCTGGTGTTCATCAAACTACTGACCGACCGGAATTCATAATGATTAAAAGTGTATCAGATTTCGGAAAGGACAAGCACGACCCTCAAGTTGTGCCTTGGCGCCGATATGCATGTGAAACAGCCGCTACATTTATATGGGCATTAATTCGGAGTGGTCCAGCGGAAAGCACTTTACTTATTAGTAAAAAAAACCAAAAATCCGACAGCGATAAAGGGCAAAAAGAAGCGGCAGAACGACGATGGCAACATATAACGAATCAGCCTATAAAGGGATTTGAAATTCTATTATTACTTAAATCAAAAGTTGGCCGTGAATGGTTAACTAATCAACTTGCTTCTACATCAATATTTTTTCCAGGGACGCAGACTCAATCAAGTTGGGTTCTATTTTGTCAAGTTCTCCGGAACCGAATACTAAAGAAAAAAGCAGGCAGATTAATGACTGCAATTCTGCTTTTTGGGAAATTTATGATGATGAGCCAGGCTATTGGTTTAAAAAAATTGCCCCTGAAAAGCAAGTTCTTTCGACCGTTGCCGGGTTTGGATGCGAAGTTCCTTGGAGTTTTTTTCGGTTAGAAAATATCGCAAAATTGAGTGATTTAGCAAACTCCCGTCTCCGCAGGGTCTCCTGAAAGGGACCCTGCGCTTATGAGACGAGCGGTCGGGATGGCGGGATTCGAACCCACGACCTCCAGCACCCCATGCTGGCGCGATACCGGGCTACGCTACATCCCGAACTTTAATTTACGGCAACCACTCAAACGACCTTCCCGACTTCCAGTCGGGACGCGATACCGGGCTACGCTACATCCCGAACTTTAATTTACGGCAACCACTCAAACGACCTTCCCGACTTCCAGTCGGGACGCGATACCGGGCTACGCTACATCCCGAACTTTAATTTATGGTAACCACTCAAACGACCTTCCCGACTTCCAGTCGGGACGCGATACCGGGCTACGCTACATCCCGAACTTTAATTTACGGCAACCACTCAAACGACCTTCCCGACTTCCAGTCGGGACGCGATACCGGGCTACGCTACATCCCGTAATGAGAATTTACCGGATGGCAAATATACAATTATTCGGTATTTGGCGAATGTTTCAGAAAGCAAAAAAATCGCACGCTAGTAAAGGCTTGTTCTGTTTTTCCACCCTTTTTTCACCGGTTAAACTTAAAGATGATATTATAAATATTGAAGCATAATTTTTAATATTCAATTAAAAATTGGTGTTTTATAAAATGATAATTTGTTAATATACTGCCAGTTACAGTTGGAATTGTCAGGATATATAACTATATTTACTGTATCACAGTATTTGGGCGAACCTTGCAAAACCGTCCGCCGGAACATAAGTTTATCCGCGACTAAATACAACCTTTACAAATTATATTAAACCTTATAATCACATGCAACTACTCGTAAACCGAACCACCAGGACAGCTAATTCAACTATTGGCGATTTTTCTATTAACGGGGCATTTTTTTCTTATTGCCTTGAACCGACAGACCGCGGCCTTACTTCGGCAATGACCCTGGCGCAGATAGCCGCCATTAAGGTAATGGATGAAACCTGCATACCTACCGGCACCTACAACGTTACATCATATGACAGCCCCAAGCAAGGCCGTACAGTGCCGCTATTGGAAGATGTTCCCGGCTTTGCCGATATTGAGATACACGTAGGGAACTACCCGCGTGATACGGATGGCTGCCTTTTGCTGGGCGCCACCCAGGACGTTGATTTCGTCGGCAACAGTGCAGTTACTGTACAAGCTTTTTATGACCAGTTTTTTGCCGCCCTGGAAAACAATGAGGTCGTGACTATAACTTATCAATAATTCATTTTTATACATTTTAAATTATGGCAGACTTTACACAAGCCTATCAGCGTACTATGGGGGCGGAAGGCGGTTATGCAAACAACCCTAACGACCCGGGAGGGGAAACCTTTATGGGTATAGCACGGAACTACAACCCTGACTGGAGCGGATGGGCAACCATTGATGCAATAAAAAATACAGATCCCGCAAATCTCGATGAAGCGTTGGATGCCGATGCTGATTTATTGCAGGAGATAATGGCTTTTTATGAAACCAACTACTGGGATGTGAACGAAACAGGCCTCATTAACGACCAGCAGACAGCCGACCAGGTTTTTGATACAGCCGTGAACTGCGGCACCGGTACAGCGGCCAAATTTTTGCAGGAGGCAGCCGGGGTAAATGTTGATGAACAGGTGGGGCCAATTACCATTGGCGCGGTAAACAGCGCAAATGCCGAAGATTTGTACAACCAGTTTATCGCTTACCGCAAACAGTATTACCTTGATATCATCAGCAGCAAACCTTCAATGGCCGAATTTGAAAACAGCTGGCTAAGCAGGTTATGGCCATATGAAACGGCCTGATAAATGGTTATAATCGCGGCCCGATCGACAACGATATTGGCACATCTCCCCCAGGCGTTTTACCTTCGAGCTGAAGAACTATCTTGTTAATATTTTTTTCGAGCGTATGAGGCGTTTTGATGTTGTTGAGGTAGCGTAGTATATCTTTCCTGCGGTGATAAGTAAGGGTATTGAATGCATCCTGCAGGTTCTTTTCGCGCAGCAATACGGCTAACCTATCGGGCATCGGGTATTCTTTTTCCAGGTCTTCTGCTTCCTGCTCAATGATAAAATCAGCCGTTTCGCCAACCTTTGTTTTTGCGCCTTTCAGGGTGGCCATATTTACAAACAGGCGGTATGGGCCGCCTTTCACCGGCACAAGAAATTTAGTGAACGCAAAACCATTTATAGTCCCCTTTATCCGGATGTATCCCTTTATTGCCGTTAGCGCGGCGGTAATTTCTGCGGGCACGTCAACGCAAAAGTTTATACCGGTTTTATAAATGGTCGCCTTGAATTGATGTTTTAGCGGATTTGCCATCTTATTATCTCAAATTTAGCTATAACCAGGCTAATATTTAGCTCCGCATATAAATGGTTTTTTTAATCCAAAGATACCCCAAAACAAGAACCGGTCTCTCATTATGAGCATATTGCTAAGCGGGGGCTAAAGGTTGGCCGGAATATCTTATTCATAATCAAATTATTACAATTCGCAGATCAAAACGGCATGCATTTAGCATGTGCTATATTGTAATTTTGCAAATGAAATGAACGAGATAGAAATAAAGGTACGCCAGCTTATTAAAGATAAGCTGGGTAAGGATGAAAAACAAATAACCAATGAGGCCACATTCCGCGATGATCTGGAAGTGGATTCACTGGATTTTTTTGAACTGGTAACTGAAGTTGAAAAAGCATACGACATCACCATCCCTGAAGATATATTCGACAGGCTTAGAACCGTTGGCGCCTTAACAACTTATGTAGCCAAACTGGTTGACCCGGAGCAAATAAAATCGGCGGAGATGGAGCTTGAAGAACAGGAGTCGCGTTAAACCACCACCACAGGCATGTCGCCCATTGGCGTAATCGGCGTTATTTTTTGGAGATATCTTTCCTGATCTTGCTCAGGAACTCGGGCGTTATGCCAAGGTACGATGCAATCTGTGTGCTGGGCAGGCGGGACAGTAAATTAGGGTATTGTTTGATGAAGGACAGGTAGCGTTCTTCGGCGGTTGAACTGATCGCCTCCAATATGCGGTTTTCCTGCTGCGCAAACCTGTTTTCGGTCATCACCCGGAAGTATTTATCAGATTTGCTGGTGTTTTGATAGAGGAAAATGAGATCGGGCCTTTTAATTTGCAAAACTACGGAGGGCTCTATCGCCTCAACATAAACGCGGCTTGGCACCTCGTTGTAAAAACTGTCTATCTCAAGCACCCAATCGTTCTCGGCCACAAATTGCAGGTTGCGCTCTATTCCTTTTTCATCAACATAAAATTTCCTGAAACAGCCTTGCGCTACGTAAGTGTAATGTTTGCAAACATCGCCTTCCTGCAAAATAAATTGCCTGCGTTTTATCTTCCGTTCGGTAAACCGTGCAGCAAGACCGGCTTTTTCTGCTTCGTCGAGCAAAAAATAACGGTTAAAGTCTTCCAGGAGCTGATCGATAGGCGCTTTGCTGTTCACTGCCATCTAATATACGGCAGATTTTAGTTCTTTGCCTTTTTGAGC
>Ga0302309_10002948_pt1 | contig 13635 bp, 12 predicted proteins | sample III_Palsa_N1_1_FD_200453 | JGI IMG/M metagenome (GOLD analysis project Ga0302309, IMG submission 200453) | Peat permafrost microbial communities from Stordalen Mire near Abisko, Sweden - III_Palsa_N1_1 | ecosystem: Environmental > Terrestrial > Soil > Palsa > Peat permafrost | place: Sweden... | reverse complement strand
GAGTAGCTCAGTTGGTAGAGCAGGGGATTGAAAATCCCCGTGTCGGCGGTTCGATTCCGTCCTCGGCCACCATGTATATGAATCAAGCGCTTGATGTTTAGGCGCTTTTTTCGTGCCTGCTGTTTTCTTACCCTCGTATCTACCCACAGCGATCGTGGCGACTGGCTGAGCCTGTGATAACGGTCAATTCCGCCCATAAGCAACGTCGCATCGACAACCAAGATGGTCGGGTGCGGTGCACAACGCGCCTTGGACCTGTCGCATCGTGCTCTACCGCAAGCCGCTTCAAGGACGAAAGCATCGCAATCAACTCGGACACGTTGCACGCAGCAAGATCAGCCTGCAGTGTGCATCGCGTGATGCATGAGCCTTGGCTGATCGTGGCGTCACCGGCCTTCGCTGATCTGAGCGCACGCCAGCGGGTCGCCTTGGGCGGCGCATGCAGATCGAACTGTCGTTTCGCGATTTGAAGTCACACCGCTATGTCCAAGGCTTCGAAGATAGCCCGACGCGTAGCGGCAGGCGTATCGAGGTTCTGTTGTTGGTCAACGCGCTGGCTGCCTTTGCCAGCTGGCTCGCCGGACTCGCCTGTGAAGCGCTCAACCTCACGCACTGGCTTTCGCCCAGACGATCAACGAGCAAGCTCCACTCCGTCGTTGGCCTCGGGCGCGAGGCGCTGTTCAGATCGTAGTCCATCGAGCCGATATCGCGATGGCTAGAGCTTCTGATATTCCTGTCACCGACGACACTCGTTCAAATGCAGGTGCCCGTATGAAATTCGTGGGGATACCTCAGTCTCTGACCCCTTTGCGTTTCTAGTTTCAACGTGTCTGAAAATCGGAACGACGTTACTCGAGATTTGACGGAAATTCTCACCCGGATTAGCTCCGTCTTGGATGGAACTCAAAAGCTAGCTTTTATTGTGTTAGATAAATTCCAACAACACTACCGTCACAACCCGAAATTTTAATTTCTAATCCGCCACCAATAGACCCTTTGGGCATGGGCTTTTGAGCAATTTTCCACACTCGATTTTCGAGTGTTGCTGTCATGCTAGACTGCCATATTTCATCATCACTTCGCCTTAATCCGGGGTTTATCGAAAACCATATCAAACGAGCGATGGAAATTGCGGTATTTCCGTCTCTAATCATGCCATCTTTTAATGGATCACACTTTCTCGTGCCCTCAACATCTTTTGCCGAAGAAATAGGAACAAGTACGAAAAGTAGCAAGAGCGCAATTATGTTTGGCACGGCATTTTTCAAATTCATCACAGGCATGAAAGTCTCCAGCAATTAAGGTGGCGATCCGTTGATATAATAATTTCCTCGGTGCGAAATAACACCTAACGGGGTCAGGAGCTTGCTTGCCACGGGTTGCGTCCTGCATGCCCACGTGCTGATGACCAACCACGTCCACCTGCTTCTCACTCTGCCGACCGCGGGCTCGGTTTCCTGCATGATGCAGAAGCTGGGGCGCCAGTATGTCGGGCAATTCGACGCACGTCACAAGCGTACCGGCACCCTGTGGGAAGGCCGCTACAAATCCTGCCTGGTGGATAGTGAGGCCTACGTGCTGTCCTGCTACCGCTATATCGAGCTCAATCCAGTCCGCGCCCGCATGACCGACGAACCCACGCGATTCCTCTGGTCCAGTTGCGCCGCAAACTGTGGCCACTGGAACGATCCGTTGCTCAGCCCCGACCGCGCGCAATCAAAACCCGCCGATAAGTGAACCTGATCCCATTTCGGCCAGAGTTCTGTTGTTGGGCCGATTACTCAGCGGAAGTGCCGCAATGTCCGGTCGGCAACTTGCCCACAGAATGCAGGCGGAAGGCGCGATTGTTAGTAGCGCCATAGATTTCTGATCCAGAAGCCGTCAACGCCACGATCTTTTTTGCTCGCAATATAGGTGTCCACGTCTCTCCGCCGTTCTCCGTTTCCATCAGAACGTCTTCATCATTCGTCGTGGAAGGCGATATCCCAAACCCCACACATGAGTTCGTGAATGTGAGTTGACCTATCGCACTGGGTAGTCTTGCAAGCGATTTAAGCAATTGGCCATCGATCTCCCCGCTGAGCACCCTTCCGTTCTTCAGGCTTATGTAGGCACGGTCAGCAACGATGGCTCCCGAAACCGGATACGCATCCTCCTCTCCATCTGAGATATCCATCTTCATCAGTTTCCAAGACTTTCCAGTATCTAAAGAAGCGTATACGGCATACGGCCCCCAAGCGATCGCGTCTTTATCAACTACCTTTACGCTATCGAGATAGCCAACGGCCTTTTCCGTGCCTACCATTTGCCACGTCTTTCCATGATCGCTACTGACAGATACAGCCGGTACTATCATCCGTGGCGAAGCAGTCGTAGGATCGTGAGCATACTGCGGCAGGATTTCCAATTGTTGCGCGGTAGTCGCCACGCTCCTTCCGCCGACAAGGAACATCTGGTGAAGTGTTTCCGTCGCGGCGGTAGCCAGATAGCTGACATTCTCCTCTTTCAAGGGAATCCCTTGGGCTGTCGCACTACGCGTATCGCTCACGAGAAGCGACTCGTCCGACAAACGCAACGATTGCAATGAATGTGTTAACCAAGCTGACGATATATCCACAGATGGCCCCGTGTTTCTCAACCGCGTCCATGTGCGGCCTCCGTCGCTGGAGATCGACGTGGAATGCTCCTTCACGATCACTCCGCGATTTCCAGAGACTCTCATGGCCTTTGTCGAATAGAGCAGGTCTGAAGGCAGGCTTCCCAGCCATTGGAAACCCGCTGGCCGAGTCGTCGAGGGGATTGCCTGAGAAAACACTGCCGAACATCCAACAATCGCGAGCAAATACGAAACGAATAGCATCTTCTTTTTCATTTTGGCCACTTCCATCTTCTTTTTCATTTTGGCCACTTCAAGGTAGGAAGTTCGTGCCAGCAACTCGGAGTGCGTCGCCTCGACTTCGGATAAATTCTGGTTCACTGCTCGCCATTGGGAATATGGGGACGGCGTAGCATTCCTGACAGCACCGATATCTCTTTGCAGTTGCATGGAAAGTGTGCTTCCAAGTTTCGCTTTTGCTGCCAGAGCTGTTAAATGTATGCCTGATGGTAGTCCACGATAATCAAAGGGGTCACCATTTCGCCGCTGGGGTCAATAGGCATGCACTTCTCTACCCCGGCCGCGCCGAAGAGTATGTGCCCGTCTTGCCGCTGACCACCCGCCGCTGTGTTTCATGCGGCGCCAAGATCGCGCCAGTCACCGTTCTGGTTAGGGCCGCTGTAGCGGCCCTTGCTGCTTGCCAAACACTCATCGGTCATCGCGGATCCCGTCCAAGTGCACGTCGTGCGTGGCACAGAATCTCGGGCTCAAGCGTAAGCTCCCCCGTCAAGTAGACATTTCAAAAGTAGAACGGCTGGCGACTTGTTGACGGTATTCGCTGGGCGTCAGATTGCCGAGCGACTCATGCGGGCGCTCCTCGTTGTACTCGATCATCCACCACCAGACTGCCTCGCGCACATCTTCAATGCGAGCGAACAAGTGTTGGTTTAGCATCTCCTCGCGGAAGGTTCGGTTGAAGCGTTCGATGTAGGCGTTCTGGTTGGGCTTGCCAGGCTGGATGTACTGGATGGCCATGGCATGGATCTTGGCCCATTGCACGAAGGCCTCGCCGAGGAACTCTGGGCCGTTATCCGTGCGCAACACCCGCGGCAGGCCGTGGTCACGCTTGAGCTGCTCGAAGATACGCACCAGGCGTGCGGAAGTAATCGATGTGTCCACTTCGATATGCATCGCCTGACGATTGAAGTCGTCAACGATGTTGAACGTCCGGAAGCGCCGACCACACGCCAGTGCATCGGACACGAAATCCGCCGACCACACGGAGTCGGGCATCCGTGGAACGTACAGCGGCACACGTTCACGCTTAGGCAGGCGCCGCCGTGCAGCGCGGCGCAAATTCAGTCGCATCGCCTTGTACACCCGGTAAATCCGCTTGGGGTTCCAGTCTGGCTGCGTTCGCCGCAGCAGGGCGCAGCACTTCCAGAAGCCACGGCTGGGCCGATCCTCCGCCAGTCGCGCCAAGGCTGCGATCAACGCGGCATCACGAACCGTCCAGTCCAGCGGTGGACGATAGAACGCCGCACGAGACAGCCCGACGCATCCACAGGACCGACCCACCGGTCGCGCGTGTACCTCGATAAGGTACCGTGCGGCGTCGCGCTTCTGAGCCGGTCCTAGAGTTTTTTTGCAATCAGATCCTTCATCGCTGCGTTGTCCAGCGCTAGCTCCGCATAGAAGCGCTTGAGGCGAGCGTTCTCGGCCTCCAGCTCCTTTACACGCTTGAGATCCGACGCCTCCATACCACCGTACCTGGACTTCCACTGGTAGTACGTCGGTACGCTGATGCCGGCCTGCCGGCAGATGTCCTTCACCGGTATCCCGGCGTCTGCTTGTTTGAGAATCGAGACGATCTGGGTCTCGGTGAACCGCGACTTCTTCATGGGAAACCTCCTGGCCGAAACATGCCAGAAAGTTCTACTTCTGTGGCGTCTACCTAGCGGGGGAGCTTACGATCCCATCTTGGCGCCGCATGAAATACAGCGGCGAGTGGTCAGCGACAAGACGGGTACATACTCTTCGGCGCGGCCGGGGAAGAACAAGTCCGGGCGAATTGACTCTGGTGGCGAAATGGTGGCGAAATGGTGACCCCTTTGTTTTATGTTTCTCTTTGTTTTCGATGGAATATTGACTTATTGTGGATAATAATAATCATAACTAAATCTCTTGCTACCATTTTTCAATGAACATTCTTTATAAACCATAATACCTTGAAATTTACTTACAATAGAAAGAATAACACTCTCAAATGTTTGTCCATTTAGCGCCCCAACTAAATGAGGCTGCCCGGGATCAGGGCCTGAAATGAGCCCTCCAAATTTCGGCATAGACTTCATATCCAGATCACTCATAGTTTTTTTGACTGGCGCAGATTTTAGTAGCGCGATCATTGCCAATTCGACCGAGTACTGCTGATTTTCATCAAATTTTAAATTATCAATCTTAATAGGCAACAATTTGGAAGCAAGACCGCGTCGTCTTATTACGGCAACACCAGAAGCATCTTTATAAATCATCAAATCTTTGTTTTCGCCAAGCGCATATTTTAGCTGCGACATTTTATCGTAACCATAGCTTGGTACTCGCCAAACTACCGAAGGCAAGTTAATTATTGTAGATTGACTATCACACACTCCGTATGATTCAACTAAAACTGGATTACTCGGATAAATTTCACGAAGATTTTTCACCAAAATGACATCTCCGTTTTGCGCGCCACCCACTTGAGCACACAATAAAGAGGGCTGAAAAAAAGTCACTAAGCATGCAAAATACATTTTCAATCCACGCTTAATAATCATTGTAAATTTCCTAAGGATTGATAATTTGGGCATCTTTCTGAATAACTTCACTATTTTTTACTACAATCGTATGTAAAATAGTGGTACTCAGGGGATAAGCATGACCCTGATATTTCACGTCTATCGTTTGCCGAAATATATCTATAGAATTTTTGGGAAGTGCAGAATTATATCCATCTAGGCCAACTACATCAGTAATTATCCCGCTTGGCGCACGCACATAGTGTGGCTCAGGCGTTGGCATCGTTTCGTCGCCACTATGAAATAGCAGTATCACATTCTCTTTTGCCGTGTAGCCATCGCCCTGCAAAGAGTTTCCATCCTTATCCTGAATTTGATATTGGTAGGTTGTGAAATAGCCAAACCGATCGTCCCATTGTGAAGCGATTTTCGCTTTCGCTGGCGTTCCTGTGGAATCCACAGACGCCGTAGGCTTCACTCCCGATGATCCGCTGGATTCTTTGTTTTGGTGCGAAACACTCGGTGAAGCCACTTGAGCAATTACCTCAGGGTCAGAGTGCACTTTTCCGGCGTCTGAAAACACGCTTTCCCGACATACAACCCGCCAACACAACGGCACGCTTGCAGAATCTATCCAAGACTGCGAACACAGCACCATGCCACGTTTACCTCGAGTTGATCTGGCCGGCATCCCTCAACATATCGTCCAACGCGGTAACGATCGACGGCCCTGCTTCTTCACCGATATCGACCGCATTCGCTACTTGGATGAGCTACGCGAGATCACCCTACGCGAGGGTTGCGCGATCCATGCATATGTCCTCATGACCAATCACGTGCATCTACTGGCAACTCCTGCCCAAGCCGGTCAGATCGCGCACGTCATGCAGGCGTTGGGACGGCGCTACGTACGCCACGTCAATGACCGCTACCATCGCACCGATACACTATGGGAAGGACGCTACAAAGCGTGCCTGGTCGACAGCGCAAGCTATCTTTTGCGCTGTTACCGTTACATCGAACTGAATCCGTTGCGGGCACGAATGGTTGCAGAGGTTAGCCACTACCGCTGGTCCAGCTTCGCGTGCAATGCGCTGGGCCAACCCGATCCATTGATTCACCCGCATCGCTCATACCTGGACCTCGGCGCCACACCACCCGAGCGCTGTCATGCCTATCATCGCTTGGTCATGGAGCAAGTCGCGCCAGAAGAACTCGAAGATCTTCGCGGACATCTGCAACGGCAGCATGCCTATGGCTCAGAGCGCTTTCGCGCCACCATCGAGGCTCAGCTGGCTCGCCGTGTCGGCCCTGCCAAGATCGGCCGGCCCAGCAAGCAAACCTCACCCTCTAAAAGTGCACTCTGACCCCGAGGTAGTTGACCTCGGCGCCACACCACCCGAGCGCTGTCATGCCTATCATCGCTTGGTCATGGAGCAAGTCGCGCCAGAAGAACTCGAAGATCTTCGCGGACATCTGCAACGGCAGCATGCCTATGGCTCAGAGCGCTTTCGCGCCATCATTGAGGCTCAGCTGGCTCGCCGTGTCGGCCCTGCCAAGATCGGCCGGCCCAGCAAGCAAACCTCACCATCTAAAAGTGCACTCTGACCCTGAGGTGACGGCGGGTGGTCAGCGGCAAGACGGGCACATACTCTTCGGCGCGGCCGGGGAAGAGCAAGTGCATGCCTATTGACCCCAGCGGCGAAATGGTGACCCCTTTGTTTCTATTCGAGTCCTTTATCATTCGGGATTAAAAGCTGTAACCGTAGCACCTCACTAACAAGACTTTGAATATCCTGTCTGGCATGCGCTACAAACTCTTGGTCTTCTTCGGTTGCACCTAAGAGATAGATGTCTTCACCACCAGTACGTATGAAATTTGAGCCACTGAATTTATCCCTTTTTTCAAGGAAAGATATCCATGGCCCAGGTGTCGCTTTTTCTAGGCGATCTATAATTTCGCGAATATAGGTTTTAGTGAGCACGTTTAATATTTCGTCGAAAACTACGGTTTAGGATTGGGATTGAGCATCACGCCAAAAGATAACTGTGCCTGCTGTGCTGTAATACCCCCCAAGGTAGCGTGATAGGGGTTTTTATCGCTGGGAGTTGGAATGATAACCGCTCCTTGGCCTAAAAGCTTTTGGACAGTTGTAACGCCGATTTGATTCTGTGGCACCCACTGCCGCTGGCTTAATTGCTGAATGGTCGTAGCTGGGAACGTTTGGACAGATATGTTTTGAAGATTTCCCGCTGCATCAGTATAGACGCCAGATCCACCGGCGAATTGGCAGGCCAAGCACATTCCACCTCGGACAACAAATTGAGTTGCTGGAGTGTCGCCGCTTAGCAACAGTGTAGATCCCACTACTCCTAGCGCGCGCGCGGCTGCGGTACTCAGCGCACTCCAAGCCGTGCCGCCAGCTTGTTCGATTTGACCAAGCACCCCGACCGCTCCCGCCACTGCTGGAGCATTGCTACCGCTAGCGGAATTGGACTGGGGTGTTCGCTGTTTACTTGAACCACCACCAGACCCTTCTACAGGATTCACAAACGTCGTATAACCAGGCCCTGCGGTACCCTCTTCATCCTGATGCAAAAGCGACCCAGTCAACCGTCCATCCGGATCCATATTCACAATCGGATTGTTGTTCGCGTAGTTGTACCGATTGAAGTTGAACGGGTTGCCCGTACTCGGCCCCACTGGATCCGTGCTGAGGAACCGCCCCACACTCGGATCGTAATAGCGCGCCTGCATATACACCAACCCGGTGTCCGGGTCGTTCACATGCCCCGTATACCCAGGCCCATTCGGTGGTGACCCGAGTGCCTGGCTCCCATACGGCGCGTAGTCAAACGTCGCCGTGATATTGCCGCTGACATCAGCCTCCGCCAGCGGCGTGCCCTGCAGATCGGTGTAGACATACGTCACCGTGCCCGCATGCACCACGCCAGCCGCCATCAGCAGCAACACGCCACCACCGAGGCCCAAGAGCTTCCCACGCAACCTGCTCATGAACGTGCTCATGGGCTGCCTCCCACCGTGACCATACAGGCCGTGGCAGTGCATCCGCTCCCTGAGTCGGTATCCTCACCCAGCATCTGCTTGACCTTCGTCATCGCTGCACTCGCTCCCGTCGGCGCTTTCATCGTCGCGCCCAAGAAGGTGTTATTGACCTGCGCCTGTGCACTGCAGCCAGCGATGCTGCAAGCGGCCAGCTGTCCCACCGTGTACTTGTTGGAAGGCACCGTGAAGCTGGGATCACCGACGTGGTAGATGTACGTTCCCAGATTTCCATTGGTGCCGTAGACGGTCAGCTGGTAGCTCGTCGCCCACGTCATGGCATCCCAGGTCAGGATCGTTTGGCCACTGCTGTTAGTGCCGAAGACAAAGTTCGTCGGTGTAGCCGGCACCTGCGTTACAGATACCGGTGCGGATACCGCCCACCCACGGGTGCCATAGGCATTACTGGCCGAGACCTGGAAGGTGTACGTGCCTCCGGGAGCACTGGTCACACTGAACGAGGGTGTGGTGATGGCGCTGGCGATCGTTGTCCAGGCCCCACCGTTGAAGCTCTGCTGCACGGTGTAACTGGTGGCACCGATGGGCGCAGTCCAACTTACGGTGAAGGGGGCGAAGGTCAAACTACTGGGCACCGTGAGGGTTGGCAGCGCCGGCGTCACCCCCAGCGTGGCCGAGATCGTCCATGGACCACAGTTGGCGCCGCTGCAAGCCTGCACCTGATAGACGTAGTTGCCGCCATCCCTTTTGGTAAACGCATAGCTGGTGCCACTTACGTTAGTCGTGGTCCAAGCGCCTCCGTTGAAGCTTTCCTGCAAGGTATACGTCACGGCAGCGGGCACGGCCCCCCAGCTCACCGTGTAGTTGCCGTTGTTGGGATTGCTGTCAAACGTGATCGGCCCCGGCGCTACGAATTGCGTATACGCGTTGCGGGCGATGAGCTTGGTGCCCAGATAGATGAAGTTGGTGGCCTGGGAAGAACCGGGCACGAACTGATACATCAGCTGGCCGCCGTGGTCGTAGAAGGAAGCCGTCGGCGTACCTCCGACGGGCGTCTTCAGTACACGCCGACCCGCTGCGTCGTAGGCGTAGCTGTCGAAGTTGAGGATCTGGGTCAGCTGATCCTTCTGATCGAAGAGCAGCGTGTTGCCGTTCTTGGTGGTCTGGTTGCCACGACTGTCGTAGCCGAAGGTGTCGAGCGTGCTGGCGCCGTTGGTGATGCTGCCCAGTTGATTGAGCACGTTGTAGTTGTAGGTGAGCGTCTGGCCACCGGTGACTCGGCTGCGCAGGTTATTAAGCGCGTCATAGGTGTAGCTCTCATTGATCGACAATCCGGGAGCGACCGCGCTGGTCAGGCGGTTAAGACCGTCATAATGAAATATCTTGCTACGCTGACCGTTGACCATGTCCTGAACGGTGCCCATGTTGGCGTCGCCGTCATAACTGAAAATCTCGCTGAGATTTGGCGTGCCCCCCGTCCCGTAACTGAACCCATTGAGAAGCTGCCGCGTGTTCTCACTGGCTGCATACACTGTGCCGTTGCCGTAGGTGAAGCCCGCCACCTGACCGTTAGGCCAGTAGGTGATGCCGCTGGCATAGCTGCCGACCTGGGTGGGGCGACCGAGCGCATCGGGCGCATAGGCCACGCCTTCACTGCCGCCACTACTGTTTCCGCCCGGATAGCCCATGGCCGCGAGATGGCCGTTGGCGTCGTAGGTGTAACCAATACCCCAGGCATTCTGGCCATTCAGCCATAGGGCCTCCCCGGTCATGTTGCCTCGCGAGTCATAGCCGGCCCACCAGTAGCTGATGCCCGAGGTGGTGCTGGCAAGGCGACCCACGGGGTCATAGGTATACGTCGTGCTCTGCGTCCCGGCTGGCGGCAAGATCGTCTGCACGAGGTTCGTCGGGTAGTAGGTGAAATTGGTCATGGCCGCCGTGGACACTTGCTCTCGGCCACAACCGGTGCCGGTGATGGACAGGCCGGCGGCGCTGAAGCGAATGTTGTTGGCACCGTCGTAAGCGATCACCGTATCGCCGCTTTCCGGTTCGGTGGTGCGGCAGAGCCGCTCATAGATGTCGTAAACAAATGTCTTGGTAACACTGTCGTTTTCCGTACCGTTGTAAAGACCGGACTGGGTGATCGACAAGGGCTTGCCGTAGACATCACGATTGATGACTTGGGTCGTAAGGTTCGGGTTGGACGCACTGGCCACTTGCACCTTGATCGGGGCGCTGTACGACGGCTCATCGAACACCTGGTAATTGGTGGTGGTGACGTTGCCATTGGGGTCGGTAACCTGCGTGCCAGCACCCGCCAGATATGCCGTGAGGGTGGTTAGAGTGCCCAGTTCGGAATCTTTCTGAACCTGGGTCACGCGCTCCAGCGCGTCGTAGGTGTTATGCGTGCCGGGATCGGCCAGGAGGGTGGACAGACTAGCGGCGCCACTGACGGGATACGACGCAAACGTCGTCTTCCCCTGCCAGTCGTACGCGTTGCCCGTGCTGATGTCGGTACCGGGGATCGAGGTATCACTGAGTATCGGGCGCAGCATGGCATCGAAGTACGTCACCGCAGTGTTGTTGCCGGTACTCACCGTGCGCCGCCAATGGCCAGCAGGAATGCCTCGCTCGGCACTTGTCACGTAAGTGAAAGTGTAGGTTTCGGGCAGCCACGCCACTGCGTCGCCGGTGGGGTAATCGATTTCCTTCGGCCAGCCCGACGGGTCGTATTGGTAGTTGGTGGTGTGACCCGCTTGATCGGTGACAGCAGTGATCTCGCCATAGTTGTCCACCGTCGCGCTCTGGCTGGTGGTGTCCGGGTAGCTCACCAACTGCGGAATGCCGCGGTAGTAGTTGCCCAAGGTCGTGGTCTGGCTGTTGCCGTCCTCGAAACTGGCCAGCTGGCCGGCCGCGTTGTAGGTATAGCTGTACAAGGTTTCGCCGAAGCGTGCCTGCGACTGCATCAGCGCAGTGGTGGGATCGTAGACCCGCTGCGTCTCGATTTCACCGTTCCCCATGTTGGAGACCTGCTGGGTCTGGCCCAGCACCCAGTACGCCAAGTTATCGTAATAGGTGGTCTGCTCCTCCAGCGCCGTCTGGCCGGAGATGCCGTTGTATTTGTTGACCTGGGTCGGCCGTGCGAAGACATCGAAGGCCACGTTCTGGTGCGTATAGGTATCGCCGTCCTGCACCGAGACCGTCGAGATCTCCGGACGCAGGCGACCGACCATCGGATTCTTGTAGAGCGCCTGCACCGATTGCCCGACATTGTCGGGAAAAGGTTCATTCGCGATCTGGCTATCGTCCAGATAGGTGTGGGTGACCGTTTTCATGACTTGCCCGGACAGCGAATCCGTCTCCTCCTGCAGCATTCGCCCCTCATCCAGTCCATAGCTCACGCCGAATGTGTAGCGGGCGACGTCACCGGGTTCGGTCACTGTCACTACCTTGGTCGCCACCGTGGTCTGTGGGATGTAAGTGGTCTCTGCGATGGCTACGGAACCAGGCACCGTCGACAGGAAGTAACCGCCCGTGTTGGCACCGTAATCGTACGTCCAGGTCAGCGTCTGCAGTCCCGCTCCGGTGATCTGTTTCGACATGAGCTGAAAATTGTCGAAGAAGTCGTATTCCAGCGGATACATCGTGTCCGGGTTGGCATCCGTGCACGATTCAGGGACAAAGCTGTGGTAGTTCCGGTTATAGACAAAGTTGAATGTCCCCTGCGCCCCGGACGGCGCGACGATGGAGTAGGTGAAGCTGCCCGTATTCTGTTCGGGATCGATCTGGCAGTGATACGACGGCGGCGGCTCCGTATCGGGTTGCGCCTTCACCGTGGCGAGCGAGCCGGCGGTAATGGTGTAGATCCATTGAGAACCGTCGGGGCGGGTAACGCTTGCAAGTGAACCATTGGCGCCATAGCCGTACGTCCACGTTCTTGTGCCTGCCGTCGCTGTCTGGACCGAGTTTCCCGACCAGGTGATATCAATTTCACGACCATCGTTGGCAGCGATCTTGGTCAGCTGGGACGCGGCGTTGTAGGTGTAGTTGACCCAGTTGCCAAAACGGTCCGTGACCTGCGTAGCCAACAGAAAAACGCGTGAACGGGAAAAGCCCGTTTTGACCGTACCCGTCCCTTGTGGGGCCGGGATCTGAACTATCACGCCAGACGTCGGGTTAACCAGCGCCCAGTTGAAGGTGTAACGCACGCCATCGGGCGAGACCACGATGAACGATTCGCCCGGGTAGCCGTTGGCGGTACTGGCGCCGCACATGGCACGATAGAAACTCTTGGTGATCCATGGATAGCTATTTCCGTCCGCAACGGCGGGGAGCTGCGAGCCTGGCGTGGCCAGCAAGTCCTCATCGGCCTTACCCGGAATATGCATGAGATTGCCATCCCAGATAGAGACGACGGGGGCGTAGACCTCAACATCGGGAAGATAGTTATAGGGCCCTGTGGTGAAGCTGCAGCGCGAATAGGTACCTGTATTGTTATAACCTTGGACTTCCCAGCCGTTCTCTTGCGTGAAAACGCCATCGAGGTACGGCACATCCAAATCCCAGTCGCCCATACCGGCAATATGGCCGGTGGGCAAACGCCGGTCTTCGACCACAAATTGCCGCCCGAAACGAACAGGCAAACTGCTATTGCCCGGAAGGTCGATATCGGTCACGTCGAATTCGGTAGCGCCGTTGTACAGGCTCACCTTGTCGCCGAACAGCGTCGAAGTCAGCGGCGTCACCTCCTGCGCTTCACGCAAGTGCTTGCCGAATTCCTCATAGGGCTCAACTTGAGCATGCGACGGCAGCGCAGTTGCTCCCAGCAACATTCCCAGCCACAGCAGATGACAAAGCTTCTTCATGACATGTCCCGAACAATGAAATCGACGACGCGGCGACGCGCGTGGAGGCGTTGTTGCAGAGGGTGGGGATGGGAGAGGGGTGCGATGGCCTGCCCCAGCCCATGCACGCGACGCCGAGCGGGATCAGCGATAGCTGCTCGTGGCGATGCAAAAGGAAAGAACGCCTTGCGGCATCCCTGCGCGTAGTCGGTCATCCGTGTTGCCCCTGTACCGAACGTTGCGTTCGATCAGCGAAAGCTAACAAGGGCGATTATGCACTTCTTGACTTTGAGAAACGGACTCGCGTACGCTCAAGGCGACAGGCCGGCTTTGCTTCGGTTGGACTACTGCTCTGGCTAACTGCTGGAGTTATGTTCGGTTACGCCTTGGAAA
>Ga0302309_10002947_pt1 | contig 13641 bp, 15 predicted proteins | sample III_Palsa_N1_1_FD_200453 | JGI IMG/M metagenome (GOLD analysis project Ga0302309, IMG submission 200453) | Peat permafrost microbial communities from Stordalen Mire near Abisko, Sweden - III_Palsa_N1_1 | ecosystem: Environmental > Terrestrial > Soil > Palsa > Peat permafrost | place: Sweden... | reverse complement strand
GTGGTTTTTTCATGTGCTTCTGCGTTATAACAGTTCTCAAATTGTTTAGGCAAAAAATATCTTTCCGATGCAAATGCCATTTGTTCTGATAGGCGAATACTACCCAAAAAGCCACCCTCTGCCTTGCTTACTAAATAAACCTTAGCACCAAGGCTTTTTATAATATCTATTCGTTCCCTGCTCAACCAATCAGGCATCATAATAATAACATCATGACCAAGGGCTTTTCCTATAGCTGCAAATGAAATACCTGTATTACCTGATGTTGCCTCCACAATTACATCGGTGGGCTTAATTGTACCACTCTTATAAGCCTGATACATAATATATAAAGCCATCCGGTCCTTTACGCTTCCTGTAAGGTTATAATACTCACACTTTACATAGATTTGTCCTGGTTTGTTATTATAAATATATTTCAACATCAGCATTGGGGTATTTCCCACTAAATGCCATAAGTGATTAAATTTATTTTCTAAATCTTCACTTAAACAAAATACCTCAATATTATCCACGCCTTTTAAATTTAATTTGCTAAATCTCCATATATCTAATTTTAATTACAATCAATTTGAATAATTCCGTAAATTATATGGAAATTCGTATTTTTATTTAGAGTTTTTTCAATTTTGTTGCTTTACTGTAATTATAATTGTCTTTTTTTTCAAACACTAATTTTGGGGCTATGACAACCACCGATTTAGATAACACGGACATTGAGATTTTGAAACTCTTGCAAAGGGATGCTACGCTTACTAATAAGGAAGTTTCATATAAACTCAGTAAATCAATAGCCACTGTACATGAAAGGATAAAGCGGCTGAAAGAGCAAGGTTATATTCAACGTGTTGTCGCTATACTGAACCGAAAAAAAATCGATAAAAGGCTCATTGCCTTCAGCCAGGTTCTTTTAAATGATCATACGGCTACCACCTTGCATAATTTTGAACAGGAAGTGATCAAATTTCCGGAAGTTATGGAGTGTTTCCAGATGACCGGAACTTTTGACTTCCTGCTTCGCATCGCAACCAGCGACATGGATGCCTACCATACTTTTTACAGAAATAAATTAGCCATGCTTCCAAAAATTACATCTGTTCAAAGTTTCTTCGTGCTTTCTGAAACGAAAAGCGATACCGCTTATCCTTTATAGTTCTATTGATGAATAGATAAAAAATTCAAGATCAGCGTATCAGGAAACAAAGAAATTTTTACTTTGCGGTAGTGGGCTTCTGAACAAATGAAAATAATCCCATCTCTTTTTAAGATAATTGTCCTTTGTTTAGAGAATCTGAAGCCAATAGCCTTTTTTATCAATCCTTAAAATGAAGTGTAGAGGCGTTATGGGCGAACTATACGCATTAGTATGAGATGTTCGCATAACGCGAACACTATTTGGATTATAGTCGCATATTTAATTTTTTACGTAGAGTGTTCATATCTTCACTTATTTTTAGGTCAACTACCTTTGCATAATGTTGCGTTTGTTTCAGCGATTTGTGTCCTAACATTTTTGACACCGTTTCAATAGGTACGCCATTCGTGAGTGTGACGGTGGTAGCAAATGTATGCCTGGCAATATGAAAAGTTAGTTTCTTTCTTATCCCGCATAGATCAGCTATTTCTTTCAGATAAGAATTCATTTTTTGATTCGTCAATACCGGCAGCACGGTACCTTTGTCTACACATTTTGGATGGTCCTGATATTTAGCAAGAATTACTATCGCATTTGGAAGTAGCGGGAGCCTCGTACTTGAATTTGTCTTTTGCCTTGTCGTAGTGATCCACATGCCATCGCGTAAATATAAAAGCAATTTATTTTTTATTGAATCTGCTTCAAGCAATTCTGTCTTAGTTAAAAAGAATGGCCCGATTAAACGATCTTCCGAGATATTGCAAACTTTTCCGAGATGGCTGTTAAGTACGTTCCTAAATAGATTCCAGTTAAATGTTTTACCACAAAAAAGGATATCAGAATCAGCGCATTTCTTTTCATTTTCATTTAATGGCAGATATTCAAACCCCCAACGCCTCTTAAAAGCAGAATCCAAATGAAATACACCCTGGTCAGCACTATTCATTGTTGCCCATAAATACAAATTTGAAGGCAAATAAACTCCTTCATTCATATTGCTATAATCTTTACCAAGTTTATCTTGAAGGTAGAGCATCGCTTCTGTCGAAAGTGTTACCTTATAATTACTTACTCCATCTTTTCTGTCTAATAGCTGAAAAACTTCACCAAACACAGCAGGAGCATTAGCTCTGTTAATTTCTTCAATTAACAGAAGATAAGGCTCTTTAGACAAAAAAGCTTCTATGATAGCTTCTAAAAACGGGCCCGGTGCAAATGCATAATCTATTATTGGTTCATTTACAATAGTCAGCTTAGTTCCACTTTTGCTCTTGGTACTAAAATATTCTGTTTCTTCGGAAGATTTCTTGTAGTATGTTACGGGTTTATAGCTGCCAACAAATTTAGCATAAGAATAGTCAGGATAGAATGTAACCCTTTGTCGACGAGTTCCAAATGATGTTGAGCGTTTTTCTAATTCATGGCTTTTTCCGGTTCCTGGGGCACCATACATAATAAGATTATGCTTCCATTCGGAAGAAAATTCATCTTTAGAAACAATTTTGTAGCTGTTTTCTTCTCGAATTGAAAATTGGTTGAAAAATGCTGCTTTATCATTCCTTTCAGTGGGAGCTAATTCAAAAACATAGTCTTTCAAATCGGCAATCTTTACGCCGTCCTTTGGTTCCAGCACATTGCTTTTAACATTGATGACATCAGAATAAAAGCCAATGGCGTTCCGGAGAATATCATCGTTCCCAATTGCTTCTTGAAATAGTTCCAGTTTTGCATCATTCCAGTTCACATTGTTATTTGCTGTGAGCAAAATTTTGCAAAGACCGCTATGAACTATTTCCGGATCCAAATTTGCAAAGCCAGCTTTGGTATACGGATTTGGAACATAATATTTTTGAATCCAATTTCTTAAGTACTGAAATACCTCTTCAACTGGCGGGTCGTATGTAAACTTGGGATAGTACATACCAGCATCCTCATAATAAAGCCCGAGCTGGCAAGCCAATTGATATGCTGTTGTGTAAAAGTCTTGGCTGTGTTGTGCCTTAACTAACTCTCTTGCTTTGTCCGAAGGCATGACAGTTTTTGGAAGCGCATTTATAAACTCTCTTACGGTCTTTAAATAAGGATTTCTCCAGCGGCAAATAGGGTCGGCCATTTATAATTAGGTTGATTTTTATCCAATTATAAAGAAACAACCGCTTAAATCACAATTTTAAAATATTCTGCCTGTGATAAGCCAGGTATGGTTCTCTGCCAGCAACAGGTAATGCTTGATAATTTCCCCCGGGATTAAGATTTAACTTAGTTATGGTATCTTGTGATAGCCACGGAGAAACAATCAGAGTTTGGTCATCACCAAATGAAATAAGTCCGGAGTCAAAAAGTTTATCAATGGTTGGTGTCAGTAATATCCCATTTTTCGAATCTATTCTTTCCACATTAGATGACAGACTCCATGGCTTAATATGGCTTGCTATCAACAGTCTTGTATCATCAATAAGTGTTAGCGGGCAAAGATTACAATCCGTAAAAATTCCGTTTCTAAATCGTCCCTGGCCAATTCTTGCTTTTATCAGCTGATCTTTTTCGGTACGTGATATTGCAGGAGAGCTTTCGATAGAAGCCGCCTCATTTATCGCCAACAAGCTGTCAAAGTCATAGGTGCTAAATTCGGGGAAAATTTTAAAATAGAACAAAAGGTGGCCATCATCAGCCCTCAATTTTAAAATTGATACAAAAGTTATATTAGGGAGTATAAGTTTTCTCAATAATCCATAAACATTATCTCCATCCGGTCTGCTTCCCGGACGTTTTGCATAAAGTCGAGAATCTGCCGGATTTCTTCCGTCGTGCTCGCGGAATTTAAAAAATGCTTCATTGGGAAGTGCATTTATTTCCTGCAAACGGTCATTATATAATTGCGGGAATCTTGCCGACTCGCGGTAGGTTTGTGATGGGCTAGTATATTCAGCCTGCAACTCTGTCATCAGCCATATCAAATCAGTCTTACGTAGAAAACAATTGACATCAAAGCCAGCTCCTTCAAAAAATGAGTATCTGTTTAAATCGTTCTTACTGCCAATGTGCCACTCCCAGGCACCATTGCCTCTTCCAAGCTTATTTTCAGTGTCTGTGAAAGAATCCTTGGAGGTGATTCTCTCTAAAGTCTCAATAACCTGATAATTTACCCCGTTTATTGTATATTCCATCAGCTTTTAGCAAATCGTGTAATATCCATCTGTTTTAAAAGTGCGATCAATACGTCCACAACTATACTATTTCCAGCTTGACGATACATCTGAGTATCACTTACTTCTATTTTGAAATCATCAGGGAACCCCATTAATCTAAGACACTCTCTCGGAGTCAGCTTTCTGATTCGGCCCTTATTATGTGTAACATAATTATCTACACCTGCACGATGCATTTTGTGCATCGTTTGGAGTAGTGGCCTGGCAATTTCAAGGTCTGTTTTTGTACTTGTCCGAAAATTTTTTGTCCCCCCCGCAAGCACGTAATCCCTGACTTTATTGGACAGGTAATATTTTTCTTCAACTTCATTCACATTGAAAACAAACTCGTCAAAATTTAAAGCCTCCTCTACTGGTTCAAATATAAAATCACCATGCCAGTTAAATTGCTGATTAGCTTTTTGGCAAAGCGCAATATTCCCATTTATCTGAGTGTAGCGTTTACTCCTGTTTTTTGAACTTGTAACAAATTTTACTCCTTTTTCTTTGAGGTAATATTTGGATTCAGTGTAATCTTCCAAAAAATCCTGCATAGTATGTTCCAAACCTATTTTTTCCGGGAATTTGAAATCAACTTTATTGTCTTTAAATGCAACTACAAAAATCCTTTCGCGGTGCTGAGGAATTCCAAAGTCTTTGCTGTTTAGTATCTGCGGGTGTATCTTGTATCCAAGATCTTGAAAAACATCCTGAACAACCCGCCATGTTCTTCCACCATCATGATTAACCAAGCCTTTTACATTTTCGAAAATAAATACTTTAGGTTGGGTTTGAGATACTATTCGGGCAAAATCATAAAATAGAGTTCCTCTGATATCTTCAAGACCAAGTCTTTTACCAACCATCGAAAATGCCTGGCACGGACTTCCTCCAACTAATAAGTCGATTTTTCCTTTATATTTCTCAGCGTTAAACGTGGTCACATCGTTATGCCAATCTTCCTCGTTAAGAGGATAATTCGCCAAGTAACTTTTTTTTACATGCGGGTCAATGTCACCAGCAAAAACAATAGAGTGATTTATTTTCAGCCGTTTAAAAGCAGTTTCAATTGCACCAATTCCACTGAAAAGTGTTCCGATTTTAATTGTTGCACCGGGATTTGAGAAAAGTTTGGCCGCCCACCCGGAATTCTGAACTGCCTCTAACGTTTCTGATGAACTTAGATTTGGTCGTTCTAAAACCATTGAGTCATTTAAAGCCATATCGGTTATTTGGGTTGGACAAATATATAATAAAAATCATCAAAACCAGATTTATTAGCATTATTTCTAACGACACTAATATTTTTGGCAAATAAAATTAGCATTAAAGGTTTTGCCTGCTATTTAATTTAGCTTTTTATTGTTAATAGCAGATTTTCAAGCGTTTTTTCGATTGAAAATTTCTTTAACTCGCACTCCCAAATATTTAATACTCTCCAACCATTTTCAATCAAAAGCTTTTGAGCTTTCAAGTCATTCAGCTTATTTGTGTCAATTTTATTTACCCAAAATTCTGTTCTTGTTTTAGGTATAACAAAGTATCGGCAGCCGTCGTGCCCATGCCAAAAGCATCCGTGTATAAAAACTACAGTTTTGTATTTGGGGAGAACAATGTCAGGCTTTCCAGGTAGTCTTTTGTCATGGAGTTTGTACCTGTAACCTTGTGAGAAAAGGAATTTTCTTACAAGCATTTCCGGTTTAGTATCCTTGCTCCGGATACGCGACATATTATAACTTCTTATTTCTTTACTATGAACATCAGCCATTTATAAGAAACAAAAGACTATGTGATTGTTTGTGCAAATCAGTTTACGGTTGATGGTAGGGGTATATACTTATCCAACCCGGTATCTTTCAGAAAAATCTCCTGCATAAAACTGTATATATCTACGCCTTCTTTTTCGCAAATATCAAAGCTTGACTCCATTAATTTATTTCTGTGATCAGCTTCACTTTCAGTAAAGGTGTCCGTACCCGTTTCAAAATTGACATAGTTTTTGAAATCTTCATCCGGGTGTGCATTAACTCCCTCCTTAATAAGATTATGCATAAACTCTGCAACATCTTCGAGATTTTCAATTTTTTGTATCATACAACTTTTAAAATTTTCACTACTCTGTTCTCTTCTACCTGGCGTGATAATATTTCAAGTCCTTCTTCCTTTGTCATTACTACGCCGAATTCCCTTAATGAATCTACATCGCTGTATACGCCGTTCCTGTCATTCCACATCAGCCATTCAATAATATCATGGCGGTTGAGGTTACCAATCACATCGGTGAATTCTGTATCAGATATTTCAATCAGGCGGATGTAGGGATATTCGTTAACAGTCCAAAAGCTTTGCTGCGTGTGTATAACTTCCATGACTTAATTATTTATCGTTCCATGATTTGATATAACTTTCAAGGTCTTCTCCAACGACAACAAGTTCATCTTTTCTGACAGAGATACGTTCTGCATGATCAGGGTTTCTAACATTTCGCTGCAATTCTTTTAAATCAACAACCAAAAGTTCATCATTGTCATCAAAATCCGCAGGATCTTCGGCAACAATATATACGCGATCAGATTCCATGTCAGGTATAACAGAAATTATCTTACAGATTTGTCCGGGGCGGGTTGGAAATAATGAAGTGTCCATTTTACAAATTTAGTTAAAAGTAATACATAATAATTAGCTCAGTTCCCTTTTACATTAATAGTTTTCAAAAGAAAAAACGGTAAAAAAGAAAGTCAAAAGAGCGGTCGTAGCCTGAACAGGAGAACTATAAGTCCCGAAGGGTGACCGGAATGAAATGAAGGTCATTATGCGTTCGTATGTGAAGGCTGACCGAAATTGACGCCGCTTTTGTCCGTTTCTTTTGATGCTATTTCAATTTTTAATACTTTCTGATTGTATTTTTCCGGTCTAAAAATTGTACCCTGTTGTGAGTAACACCGAACATCGGGTTGCATTGCTGTAAAGAGTCTGTTGGTGTAATGAAACCGCCTGCCTCCTCGCCTAGCTTAAACCTTGATGCTTTTTATTATCTCATTGTAAATCTGTTCCGCCGTCATGTAAAGCAAACACGCTTTATCGGATAATTCTTTAACCGATTTTTGATCGGGGTTAAAATCATCCTTGTACCGAGCCGCTGAATAAGCTGTTTGTAACAATTCAAAAAGTTGCACATCTTCAATCCTGCCGAGATCAAAAACATCTTTAAGGTCATCCGTAAAAATTAAAGTTATACGAAGCATTCTCGCCAGGTTGTGAATAGCGATCCGATAATCAAGATTTACCCGAATAATTGCACTTAAGGAACTTTCAACTGCTTGATGCATTAGGAAGACCGAAAGATTATAACTTCCTTCATCGATACTGTTTAATGCAGCATCCAGAAAATTCTTTCCCTGACTGCCCCATCGCGCCCAGTTTGCTTCAGCTCTAAATCTAGTTACCTCGTTGTCGATGTTTCGTAAAGCCGGTATCATCAATTCTGCTGAACGATAAGCAATATTAGTCCTTCTTAACGAATTGATAAAAAAACGGTTTCCTTCATTTATCGCCCGAAGGAAACCGTCAGACTTATGCACAATGGCGCAAACATTTATCAAATATTTGCAATTCGTTTCGATCTTGTTTACAATCTCATGCTCGGGGGTCTTATCTGCTTCATCGATGATAATGAGCAGGTAAAAGGCAGTTGGAGAAGGATGTGTACCTAAATAAACGATCAGCTGCACGGAAGGAATTTCCGCGCAAATTATTTTGATCAGTTCGCCTAAGCCATCTTTTTCTGCATTGGTCAGGAAATTATTGAAAGTGCAGTCCCGTTTGAATAGGGCGATACCTGCTTCCGTTTTTTGAGAAGTTTCTGGTAAGTCTTCCGCTTTATCTTCCTTTTTTTTAAGCGTTGGCGCGATTTCCCTCTGCCTGATGATCCATGCCGCCTCGTAAAGCTTCTGCATATTTTCATAAAAATATATGATTTCACAAGCTTCCATTGATTCATCAACCGCATTGACGGATAAACCGGTTTCCAGCCATTCATACAAAAAGTTGCGGTACTGGTCAACACTATATGTTTTAAAGAATTCTCGGATAAACCTGTATGGATTTATGCGTTCTACAGACGAAAGGTGTACCGGATAATCAATCCAGTCTTTTTCCTCCTGTTCTAATTGGTCATCAAAGTTTATCAGAACTTGTTTAGCAAGTTTTTTAGCCGTCTTAGTCTGATTGATCAAGTACATAGCTTCAACGAGTTTAACATTCAGACGATGGGTATATAGCAGGCTGGCTGGATTGTCGGTATCATCTTTATAATATCCTTCTTCTATTACATACTTACGCCACTTGAATAACTCTTCAAGGTGTCCGTCCAGCCAGTCCGCGGAATAGAAATCCCTGATCACTAATAAAGGGTTTTCAATTTCATCCTGATCAAGATATTTGGGATAAAAGCTCGGTGTGTTAAATTTCTTTGGTTCCATCACTTTTGCATTGTAACCGGCCTCCATTAACCGGCAAAACAAAAGAATAGCGAAACATTACCGTAGCGAACCATAACAACTTGTATTTTACAATAAGCAGGTTGTTTTGTACATTTACCATAATCATATACCTTTGAACTATGGCAGAACCTAAATTGAACCTTGGACGAAAAATCAGTAAGATTCGCGAATTGCGGGGCATGAAGCAAGAAGCGTTAGCTACTTTATTAGGTGTTAGCCAACAAGCTATTTCTAAAATTGAGCAAAGTGATGAAGTCGAGGACCTGGCTCTTGAAAAAATAGCACAGGCTTTGGGGGTAACGGCAGAAGGAATAAAAAATTTTAATGAAGAAGCAGTTTTTAATATCATTGGAAATAACTACCATGACAATTCAAGCTCGGTTCAATACCAATGTGCTTTCAATCCTATCGATAAGCTTATCGAGGTTTACGAAGAAAATAAAAAACTATATGAGCAATTGTTACAAAGTGAACGAGAGAAAGTCGAAATCTTAAAGAATTCAAAATAACACAAAGCCCCATCAGGGGCTTTGTCGTTAATAGTTCCCTCAGCATAGTTTGAGTATTAGAAATGCATACGCATTTCTAAGTTTCTACATTTATAGAAATATTCATTTCTATAAATGTAGAAATCTAGTTTTCTATATCTCTACATTTGTAGCAAGTTATGTCATTGATTAAGTTATTTGTTGGCGGCTTCCCGCTTGAGATTGAAGAAATAGAACTAGCAAAGTTATTTGCACCACATGGTGACATCAGCACCATTAAGATCGTCCGGGATAAGAAAACAAAGCTCTGTAAAGGTTATGCCTTTATAGAAATGAACGACAGGGCAGGTGCAGAAGCTGCTGCGGAAGCATTAAACGGCACGATGCTGGATGGAAAAGAATTGACTGTAAATATCAATGAAGAACCAGCGGCTAATTCCTCCTTCTTAGGCGAATCCAAAGTTCCTCAACGATCTCCGGCTTATGAAAAAGTTTTAAGACCGGGCAACGAGGTGAAAAAGAAAAGACCAAGAAGGGCTGTGTAGCTCAGTAAAGCTTTGCTAGCCCATCCTTTGACCTTTTCTCTTCTTTCGCTTGCGTTTAAACTCATTTAATGCACCTTGATCCATATCACCAGCATGGTGATCAGTGCCGAGCAAACTCCCGATAAGATCGCTACCAGGTAAAGCCTGATGACCCACCTGCTGCCAACCTGATTGTTTGCTTTGTAAATCTGTTCCGCGCTGGCGACTATCCTTTGTATCTGAAAGGCGAGATTGGTTGCCGTGCTGTCCATCAGTTCCAGCCGCCTGCTGGTATTTTCGATCTGCTTTTCCGATCTGATCCTGTAGTTTTCCAGCGCCCTGCTGTACATCCTTTCTATTTCCGGCAGTAGCTTTTGTATCTGCGTTAATTCCGGCTGCTGGTCGTCTACCTTCTGATTGTCCGGCTCTTGCTGACTGTCGTTCTCTTGTCCTAACATTTGCCTGGTATATTGCTGTGCGATCTCTTTCTTGTTCATAACTGATAGCATTTTTAATGGCCTGCCATTTATATGCATTACCTAAATGAGCGCCTTTGAACTGCATACCTTCGTATCCGTAAGATATGCCACTTACAAAGCCGGTGCTGGCCTGGTTAAATAATACGTTAATACCCTGTGCTTCTAATTGCTCGATGAATTGTGATGCATCCGGCTTTTTACTAAGCACATTCTTAATAACGACCTGTAGCTTCATTTTAACGGATGGTTCATCCGTCCGCTTCATCATCTCCAGTTCATTCTTGGTCATGGCCCTTTCATGCGCCTGATGGCTGGAAATAACCTCCGTTAAGCCATGCTGCTTTTCCAGCCTTCTCAGCACCTCTTCGCTTCGCTGATAGTCTTTGCTGTCGGATACGACTTTACCGTCGTAGCCGATGCGGTTGACCAGTATATGCAGGTGCGGATGGTCTGCATCGAAGTGCCGGAAGATGGCGAACTGGTGCTGGTCAAAGCCCATATTGTGCAAATATTCATTTGCAATCAGGATCATTTGTTCATTGCCCAAATTTTCATTTGGTGGAAAGTTAAGGGAAGTATGATAGAAGTATTTTTGTAGGTTCGGCCTTAACATTCTGACCAAAGCCACTTCACGCATGATAGAATCCTCTTTGCCCGATGTAAAAGTCATATCAAGGATTTTAGCAACACCCTGATCGACCTTTTTCAGGTTGTATCTCAGTGCGCCCCTGAATCCCTTTCCTTTGACCTGATCTGCTGTCATCTCAGTAAACAGTTAATTATATCTTTTTGCGTTTTCATCAATGCTGTCAGGATCGTCAGGTAAGCCGGTGACAGTTTGCCTCCATGAACCTGCCTAACCGCCTGGTTCAGGTTAACGCCGATCTTGTGCAGCTCCCGGTAAAGAGCCGCATTAACGGGTGATAGCTTGATAGCAGGAAACCTGCCGGTAAAAGCTTTCTGCCTGATCCAGTTCGCTGGGGTCATTGCTGCTGCTTGGGCATAGTTCCCAACGATCTCGTTTTCTTCTTTTGTGAGCCGTATATTGACCTGTATGATCCTTTTATCTTCTTCCTGTAATGCCGGTCGTCCCATAACTTCTGATTTTAAACGAAGTGCAAAATCTTGCTTACCTCCGAAGGAGCAAGCCGTTTAAGCGTAGCGAAAACATGGCTTGCTCCTGAAGGCTGAACACGTATCTATTTACTGAAACTGATTCGCTTGCTCTTAACTTCCCCCTTTAGCACTTTCATAATATCCTCGTAATTATAATACAGGATACCACCGATTTTGGTGAACGGAATGGTGCCGTTATCTCTGAGCGTTTGCAGGGTATTATTGGAAATCTTAAGCAGGTTCTTGACCTGGTAACTCTTTAAAAACTTCCTTGGTTCTTCAGTGGAACCGCCGCTTATCAGCGCCTTCATTTGACCAAGCAGTCGTTCTCCAAACTCCTGCAAGTCTTCTTTCGTGATGATTTCTGCTGCCATAATTATTCATTTACTGATGTTAAATATTCAAACCTAATCTCCTCTCAGATGTGCCACAAGTACAACTTAAGTTGTACCCTTCAATCAAAGTTGTACCCTTCATTTGAGAAAGCACACAACTCTCGCACACCTTGGGTTATTTTTCGTCATTACATTTTAGCATAACGATGATTCATTAAGCACAAAAGTGCTCACATGATCTAAATAAAATTCACACCTCAGTATGAGGTAGGTGTTTTTATACAAAAATGAGTTAAAGGAATTGGAAATTACTCCGAGTTTATCCGAGTCGGATGAAAAAAAATGTTAAATCAAATAATATCTTATTTGCTAACTGTTACCTGAATAGTCGTTCATTTGAAAAATGATTTGACATAGAAATAAAGGGATTATTACAAATTACTTATTCCTGGCCTATTAACTTGGTTTGCTAATTGCGATTGAACGTCAGTACATATCTCGCGGCGTAGTTTAAATTTCAGGTATGAAGACGATTTTTCAATTTCTTGCTCCGAAAGCGTGTGAACAAACCGAAAATCAAACAGCATAAATACAATTTTGCCATTCCATTCAAAAACAGGAGTCTTATAATAATATTGTTCGCTTGCCGCTATTTCTGTATGGAACTGCTGGTCGATTAACAACCCGTGTAATAATCTAACATAGCCTTTTTTTTGGGCATAATCACATACTGGTGTTAAATCTAATTTAATCAATTTAGGCTTTGAATCGATGATATCCTGCTTTTTGTTGCCACTGCTCCCGTATTTTTCTTTAGAGAGAATTTTTGCAACATCGTCTTGCCGGTATCTATATATGTAAACATTACCTTGTTCTAATACATCTACAGTATTGGCCTTACCAAACAAATGGAGCTTAGAGTTGATCTTAGCCCGAACCTCATTGGAAAGCCGGCCCATTTTATTTCTAGTTGTTATTGTGTCATCAGAAATGTCAGTTACATCGCCGAGTTTTAATTCTTCAACCTCATTTTCTATTTTTTCAGCGAGAAAAGAGTTTATCTGCGTAAAGCCTTTGGCCATCTTTTGTGCATCCGAGTATTTTGGCAAATTAATTTCTACCCCGCCAACAGTTTGCCTGATTTTTTTATCAATATCATCAGGACCGATAATCGACTTTGCTAAATGATAGATTATTGCCTTTGAATTTTTGTCCCAAAGAACGTCAATCGGGAATAGAGATGAAAATTCACTTACCGTCTCGGAAGCCTTCGCATGCACGATGTTCTCCCAATTGATAAGATTTCGTAGCAATGATAAATCATTAAATTCGTCTGTAATTTTAGTAATAAGGGCAGGAAAATTTTCTTCGTTGAAAGTGTATGCTCCATCATTATAATCAAAGTAGTCGGCTTTGTTAAGATAAATAAACTTGACAGGCTTTTTGGTTTTCAGGTCACGGGAATCATTGAAGTGAGTGACAAGATCGGTACTATAATCATTGATTTTTTTACTCCACACAACCAAAAAGTATGGTTTAGATTTGCCAGGACAAATTGCTTTAAGTATAGGATGTAAAGTGCTAATCACTGCTTTAGAACTATGTTGGGCTTCAACTATATTCAAATCAAGAAACAGCACGGAAATTGGGTTTTCGTCAGGATTTTCCGGCAGGTCAGCTACTTTTAACCCGGAATAATAATTGTATGGGATTCGTTGTTTGGACAGGATGTTGAATAAAGGCTGTACTTCCTGAAATTGATCGTCAATGATTGCGATTCTTCCGTTTTGTGGTAAAAGCATATTTTATCGTTTGAAACTAAAGGATATAACTGCGCCATGTTTAAATTCGTCCGGTAATTCAAAATCTCCATA